>Ga0187875_10000449_pt1 | contig 34686 bp, 34 predicted proteins | sample June2016WEW_17_1_2_FD_132978 | JGI IMG/M metagenome (GOLD analysis project Ga0187875, IMG submission 132978) | Peatland microbial communities from SPRUCE experiment site at the Marcell Experimental Forest, Minnesota, USA - June2016WEW_17_10 | ecosystem: Environmental > Terrestrial > Soil >...
AAGCCACCGAGATCGCCAGCGCCCAGGTCAAGAGCGGCGCACACATCATTGACATCAACCTCGAAAACACCGACCGCGACGAGTTGGCCGACATCGACCGCTTTTACGAGAAGGTCATTCACAAGGTCAAAGTGCCGTTCATGATCGATACGACGAACGCTCGCGCCATCGAGCGCGCGCTCACGTATTGCCTCGGCAAAAGCATCATCAACTCGATCAATTTCGAGGACGGCGAGGAAAAATTCCACAAAGTCCTGCCGCTCGTAAAGAAGTTCGGCGCGGCCATCGTCATCGGTTCCATCGACGAGGACAAACTCCAGGCCCAGGCCATCACGCGCGAACGCAAACTCGCCGTCGCCCGGCGCGCCCGGGATTATTGCGTCGAGCGCGGGATCGCGGAAGAGGATTTGATCTTTGACGCGCTCGTGTTCCCGTGCGCCACCGGCGACGAGAACTACATCGGCAGCGCCGTCGAGACCATCGAGGGCGTGCGCCTGATCAAACAAGCCCTGCCCAAATGCAAGACCGTCCTCGGCGTGAGCAACGTCAGTTTCGGTCTGCCGCCCGCCGCGCGCGAGGTCATCAATTCCGTCTTCCTCTATCACGCGACGAAAGCAGGTCTCGACCTCGCCATCGTCAACGCCGAGAAACTGGAGCGTTACGCCACGATTCCCGACAAGGAAAAGAAGCTCGTCGAACATCTTCTCTGGAACCTGCCGTTCGCCGGCTTCGATGCGCCCGACGATTACCGCCAGCAGACCCGCGAACAGCGCATCGCGATCAACCAGCATCACATCGCCGCCATCAATGAGCATTTTCGCACCGCCGAGAGCCGCGTCAAAAAGAAAACGTCGGACCTCCCGCTGAATGGTCGCCTCGCCAATTACATCCTCGAAGGCTCGAAGGAAGGTCTCATCGACGATCTCAACCTCAAGCTGAAGGAAGCCGCGCCGCTCGACATCATCAACGGCCCGCTCATGGACGGGATGAAAGAGGTCGGCCGCCTGTTCAACGCCAACGAGTTGATCGTCGCCGAGGTGCTGCAAAGCGCCGAGGCCATGAAAGCCGCCGTCGCGCACCTCGAACAATTCATGGAGAAGAAAGCCGATTCGACGAAGGGCAAGGTCCTCCTCGCCACCGTCAAGGGCGACGTGCACGACATCGGCAAGAACCTCGTCGAGATCATCCTCTCGAACAACGGGTTCAATGTCATCAATCTCGGCATTAAAGTCCCGCCCGAGGACCTGATCAAGGCCTACCGCGAGCACAAGCCCGACGCGATCGGCTTGTCCGGCCTGCTCGTCAAAAGCGCCCAGCAAATGGTCATCACCGCGGGCGACCTGAAACAGGCGGGCATCACCGTCCCGTTGCTCGTCGGCGGCGCCGCGCTCAGCGACAAGTTTACCCGCACCCGTATCTCGCCCAGCTACGAGCGCGTCGTCGTCTATTGCAAGGACGCCATGACCGGCCTGTCGATCATGAACCGGCTCATGGACCCCGCCGAACGCGACAAACTCGCCGTGGAACATGCCCCATCTGGAGGGCCACGCTCCGTCGTGGCCGCTGTAGACGAATTCCCGGAAACCACGCAGCGCAGTTCGCGCGTGCGGATCCTGCCGCCGCGCCCCGCGCCGTACGCCGACCGCAAAGTGCGCGACGTGCCGCAGCTCCGCGAGATTTGGGAATACATCAACCCCCAGATGCTCTACGTCCGCCATCTCGGGTTCAAATCCAATTTCGAGAAGGCGCTCGCCGCCCGCGACCCGAAAGCGCTGGAATTGGCGAGCCTCGTCGACGACGTGAAAGCCGAGGCCGCCAAATTCATGAAGGTCAAAGCCGTCTGGCAATTCTTCGATGCCGAAGCGGCGGGTAATTCGATTAAACTCTTTACCGCCGGAAGTTGTCATTCTGAGCGAAGCGAAGAATCTCAGTCGTCCGGGAAAACGACAGAGACCCTTCGACAAGCTCAGGGTGACAGATCGGAGAAAGCGGTGTCACTCCATACCTTCCATTTCCACCGTCAGCGGAAGCCGGATGGGCTTTGCCTGTCCGATTACGTCATGCCTCCGGCTCGTTCCCCTCGCCCCTCGGGGGGAGAGGGTCAGGGTGAGGGGGTGCTCGTCCGTGATTCGACTGCCCTCTTCGTCGTTGGCGCGGGCGCCGGCATCCGCCACCGCGCCGAGGAATACAAAGCCAAAGGCGAATACCTCAAATCGCACGCCCTGCAAGCGCTCGCCATCGAGACCGCCGAAGGCTGCGCCGAATGGCTCCATCTCCGAATCCGTGAGGACTGGGGGTTCCCCGATCCCGCCGACACGACCATGATCGACCGTTTCCAGGCCCGCTACCAGGGCAAACGCTACAGCTTCGGCTACCCCGCCTGCCCCGCCCTCGAGGATCAGGCCGGGATTTGGAAATTATTGAGGCCGGAGGACATTGGTGTTCAACTCACGGAAGGGTTTATGATGGACCCAGAGGCGTCGGTGAGTGCGCTGGTGTTTCACCATCCCGATTGCACGTATTTTGGTGTGGGAGATGTGACGGAATGAATGATTTGCCGACTGAACTTGTTCCGAGATTTCGGACTGATAGGCCGAATGAAACCGTCAAGGTCATAGCCGACCGGATGTCGTTGATCCGCGATGACGAGGTGCTCCTCTCGGGGGATGGGGAGATCGAAATGTGCTGGCTGCCTAGCCCGGGCGTACGTTTTTCCATAAAGAGGAAGTCGGAATATCCGCATGAATTCTTCAAATATTTGGGCGATCCCATTCCGCAGGGGTGCAAGATCGTTCTTGAGTCTTCTGGCAAGAGGTTACCCGTTTTTGTCACCAGCCATAGCTTTCCCGAGGGATTCAGGATGTATCACGGACGTGTCCAAGACGATGCGATTCCAAGCACCTTTGAGATTAAGGAAGCGACGTTCCATTTGGCGAACTTTAAAGCCGTTTTGTGTGAGGCAGTTGCATATCAGCAAGGGGGTGGCTCGCGGCTGGGTCGCTTCCGATTGGAGGCAGACGGATGGACGATTATTGTGGATGACATCCAAAACGGCGGACGGCACGGCGATTTGGAGAAGCAGCTGGATGCACAGGGCGGTTACGCGATTACGCACGTAGGGCGAATTGCACGAGCAGACGGCGGGGCTTTTACGGGTGACCAATGTACTGTTCTGCACGACAGGCTGTTTTGGTTCTTCTCGTTCTGTCGTTGCTGCAAAACAGGTCCCATCCTTGTGGGGCTAACCGGGAAGAACGAGAACGAGAACCGGCTATCGCTGGTGGAGCGTTCGGTCAGCAGCTGGCAGTATCGCTCGAGCTGGGTGCCGGAAACCGAATTTCAAGTTCTCCCGTTGCTGTTTCCGGGTTTCCTCAAACGGATAAATGAACCCTCTTGGTCGGACACGATAGCATACGCGATTCATTGGTATTTGGAAGTGCACGATCAGTCGGGAGCTATCCAAGGGGCAATTGTGTTCGGTCAGACGGCCCTCGAAATGTTAGGCTGGAGTCTACTGGTTGATGACCTTCGAAATATAAGTCGTGAAGGCTACGATAAGTTACCGGCAAGTGATAAGATTCGCCTGCTCTTGACCACAGTCGGTGTACCTCGGGAAATCCCGCTGTCTTTCACGAGGCTCTTGCAGGCGGCAAAAGCGGAGAACTGGCAAGACGGTCCGGACGCTGTTTCAGGGATTCGCAATCGAATAGTCCATTCAAGCGCGGATAAGCGTAAGGCTCTAAGCAGGGTAGAGTTCTCGGCCATCTGTGAGGCTTGGGAGCTCTGTCTTTGGTACAACGAGCTTACGCTTTTGCGTCTGTTCGATTATTCCGGCCAGTATTTCGACAGGACACGGAGCGCGAAATACCGATCGGAGGGACACGCGCCCGTGCCTTGGGCCGCAAACGGTCAGGTGGGCAAGCCCTTATGAGGCATCGGGGTCACGTCTAATCATTGGTACATTTGCAACTCTGCCCCTTTGAACACCGCCACGCGCGGATCAACCACTTCCCGGTTGCTCGGAGCACATCGGCTCAACGGAAGTACAGCTTCTCGACAATCACGACGCATAGCGCAATTCCCAATCCCCACAGGGCGCCACAGAACAACAACCATGCCGCCGTGCGTTCCCGCTGCGCCATCTCCTGCGCGTGAACTTCCTTGAGATGCGCGATTTCCTGCGCATGACGCTCGTCGGTGGCGCGGGCTTCCTCACGCAGAAGTTCGACGTGTTCCCTGGAGATCGAGCCGCTGCCGTGCTCTCGAATCAGTTTATCCGCCAATTCCACGAGTGCCATAATGCGGTCCCTCCGATGAGTCGGGGTTGTCGGTTGCCCGGCATCGACCCGAATTCTGCCACGGGCGGGCCGCTTCCCGAAAGCCAAAACCGGCGGGTCCGCCACCGCGAGCAAGCGCTGTCCCAATCTCCGGGTGGAGGGACGCGCTCCGTCGCGTCCGCTGATATGAGAGATTACAGACGGCCACGACGGAGCGTGGCCCTCCAAGTCCGGTCATTGCACGGCTTGCAATCGGTTCTGCCTGTCACTACACTTTGCGTCAAACCCATGAAGAAGACATCCATGACGTTACATCGATTTGCCGCCACACACGGACTCGTTCTCGCGCTTGTCGCTTTTGCGACGGGTTGTTCGCAGAGCGAGGCGCCCAAACAAGACCAACCGGCGGCGCCACCCGTCGTCGCCACAACATCTCAATCAGTGGCCGCCGTTGCGGCACCTCAACAGGGAGCTACTGTGACCGAATTGAAAATGGAAGACACCAAGGTCGGCACGGGCGCCGAAGCCGTGACGGGCAAGAGCGTGACGGTCCACTACACGGGCTGGCTCACCGACGGCACCAAGTTCGACTCGTCCAAGGACCACGGTCAGCCGTTCACTTTCCAACTGGGTGCTGGTCAGGTCATCAAGGGCTGGGACCAGGGCGTTGTGGGCATGAAGGTGGGCGGCGTCCGCAAGCTCACCATCCCCGCCAGCCTGGCCTATGGCGACAGGGGCGCGGGCGGCGTGATTCCTCCCGGCGCCACGCTGGTGTTCGAAGTGGAACTCTTGGGCGTAAACTAATTCCCAGCTACAATGGCGGTTGCCGTGTCGGCAAATCCCGACATCCTCAAGCACGTTATCTTGTAGACTCGTCAATCAGGAACACACGAAATGAAGCGAATGGTGATGGTCATGCTGATGGTCTTGGCGTTGGGATGTCACACCCCATCGAAGAAGGAACGCGAACAAGCGACTGCCGAGCAGCAACTGAAGAAAGAGGAGACAGCCCGTCGCCTGGAATATCTCGAAGCTCATCCCGACCTTTCGCCGGCGGTCAAGAAGGCCATTGCGCATGGAGATGTTCTGCCCGGAATGACCGAATCCGACGTGCGTGCCTCGATCGGAGAGCCCGACCAAATCGGCAGCACCGAGATGGAACATGGCACCCACGAGCAGTGGTATTATAAGACCGGCTCGCCCGGCAAGGAATACCTGTATTTCGATGGCGGCACGCTCACCAGTTGGCAATCGGACCATTAGCCGCGCCCGCCCAATTCACCGCAAATTCAGGACCTTACGATTCAAATACCGACCGGAGCAACTGCGACTGCCGCACGATGGAAGACATCGTGCCAGACGCCAGTTCACGGTGATTGGGAACGGGGACGGTGATCGTCGAGCCAGCGACGCGCTTCTGCATGATGACGTGACTACCCCGCTGGCGTACCTGCACAAATCCGTGCTCGGCAAGAATCGCGCACACCTGTTTGCCAGACAGGACGCGCAGTTTACCCAATGGCGACCTCCACCTGCGTCACGTAGGTTTGTTTGTGAAGCCGCTGCTTGATCTCCGCAGGTGACGCCTCCTCCAAAAACAACTCAACGGCCTCGGCAATGTTCCGCCGCGCTTCCTCGACGTTTCGTCCCTGGCTGGCCACGTCCAATTCGGGACAAAGCGCCACGAAATACTTGCCCTCTTGCTGAATGATCGCCGTGAAGTGTTTGGTTGCCTTCATGTACCTCCAGTATGCAGGAGAATCGCCCAAAACGCAACCCGCCTTGAGTTCACATCGAGGTTGACCGGATTTATTGTTTTCCCAACGCGAGGCCGCGTGGTCTAATTGCCACACGATGGCTGACTGGGAGATTTTGCCAAAGGAAGAGTCCGTGTCGCCTGCGGACGAACCGCGGGTGCCGGTCCGGCGCAAGGCGCGGCTCATCGCGGCATTCGCCGTCGCCGCGGTCTCGGACATTCTCTCGGCGGCGTTCGAATTCGTGCCGCCGATCCAGTGGATACTCGACATCGTCACCGCCGCAGCGCTGTTCTTCATCCTCGGCCGGCAATGGATCATTCTTCCCGCGTTGATCGCTGAAGCCATTCCCGGGTTGGCCGTCTTCCCCTTCTGGCTGCTGGTCGTTGGCTCGATCGCCCTCTGGGGGACGGTCAAACCCTTGCGCCGTCAACCGCCCCGCACGTAACTTTAAGTGCGCGCACCGCACTCATTCGCGGCAAGGCCGCGAAGGGGAGTTGCCTTTCGGCCGGGCTTTCGGTAGAAAATGGAGACGGAGAGGCAACGGATCTATGGCGATGACCAACTCATACAAATGGCGTTTCTTTCGCGCGGGCGGATTCGACCAGGTGAAGCTGGACCGGGGCGCCGACCTCGCCCATCTCGACGAACTCGACCAGAAACTGTGGGTCGCGCTGGCCTGTCCCACACGCGGGATCGAGTTCGACACGAAAACGCTCGACCTCGTCGACACGGACAAGGACGGTCGGATTCGCGCCCCGGAAATCATCACGGCGGCGAAATGGGCCGCCGGTTGCCTCAAGAACCCCGACGATCTGTTGAAGTCGTCCCCGGCCCTGCCCTTGGCCGCCATCAACGACGCGACGCCCGAAGGCAAAACCTTGTTGTCGTCCGCGCGCCAAATCCTCTCCGATCTCGGCAAGAAAAACGCGACGGAAATCACGGTCGAGGACACGGCAGACACGACCAAGATCTTTTCGCAGACCAATTTCAATGGCGACGGCATCATTCCCGTCGATGCCGCGGCCGACGACGCCACCAAGGCGGTCATCACCGACATCATCAACTGTCTCGGCGCGGAAACCGACCGCAGCGGCAAGCCGGGCATCAACCAAGCCAAGCTCGACCAGTTTTTCGCGGACGCCGCGGCCTATTCGGATTGGTGGAAGAAAGCCGAGGGCGACCTGAACGTGCTGCCGCTTCGCGACGCGACTCCCGCCGCCGCCGCCGCGCTCGCTGCCGTGAAAGCGAAAATTGACGATTACTTCGCCCGCTGTCGCCTGGCCGCGTTCGATCCGCGCGCGCTCGGCGCGCTCAACCGTGAAGAAAAAGAATACCTCGTACTGGGCGCCAAGGACCTTACCACCGGGTCGGCGGAAGTGGCCGGGTTTCCGCTGGCGCAGGTCGGTGCCGACCGTCCACTGCCGTTGCGCGCCGGAGTAAACCCGTCGTGGGCAGCAGCGCTGACACGATTTCAAGCGGAGGTTGTCAAACCGTTGGTCGGCGACAAAACGGCGCTGACCGAAGCGGATTGGGCGACTGTCCTTGGCAAATTTGCGGCCTACGACGCGTGGGCCGCCAGCAAAGCCGGCGCGTCGGTCGAGAAACTTGCCATCAAGCGCGTGCGCGAGATTCTGTCGAGCAAAGCCAGGGACGCAATCGCTGCTCTAATCGCCAAGGACCAGGCATTGGAACCCGAGTTCAACTCGATTTCGGCGGTGGATCGTCTGACGCGGTACTATCGCGACTTGTACAAGCTGCTGGTCAACTTCGTTTCCTTCCGCGACTTTTACGGTCGCAAAGCCAAGGCCGTTTTCCAGGCCGGGACGCTGTACCTCGACCAGAGAAGCTGCGAGTTGTGCGTCCGCGTGGAGGACATCGCCAAGCACAGCCTGATGGCGGCGTTGAGCGGTTCGTATCTGGCTTATTGCGAGTGCACGCGCAAGAGCACGGGTGAGACGATGACCATCGCCGCGGCGTTCACCGACGGTGACTCGGACAACCTGATGGTCGGACGCAACGGCATCTTCTACGACCGCGCAGGACGTGACTGGGACGCCACCATCGTCAAATTGGTCGACAATCCAATCAGTCTGCGCCAGGCCTTTTGGTCGCCGTACAAGAAGCTGGTGCGGATGATCGAGGAACAGGTCGCCAAGCGGGCTGCCGTAGCCGACGCGGCCACGAACACGCAGTTGGCGCAAACCGCCGAGCAGGCCGCGAACGCCGAGAAAGCCACGACCGCCGCCGCCGCGCAGCCGACAAAGAAATTCGACGTTGGCACCGTGGCTGCCCTGGGTGTGGCGTTCGGTTCGCTCGCCACGGCATTCGGCCTGATCTTTACGAAGCTGGCCGACATCGCGCCATGGAAGCTGTTATTTGTCGTGCTCGCGGTCATTCTGGCAATCTCGCTGCCGGCCGTGATTATCGCGGCGCTAAAGCTGCGCAAGCGCAACCTCGGCCCGATCCTCGACGCCAACGGCTGGGCGGTCAACGCCAAGGCGAGGATCAATATCCCGTTCGGCGCGTCGTTGACGGAAGTGGCGGCGTTGCCGCCGGGTTCACAGCGGGATTTGACCGACCCGTTTGCCGAGAGCCACGCGGGACGCAATAAATTGGCCGTGGTACTCGTGCTGTTGGGAGTGTTGTGGAGCATGTGGTATTTCGGCTGCGTGTTGAACTATCTCCCGCAAGGCCTGCAAGACGCGTTGCCGAAATCGGGTTACGTCCTGCGCAAGGAAAAACGCATGGCGGAAGCACAAGCCCGGGCCGCCGCTGCTGCAGCGACTCAAGCCCCCACACCGGTGCCGGCACCCGCTCTGCCGCCTCCACCCACGCCTCCGCCCGCACCGGCTCCCGCACCGGCACCAGCAACGCCATAAGTGATCGCCACGCGCTGCGCGGGCGGTTAGAATGGGGAGCATGGGCAACGCAGCAACTGCCACCGATGAATTTGTCCGTCACGCGACCGAGAGTCTCGGCGACGGTTCGTTCGTGCGTCTTGTGTTGTCGCGCAGCGTCGATCCCGCCGATGCCCCCGAGAAAGTGATCGGACGGCTCGTCGAACTGAAGACGGGCCCGCATCTATCACTCACGTTTCGCTATCCAACCCGCGACACCACGAAGAATGTGCCCCTGGATCAGGCGGCGATCTGGGCGAAGGACCAGGTTGGCGTTCGGTTCCGCAGCGCGCTCCTCAACACAACCAAGCGGGATTGGCAGCTGTTTGTGGATGACTCGGGATCCGCCACGCTTGTGGCGCACAAACCCGCGAAAGCCGAAGCGCCATCTCGCGCTCACGATAGGCCGCGACAGGCAATCCTCGATGATTCCGCGCGCGATTGGCTCCGCGGTCTGGGCGTCCTGAATGACCGGGGCAACGTTCGCCCCACCATGGCGGACAAACATGCCCAGATCAACCGGTACCTGGAGATTTTCACGCATCTGGCGAAGGACTGCGGATGGCTGGAGCACGGGAACGGTTGTCCGACAATCGTCGATATGGGTTGCGGCAAAGGATATTTGACATTCGGCCTGTGGCACTTGTTTGCGCGCGTGTGGAAGCGGCCCGTGAAAGTGATCGGCGTCGAAGTGCGCGAGGAATTGGTTATTTCGGCCAATGCGCTGGCGCACCAGATCGGAGCAGATGGATTGGAGTTTGCCGCAGGCACCATCGAAACTGCGCAGTTACCGGCCATCGATGCGTTGATCGCCCTGCACGCCTGCAACACGGCCACGGACGACGCCATCCGCCGCGGGGTCGAAGCGGGCGCACAATTGATTATCGTCGCGCCGTGCTGTCACAAGGAGGTGCGATCCCAACTCGGGCAGCCGGCGGCCCTCGCGGCCGTGCTCGAACACGGCCTCATGGCGGAACGGATGGCCGAATGGGCGACGGATGGCCTGCGCGCGCTGTTTCTCGAATGGGCGGGCTATCGCACCAAGATGATCGAATTCGTTTCCACGGAACACACGCCAAAGAACCTGATGATTGCGGCGGTGCGCGACGACAAACCGTTCGTCTCGACGGACGCCCGGGCGCGCGTCGAGCAATTCAAAGAGTTCTTCGGCATCCACCACCACGCGCTGGATGAATGGCTGCGCCATGGACTGGCAGACCATTGACTGGAAGGCGCTGGAACGACTGCGTGCCGCATTCCTGGACGGTACCGCGGGTGCTCGTGACTATTGGCGCAACGACCGCGATCTGGAGAGCTACGATCAGACATTCGGCCAACGCATTCGCTGGAAATGGGACTATGTCCTGAAGGAGCTTGCGCGGCGCGGCTGGCGGCCGGCTCCGGGAGACGTGGTTGACTGGGGATGCGGAAGCGGGATTGCCACGCGAGCATTCCTCGAACATTTCGGAGCGAAACTCCCATCGAAGCTGATTCTCTGGGACCGTTCCCCTGTGGCGATGCAGTTCGCCGCCCGCAAGGCGCGAGAAGCATTTCCCGATGTCCGCGTTTGGCTGGATCGCCCCGCCGACAGTGATTTCGGCACGCTCTTGATCAGCCACGTCCTCACGGAGTTGTCGGAGGAGCAGACTGCGGAACTGCTCGCTCTGGGCGCGCGCGCGACGAGTGTGATCTGGGTCGAACCTGGCGCCTACGACGTCAGCCGACGGTTGATTGCCGCGCGCGAGCGTTTACGCGCCACGTTTCAAATCGTCGCTCCCTGCACCCATCAAGCCCCTTGCGGAATGCTCACGCCCGAAAACGACCGGCATTGGTGCCATCAATTCGCACCGTCGCCGCCAGAGGTTTTCACCAACGGCAACTGGGCACGTTTTGCAAAACTGGCAGGTGTCGACCTGCGCAGTTTGCCCGTCAGCTTTCTTGTTCTCGACAAGCGACCGCCGCCGGCCCAATCCGATCCCATCCGCGTCGTTGGCCGTCCGCGCGTGTACAAGGCCCACGCCTTGGTACTCGGTTGCGACGAAGACGGGATCAAGGAATATCGGTACACCAAGCGCGACCAACCGGAAGAATTTCGCCGCCTGAAGAAAGGTGGTGTTCCATCATACCTGCCGCGGCGCGACGACAGTCAGCCGGCCGCAAACCTTCCCCGCTAAAAAAGAACCCCCGGCAACTCGCGTTGCCAGGGGTCTGTATTGTCTGGAATCCTGCTTTATTTCGCCACGACGTTGGACGCCTTCGGTCCCTTGGGGGAATCAACCAGCTCAAACTCCACTGTTTGACCTTCCTCCAAGTTCTTGAAGCCGTTGCCAGAAATGCTCGTGTAATGCACGAACACATCGGGGCCACCCTCCTGTTGAATAAATCCAAAACCCTTTTTCGTATCGAACCACTTCACTTTTCCAGATGCCATAGCTTCTCCATCCACCTTTCTTCGTTTAGTCCTGTATGGCAAAACGCCGTTCCAAAACCTTCGGAACGGCGGTGCACTTCCAAAGACTTCGCGCGCAGTATAAAAGATGCCTTGCCCATGTCAACGCTGTAGTTGAAGCGCGCCCAACCATCTCCCAAATCAGCCCACAATCCGCGTATTCCCCTCACTCCACAGCAGTTACACCATCGGACGATTCAGGAGGTCGCGCCATTTCAGCACATCCATTTCGCCCCCTGCCAGTTGTGGGTTTTTTCACAAAAAAGCGTCGTTTTCCACTGACAATGGCTCGCCAATGCCGTCGAGCTTCAGGTGCCAACTCACTGTAAAAAAACGCATTTGCGCCTTCCAAAATTGGCCGTTCGCGTCCTCCCAAACACAAAATCGTTCCCCCAAGCTCCCCGATCAGCGGGTTTTGCACTCCGGCACCCCCGACTCGATCCCTTGGCATCTCAGTTGCTCTTCCATCCTCATACATATGGATTTCAAGCCTCAACCCGACACGGCGGTGCGCCCTTCCGATGCCATTGAATTCAAGGCCCTCCTGCTCGTCGATGACGACAAGCAACTCGCTTCCGCCCTCCAATGGATCCTCGCCGACGAAAATTTCCTCGTCGATGTCGCCAACGATGGCGACGAGGCCCTCATGAAGGTGCGAGCCAACGAGTACGATGCGGTCGTTTGCGACGTGATGATGCCGAAACTCCGCGGCGACGAATTCTACCTCCGAGCCCGCGAACTGCGGCCCGTCCTCGCTGATCGCTTCATTTTCATTACGGGCTTCGCCGCCGACCCCAAGATCAATCTGTTCCTGACCCAGACCGATTCGAAGTACCTCATGAAGCCGTTCCCCATCCAGCACCTCATCAATTGTCTCAAAGAACTTCTCGAATAGTACAGGTCACACCAGCCACGACGGTATCGTCTCGCCCGAAACCAGGTCCTTGACCGACTCCCGACGCCGCACCAGTTCGCACCGGCTCCCGTTCACCATCACTTCCGCCGGACGCGGCCGCGCATTGTAGTTCGACGCCATCGCCATCCCGTACGCGCCCGCGCTCATCACGGCCAGCAGCGCATCCTCCTCCACCGCCGCCACACGCCGCCCTTGGGCCAGAAAATCGCCCGACTCGCAAACCGGCCCGACGACGTCCGCCGTGATTTTCCGGCGCGCCGACCTCTCGGCCACAGGAATGATCTCGTGATGGCTCCCGTACAGCGACGGACGAATCAGGTCGTTCATCGCCGCGTCGACAATCACAAACCGTTTCACGGGCGTCTGTTTGATGTGTACGACCCGCGTGACCAGCACGCCGCCGTTGCCGACAATGAAACGTCCCGGCTCCAATAAAATCCTCAGCCCCAGCTTCTTCACGTGCGGCGTGACCGCGCGGGCAAATTCCACCGCCGTCGGCGGACGTTCCTTTCGATACCGAATGCCGAGCCCGCCTCCCATGTCGAAGGATTGCAGCGTCCGGGGCGCAATCTCGCGCACCTGCTCGATCAATGGCGTGATTTTGCGAATCGCCAGCACGAACGGCGCGGTCTTGGTGATTTGCGAGCCGATGTGCATCTGGACGCCGCGGATTTCGATGCCGTCCAACCGCGCCGCCTGACGGTACACATCCAGGGCGTTCCGGAGCGAAATCCCGAACTTGCTTTCGTGTTTGCCCGTCGAGATGTAGTGGTGCGTGTCCGGGTCAACTCCCGGGTTCACGCGAATTGCAATCGGCGCCCGCCGGCCCATGCGTCGGGCCACCCCGGCAATCCGCCGCAACTCCGGCTCGCTTTCCACGTTGAACATGTAGATCCCCAGTTTCAACGCGTACTCGATCTCGTCCCGCGTTTTGCCCACGCCCGAGAACACGCATTTCCTCGGATCGCCACCCGCCTGCACCACCCGATACAATTCGCCGCCGCTGACGATGTCAAAACCCGTTCCCGACCGCGCCAGCGCGCGGAGCACTGCCAGGTTGCTGTTGGCCTTGACCGCAAAACAAATCAGGTGATCGAGCGACCCCAGGGCCTTGTGCAGATCGTCGCACTGGCCCGTGATATGTCCCTGGCTGTACACGTACAACGGCGTGCCGAATTCCCGGGCGAGACGCCGCAGCGGCACACCCTCGCAATACAACTCGCCCTTCCGGTATCGGAACGCGTTCATTGGCATAGTGAGTTTACCAACAAGCCTTTACACCCGCAACCCTCCGCTCCGCCCCGAAGACTCTCGGGGTTGTAGCGTCCGCTGTCCCCAGCGGAATTCCCTCTTTCTCTTGCTCCTGCCCTTCCTCCCCCCAACTTGGCTTCGTTTTTGGCTTTGTTTCAGTAACTTTTCCACGCCGGCTTGCATAAACTTGGGTTCGTTTTGCGAAAAACCATTTTTTTGGAGGGCGAGCCTCATCCCCAGCCCCCCGCGTCTCCTCGCCCCTTCAGGGAGAGGATTAAGGTGAGGGGTACTCCCGTGTCCTACGCCGCCTACCCCCATCAGCCACTTGTCCGCCTCCGGCGGATTCTCCATTAACCATTTTCTCATCGCCTATATCAAAAACCAATCCGACCCCGTAATAATATCGTACATCAATACCAGAGTCAAATCTAATAATCGACAGCCCACGCCGCGCTACAGCGACGCAAACCCACGTCCTTGTAACGCTGCTGATTGCGCTATCGCTGGTCTTCCTGGCGCTTGCACGGATGGCCTTGATGATGCCGGCGCGTTAGTCTCACGACAGAACGTCATCGGGCGAAACTTCAAGAATATCTCTGCAAAACTCTGACATTATATTTCTACAGCGAACCATCGCTGGCTTCTCAACCGTTCCTTCGTTTGCCCACTTCGGAAATCCAAATCCAGCCTTCCACGAGGCGTTAAGAGGTAGAATCTGTCCAAATTCATCTCCCTCTTGCATGAAAACCCCTCGATAATGAATGAACTTGTAGAACATTCGCTTGTCAAATTGCCGCGTCAACGTCAGGACGATAGTAAACGCGGGAATAATTTTTCCAGTGCCTAGGGTCTTTAGGTAAGGCGCTTCCATCGAGCCGCTTCCCGCATGAATCAAAAGTCCATTACAATCTTCAAATGGCTTTATGAGCACACTCTCTTTTGGTAGGAATTGTGCTTTTAGCCTACGGTCCAATGTGGCACCCCCCGCTTCGTTTAGTGTGCTTTTTTCTCGGTCAAATACCGAGCATACAACCGCGAGAAGGCGCAACTCCTCAAACTTTTGTCGAGACGTGTTCGTGACCATGATTGTGCTTTTAAACGAACCTTCGCCGTGGTCGATAACTACCGAAATGGTGGGCTTGCTGGCATTCTGTATTTGTTCTTGGGTTTGTCTTATCTGCTCACGTTGCAACCACAGGGCGCAAACGACACCAGCAAACGCTAGACCGGCAAATAGAGAATTCACTGCACCGAACATGTCTCCGAATTGTCCACGGTCAGAATAGGGTGAATTCGGATTTGGGGGAACGAAATGCAAAATCAACAACCACGCTGACCCCCATAGTGCAATCACTACTGCGAAAACTAAAAACACCCACCAGTACCGCTTTGCAAATTCCAGTGCCTTCTTCATCACTTGCTCCTAACGGCTCACTTCAATGTGCAACAGCCTGAGCCAACTTCGTTACAAACTGTTTGAGGCAATCCTGTGGTACGAGAACGCTGAACCCATCGTCGCCATAGAATTCGATTTTGGTAATCTCCGAGCCGTCACCATGTGGTCGGATGTCCAAGTGGGAAATGCTGTTCCTCATGCGATAGATGAGTTCGCATAGTGTTCCGTAATGTTCAGGTTTGACCTTCTCCGGGCGCTTTCCCCAATTCTTCACGAATTCAAGGTGAAATCCCCAATCTCCGAGTTGTTCGATTGGGATAGGTGGTAGACGGTTAAATCGCCGCTCATTCGGCAGCACCAACAAACCGAGCAGGCAGTTAATCAGGAGCGTCACTTCAACTTGCTCTCGCTTTTCCACCGCGCTTTGTACGTGCGTCTCGTACTGCTGAATAATAGCGAGCGTTCTGGTGATGAAGTCTCTCTCAAACACTTCGTATTCCATAAATGCAGTCTCGCAGCTTCATCAGGCAACAGGTGTAGACTCCCTCCATCTCTCTTCAAACAATTTCAACTGAGCGGCAGGATTCGCAATCCGGTTCAACTGCGTGTCCTTTGTGCCAAGGTCTTTCATCGAGTGACCAACGTGGAACCCATGAGACTTGTCCCACAACACAAAACGGTCATGAATTTGTTGAAAGCCATGCAGGCGCATCTCGACTTTGCCGTATTCGGCTTTGAATGCACCGTATGCGATGATTGCTGCACTTTTTGTTTGGTCGGAAGTGATAATCCGTACAGATGCCCCGGTTTCCGCGTCCTGAATCAAATCGAACACCTTTGCGCCGATGTAAGGGTCAAGGATGCAGAGTTCGGCCTTTGCGAGACTGAAAATTTCTCGTAGAATGCGATTGGCCTTGAAGTGTTCTCCTGCCCTTACGAGAATTTCATCTTTTTGAATATTGGACACACGGATGATGGGCTGACTTTCCCATTCCTGTTGAGCGTGGCTCATTGATGCGTAAAGCTCCGCTCCATAATCCGTCAATCTGACCATATGCCCGTCTGGTGAAAGACTCAGAACATTTTTATCAATAAGAGATTGGAGTATCTGGTCTCCGGTTTCGCAATGCAATCTGGCGAGTGCTATTTGAACTTGTACAAGCTCGTGCGGCATCGTCCACGACATGAACTTCATAAAGTAGACACCGACGACCCAAAATTCTTTTTTGGAGAGTTCTGCCATAGGCTTTAGACAGTCTCCCATCCTGCATCAACGGAGCGCAACTGTCCCCAATGGAACTTGCGCGGAACTGTGTCGAGAATTGTTGCGATGTAAACAAAAAGATTCTGTTTCGCGATGTCGTCACACCCAACCACATCACAGGCGAAACGTAACGCGGCCCTAAGATTTGTTTCAGGAGCCTGCAAGTGTCGTTGATTTCCCTTCTTCGCACCCGCCAATATCGCGCAAATGAGCTTAGGTTCTTCGGGTGCTGTCTTGTCGAGAAGTTTAAGACAAACCTGAGCAAATTCCATTTTGTTTGGCATCCATGGCCCCTTCCATTCGACCCGTATGCGTGGGCAGGTGTGGATAACAAAATCGTGGTTCCCTCTCTGGCCCCGTAGCACTTCTTGCCTCTCCTTCTGAACATTCTCAAGCCTCAGAGCTTTCCAACTGAATTTGCCAGCAGTTTTTCCTTCCGGTGTCAACAGGTGCTCCGTCCACATGTCAACCCCATCTTCTTTGAAATGCTTCCAAAGCAGGCACGAAAATTTGTGGTGAAAAAATCGTTCGTTCGCTAAATCCTTAAACGAGTCATACCCAACAGTATTCCGATGCGCAGCCGTCACTGCCAGAATCTGCTCAAGGATTGCTTCCCAATCCGATCGATTCAGTTCGTATTGCACCAAGCAGCTTCTCCTTCTGCGCGTACGGATAGGGGTCAGACCTATGATCTTGACACCATCCCCTCCCGCCTCCGCCCGAAGTGCCGTCACCCCCCACTTCGAATTTCGACATTCGGACTTCGAGTTCTGCCCGCACCCGTGCGCTTCGAATTTCGACATTCCGATTTCGAGTTTCGCGCCCTTATTCGCCTGCCCTGAGCCTGTCGAAGGGTGTTGAACATCCGCGCCGATCTGTGCGTGAATCTGTGGCTCCGCCCTCTTGAACGTTGAGCGTTTAGCGTTGGACGTTGAGCGTTAATCTGTCTCCCGTTCCCGCCCCTACAGCCACCCTGCAATCCGGTCGGCAATGCCCTTCTCGCAGACCGGGCCCAACACCTTGCGGACACGCTCCTTGGCCTGGTCGCGCGGATACTCGACGTTGTACTTCTCGACCTGCCACTCCTTGCCCTCGAGCTCGTCGAGGATCAGGTATTCCGGATGCCGCTTCGGATTCGTCGGGAAACCGACCGACCCCGTGCCGATCCACCCAAGATCGTCCTTTCGCAATCGGACCGGGTGCGGGTCGCGCCCTTCCCCCTCGTGCGCCGTCATCGGCACGAGCATGACCGGTTTCTCTTCCTGGGATATCTCCGCCCGCAGCGTGTGTGTGTGGCCGTAGAAACACACCCGCCCGTTGTTGTGCCGCAAACAGGCCAGTTCGCCCTTGGCGTTCCGCGCGGAGCGGTGATACCCGCCGCTGCTCGGCGCCACCAACGAGTCGTGCGTCAACCAGATCGTCTCATTCACGCACGTCGTCAGGCACGGCGCGTCGATGAACTCTTTTGCCCACGGGTTGACCTCCATTTGCTCCCACGTCCACGCCAGCGTTTGAACCGCTTCGGGACTGTACCCGGTCTCTTCCACGTCCCCGCGTAGCGCCAGTTCGTGGTTTCCCGCCACCCAGGCCAGATTGCCGTTGTCCGCCCAGGGTTTCAACCGCGCCATGCACTCCAACGGGTCCGGGCCGTACCCGACAATATCCCCAACGAACAAATACGCCTCCACGCCGCGGGCCTGCCCGGCCGCCAGCACGGTCTCGAGCGCCAACAGGTTCGCGTGTACGTCTCCAAATACCAGGAATCTCATCGGTCAACCTTCATCCGCTGCGGTTCGACCGTGCTCACCACAGGCCAACAACGCCGCGCCGGCCACGACCACCGTGTCCCCCAGCGCGGCGCGCACAATCCGATAATTACGCCGATACGGGCCGAATACAAATCGCTCCACCGTCTCGCGCACGGGCCGCAAAAACTTCTCGCCCGCCCGCGCCACGCCGCCGCCGACGACGACAATGTCGGGATTCAGCAACGTGATCGCGTTGGCGAGGGCCACGCCATAATATTTCGCCGATTCCGCCAGCGTGGTCTTTCCCTTCTCGATGGACAATCCCGACGACAATTCTTCCAGAATCCGCCACCGGCCGCGCGCGAAGAATCGGGTGTGCCCGATCTCCGTCGCGCCGAATCGTCCGTTGTGGATCTTCCCGTCAACCACAAACCCGCCCCCGATGCCGGTCCCGACGTTCGAGTACAGCACGGCGCGCCGTCCCCGACCCGCGCCGATCAACGCTTCCGCCAGCGTGGCGACGTTGGTATCGTTTTCGATAACGGTCGGCAGCCCGAAGCGCCGCCGAAACCAGCGCCGCAAGGCAAAACCGTCCCAACCGTTGATGTGATAGGAGCGCACGACTCGGCCATGCGGAGCATCTACCGGGCCACCAAACCCGACCCCGATAGCTGTCACGCGATGCCCGTCGAGCAGCGGGGCAATCATCCGATCGAGTTGCTTGAGAATCCCGCGTGCGCCGCCACGTCGCACAACCGTAACCCGCGCCAGTTGCGCGATTCGACCTCGCCGGTCGCACACACCGGCTTGCAGCTTCGTCCCGCCGATCTCTACGCCGAGGTACATGACATGAACTGATCGAGCCTATTTTACGGACGCCCTAGAGGCCAATCCAGAGCTAATTCGCGCGAATACGCCCGTAATCAGTCATGTCAGGTATTGCTACCCTGCGGACCCTGCGTGCTCGCAGGCCGGATGCGAATGAGCCGTGCCCGGTCAGCCAATCACCACGCGGGCGGACCGTCGGTCCCCCACGGAGTGAGGGCGTGGAGAATGACGATCAGCAGCCAACAAACAACCAGCATCCCGATTACGCCGAGGAACAACCTCGTCGCGATGATTCGTATGCGTCGCATGGTCATACCCGATAACTCCCACAAGACTTCGACACAATTGTGTCCATATCATTCCGCCTTCTTCGTGATTCGAATGTTGTCACCAACGACCCACCGATAGTTCGCATCCTGATCCAACGGTTTCAGCGCGTAGGAAATCCCCGGTTCCATTTTGCCGTATTCTCCGGCGGGAATGCGGATGTAACATTCCGAGTTCCAGAAACCCCGCTCGGCCTGAGCCTGAATGTCGCCATGACCATCGGCGGACAAGACAAACTTCTTGCCGAGGTGTGGATAGATCTCTTTCAAGTCATCGAACGAGACGTTTACATGAACGAGCAGATGGCCGTCGCCTTGAGACTGAGCAGCGTCCCAATGTTCAGGAATCGACTGAGGGCGGTCACTGGAAAAGAACCAATAGGCTTTGGTGATCGTGACGTTCTTTTTATCAGTAGCGGTTGGGTTAGAAATCTGGCCGCTGAGCTTGTCAAAGAGCATCTGTTGCCTCAGCCAGACCCGATGTGTAATGCGTTGACTGGTTCCGGAAGGATACGCGCTCCACGGAACAAGGTTGAATGCATTGCAGGTGTCGCTGCCGATCGAGCCGTTGTATTCGTATCCGTCCAGCTTCTTGATCTGGTCCTTTAGCTTGGCGAAATCAGACCCGCTGCTGACGACGCCAACGAGGAATGGATATTCCGAGTCGTCAATCACGTCTTTCTTGAGGGTGATTCCGGCGTTCCGGGCCGCGAGTTGGATGGCATTGATCAGACCTTCCTTGGTGTATTTGGCATCCATGTTCGCCGGCGGTTCAACGGGGTTTCCCAAATATTCGAGGAGGGCTTGATTGGGGCCGGACGCCGATGCTGGCTCCTCCGAGGAACCGCCGGTGCCGTTCTGATCAAGGTAGCTCCATCCTTTATTGCGGAGAACCCTGTTCCCTTGGCCGAAATACACTCCACCGAAATCGCTGCGATTGAAATCACTACCTCCGTGGCCCGGGTAGAAGCTGACGTGAAGGTAGCCGTCCTCGGTCATGGTCTGAACCAGGCGGAACGAACCGGTGCCTTTCTTGATCCAGATGCGTTGTTCCGGGCCAATGGGGGTAGGATTCGGCGAGATGGTGGTCGTATAAAAGGACAGACGAGCTTCATCCTTGGAACTCAGGGTGTAGGTGCCCTCCACGCAATATGTCCCCCCGGTCGTGATCGTATCACTCGTCCCGCGCACTTGTTGGATCGTGATATTGTCACCGGGGGCAAATTCCGCATCGCCCAGTTCAAACGGCACCGCATAGGGAAAGCTCTCCAAGGTCCCATCAGTTGCCGCTGTGCCTGCCACCGCGCAGGACATGCTGATGGTAAACAGAGCCGCAAAGGCCCGGGGCAGGCGTGCACGGTGTGTTTTCATAGTGGTATCCTCTTTTCTTGTGTCGGCTGGACAGGTGTTTGGCCCCCGGTCCAAAGCGTCTCATTGGCGACCACGGTCTCGCATGACAGCGTGTCCACCACCAGATTGCCTTCCCGGCGGAACTTGTAGATTGGCGCACAATACGAAATCTGGATGGAAATTGCGGAAGATATATCACGGCCATCGGATCGGGCAATTTCCGTTCGATGGGTTCGTACGCCGGGAAAATGGTTGACCAGTAGGAAGCCAACGACTAGCAACAGGCAAACCGCACCAGCCAGAGGCCACGCAAAACGGTTCCATAAACCAACCAAAGGCTCCCGATCCATGAGCGGGACGGACTTGTGCTCGAGAACCGTCAGGATGCGCCGTCGGACATCCGGCCGTAGCGCAAGGGTTTTAGTCCCTTGACGAAGACGCTCGGACAGGGATTGCGCCAGTTGTTGCTCCTGCCGCACGGCTTGCCGACAGATGCCGCACCGGGCAAGATGCTGGTCCGCCGCAGCCCGCGTCCCGGGGGAAAGCGTTCCCTCCGCATATTCGTACAATCGATTCTGAAAACGTCGGCAGTTCATCGTGGTTTCATTTCCTCTGTGCCACTCGCCCCGAAAAGGTTCAATTCGCCGGGCAGGAGTTTCTGCATTTCGCCGATGGCGTAGTGGAGCCTCGATTTGACGGTTCCCGTGGAGATTCCCAGATGCCTGGCGATTTCGTGGATCTTCATGTCTTCGTAGTAGCGCAGGATAAGCACCTCCCGGTGCGCATCAGAAAGTCGGCACATGGCCTTCAACAGTGCCGACGTAGCGGCCCCGGCATCCAGTGGGCTCGGGCTTTCGTCCGCCGGAGAAACCTCCCGTCCCACCAACTCGTTGTCGCAGACGATCCGTTTGCGGTCTCGATGGTAGTGGCGGGTCAGGTTGAGAAGGATGGCGTGGAGCCACGTGTAAATGGTCGAGTCGCCCCGAAAGCGATGAACCGATCGCATCGCCTGAAGAAATGTCTCCTGGACGATGTCCTCGGCGTCGGCCTCATTTCCGCAGAGCAAGAAAGCGGACCGAAACAGCCGATCCCCGTAAGAACTGACCAGTTCCTGCGCGGCTCCGGGGACATGAGCTTTGAGGGCCGTGATGAGACGCTCCTCGTCCATGCTGGTTTGTGCCACCAACAGGAAAAAGGTTCAAGGAATGAGCGCAACACCACACAGCGCAGTCCGCGTCGAGAAGACAGCTAGGACCGGGCTAGCAGCTTCTTCCACCGGCCGATTTGCGCGCGCACATTCTTCGGCGAGGGCGCGCCGATGGCCGTGCGGGCCGCGAGGGCGCGCCGCACGTCGAACACGTTTCCGGCTGCCGTGCCGTACTTTTTGGTTGCCAGCTTCGGCAACGGCGTATGCGTGCGCTCCGATTCCACGACGAGCGCGCCCACCGCGTGGTGCGCCTCACGGAACGGCATCCCGCGTTTCACCAGAAAATCAACGAGATCGGTCGCCAGCAACATCGGGTCGCTGGCTGCCGCTTCGCATCGGGCCCGATTCACCTTCGTATGACCGAGCATGTCCGCCATGACCCGCAAGGACGCGACCAACGTGTCCACCGAGTCAAACAGCGGTTCCTTGTCCTCTTGCATGTCGCGGTTGTAGGTCAGCGGCAGGCCTTTCATCATCGTCAGCACCGCGACGAGATTTCCATAGAGTCGGCCCGTCTTGCCGCGAACCAGTTCCGCGACATCGGGATTCTTCTTCTGCGGCATCAACGACGAACCCGTCGTGTACGCGTCCCCAATCGTGACGAAACCAAATTCCGCCGTCGACCACAAAATCAGGTCTTCCGCGAGCCGCGAGAGATGCGTCCCGCAAATCGCCGCGTTACTCAAAAACGCCACGACGAAATCGCGGTCGCTCACCGCATCCATCGAATTCTCGGTCACCAATGCATGACCAAGTTGCCGCGCGACGTACGCCCGGTCGAGCTTCAACGTGGTTCCCGCCAGCGCCCCCGAGCCGAGCGGGCAACGGAACAAACTCAGCAACGACCACGCGAAGCGGCTGTGATCGCGCTGGAACATTTCCCCGTACGCGAGCATGGCATGGCTGAAGACCACGGGTTGTGCCCGCTGCAAGTGTGTGTAACCAGGCATGACAACATCGACGTTGTCTTCCGCCAACGCGACCAGGGATTTCTGAAGCCCACGAATGGCCTCCAGCGCGCGCACGACTTCGTCGCGCACCCACAGCCGCAGGTCGGTGGCGACCTGATCATTCCGACTTCGCGCAGTGTGGAGTTTCTTGCCGGCGGTGCCAATCTTGCGCACCAGCGCGGCTTCGATGTTCATGTGCACGTCTTCGCACGCGGCATCCCACTTGAATTTGCCCGATTCGATCTCCCGTTCAATCGAACGCAGCCCGCGCTCGATCTTCGTCGCCTCGGCCTTGGTGAGAATGCCGACTTTCGCCAGGCCCTTCGCGTGCGCAATCGAGCCGGCGATGTCCTGTCGGTAGAGCCGCCAGTCGAAGCTCACGCTCTCGGTGAACGCCTTGACCGATTCCGCAGGGCCGGCCGAGAACCGGCCGCCCCACGTTCGTTGGGCTGATTTCTTCATCGCTCGATCATCAGTTGTTACCGCGCGGCGGCATCATGCGCTGCATGCTGCCCATCATCATCTCTTGGATGCTGCCGTACTTGGTGAAATCGCCCGGCGGATCGAATAGCGCCGCGTCCGGGGCCGACAGCTTGACGTTGCTGAAGTGCGTCGTTATCGTCGCGCCATTGGCCTGCATTTCGGTCTTGATCGGGAAATTGTTGAGATCGGTCGCCTGCCACGTGAGCATCTCGTGTTGCGTGCCGTCATCCGCCGTGAACGTGATCTTGTTCTCGATGCTCGGATGACCGTCCACGATGTCCTTGCCAATCTGGGTGACATCGATCTTGGGTTCCTTTGGTGCCGGTTTGTCGGTCGGCGGAGCCTGCGACGAGCTGATTTCCGTGTACGATTTCAACCCCGGATACACGAGGTACATGACCTTCTTGTCGCCACGATAAATGTTCACGGCCCGGTCCATGCCCATCTGTTTCATCTGGGCGACGGCTTGCGGAGGCATTTGCCTGCCTTTCATGCTCGTCATATCGATCTCAGTGCGCAGGTTGCCCTTGAGGAACGCGTAGGAAGTGTCCATCTCCATGGGCGGGCCGTGCTGCGCATCCACAATCGAGATGTTCGCGGTCGCTGTGAACGCCTGGTTGTGGCCGAATATCTTCGCCATGTCCGCGCTGCCGATATTCCCCGGCCCGGCGCCGACCATCCGTTGCGCAAACCCCGTCGGGATTGTTAGACACGCTATCACCGCCATCATTGAGTAGACACGCCATGCCTTCATTGGTTGTTCTTCCTTTCGCTTGGTGCCGCCGACCGTAGCAAGCCCGGCGCGGCCACAACAACAAAAAAATCGCCGACCACGCCGCGCTTCGCTACAGTATCCCTCGTGAAACACGATATCCGCGCGGTGCTCTTCGACCTGGATGGGACGTTGGCCGATACGCTGGCTGATCTGGCCAACGCGACCAATTGGGCGCTTCAGCAGGTCGGTTGCCCCACCCATCCGACCGACAGTTACCGCTACAGGGTCGGCGACGGCGCGCGCGAACTCTGCGCCCGCGCGTTGCCCGCGGACAAGCAGGGTTTGGCCGATGAAGTCCTGCGGCTGATGCGGCAGCGGTACGACGAGCATTGTTTCGACCTCACGCGGTTGTATCCGGGGATTACCGAATTGGTCTCGGCCCTCACGCAACGACGCCTCCGGCTGGCGGTGCTGTCCAACAAACCCGACGAGTTCACCAAACGGGTGATCGCGCATTATTTCCAGCCGGTGCCGTTTGCCATCGTGCGCGGACAGTTGCCCAACGTCCCGCTGAAGCCTGACCCGACCGCCGCACTCCAGATCGCGCGGGAACTCAGGATCCCGCCCACGCACTGGTTGTATCTCGGCGACACCAACACCGACATGCGCACCGCGCGCGCCGCGGGAATGCATCCCGTTGGCGTGCTCTGGGGTTTTCGCGACCGCGACGAGTTGGTGGCCAGCGGCGCGGAGCACATCGTGGCGAAACCAGGCGACGTGCTCGATTTGTTGTAGGGACAGCGGAAAAGCGAAAGGGACGCCCCGCTTCCGCGAGACGCCCCTTCGCGTGAATGCTACAAGCTGATTGTCGAATTAACGACGACCGCGACCGCCGCCACCACCGAAGTCGCGCTTGCCGCCACGACCGCCGCCGCCACCGCCGCCGCCGAAGTCGCCGCGGGGACGTTCCTCGCGCGGACGCGCCTCATTGACGGTCAGGGCGCGGCCATCGATTTCCTTGCCGTTGAAATCGGTGACGGCCTTGTTCGCTTCTTCCTGCGTCCCCATCTGGACGAACGCAAAGCCGCGGGACTTGCCCGTGAACTTGTCCATGATGAGTTCGCAACTGACCACGTTGCCCGCCTGCTTGAACAGGTCGAGAATCTGCCCCTCGGTCGTGTTAAACGAGAGGTTGCCTACGAATAACTTGGTTGCCATACTGGGTTTCTTGGTATCCTTCTGCTGCGGTAGGAGGTCTCAGTGACTGTTCCCGCTCGTCGGGTTTCGGACTGCCACCTTAGCAAACGAGGCTGACTGACATTCCACCAATCTCACTGCGGCGTCTTCCATTGCTAGCGACAAAAAGCATAGGCTAGATTCCCGAAATTGCAACAAGATTTTGGCTGTCGCAACTGGCTGCCCCACAACTTGTTTCGCCAGTCCTACCCCCGGATTCGGCGAGCACAAACCCACAACGGAAACCCAGACGGACGCCCGCCGACACCGACGGCCTCGCCAGATTTCGGTGGATTTGCCGACAAAAACTTCCTATCGTGGCGGTCGTGTTCCGAAGCTTTCGCGGCCTTATACGCCTTCTGCTGGCCATTCAGTTGACCTGCGGAATCGCCGCAGGCGTGGAAGCCGCTACGCCACATCCTGACACGAATACCTGCTTCGTCTACTTCGGCACTTACACCCGCGCGCAGAGCAAAGGGATTTATGTGTGCCGCTTGGACACGACCACGGGCGCGCTGACACCGCCCGCGCTGGCGGTTGCCACCGCCAACCCCTCGTTCCTCGCGCTCGACCCGAACCATCAGTTTCTGTATTCGTGCGGCGCAATCAGCAGCATGTCGAACGGCCTCGTGAATGCGTTTCGCGTCGACAACCAGACGGGAACGTTGACGTTCCTCAACCAGCAACCCTCCGCCGGTCTCGGTCCGTGCCACCTCGCGGTGGACGCGTCGAGCCGGTGCGTTCTGGTGGCGAACTACGGCAACGGCAGCATCGCCGCGTTGCCGATTCATGCCGATGGATCGCTCGGCCCGCCGGCGACGACGATTCAGCATCACGGCTCGAGCGTTAATCCGCAGCGGCAACAAGGCCCGCACGCCCACTGCGTTGGGTTCGATCCCGCCAACCGTCGCGCGTTCTGCGCCGACCTCGGCCTGGACAAAGTTCTCGTCTACCGGTTCGATCCCGCGACCGCCACGCTCACGCCCAACGATCCGCCATGTGGTGTGGTCAAGCCCGGCGCGGGTGCGCGCCATTTCGTTTTCGGTCCTAATGGCCGCCGCGTCTACGTCATCAATGAAATCCAATCGACGATCACCGCGTTCGACTACGATCCGCAACGGGGTTCGCTCACCGAATTCCAGACCGTCCCCACGCTCCCCGAGACATTCACCGGAACCAACACCGCCGCCGAGATCGCCATTCATCCCAACGGTAAATTCCTCTACGGTTCCAATCGCGGTGACAACAGCGTCGTGGTCTACGCCATCGACGACGCGACCGGCAAGCTTGCGTTCGTCGAGCGTCAATCCACCTTGGGGAAAACCCCGCGTATGTTCGCCATCGATCCCACTGGAAAATTCCTCCTCGCCGCCAATCAGGATTCCAACACGATCGTCGAATTTCGCATCGACCCGGTCACCGGCCGTCTCACTCCCACCGGCCAATCCATCGAGGTCTCCCTGCCCTGCTGCGTTGTGTTTGTGACGATGGAGTAGCGATCAGTGGCCTTGGAGTTTGGCGGCTTGGGCGAAATCCTCATCCGCTCCCATCTGATCCCCCTTGGTTTTCTTGGCATTGCCACGTCCGAGGTAGGCTTCGGCATGTTTTGGATCGAGTTCGATGGCCTTCGAGTAGTCGGCTAGAGCTCCGTCCAAATCGCCCTTTTTTACTTTAGCGACGCCACGCTTGAAGTAAGCGTTGGCGTCTTTGGGGTGAAGCTCAATAGCTCTTGTGTAGTCAACGATGGCACCATTTGGATTGCCACTGATACCACCCATATCGCCCTTGGCCATCTCGCCACTGAAGAAGTCCTCAATGGCTCCCGCTTGATCGCCCTTTGCTTTCTTGACCTCGCCACGGCTGAGGTAGGCAACAGGGACTCTTGGGTTGAGTTCAATGGTTTTGGAGTAGTCGGCTATGGCACCATCCAGATCGCCCTTGGACACTTTCGCATGGCCCCGTTGAGCATAAGCGGTGGAATTTCTTGGGTTGACTTCGATGGCTTTCGTGAAGTCAGTGACGGCGCCATCCAAATCGCCCTTGTGTCTCTTGATAACGCCACGGCTAACGTAGGCGAAGTCGTATTTCGGATTAAGTTCAATGGCCTTTGTGAAATCAGCGATGGCACCATCCCAATCGCCGGTTTCTACCTTCACCTGACCACTACCGACAAGCTGCTCTGCGGTCTGTTGGCCGAACGCGATGCCCGTCAGTGTCAAAGCAAACAGAATCAGGAAGGTTGTGCGGAATCTGGCTGACATAACATTCCTTTCGCCGGTTGTCCTGCTGATCCGCTCAAACCCGCGGCTTCGCGGTCAGACTATTTCTTCTTTTTGCTCAACACCGCCGCTCGCGTCCGCAGACGCAGCGCATTTAACCGGATGAAGCCGGTGGCGTCGGTCTGGTTGTACGCGCCTTTGTCGGCTTCCATGGTGGCGATGGACGGGTTGTAGAGCGACACGGGACTTTTGCGGCCGGCCGTGATGATGTTGCCCTTGTAGAGCTTCAACCGGACCGTGCCCGTGACGTTCTTCTGGCTCTCGGTGACGAATGCCTGGAGCGCCTCGCGTTCGGGACTGAACCAGAATCCGTAGTAGACCAGTTCGGCGTACCGCGGGATCAGCGAATCCCGCAGGTGCATGACTTCGCGGTCGAGCGTCAACGTCTCGACCTGTCGATGGGCGAAATGCAGGATCGTCCCGCCCGGCGTTTCGTACACGCCCCGCGATTTCATGCCCACGAACCGGTTCTCGACGAGATCGACCCGGCCGATGCCGTGTTTGCCGCCGAGCTTGTTGAGCGTCCGCAAGACATTGGCGGGCGACAACGCTTTGCCATTGACCGCCACGCAGTCGCCCGATTCGAACTCGAGTTCGATGTACTCGGGCTTCTTCGGGGCGTCCTCGGGCGACACGGTGAGCTTGAACATGTCTTTCGGCGGCTCGACCCACGGGTCTTCGAGGATGCCGCTCTCGAACGAAATGTGCAGGAGATTGCGGTCCATCGAATACGGCTTTTTCGCGCTCGCCTCGACCTTGATCCCCTTCTTGGCGCAATAGGCGAGCATCTCTGCCCGGCCCTTGAACCGATTGTGGTACTCGGGCAACCGCCACGGCGCAATGATTTTCAAATCAGGCGCGAGCGCGGCATAGGTGAACTCGAACCGGCACTGGTCGTTGCCCTTCCCTGTCGCGCCGTGGGCCACGGTGTCGGCGTGTTCCTGTCGCGCGATCTCGACCTGCGCCTTGGCGATCAGCGGCCGGGCGATGCTGGTGCCGAGATAATACTGGCTCTCGTAGATCGCTCCCGCCTGGACCATCGGAAAAATAAAATCGCGCGCGAATTCCTCGACGAGATCGAGCGCGTAGAACTTGCTCGCGCCGGTGGCCCAGGCTTTCTTGTCGAGGCCCTTGAGTTCCTCTTCCTGGCCGATGTCGGCGCAGTACGCGACAACCTCGCACCGGTAGGTTTCTTTCAACCAATGCAAAATGACCGACGTATCCAGTCCGCCTGAGTAAGCAACAACGATTTTCATAAGGCCGAACCTTGTACGGCTGTTTGCGGCAAAAATCACGACAAATCTCGACTCCCCCGGCGTCAGGCGTCCAGTCGTCGAGCCGCAAAAAGCTTGATGGCGCGGGCAGAATCGCCAACCACCGTTGGTCATCGCAAGCAATGCGTTTGCTTGCATAACTCCGCCAAATCTGGCATGGGAATCCCTCCATGAAGTCACGCCTGCCGTTGATTGCCTTCGCGTTGCTCCTGCTTGTGATGGCGGCATTGATGTTTGGGGCGACGCGACGAGACAGCGCCACTGTGGACGAGACCACCCATCTGAGCGCCGGTTATATACTTTGGCAGGGCTATCATTACCGTCTCATGCCCGATCACTCGCCTGCAGACCAACTGCTCCCCAGCCTCCCGCTGTTGGCGATGGACATACGCCTGTCCGACAACGCGAAAGCCCTCCTCAGCAAACAGGCCGGATATCCCTGGACGCTCACTTGGGACTGTCAAATGCAGGCTCTGAACACGCTGTTTCCCCAAGGCCGGGACAATTGGTACTTCTGGCCCATGCCAGAGAGCCAATTGTTCGGCCAGATGTTTGTGTACGACGGCTCGAACGACGCGGATGCCATGATGGTATCCGCGCGCTCGGTACAGGTGGTCCTGACGCTGCTCGCCGGCGTCTTTATTTTTTGGTGGGCGCGACGGCTGACCGGGCCCATCGCCGCCGTCCTGGCGTTGGCGACATGGGCATTCAACCCGATCATCCTGGCTTACGGGCATTTGATCATCACCGACGTCGGCGCGATGGTAATGATGCCCGTCGCTGTGTTTGCCCTGGGAAGGTTTGTGGAGGCGCCCACTCGAAGGACAGCCCTATGGGCTGGCGCAACCCTCGCCGGGGCGCTGGCCATGAAGTACACGTCGCTGACGTTGGGTCCGACTCTGCTCGCGCTGGCTGCCCTCTATCAAGTGAAGCGCCGACCGCCATTGAACCATTGGAAATCGCTGTTGCAACACTGCGGCTGGGCGGCGCTCGCTGGTTGGCTCGTCCTGATGATCGCCTACCTGCCGGAATGGAAGGTACCGCCGCCGATTGGTGCCGAGCAGGCGCGTCAACTCGGCGTGCCGGACTGGTTCCAGTCACTGCGCCTGATCCTGATGCCCCGCGATTTCTTCAAGGGACTGGCGCTCAGCATCGCCCAGGCCCATCACCCGCGCGAGGCGTATCTCGATGGCCAGTGGCAGGCCGGCGGCTGGTGGTACTACTTCCCCATGGCGTTGTGGCTCAAGACTCCCATTCCGCTGTTGATACTCGCCGGCGCGGCCCTCTGGTTGTTGTGTGCCCGAATCCAGAAGCAGGCTTTTGCCGTTCTGGTGCCGTGGTGCGCCATTGCGGTGTATTTGCTTTTCGCCATTACCAGCAAAGTTGACATCGGAATTCGCCATACCCTGTCCATCTTCCCTCTGCTGGCGGTTGGCATCGCCAGCCAATGGCCCGCGGTGTCCCGCCGATGGCAACCCGTGGCGTGGGGGTTGGCGGTCTGGCTCGGAATCGAGGCCCTCCTCGCCTATCCGCTTTACATCCAGTACTTCAACGAGTTCGCGGGCGGCTCCGAGAACGGATATCGGCACCTGATCGATTCCAACTTTGACTGGGGGCAGGACGCCAACCGGCTGAAGAAATTCCTCGACGACCGCGGCATCTCGCACATTTATCTCGATTACTTCGGGACGCAGTACAATATCGAGTACCTCAAGATCCCGAATACCCGCGTGAACGCGGATCAGGCGCGTCAAATCAAGGATGGCTGGCTCGTGGTTTCCGCGTCGGAGTTGATGCGCCCGGAGTGGGCCTGGCTTCGTGAATCGCGGCAGCCGACAGCGCGCGTGGCCGAGACGCTGTTCGTCTATCAGGTCAATGGTCAGGCAATCCCCGCCCAATAAGCCTGCCCGGTTCGTCTCGGTTCGGGAGCAGACGCAGGGGCAGCGCTCCAGCAATCATCATCACCCAAATGGAAGAAGGCCGCGCTACGGAGCGAGGGGGACGGATTCGCGCCGCCGAAACACGAACATGTTGTTCTCGTTCAGGATCAATTGATAATTCGTATTCGTGTAATAGGACATCACCAGATCGCGGGTGACCGCCTCCTCGGGAAACCGGCGTTCGTTCCCGTCGAGAATGACATAATCAAGGTCGTACATTTTCTCCTGCGGCCACAGTTCCACCATCGGATGCCGCGGGTTAAACAGTAATTGGAGCAAGGCGAAGCGCCGGTCCGCAAGATGCGCCCGCATGGTCACCGGCGACAGGACCGATGCGTCCCGCGGAATGAGCGCCAACACTTTTTGCATCGTCTCCGCGTAGGGAGTCGAGAAGTAGTCCCCGATGTTGAGCCAGAGAAACCAACTGGAGATCGACAGCACGCAGATGCTGAAAGCGATGCCCGCCTGCGAGGGCAGCCAGCGCCATTTGTTGTCCGCCAGCGCCGACAGCCGGCGCACTCCGTAAACGGCCGCCACGCACAGCAACGCGCCCGACGTCGGGTTGTAATGCCACGGGATCACCCGAAAGGCCTGTTCGTTGACCACCAAGCTGATTCCCAGGCTCGGCAACGCAAAGAGGATTTCCCAGCAAAGCAACGGCGCCACCCACAGCAACGGTTGCAGCATCTCGATCAGATACACCCCGCGATCCAGGTCCCAGACCTGCGCCACCACCCGCCACGGCTGCGTCAGACACGTCTTGATCAACTCGCCGGGCGTATTGCCCAGGTCCCCAAAATAGTGCGCCACGATATACCCATGGGCCCCCGCAAAATGCGGAATCACCACGGTGAAGATGAACATCCCGTACGCGATCGCCATGGCGATGGGCGTAACGATCCATTTGATCCCGCGACGGCGGACGGCCGCATACACGCCAAACATCCCCGTCGTCAGCGGCATGCTCTCTTGTCCCGTCATCGCGAGCAGCGCAAACACCACAAACGGCCAGAATCGTTCTTGTTCGAGGAAGTAGACGGCGGCAATCACATAGGGCAACGCCCAGTACTCCCAATGAATCTGGTTGACGTGGTTGGTGACAACCGTCGGGTAAAAGAGAAAGGCAATCGTCATCAGCCACGCCCCGCGATCCGTCTCCAATACTTTTCGTGCCAGGAAGAAAAAGGGGACGCCCGCCGCCGCAATCACGATGGATTGGAGCAGCAGCAACGTGTAGGCGCTGGGAACCAGCCAGTAGGCGGGCAGCGCCGCCAGTATGGCCGGTGTTACATGCACGCCAAAGTGGCTCATGCCCACGTCGGTGGCGTAGAAGAACCGCCCATGCAGCGTGTTCCAGAACGCGTTGATGATGACCGAGATGTCACCGGAAGCGGAGTTCATCGCGCCGTACTTGCGCGCGGCCAGCGCGAAAAACCCGAGGGCATACAACCCGAGAAACACCAACAGCCGCCGCAAGGGTGGAGGCGGCAGTTTGTCGAACGCGGGTCGCGCCGTCGGCTCGGTCTTCATGAGGGTTTGGCGGCCATCTTTGTATAACGCGCCCGCAAACTGATGAACTGTCGACCGGGAATGATCTTCCACTTGTACAGCAGGAACCGCGCAGTCAACGTGAGTATCTTCAGACCGTACACGACGCTGGCTGTAAAACTCGCCGACGACGCCTCGGGAAAATACCGCGTCGGCACGCCAATCTCGGCGATGCGGAACCGCGCCGCCACAACCTGGGCGATGATTTCCTGGTCGAAAATGAATCCATCGGAATCAATCGAGTAGTTGACCGATTCGAGGACCTCCTTGCGAAACGCCCGATAGCCGGTGTGAAATTCGGAGAGATCCAACCCGAAAGTCGTGTTCTCCACCCAGGTCAGAAACCGGTTCGAGAAGTATTTCCACCACGGCATCCCCTGCTGCAGCGCCGTGCCCCCCTTGAGCCGCGAGCCCAGAACGACGTCCGCCTCTCCCCTGCTGATCGGTTCCACGATCTGCGGCACCAGCCGGGGGTCATATTGATAATCCGGATGCACCATCACCACGATGTCCGCACCCGCCTTCAACGCTTCCGTATAGCAGGTCTTTTGGTTGGCGCCGTACCCGTAATTCCGATCGTGCATGAACACTTCCAGGTTCAGCTCACGCGCAATCTTCAATGTCTCGTCCGTCGAACCGTCGTCCACCAAAATCACCGTGCTCACCGTGTCCTTGGGCAGTTCTTCGTACGTCATCCGCAACGTGCGGCCGGCGTTATAGGCGGGCATGACGACAATGACCTTGGGTTTCATGACATCTTCCTCGGATGTGCTAGCGCGACAAATTGAAAGCCGAACATGGTTTTCCAGCCCCTCGTGACCATCGCGTTAAACGCCTGCAACGTCCACAACCACCGGCCATGGTACCGCCTGGGCACCACCAGAAACAGCGGCACGGGCGTCCCGACGATCCACTCGTACTCCAGTCCCGCCTCGCTCAGGAACCGGCGGAAGGAGGAGAGGGTGAAGAACCGCAGGTGGGTCCGGTCCAATATCCCGCGGTCGGCGTATTCGTATCGGCCCAACAACAAGTTCAGCCGCACCCACAAATGCGCCATATTGGGCACCGAAACGATCACCTGGCCTCCCGGTCGCAAGCAGCGATTGAACCCGGTGAATACTTCCATGGGGTTTCTCAGATGTTCCAAGATGTCACCGTACACGATCACGTCAAACTGTCCGTTCAGTTGCGGCAACGGCTTGTCCAAATCCGCCACAATCATTTCATGACACTTGTCTTTGCCCAGCGCCGCCAATTCCGGGCTGCCCTCGACACACGTCACCTCGAATCCGCGCTCGGTAAACCTCTGGGCCAGTACGCCTTGTGCCGAGCCTACATCCAGCAGCCGTTTCCCCTTCCCATCCCCGACACTCCGTAAAATGACCGAATGGCTCGAATACGGGTCGTCCACCTTGGATTGGTAGGTGAGCCGCGCCGTCGGATAATAAGCGTCGGCACGTGGCTGGGTCTCGTTTCGCTCACCGCTTTTCCCCACGGACATACAAGTGTAAAGAGCCGCAACGGGAATCCAAAGTCAAGCACCATGATTCGGTCAACCGGCCAGCGTTGACTTGAGCCAGCCGCTTGGCTACTCTCCCGCGCCATGACACCGAACCAGTTCGCGGCATCGCGGCCGCTCTAGGAATCCGCCATGAAAGGCATTATTCTCGCCGGTGGTTTGGGCACGCGGCTCGCGCCCTTGACCAAGATCACCAACAAGCATCTTCTGCCGATTTACGACAAGCCGATGATTTTCTATCCCATCAAGACCCTCGTCGATGCGGGCGTGCGCGACCTGCTTATCGTCACCGGCGGCAATAACGCGGGCGACTTCCTGCGGTTGCTCGGGAACGGCAGCGCCTTCAGTCTTCCCCACATCAACTACACCTATCAGGAAGGCGAAGGCGGGATCGCCGACGCGCTGCGGTTGGCGGAACACTTCGCCGAGCGGCAGAAGATCGTCGTCATGCTCGGCGATAACGTCATTGAGAAGGACATTCGCCAGGGCGTCGCGGCGTTTCGCAAGCAGAAGCGCGGGGCCCGCGTCTACCTCAAGGAAGTGGCCAATCCCCGCGCGTACGGTGTCGCCGAGTTGCGCGGCCAGCATATCGTCAGCATCGTCGAGAAGCCGACCCGTCCGAAATCCAATCTCGCGGTGATCGGCATCTACATGTACGACCCCGCCGTCTTCGATATCATCCGTACCTTGAAACCGTCCGGCCGCGGCGAACTCGAAATCACCGACGTCAACAATGCCTACATCAAACGGCGCCAACTGTCCTACGATGTCCTCGACGGCTGGTGGGCGGACGCCGGTGCTTCTCACGAGAAACTTTTGGAAACCAGCCTGCTCGTGGCCCAACGCGACGGCATGAAACTCAGCGTGTCGCGAGGAAAGACCTGATGCGCGCCCTCGTCACCGGCGGCGCCGGTTTCATCGGCTCGCATTTCGTGAAGTATGCCCTCCGGGCCCATCCGGATTGGCACGTCACCAATCTCGACAAACTCAGCTACGCGGGCAATCTCGACAACCTGACCGATCTCGCCGATCCCGCCCGCCACCAGTTCGTCAAGGGCGACATTGCCGACCACGAG
>Ga0187875_10000451_pt1 | contig 34544 bp, 37 predicted proteins | sample June2016WEW_17_1_2_FD_132978 | JGI IMG/M metagenome (GOLD analysis project Ga0187875, IMG submission 132978) | Peatland microbial communities from SPRUCE experiment site at the Marcell Experimental Forest, Minnesota, USA - June2016WEW_17_10 | ecosystem: Environmental > Terrestrial > Soil >...
ACCACCGGCTGTCCCGGAACCACCGGCTTCCCCGAGACCACCGGCTTCCCCGAGACCACCGGGTCGCGAGGCGGCCTGCTGCAGGCTGGCCCACCGCGGATCGATGGCCGGGCTGTGCCCGTGGTCGGGCCCGGCCTGGGCGAGCGGCGCTCCGCACTCCACGCAGAGCCCCGGGCAGTCCTCCTGGCAGAGCGGCGCCAGTGGCAGCGCGAGTACGAGCGCATCATGCAAGACCGGCTCGAAATCGAGCAGGTCCCCCCGCAGAGAGTACCCGTCGGCGTCGTCCGGGCTGTCGTCCGCGGAGTAGGCGAACAATTCCTGGCACTGGACCTCGACCGGCTCGCTGATCGGCTCCAGGCACCGCGCGCACTCCCCGGTGACCTGGGCCCGGGCCGTGGCCGTGACGAGGACTCCCTCCGACACCGCCTCCATGCGCACGTCGAGCTCCACGTCGCTGCCTTCGGGCACACCGGCCAGCCCGGCCTGCACGTATGCGGGAGCCGGGACAGTGCGCTGCTGCGAGTACTCCGATCCGGGACTGCGGCCGAGGTCGAGGGTGCTGAAGACCAGGGGCTTGCGCGGATCGAGTCGCGCCGATGGGTTTTTTCGTGACTGTGGCATAGCAAGTACGGTGTCCGGCGAGGTTTGGAGTGGTCAGCCTACCCGGGTGCCCGGTTATTCCCAACTCAAGGCGGGGCACTCCCCCGGCCCAGCCCCCGTGGCCAGGCCGTTGCAGCCCCCGTGGCCTGCGTGGTCAGGCCGAACCGAGCCGCTCCTGGAGGCGCTCGAACACCACCTCCGGGACCAGGGAGCTGACGTCGCCGCCATACCGGCAGATTTCCTTGACCAGGCTGGACCGCAGGAAGCTGTACACCGGGTTGGCCGCGATGAACAGCGTCTCGACCTCCGCGAGACGGTAGTTCATCTGGGCCATCTCCATCTCGTACTCGAAGTCGCTGACCGCGCGCAGGCCCTTCACGATCGCCGAGACCTCATTCACCCGGCAGAACTCGACGAGCAGCCCCCGGAAGGTGGCGACCTCAACGTTCTTCAGCCCGGAGGTCACCTCGCGGAGCATCTCGACCCGTTCCTCCAGCGTGAACAGGCCATTCTTGGCCTGGTTGGCGCCGACGACGACGACCACCTCGTCGTGCAGCAGCGACGCCCGGCTGATGATGTCGAGGTGGCCGTTGGTCACAGGATCGAACGAGCCTGGACAGACGACACGACGCACGCGGCCACGCCCTTCCGTCACAACATTTGCGCTGCCCATCATGGTGCCTCCGCCAACGGGGCGCCTGCGGCGAGACCGTACCAGAACGTCGTGTCGCCATAGCGCCGGGACCTGTCCGCTGCATAACCCGGCGGCCAGCTGACCGGGCCGGAACGCGTGGCCCGCTCCACCGCCACGACCGCCCCAGGGACCAGCCAGCCACCGTCGGCCAGCGCGGCCAGCATCCCTCTCACCTCGTCATCGGTCACCGCGTAGGGCGGGTCGGCGACGACCAAGTCGTAGCGGTCCGGCCCGCCCGGCCCGCGGCTGAGCAGCCGCTCCACCCGGTCAGTGACCAGTTCGGCCCCGCCCAGGCGGACCGCCTCGATGTTGTCCCGGATCACCCGGGCGGCCCGCGCGTCCGCCTCCACGAACAGCGCCCGCCGCGCGCCGCGGGAGAGCGCCTCCAGGCCTACCGCGCCCGAGCCCGCGTACAAGTCGAGGATGCACGCCCCGTTCAGCGGGCCGTGCAGCGCGACGAGCGTGCCGAACAGCCCTTCCCGCGCCCGGTCGCTGGTAGGCCGGGTGAGCCGGCCCGCCGGGACGGCCAGACGGCGGCCCCGCGCCGCGCCGGCGATGACCCGGGTCACTGCGGCGTCTTCAGCAAGCGCCGTTCCCTGCTTATGCCGCGCACCCAGCCCACGCGCCGCGCCCAGCCCACGCGCCGCACCCAGCTCACGCGCAGCGCCCGGCTCACGCGCAGCACCCAGCTCACGCGCCGCGCCCGCCTCACGCCTTCTCCAGGAACTTGGCCTGTTCCTCGTCCAGCAGCGCCCCGATCGCGCTGGCCAGGGCGGGGTGGCCGGCCAGCCGGGGATCGGCGTCCACCAGTGCCTGAGCCTCGGCCCGGGCCTGCACGATCAGTTCCTCGTCTTGCAGCAGGGTCAGCATCTTCAGCCCCGACTTGCGGCCCGCCTGCGCAGCGCCCAGAACGTTCCCCTCACGCCGCTGCTCGAGATCGAGCCGGGACAGCACGAACCCGTCCACGGTTCCCGCGACCGCCTCCAGCCGGTCACGCGCCGGGCTGCCCGGCGGCGAGTCCGTGACCAGCAGGCACAGCCCGGGCTTGCCGCCCCGGCCGACCCGGCCGCGCAGCTGGTGCAGCTGGGACACGCCGAACCTGTCCGCGTCCATGATCACCATGATGGTCGCGTTGGGCACGTCCACGCCGACCTCCACGACCGTGGTCGCCACCAGCACGTCCACCGACCCGTCGGCGAAGGCGCGCATCACCGCGTCCTTGTCGTCGGCGGGCATCCGGCCGTGCAGGATACGCATCCTCAAGCCGGCCAGCGGCCCCTCGGCCAGTTCGGCCGCCACGTCCAGGACGGCACGCGGCGGTCGGTCGGCGTCATCCTCGGGCACCTCGTAGTCACCGTCGGTGTCGTCGTCGTCGCGGCCGCTTTCACCCCCGACCGTGACCCCGGCCGCGCCATCATCCGCGCCGCCCGCCCCCGCATCGGCGTCACTTGAACGCACATCCGCGGCGTCCTCGGTGCCGATGCGCGGGCAGACCACGTAGGCCTGGCCGCCGCCCGCTATCTCCTCGCGCAGCCGTTCCCAGGTCCTGGAGAGGTAGTGCGGCTTGTCGGCGGCCGGCACCACGTGCGTGGTGATCGGCGCCCGGCCGGCCGGCAGCTCGCTCAGCGTGCACACGTCCAGGTCCCCGTAGACGGTCATCGCTACCGTGCGCGGGATCGGGGTGGCCGTCATCACCAGCACGTGCGGGCGGCTGCCCCGGGCCTTCTCGCGTAGCGCGTCGCGCTGCTGGACCCCGAACCGGTGCTGCTCGTCGATCACCACCAGGCCCAGATCAGCAAAAACGACCTGATCGTCGAGCCGTACCCGGTGATACAGGAGGGTGTGCGTGCCAATCACGATCCCGGCCGCCCCGGAGGCCACCTCGTCCAGGGCGGCCCGGCGTGCTTTGGCCCCCTGCGACCCGGTGAGCAGGGCCACGCGGGTGGCATGGTCCACGCCATCCAGCTCGCCGGCCCGGCCGAGCGGGCCGAGCAGCTGCGTTATGGATCGGAAGTGCTGCTGGGCCAGGACTTCGGTGGGCGCGAGCAGAGCGGCCTGCCCGCCGTCGTCGATGACCTGCAGCATGGCGCGGACCGCGACCAGGGTCTTGCCGGACCCCACTTCGCCCTGCAGCAGGCGGTGCATGGGGTGCTCCCGGCACAGCGCGGTGGTGATCTCCTCACCCGCGGTGCGCTGGCCCTTCGTCAGCGTGAACGGCAGCCGGGCGTCGAACGCCTCGAGCAGCCCGCCGCGCCGGGGGATGCGCGGCGTGGCCGGGAGCGCGTCCTCGGCCCGCCGCCGCTGGGCCAGCACAGCCTGGAGCGCGAACGCCTCGTCCCACTTGAGCCGGAGCCTGGCCGGCTTGATGTCCGCGAGCTCGACCGGGCGGTGGATTCCGTGCCACGCGGCCAGCTGGCTCTGCAGGCCGTAGCGGGTACGGACCTCGGCGGGCAGCGGATCGTCGGCGATATCGAGGGTGTCCAGCACGGTGCGGATCGCCTTGGCGATCTTCCAGGACGCCATCTCCCGGGTGGCCGGGTACACCGGAATGATCTCGGCCGCGTGCTCGGCGGCCATCTCGGTGCCCGGGTCGGCCGTGCCCAGCAGCTCGCAATCGGGGTGGATGAGCTGGCGCTTGCGCCCGTAGGAGGACACCTGGCCGGCGAACAGCCCGTGCAGGCCGGGCTTCATCTCCTTCTCCCGCCACGGCTGCCGGAAGAACGCGAGGGTGAGCGTCCCGCGGCCGTCCGTCACGGTCACCTCGGTCAGCTTCCCGCGCCGGTTCTTCATCATGCGGCTGGTGACCGCGGAAATCTGGGCCAGCACCGTCACATGCTCGCCGTCGCGCAGCGAGGCCAGGTCGGTCAGGTCACCCCGCTGCTCGTACCTGCGCGGATAGTGCCGCAGCAGCTCGCCCACGGTGTGCACGTCCAGCGCCCGGGCCAGGACTTTGGCTGTCCGCGGGTCGAACTCCCGGTCGAGCCGGTCATCAAGCCTCGCCATGGCCTCCCAGGATAGGCTGTGGTCACGACATAAGCGCCCGGCCACGCGGCCAGCCGTCAGTGTGAGCCATCGGGCCAGCGCTGATTCGCGTTCCGGGGCGCCGGTCGGTTATCCTGAGCGCTGCCCGAGGGAACGGCTGCGTCGGAGTATTTCCGCCCGGATAGCCTGGGCCCTGGCACATCGGCCATCATCGCGTTCATGCAAGGGAGCATCCCGTGTCTTCTGTCTGCGAGATCTGCGGCAAGGCGCCGGGATTCGGCAACAACGTCTCCCACTCCCACCGCCGCACCCCCCGCCGCTGGAACCCGAACATCCAGATCGTGCGGACCCGCGCTGGCGGGACCAGCAGGCGCCTGCGCGTCTGCACGTCCTGCATCAAGGCCGGGAAAGTCACCCGCTAACCCGCGGCGACCCGCAGGCCCGGACCCGCGGGCCCATCGGCGACCCTGTCCCGACCCGTCACGGGCTGGCGAACGTGCACGGCTCGCCGTCGAAGGCGCAGCCGGACGGCGGGGCGGGCGGCCCCTGCACGATCACCATGAGCCGCACCGGGACCGTGGAACTTTGCGCCTGACCCCAGCCGGGCCAGGAAACGCCCCGGGCCACCCCCGCACCCGCCCCGCCCGGCTCCCAGCGCGCGCCCTGGACGCCGGCGATACGGGCCCCGGGATACCCGAAGGCCAGTCTCCAGGCGCGGGTTCCCGTCCCGCTGAGCACACTGAGCCCACTGATCGTGATCTGGTCGGCGAAACCGCCCGGCCACTGCTCGACTTGCTGGTACTTGATGCTGAGCGACGGCGCTCCGAGGCTGGGCTGCGGCGCGCCGCTGCCCCCGGCGGCGGGCGCGGTGCCCCCGGGCTGGAGGCCGGCGCCTGGGCTGGCTGCGGACGGGGCGCTGGGCCTAATACGCACGCCCGGACGGGCTGAGGCCAGCGTGCCGCTGTGCGGTTCCTGGGCGTGGCAGTCTCCCGCCGAGCACTGGTTGCCCGGGATGGGGGCGCTGAAGTGCAGCACGGTCCGGGACATGTTGGCGGCCAGGAACGCCGCCACGACCACGCCGAGACCGGCGGCGAACGTGGGGGTGACGACCAGCCTGCGCACCGCCGGGCTGATCCGGATCCCACCTAGCCACCCACGGCGCTTGCGGCCCGCCTCCGCCCGCGCCCGGGCAGCCGCGGACGGCGCCCCGTGCCGGGGCGCTGCTCTCCTGCCCGGTGATCGCATTGGGGGGTTTATACCTACGAAAAGGGCGGGCTAACTATAGTGACATGCTTGTAATTTGATGGATACAGGGAGTGACTGCTGTTCAGGCATCAAAAATGATTCCATCCGGACAACCTCTCAGATCGCCGCGAATCCACCCATACTCCCTGACCTTCACGAACCCGGCCCACGACTGCCCAGCGCCCGGTCAGCGCGATCCCCGGCGGGAACGTCGCGACCAGGCCATGGTCCTCACCACCGGCCAGGATCCAGTCCAGCGGGTCCTGGCCACCTAGTGCATCTGAAGCAGCACGCAAAGTGTTACTCACGGGCAACCGGGCAGCTGCCACGTCGATGCGGACGCCGCTCTGCTCGGCCAGGTGCCCCAGGTCCTGCACCAGGCCGTCGCTGACGTCGATCATCGACGTGGCCCCGAGCCCGGCTGCCTCCGGCCCCGCGGCGTAGTCCGGGTGCGGCCAGCGGTGCGCGGCCACCAACCCAGCGGGCTCGGTCAGCCCGGCCCGGAGCAGGGCCAGGCCGGCCGCGGAATGGCCGAGCACGCCCGACACGGCCACGAGGTCCCCGGCCCGGGCCCCGGAGCGGGTGACGGGGGCCCGGCCCGCGAGGTCACCCAGCGCGGTCACCGCCAGCACGATCAGGGGCGCGCCCGAGAGGTCCCCGCCGGCCACGGTGGCGCCGACCCGGGAGCATTCCTCGGCGAGCCCGGCCGCCATGTCCTCGGCCCACGCCACGGGCAGGTCCCCGGGCGCTGCGAGGCCCACCAGGAGGGCGGTCGGGACCGCGCCCATGGCCGCGATATCCGCGAGGTTCTGCGCCGCGGCCTTGCCGCCGATTTCCCGTGCGCTCGACCAGTCCCGGCGGAAATGCCGGTCCTCCACGAGCAGATCGGTGCTGGCGACCACGCGACCGTCGGGCGCGGCGAGCACCGCGGCGTCGTCGCCGATGCCTATCAGGGTGCCGGGGGCCTGCGGGAGGCGGGCGGCCAGCGCCGCAATCAGCCCGAATTCGCCAAGGTCCGAGACGGTGATGGGGCCCTCCCGGCTGCCGTCCTTGAATTTAGGGTAGCGTGGCCCTTCCGGCCTAAGGCAATGAGGCCCCCCGGGGAGGACGCATGGTTCAGGCATACATCCTCGTGCAGACCGAGGTGGGTAAAGCCGCCGACGTCGCTCGCCGTATCGGGGGCATCAAGGGGGTGACCCTCGCCGAGGACGTGACCGGGCCTTACGACGTGATCGTCCGGGCCGAAGCGGACAACATGGATGACCTCGGGAAACTCGTGGTCGCCCAGATCCAGGGTGTCGCCGGCATCACCAGGACCCTGACCTGCCCGATCGTGCACATCTAGCTGCCCGCTCCCGGCCGCGCTGCCCACCCGGAACTCCGGAGTTCCCGGCATCTCCGCAATCCGTTCAATCTGCCCGGATGAGCGGTAAGACGCTGGGTACAAGGGGGGCAGCGAGGACAGGAGGGTCATGATGTTCGAGGCGGGCGATATCCGGGAATGGCGCGGCCACGATGTGGTCGACGACGGTGGCCACAAGATCGGGTCGCTGGAGTCCGTGTACGTGGACACCAGCACCGACCAGCCCGCCTTCGCCACGGTCACGGTCGGCCTGCCGACCCGGCACCGGCTGGTGTTCGTACCCCTCGACGCGGCCACCGTGGGGCCGGGCTACCTCAAGGTCAACCATTCGCGCAGCCAGGTGAAGGGCGCGCCGTCCATCGACACCGACGGGGAACTCCCGGCTGGTGACGAGGAAGCCGTCTTCAAGCACTACAACCTCGAATACCAGCCGGGAGCGAGCGGCGAGCGCCGTCTCGCCCGCCGCTGACCAGCTAGATCGGAGTCATCGGATGGTGCTGTTCTTGCTGCTGGTCATCGCGGCCATCGCGCTGGGAATCGTCGGCGTGGTCGTGAAGGGCCTGTTCTACCTGCTGATCATCGGCATCGTGGTCGTCCTCGTGGACCTCATCCTGATCGGGGTACGGATGAGCCGCCGGCGCCAGCGCCGCGTGACCCGGTAAGGCGCCGCCTCACCCGGTCAGGCGCCTCACCCGGTCAGCGGCTAAGCGCCCGCAGCGGATCTGCGCGGCCAGTTCCGCGGTGCGGGGGCCCACCCCCAGGCCGATCGCGTTCTGCAGGTCGGCCGGGGTGTCGACGTCGCAGCGGAGGCTGGGCACATCGGCCAGCACGATCTCCGCGGCGCCACCGTCCCGGTAGCGCGCCGCCGACCCCGGGCCATACCGGGGCCGGAACGCGGCCCCCGGCCGCACCGCGTACAGCGTGGTGCCCGAGCCCTCCGCATCGGCGACGAACGCCTCCGGCCACTGCGCCGCCGCCTGGAGCCCCCGGCCGAGCTCCGCGGGCCGCAGCGCGGGCAGGTCGGCGGCCAGCGCCGCGGTGCCGCAGTCGGGCCTGGCGGCCACGGCCACGGCCGCGCCGTGCGTGAGCGCGGGGTTGAGCCCGGCGTCCGGCTCGTCGGCGACCACCCGGGCGCCCAGGGCACCCAGCGTGGTGGCGGCCGCCGGGTCGTCCGTCACGACGACGACCGCGGCCACCGCGGGGCAGGCGGCGGCGGCGCGGACCGTGTCCGCCGCCATGGCCAGCGCCAGCTCGGAGCGGGCGGGCCCGGCCAGGCCGGCCAGCCGCGATTTGGCGCGGGCAAGTACCTTGACGGGGATCACCACCGACCAGGTGAGCGGCATCTCGGTCACACCGGCGACCATACTGTGCTCAGCCACGGGCGCGTGATCGGGGCGTAGCGGCATCGGACGTAGCGGCAGTGCTGTCGCGGCGGCACCTGCCCCGGCAGGGTCTGCCCCGGCGGCGCCTGCCCCGGCGGCGCCTGCCTCGGGAGGGCCTGCCTCGACAGGGCCCAGGCGGAACGGGAGACTGACTGCGATGACGAGCAGCCTGGAGGGCGGGAGATCCCCCGATCGCCCGGGCAGGACCGAGGAGCGGGTGGCAGCGATGAGCAGGCGGCAGGGCCGGCGTTACTCCCAGGCCTGGCGGAACGGCACCAAGGTCGTGCTCCCCCCGCTGATCAAGTCGGTGATGAAGCGGGACTGGGAGGGCTACCAGCACTTCCCCCGCGAGGGCGGCATGATCGTGGCCGCGAACCACCTGTCCTACGCGGACTGGCCCGCGATGTCCCTGTACGTGCACGAGGCAGGCCGCTATCCCGCGTTCATGATCAAGTCGTCCGCGTTCGACGTGAAGCTCATCGGGCCGTTCCTGCGCGTGCTCGGCCAGCTTCCCGTGTACCGGGGGCAGGCCGACGCGGCCCTCGTTCTCAAGGACGGCGAGCAGGCCCTGGCCGCCGGCGAGTGCCTGATCATCTACCCGGAGGGCACCGCCACCCGCGACCCCGGCGGCTGGCCGATGCTGGCCAAGACCGGGGTGGCCCGGATGGCGCTGACCACCGGCGTGCCGGTGGTGCCGGTCGCCCAGTGGGGCGCGCAGGAGATCCTGCCCTACGGCTCCACCCGGCCCCACGTGATGCCCCGCAGGTGCGTGCGGATGCTGGCCGGCCCGCCGGTCGACCTGAGCGAGTTCGAGGGCAGGCCGCTGAACCGGGAGGTGCTCCGGGCCGCGACCAACGCGATCATGGGGGACGTCACCGGGCTCCTGGCCGAGCTCCGCGGCGAGCAGGCCCCCGCCGCGCCCTACGATCCGGCCGCCGCGCGCCGCGCCGCGCGCGACACGCCCTCTAACCCGCACGCGCCCGCTGCGACGGCCGCGCCCGCAGCCCCTCCCGCCGCTACCCCCGAGAACCTTGATTCCGCAACGAAGACCACCCCGGGCGACGGCCCCCGCGAGGCGACGCAACCGTGAGGGCGGCGGTCATGGGTGCCGGCATGTGGGGCACCACGTTCGCCCAGGTGCTCTGCGACGCGGGCACCCCGGTCACGCTGTGGGGCCGGCGGCCGGACCTGGTCGCGACGATCAATGCGCGGCACGAGAACCCGGATTACCTGCCCGGCATCACACTGCCGGCGGAGCTGACCGCCAGCGCCGAGGCGGCCCGGGTGCTGGACGGGGCGGACCTGGTCGTGCTGGCCGTGCCAGCCCAGACGCTGCGCCATCATCTGGGCACCTGGCACGACCTGCTGCCCCCCGGCGCGGCCTTCGTGAGCCTGATGAAGGGGATCGAACTGGGCACCCAGGAGCGGATGAGCGAGGTGATCGCCGACGTGACCGGGGCCGGCCCGGACCGGATCGCGGTCATCAGCGGGCCGAACCTGGCCCGCGAGATCGCTGAGCGCCAGCACGCCGCCACCGTGGTCGCGTGCGCGGACGACACGCTGGCCAAGCGCCTCCAGCAGGACTGCCACACGCCGTACTTCCGGCCCTACACCAACCCGGACGTGATCGGCTGCGAGCTGGGCGGCGCGGTCAAGAACGTGATCGCGCTCGGGGTCGGGATCGCGGTCGGCATGGGCTGCGGCGACAACACCCGGGCCACCCTCATCACCCGGGGGCTGGCCGAGATCACCCGCCTCGGCGCGGCGCTCGGTGCGGACGAGTACACGTTCGCCGGGCTGGCCGGCCTCGGTGACCTGGTCGCCACCTGCAGTTCGCCGCTGTCGCGGAACCGGGCGTTCGGCGAGATGCTGGGCCGGGGCATGGCGGTGGCCGATGTGGCCGCGGTCACCACCCAGGTCGCCGAGGGCGCCAAGTCGGCGGAGCCGATCCTGGATCTGGCCCGCAGCCATGCCGTGGAGATGCCCATCATCGAGGTGGTGGTGGGGGTGATGCACGGCCGGGTCACCCTGGGGCAGGCCGCGATGCTGCTCACCTCCCGCTCGGCCAAGCCGGAGCGTTATGGTGTCTGACCAGCCGGCCGAGGGCCGGCCCGAGGACTCCGGCACGCCCGGTCCCGCTGGCTCCTCCGCGGTGGGGAAGGGCCGCCCGCTGGGCGAGAACACCCGCGCGGTCCACCTGCCGCCGGCGCCGGTGCCGGCGCAGCAGCCGCTCGGCACGCCCATCTACCGGACCGCGGCCTTCGCGTTCTCCTCCAGCGCCGAGTACGCGGCGCTGCTGAACGGGGACACCGCGGGCTACAGCTACAGCCGGATCGACAACCCCACGGCGGACGCGTTCGCCATCGCGGTCGCCGCGCTGGAGGGCCAGTGGCTGCCCGGGCCGACCGTGGCCCAGGCCTTCGCCTCCGGGATGGCCGCCATCAGCACCGTGTTCTGGGCCTTCACCGGCTCGGGCGCGCACGTGGTGGCTCCGGCCGCCGTATACGGGGGCACCTACGGGTTCCTGCGCCACGTGGCGGCCAGGTTCGGGGTGCAGGCGGATTTCGTGGACGTGACCGATCTGGATCAGGTGCGTGCGGCGTTGCGGCCGGAGACCAGGATCGTGTACGCGGAGACGCTGGCCAACCCGACGACGGCCGTGGCCGACCTGCCCGCCCTGGCCGAGATCGCGCACCGCCAGGGCGCGCTGCTGGTGGTGGACTCCACCCTGGCGCCCCCCGTGGTGTGCCGGCCGCTGGAACACGGCGCGGACCTGGTGCTGCATTCGGCGACCAAATACCTCGGCGGCCACTCGGACGCGACCGGCGGGGTGGTGGCCGGGGCGCCCAGGCTGATCGCCCCGCTCCGCGCGGTCCGCATCGACACCGGCGGCTTCCTCGCTCCTGACGAGGCGTTCCTGCTCCGCCGCGGGCTGGAGACACTGCCGCTGCGGGTGCGCCGCCAGTGCTCCACCGCGATGCTGTTCGCTGCCGCGGTGGCCAGGCACCCCGCGGTCCGCAGCGTGGACTACCCCGGCCTGGCGGGGCATCCGGGGCACGAGACCGCGATCCGGCTGTTCGACGCGGGACCGGAGGGCACCCGGTTCGGCGCGATCGTCACCGTGACCCCGCGTGGCGGACGGCAGGCCGGGTACGAACTGGCGGACCGGCTTCGTGTCGGCCAGGTGGCCACGTCGCTGGGGGGCACGCACACCAAGGTCAGCCACGTGGCCTCCACGACTCACCGGCAGTTCGACGACGCCGCCCTCGCGGCCGCCGGGATGGATCCCGGGGCGGTCCGGTTCTCGATCGGCCTGGAGGACGGCGAGGACCTGATCGCGGACGTCCACCAGGCCCTGGACGCGCTGGCGGAGCCAGCCCGGGGGGACGACCCCCCGCTCCGTTTTCCCGGGGGACTACCCCCGGGCGCCCCGAGCCCATTTCCCCGGGGGACTACCCCCGGAGCCCCCGGCCCCGCCGAGTCGCCGGACGGGAGCAGAGGTTTCGGCGGGACCACGGGGTTGGACAGCCGGGGGTCGGACAGCCGGGGGTCGGACAGCCGGGGGTCGGACAGCCGGGGGTCGGACAGCCGGGGGTTGGACAGCTGAGGGTTGGACAGCAGAGAGGAGCGGGCGTGAACCAGGAACGCAAGACCCGCGTCGCGGTCGTGTTCGGCGGCCGGGGCCCAGAGCACGCGATCTCGTGCGCGAGCGGCGGGACGGTGCTGGCCAGCATCGACCGGGACCGCTACGACGTCGTCCCGGTCGGCATCCTGCCCGACGGCCGGTGGGTGCTGACCGCGGACGAGCCCGGGCGGCTGGCTATCACCGGCGGCCAGCTGCCGTCGGTCGAGGCGGTCGCCGAGCGGGAGGGCCAGGTGACGCCGTGGGCCGCCGGCCCCGCTCGTCCAGAACCCGGCGCGCTGACCACCGCCGGGCCCGGGGCCATCCCCGGCGAGCTGGGCGAGGTGGACGTGGTCCTGCCCATGCTGCACGGTCCCTTCGGGGAGGACGGCACCATGCAGGGCCTTCTGGAGATGGCGGGCGTCCGCTACGTCGGCGCGGGCGTGCTGGCTAGCGCGGTCAGCATGGACAAGGAGTACATGAAGCTGATCTTCAAGGCGAAGGGGCTGCCGGTGGGCCCGTTCGTCGTGGTCCGCGACCGGGACTGGCCCGAGGCGGACAGCAGCGGGTCCGCGGCGGCGGCCGTCCCCTCAGGAGGCACGGCGGCCGCCCTGTCCGCCGAGACCGAGCGCAAGCGGGTGCTGGACGCGATCGGCGAGCTGGGCTGGCCGGTGTTCGTCAAGCCGGCCCGCGGGGGCTCCAGCATCGGCACGTCCCGGGCGGATGACCTGGCCGGGCTGTACAAGGCGATCGAGACCGCGCGGCGCTACGACCGCAAGATCCTGGTGGAGAAGGCCATCCCCGGGCGGGAGATTGAGTGCGCCGTGCTGGAGGGGCTGGACGGGGCGTCCCCGGACACCAGCATGCCCGGGCAGCTGATGGTGGACGGCGGCGAGGAGTTCTTCGACTTCGAGGCCAAGTACCTGGACGACGCGAACGGGATGGAGATCCCGGCCCCGATCCCCGCCGGTCACCTGGAGGAGGTGCGGCGCCTGGCGGCCGCGGCGTTCGAGGCGGTGTCCTGCGAGGGACTGGCCCGGGTGGACTTCTTCTACACGCCGGCCGGTGAGATCGTGCTCAACGAGATCAACACGATGCCCGGAATGACCGCCGCCTCGTACTTTCCCAAAATGTGGGCGGCCAGCGGGTTTTCGTTGCGGGATCTTATTGATCGCCTGATCACCACGGCGCTGCGGAAGCCCCCCGGCCTGCGCTAGCAGACTGGCCCCGGAGTACCTGGCTTTAGACGTGATCATGGGATTGGTGCCGGCATAGCGGCACCAATCCCATGATCACGAACTTACGGCCGGATTAGCGCTTCCTCGTGGCCGCGGCCTTCTTCTCGCCGTTCACGACCGCCTTGAAGTCGGCGCCCGCGCGGAACTTCGGCACCGACGACTTGGGCACCTTGATGGTGGCGCCAGTGGCGGGGTTGCGGGCGGTGCGAGCCGGGCGGACGGCCTTTTCGAACACGCCGAACCCGGTAATTGCGACCTTGTCGCCCTTGGCGACGGTGTGCTGAATGGTGTCCAGCACCGCGTTAACGGCCTCGGTCGCGGTCTTCTTGTCCCCCAGCCGGCCGGAGATCGCATCGATCAGGTCACGCTTGTTCATGAATCACTCCTGCGGTTCCCCCACGGGAGGTCGCGCGGACAGGGAGCCGTAGTCGCGACCTCTGACCTGCTTGAAATTAGGCGATCCAGCGCTGGGGCACAATCACCCCAGCGTAAAATCCCGGCGTGTCGGCCTCCGGACGCCCGAATTTCCTGCCCTGAGGGGGCTTTCAGGCCACCGCGTCGGCCGTGGGCAGCCACTGCGGCCGGTGCTCCTCGAAACTGGTGATCTCATCTGCATAACGCAGGCTGAGTGAGATGTCGTCGAGGCCTTCCATCAGGCGCCACCGTGTGTAATCGTCGATATCGAATGGCGCACTGAGTTCCACAGGGCCGCCAGGGGCGGAAGCGCGCACTTCCCGGGCGGCCAGATCCACGGTGACCTCGGTGTCCGGAGTTACCTCGAGTGCGTCCTGCAATGACTCCGCGAATTCCGCGGAAACGCGGACCGGGAGCAGGCCGGCTTTTGTCGCGTTATTGCGGAAAATGTCACCGAAGCGAGCGGAGATGACGGCCCGGAAGCCGTAATCACCGAGCGCCCAGACCGCGTGCTCGCGGGATGATCCGATCCCGAAATCAGGGCCCGCCACGAGGATCGTCGCGCCGTCCGCGACGGGCTGATTGAGGACGAATTCGGGATCTGCCCGCCAGGCCGCGAATAGGCCGTCGGCGAATCCGATGCGGCTGACCCGCTTCAGGTATTCGGCTGGGATGATCTGGTCGGTGTCGACATCGCTCCGGCGCAGCGGGATCGCGCGGCCGGTGTGCGTGGTGAAAGGCTCCATGGTGCTGTCTCCCGGTCAGAGGTCGGCGGGGGCGGTGAGGCGGCCGGTGACCGCGGTGGCCGCGGCCACCTGCGGGGACACCAGGTGGGTACGCGAGCCCTTGCCCTGGCGGCCTTCGAAGTTGCGGTTGGAGGTGGACGCGCTGCGCTCGCCCGGCTCCATCGTGTCCGGGTTCATGCCCAGGCACATGGAGCAGCCCGCCGAGCGCCACTGGGCGCCCGCGGCGGTGAAGACCTCGTCCAGGCCCTCCCGCTCGGCCGCCGCCTTGACGTCCATCGAACCGGGCACCACCAGCATCCGCACCCCGTCGGCGACCTTCCTGCCGCGCAGCACGTCGGCCGCAGCCCGCAGGTCCTCGAGCCGGCCGTTGGTGCATGAGCCGACGAACACCGTGTTCACCTCGATGTCGGTGAGCAGCGTGCCCGCGGTCAGCCCCATGTAGGCCAGCGCGCGCAGGGCCGTGGCCCGTGCCCCGGCGTCGTCCATCGAGTCCGGGTCGGGCACCGAGGAGGTCAGCGGGGCGGCCTGGCCAGGGTTGGTGCCCCAGGTCACGAACGGCGTCAGGGCGGCCGCGTCCAGCGTGACCTCCTTGTCGAACGTGGCGCCGGCGTCGGTGGGCAGCGACCGCCAGTAGTCCACGGCCGTCTCCCAGTCGGCGCCGCGCGGCGCGTGCTCGCGGCCTTCCAGGTAGCTGAACGTGGTCTCGTCCGGGGCGATGAGCCCGGCCCGGGCGCCCGCCTCGATCGACATGTTGCAGACGGTGAGCCGTCCCGCCATGGAGAGGTTCCGCACGGCCTCGCCGCGGTACTCGATGACGTGGCCGACCCCGCCGCCGGTACCGATCTTCGCGATCACCGCCAGGATCAGGTCCTTGGCGGTCACCCCGTAGGGCAGGTCGCCGGTCACATTCACGGCCATCTGGGCGGGGGGCTGCTGCGGCAGGGTCTGGGTGGCCAGCACGTGCTCGACCTCGCTGGTGCCGATGCCGAACGCGAGCGCGCCGAGGGCGCCGTGAGTGCTCGTGTGCGAGTCACCGCAGACGATCGTCATGCCAGGCTGGGTCAGCCCCTGCTGCGGGCTGATCACGTGCACGATGCCCTGTCCCGCGTCACCCATGGGGAAGAGCCGGATCCCGAACTCTGCGCAGTTCTTGCGCAGCGTCTCGACCTGGACCCGGGAGACCGGGTCGGTGACCGGGCTGCCCGGGCCGACCAGGGGCAGCCCGGGGCCGGATACGCCCAGCGTCGGGACGTTGTGGTCCTCGGTGGCGACGGTCAGGTCGGGCCGCCGCACGCCGCGCCCCGCCAGCCTGAGGCCGTCGAACGCCTGCGGGCTGGTCACCTCGTGGATGAGGTGGAGATCGATGTACAGCAGGTCGGGCTCACCGTCGGCGTGGTGCACGACGTGCGAATCCCAGATCTTCTGCGCGAGCGTACGTCCCATGCGTTGAACCCCTTTCAGCGGGCGCCTCGTCGCGGTCCGTGTAGCTGGGGCCCTGGTAGTCCGGGTGTCACTGTCACTGCGGCGTTACTCCGAGTGTCACTCCGAAGGGCCCGATCTCCGATTTGCGTCTCGCATTCCGAGACGGCAATATCGGACCATGGACAACTCTAGCGGAGTCGGCGTACTGGACAAGACAGCGGCCGTGCTCGGCGCCCTCGAATCTGGCCCGGCCTCGCTGGCCCAGCTGGTTCAGGCCACCGGCCTGGCCCGGCCGACTGCGCACCGGATCGCGGTGGCCCTGGAACGGCACCGGCTGCTGGCCCGGGACGCCCAGGGCCGGTTCATCCTCGGCCCGCGGATCGCGGAGCTGGCCGCTGCCGCCGGGGAGGACCGGCTGCTCGCTGTGGCCCAGCCGGTCCTGGTCACGCTGCGGGATCTGACCGGGGAGAGCGCGCAGCTCTACCGTCGCCAGGCGGAGAGCCGGATCTGCGTGGCCGCCGCGGAGCGGGCTACCGGGCTGCGCGACACCGTGCCGATCGGCACGTCGCTGCCCATGTCCGCCGGGTCGGCCGCCCAGGTGCTGCTGGCCTGGGAGGAGCCCGAGCGGCTGCACCGGGGGCTGCGCGGCGCCAAGTTCAGCGCGGCCTCCCTGGCCCAGGTGCGCAGGCGCGGCTGGGCGGCCAGCGTGGCCGAGCGCGAGGCCGGCGTCGCCTCGGTCTCGGCCCCGGTCCGGGGCCAGGGCGGCAAGGTCATCGCGGCGGTGTCGGTGTCAGGGCCGATCGAGCGGCTGACCCGCTCCCCGGGCCGGCTGCACGCCAACGCCGTGGTCACCGCGGGCGACCGCATCAGCGCCGCGCTCCGCCGCGCCAGCTAACCCCAGCACTCCCCCGCCCCTCACCCCCGGCTGACCCGCCAGACCGGCCGGCCGCCCGGCTGACCCGCCAGACCGGCCGGCCGCCCGGCTGACCCGCGGGACCGGCCGGCCGCCCGGCTGACCCGCGGGACTGACCCGGTGCCACACTCACGCGCACCCGGCGCCCGCGCTGCCCCACGCGACACTGGAGTCGGAGGGTGATCTTGTGAAATCATGCCCGAAGGTCCCCCGTGCGGCAGGACGGTGGCCTCTGACCGCCGAGTCGCAAGCGGACAAGGCTACTTCCGACCACGCCCATCACATCTTGAGGTCGAGTCCATGAAGGTAGCTGTCGTTAAGGAGTCAGGGCCCGGCGAGCGCCGTGTGGCGCTCGTCCCTGAGATGATCGCGCGGTTGCGCGGCGCCGGGCTCGACGTACTCGTGGAGTCCGGAGCCGGGGATGGCGCATGGTTCGCGGACAGCACCTACGCGGAGGCCGGCGCGACCGTGGTCAGCCGCGAGGAACTGCTCGCCGGCGCGGACCTGGTCCTGACCGTGGGCAAGCCGGACGAGCAGATCCTGGGTGGCCTGCGCTCCGGCCAGGCGATCCTGGGCATGCTCAACCCGCTGGCTGACCCGAAGCTGGCGGCCACGCTGGCGGCCCGCGGGATCACCGCCATCAGCCTGGACGGGCTGCCCAGGACGCTGTCCAGGGCGCAGGGCATGGACGCGCTGAGCTCGCAGGCCAACGTGGCCGGATACAAGGCAGCCCTGGTCGGTGCGGCCACGTTCGGCCGGTTCTTCCCCATGCTGACCACCGCGGCGGGTACCGCGCGGCCCGCCAAGGCGCTCATCCTGGGCACGGGCGTGGCGGGCCTGCAGGCGATCGGCACCGCGCGGCGGCTCGGCGCCGTGGTGTCCGCCTACGACGTGCGCCCGCAGACGAAGACCGAGGTGGAATCGCTCGGCGGCACCTTCATCGAACTCACCTCGGTGAGCAGTGCGGCTGGGGAGGGCGGCTACGCCCGGGCGCTGACCGACGAGGAACGGCACGCCCAGCAGGCCGAACTGGCCGCTCACATCGCCCGGCACGACGTGGTCATCACGACCGCCCAGGTGCCGGGACGCAAGCCGCCGCTGCTCATCACCGAGGACGCCCTCAAGGCAATGAGCGCAGGCTCGGTCGTCGTGGACATGGGCTCCGGCCCGCTCGGCGGCAACGTGGCTGGCTCCGTACCGGACCAGACGATCGTCACCGGGAACGGGGTCACCATCATCGGGGCCGGGAACCTGGCGGCCACCGTGCCCGGCGCCGCCTCCGCCTTCCTAGCCCGCAACATCAGCGCCCTCGTGCTGCACATGGTGGCCGACGGCGCGCTCGCCATTGACCCCTCCGATGAGATCCAGGCCGGGGTCGTCATCACTCATGACGGCGCTGTGATCCAGCCCGCGACCGCCGCCCTGCTCGCCGAAGCCAGCCACGGTGCTCACACGTCCGGAGGTACAACCCCGTGACCACGGTCCTTCTCACTGACATCGTTATCTTCGTGCTCGCCCTGCTGGTGGGCTTCGAGGTGATCAGCAAGGTGCCCGCCACCCTGCACACGCCGCTGATGTCGGCGGCCAACTCGATCCACGGCATCGTGCTGGCGGGCGCCATGCTCATCGCGGTGACGGCGCATGACACGCTCGGGTACATCCTGGCCTTCATCGCCTGCGCCTTCGCGGCGATGAACGTGGTCGGCGGCTACGTGGTCACCGGCCGGATGCTCAAGATGTTCCACCGGTCGCGTACTCCGGTGCGGGCCGCAGACACCGAGGCCGCGGTCAGCGGCAACGGGCAGGCTCCCGCCGCAGCGGTCAAGGGTGGCCAGGCATGAGCGCCTTCGACTGGATCACCCAGCTGCTCTACGTGGCGGCAGCGTCCTGCTTCGTGCTCGGCCTGCACCTGATGAACTCCCCCGCCACCGCGAGGCGCGGCAACCAGGTGTCCTCCACTGGCATGATCGTCGCCGTGGCGACCACACTGGCCCTGGTCGCCCACGCGGGCACGGTCACCACCACAGGCTGGATCGTGATGATCGCCGGCACGCTCCTCGGCAGCGGGGCTGGCCTGTACGCGGCCCGCAAGGTCGAGATGACCGCGATGCCGCAGCTGGTGAGCATCTTCAACGCGGTGGGCGGCGGAGCGGCCGCCCTGGTCGGGATCGACGACTACGTCAGGCTCGCCTCGGGGGGCATCGCCGAGTCGACCACGATCTTCACGATTCTTGACGTGCTCATCGGCGCGGTGACCTTCTCCGGGTCGATCATCGCCGCGGGTAAGTTGCAGGGCCTGATCGACGGGTCGCCGATCACCTTCCCCGGCTCGCGCGCCGTCAACATCGCGGCTGCGCTCGTCGCGGTCGGCGGCGGTATCTACATGATCGCCACCCCGAGCGTCATAGTGCTGGTCATCATCATCCTGGCCGCACTGACCTTCGGTGTGACCATGGTGCTGCCGATCGGCGGCGCGGACATGCCGGTGGTCATCTCGCTGCTGAACGCGTTCACCGGCACCGCGGTGGCCATGGCCGGCTTCGTCATCAACAACTGGGCGCTGATCATCGCGGGCGCGCTGGTCGGCGCCTCCGGTGGCATCCTCACCAAGCTGATGGCCGACGCGATGAACCGCTCGATCCGCAACATCATCGTGGGCGGGTTCGGCACTGGTGACAGCGGGCCGGCCCTCGAGGGCCCGGGCGGGGACGTGCGGTCCATCCAGGCCGATGACGCCGCCATCCAGCTCGCCTACGCGCAAAAGGTCATCATCGTGCCCGGCTACGGGCTGGCCGCCGCGCAGGCCCAGCACCAGGTCGCCGAGCTGGCCGCGCTGCTTGAGGAGCGCGGGGTGGACGTCAGCTACGCGATCCACCCGGTCGCCGGCCGGATGCCCGGCCACATGAACGTGCTGCTCGCCGAGGCCAACGTGCCCTATCCGCAGCTCAAGGAGATGGATGAGATCAACCCGGAGTTCCCGCGGACCGACGTGGCGCTGATCATCGGGGCCAACGACGTGACCAACCCGGCCGCGCGGCGGCCCGGGAACCCGGTCTCCGGGATGCCCATCCTGGACGTGGACCGCGCCAAGAGCATCATCGTGATCAAGCGGTCCATGGGGCACGGCTACGCCGGCATCGACAACGAGCTGTACGTGGACCCCAAGACCAGCATGTTCTTCTCCGACGCCAAGGGCGCGCTGACTGAGCTGACCGCCGCGGTCAAGACCCTGGTCGCCTGACCGGGCGGCGGGGCGCGCCCAGAATGGGACATGAGCACAGCTGACGCAGATGTGACGGTCCCGGACACGCCCCGCGGGGGTCGGCCAGCCCAGTCGGCTGACCCCGGGCGGGCCGGCCCGGGGCCACCCGGCCACCCGGGCACCCGGCCACCCGGCCACCCGGCCACGGGCCACCCGGCCACGGGCCAGCCGGCCACGGGCCACCCGGCCACGGGCCACCCGGCCACGGGCCAGCCGCGGGGCGGGGCCCGGGTCGGGGGCATCAAGGTCCGGCGGCCCAGCCGGTGATGATGTGGCAGAACTTCGTGGGAACGACGTCCGAGGACACCACGGATGCGGGGGGAGCCGCGAGACCGGGGAGCCGCGGGCCGGCGCCGGTCAGGAGCCAGCCAGGTTAGGCAGCGATGGAATCGGGGTGTCGTCCAGGGCGTAGCTCAGGTTGCTCGCCGCGTCCACCACCCCGTCGATGGCGCGGCACAGGGACACGGCCAGCGGGATCATGCTCTTGCTCTCGACCACGCCCGCCAGCACCACCCATCCGCCGGTGACGGTCACCTGGACCAGCGCCGGATTCGTGCCGAGGTAGCGGGTGAACACGTCGCGGATGATCTCGTACTGGATGTCCTGGTCCGGCCGCAGGAACACGCGGCCCAGGTCACCCCAGCTGACGATGCCCGCCAGATGCCCGGCGGAGTCGGTGACGGGCAGCCAGCCGGTCCGGCGGCGGTCCATGGACCGGGCCGCCGCAGCCAAGGAGGCATCCGCCGGGATCGCCTCGACCGGCGCCGTCATCACGTCCCGGGCATACACCCGGCCGCCACCGGTCCGTGCGGCCCGATTGCGGTGCCAGCGGTTCCGTTGCGGAAAAGGCCGGTGACCGGCCGGCCCGTGCGGCCTCACCTGAGCCGCGGTGACCAGCCCGGCCGGCCGTCCTGCATGGTCGAGCACGGGCAAGGCGCGGAACCCGGTCGCGGCGATAACCGCCGCCACGTCGCGGACCAATGTGTCCTCGGCGACGGCCACGACATCGGCGGTCATGACCTCGCGGACCTTGCGACGAGACATCAGGCCTCCTTGACCAACAGGACCCTGGGATACAGTTCACCAGCCTTCCGGGGCAGGTCACAGGGCTGGGGATCACCTGCATTAGGGCACAAAGTCCCTTTCCCGCAGGCGCTCGCGGCGGTCAGGCAGCGACCGGAGGGTGAAGTTCCGTTGAGTAACTGCCCAAGTGGGTGAGAGTAGCCAGCATTGGGTATTTGTACCTCCGGCAGCAGGACGCGGCGTGTAACGCGTTGGAACGCCGGCCCTCCCAGACTGACTCCGCGAAGGAGGTGCGGCGCTGAACCAGAACCTGGCGCCGCCGCGCATCGTCGTCGGCGCAGAAGGCTCATCGGCTTCACTGGCCGCTCTGCGGTGGGCAGTTCGTGAAGCAGGATTGCGGGGGACGGCCCTGCACGTCGTGCGGGCCTGGGATGACGCCGCCAAGCGGGTGGCACCCTACGCCTCGCACACCTATCCCCCGGAACACGCGGAAGACATCATGGGCGCCCGGCAACGGCTCGAGGCCGAGGTGAGCGCTGCGGTCGGGTCCACGTCCTTGGTCACGGTGACCGCGGAGATCGCGGAGGGGCTGGCGGCGCGGGTGCTGCTCGATCACGCCGTTGGCGCCGAGATGCTGGTGCTGGGCAGCGCCCGATGCGCACCCGATGGCATCGGCCCGGTGGCCCGGGCATGCTTGCGGCACGCGCCCTGCCCGGTCGTGGTGGTCAGCGTCGCGATGAGCGGCGTTCCCGTCCCAGCCTGACCCTACGGCTCCCAGCCTGACCCTACGGCGCCCGGCAGGGGCAGGGGCCTGACCCTGCGGCGCCCGGCAGGGCAGGGTCAGGGTCAGCGCAGGCTGCTCCACCGGGGCCCGACGGCCCGCCATCCGGTTTCCCAGGCGGCCAGCCGGCGCCGGTCCACGGCCCGGATTCCCAGCGCGCCGACGCAGAGCAGGATGCCGGCCAGGGTGAAGGGGGCTATCACCATGGCCAGCATCTGCTGCCCGGTCACCTGGTCAGGGCGGAGCGGGGGCCCGGTCAGCCAGCCGGCCCGGTCCACCCAGATCCGCACGGTGCGGCCCGCCCGGGTTCCCGTGGGGACCGCCACCCAACCGCGGCGCGACGCCCCGTCCGGCGCGGTCCACCGGGCGGGGACTTCGGGCAGGGCCACGCCGCCGTAGCCGATATCTACCGTCCCGGGGGCGTTACCCAGCAGGACCGCAGGGACCTGGCGCCATTTGGCGTGCTGGGACCTGGCCACCTCGAAGGCGGCCGCCCGGGCCCACCGCCCGGCGGCCAGCGCGACAAGCGGCGCACCTACCAGGAACGCGAGCAGGGTCGCCGCCAGGATGGCCGCGGCCATCCGGTCTGACATGCGCCGCAGGGGGTTGTGGTCCGGCCACAGCCCGCGCAGCCACAGCCTGTGCCGCGGGCTTGGCCCCGCCACAACTCGTCTCATGCCCCTCGCCTCCGCCTCTACTGTCCATCGGCAGAAGGCGGGCGGCGTAGGGACCTTTCGCCTGCCCCGCCGGGACTATGGTCGTGGCGCGGCCGGACGTGAGCGCAGGCTGAGGCTGGGATACACTCTCACCGGCCAGCGCCGGGAGGCGGGCTCCGGCCGGGTGCTGCATCCGGAGATCACGCTGCTGCCCGCCCAGTGACCGACCGCGAGGACCCTATGCTCCGCGATCTTTCCCTGCCCGAGCTGCGCCAGTACCGGCCCGCCGTGGAGGAGCCCGCGGACTTCGACGAGTTCTGGGCCACCGAGCTGGACGCCGCGGCCGCGCAGGACACCGAGCCGGTGTTCACCGCGGTGCAGACGCAGATGCAGCACGCGGACGTCGTCGATGTGACGTTCCCGGGCTACGCCGGTGACCCCATCAAGGGCTGGCTGCTGCTGCCGCACGTGAGCCCGCCGGACCGCGCGTTCGTGGTCGAGTACGTCGGCTACGGCGGCGGGCGCGGCGACCCGTTTGAGTGGCTGACCTGGAGCTGCGCCGGCCACCCGCACCTGATCATGGACACCCGCGGCCAGGGCGGCGGATGGCGCAGCGCCGACACCCCCGACCCCAGCGACCCGGGCGCGCCCAGCACCCCGGGGTTCCTGACCCGCGGCGTCGCCGACCCGCGCACGCACTACTACACCCGCCTGTTCATCGACGCGGCACAGGCCGTGGCCGCGGCCCGGCGGCATCCGGCCAGCGCCGGACGGTCCGTTGTGACGACGGGGGGCAGTCAGGGCGGGGCGCTGGCCATCGTGGCGGCCCATCTGGCCGGGCACGTGGCCGCGGCCCTGCCCGAAGTCCCGTTCCTGGCCCATTTCCGGCGAGCCGTGGAGGTGACCGAGAGCCGTCCCTACGTGGAGCTCATCGAGTACCTGAGCGTGCACCGCGGCGAGGTGGACCGGGTGTTCAGCACGCTGTCCTACCTCGACCTGGTCAACCACGCCAAGCGGGCCACGGCGCCGGCCCTGTTCTCTGTCGGCCTGGTGGACGACATCACCCCGGCGTCCACGGTCTTCGCCGCGTTCAACCACTACGCCGGGCCGAAGCAGATCGAGGTCTACCCGTTCAACGGGCACGACGGCGGCGGGACCCAGCACTTCCTGGCCAAGCTCGACTTCCTCGCCGCCCTGCCGCGCCCGGACTGAGCTCCCGGGACGCCGGCCTCCCGGCCGGACCATGATCCCTGGTCAATCGGTGCTGCTATTTCGCAGTAAGTGCCCAGGATCATGGGTCGGAGGGGTACCTCTCGGAGGGGTACCTCAGGGTCAACGCAGGCGGGTCAGGTGACGGGCGGAGGCTTTCCGGCCGCGGTGGCGGCCAGAGCCGGGTCCCAGGAGCAGGCCGCGCAGGCTTGCTGGAACGCGGAGCGGGCGAACTCCACCGCGGTCGCGTGCGGATCGTCCGCGGTCCGGACGTCGTTCCAGTCCAGCACGTACTCCCCCAGCGTGCCCTCCCAGCGGGCGGCGGGCGGGGACAGGGACAGGCCGCCGAAGCCCTCCGGTGCCGGGTGCGCGTAGGCGTAGAACGCGGCCTGGCCGTACCGCCCGTCCCCGGGCCACCAGCCGATCGCTACCTCCTGGGCGTCCATCGCGTTGCGCATGATGAAGTCCGCGGAAGGCGGGTCGGCCGGGTGGCCCGAGAACAGGCTTACCGCGAGGTCGAACGAGCCCCACCAGGCGTTGACTGGTGTGGACCGGCCCCGGTAGGGGGCGCGGTACTCCGCGAGGACGAGGGCCGCCTGGGTCGCGGCGGCGAAGTAGTCACGGACCTGCCCCGGATCGTAGGTCGCGTGCTCGTGGTCTTCGTCGAGCGGCACGCTCCAGGCGACCTCCTGCGGCGTCGGGTCGATCTCGACTGGCCCGCCGAGCCGGCGCACCGCCGCCAGCACCTCGCGGGTCACGTCCCCGACGGGACGGTCCGGGGTCAGCGCGACCCGTTCGGCCCGCCCTCCGCTGTGCTCGACCACGGCCTCGTGCGTCCGCAGGTCCAGGGCGGCCACCAGCGACCCGGAGCCGTCCCGCGCGGGCAGCGGCGCAGTCTCCCAGCCCCGGGCGGTCAGCCGTAGCGCCGCGTGCTGAAGCTGGGGCTCCGGCGGGGCGAGCCGGACCGCCAGCTTGCCGAGGACCTGGGTGTGCGCGTGCAGCGTGTCGCAGGTGGCGCGCCACTTGTCGTAGGAGCAGGCCGGCCAGTAATCGGTCATAATCCGCACCCTAGTACCCGGCCGGCGCCGCCGGCCGGGCGGACGGCAGACGGCGGCTAGCTGCCGTCTGGCTCCCCGGCCAGCCCGTGCACGGTGACGAGGTCGGCCAGGCCGGAAATCGTCAGCACCGGGGCGATCAGCGGTGAGGCGATCAGCTCGAACCCCGGCGCGTGCGCGAACAGGGTGGTGAGCCCGGCCGTGTCGAGGTACTCGGCCGCCTGCAGATCCACGACCAGGCAGCCCTCCCCCTCCTCCGCCTTCGCCCGGGCCTGGGCGAGGCTCTCGTGGAAGGCTCCGGCGTTGCTCATGTCAATCTCGCCGGCCACGGTCACGATCCAGGTGCCGTCGGCACGCTGGTGGGTGGACAGATCGAGCGGCGTGCTGGCCGGGGTGTACGTCCTCACCCGTGCGCACGAGGTGGTCACCGGGAACGGCGGGGAACTCCGGCTGGCCCTCGGCGATTCGCCGGTCGCGCGGATCTTCCAGCTCACCGGCCTGGACAAGGTCATGCCGGTCTACCCTGACGGGCAGCAGTCGCGGGCTACTGCCCGGGCTCAGCCTGGCCCGCAGCCGGCCGGCTAAGGCGCCGGCGCAACGTCACCGTGGTCCCCTCCGGGCCCGGGGTGATGTCCAGCTCGTCGGTGGCCTGCCTGATGACCATGAGCCCCTGCCCGCCGGGCCACCTCCGGCCCGGATCCGGCGGCTCCGGCGGCCGCCACCGGCCCTGGTCGCTCACCTGGATCTCAGCGCGCCCGGCGATGTCAAGGCCCGCGCGCACCGTGACCGTGGCGGGTCCCGCCACCGGCCGGCCGTGCACGATCGCGTTCACGGCGGCTTCCCAGACGGCCAGTTCGACGTCGGTGCGGTCGGACAGCGACACCCCGAGGTCGTACAGCCAGCCCCGGAGCCGCCTCCGCAGTTCGCGGAGCGCCAGCGGGTCGGCGGGCAGGTTCATCGCCCAGCCGGCGACGGGGGCCAGCAGCCGGTGCGCGGCGAGCACGGTGGCCGGCCCGGAGCCGTCGTCACCGCTGAGCCCGGCCAGTACCGCCGGGACCACCCGGTCGGCCGGATCAGCTGCCGTCGCGCTGCCGCTCCCGGCCAGGACCGACGCGGCCCGGGCCGCCACGCTCCCGGTCACCACGCTCCGGGCCGCCCCGTCCTGAACGCGCGCCGGGCCGGAGTACAGGAGCAGGACTGCTCCGGACGGCAGGATCGCCGTACCGGCGTCCGGCTTTCCGGCTGGGCCCGCGGTGGCGCCGGCTGCCGCGCAGATCACCGGCACCGGCAGGCCGGCGGTGGCGTAGTGAAGATTCCCCGTCAGCGGGTCCAGCACGGCGACGCAGACCGCGGCCCCGCGGCCGGACGCGGGGCCGGACGCGACGGCGCCCAGCGCGGCGACGGCCTCCGCCGGGGCCGCACGGCCCCGCAGCGCATCCCGCAGGCCGGCCCGCAGCCGCGCCGCGGTTGCCCCGGCCGGCCCGGGCTGCCCGCCGTGCCGTTCGACCTGGCCGATGACTAGCGCGGTCGACCCGTCCGGCAGCACGAGCACGTCCAGCCAGTCACCCGCCGCGTCCCGCTGCGCGGCGGCATGGCGGCGGGCCGAGAGCCGCAGCCGCGGCAGCACAGGCAGGGCGTCCGGGATGAGCGGGTCCGGGATGGCGGCGTCCGGCACGTGGGCGTCGGGCCAGTGTCCCTCCGGGGGGAACTCCTCCGGGGGGAACTCCTCCGGGACCGGCCTTTCCGGGTTCGAGGCGGCCGACGGCGGCTGAGCCTGCCGTAGCGGGCCCGGCACCCGGCTGGCCGCACGCCGGCCCGGCGGCAACGGTTCCCCGCCGGAGTCCTGTGGCATGCCTGCGCTCCCCGAGCGTCGCTCTTGAGCTTCCTGGGCGGTGGCTACCCCGAATCAGGGGCCCGAATCAGGGGCCCGGATCACCGCCGCGACGGAGGACCCGGACCGGCCACCCGGGACCCAGGCGGCGGGCTCCCGGGCCAGCAGGCCGCCGGCCGGCTGAACTGGCCCGCGACCTTGTCCGTCATAAGGGGTAAACCGGGCCTTCCGCACCTCGGGATCCGGCCCCGCCACCTGGCGCCGCGGGAGCAGCGGCGACACCACCCCGGGCGGTTTCGCCCTGCGGACGATAGGACACTGCCGATGTCGCTTGCTGCCCTGTTTTCCTGGATGATCACCGCCGGCGGCGGCCTCTACCTGCTCACCATCTGGCTCATCGAGTACGACCACGAGTTCCAGTCCGGCGCGGCCACCCGCCTCCCCGTGCCGGTGATCAGCACGCACGCCCTGCTCGCCGTCACCGGGCTGGGCCTGTGGGGCTACTACCTGTTCAGCGACTCCACCCGGCTCGCCTGGATAGCGGTGGCGATCCTGGCCACCACCGCCACCCTGGGGCTGATCATGGCGGCCCGCTGGATCGTGGTGTACCGGACCCACCGGGCCCCGCGGATGGCCCTCGCCGCCACCGGCGCGCATAGTGCACCAGCCGGCTTCTTCTCCGCAACGGCACCATCCGGCGCTGGGCGGGACCCCGGCCCCGGAGTCGCCGGGCCACCCGAACGGCACTTCCCCCTGCCGGTCGTGATCGGGCACGGGATCTTCGCCACCGTCACGATCGTGCTCGTCGTGCTGACCGCGCTGGGCGTGAGCGGAAGCTGACGGCGGCCCGGCTCGTTACAGCGCTCAGGACATGCCGTAGCGCAGGCTGGGGGCCCCCGCGGCGATCTCCATCAGGCGGTTGTACTTGGTGATCCGCTCGCCGCGGGCTGGGGCGCCGGACTTGAGACGCCCGCAGCCGGTCCCGACGGACAGGTCGGCGATGAACGGGTCCTCCGTCTCCCCGGAGCGGTGGGACACGAACTGCCGGTAGCCCGCGCGGCGGCAGACGGCCATGGCCTCGAGTGTCTCGGTGACCGTGCCGATCTGGTTGAGCTTGATCAGCGCCGAGTTCGCGATACCGCGCTCGATGGCGCTGGTGATGATGGCCGGGTTGGTGCAGAAGTTGTCGTCACCGACCAGTTCCACGGTGCCGCCGAGCCGGGCGGTCAGCGCGATCCAGCCGTCGTCATCGTCCTCGCCCAGGCCGTCCTCGATCGAGGACACCGGGAACGCGGCGGTGATGGCGGCGAGCCGGTCGATGAGATCGCCGCTGCTCAGCGAGACCCCGGAGACGAGGTATGTGCCGTCCGCCTGGCGGAATTCGGACGCCGCCAGGTCCAGGGCGATGCTGACCCCGCCAGGGCCGGGCTGGTAGCCGGCGGCGTTGATGGCGCCCACCAGCAGCCGCAGCACCTCTTCGGGATCACTGATCTCCGGGGCGAAACCGCCCTCGTCCCCGAGCCCGGTGGACAGCTTGCGGTCGGTGAGCTCACGGCGCAGCGCGGCGTACACCTCAGCGCCGGCCCGGACCGCCTCGGCGATGGACGGGGCGCCCAGCGGCGCGACCATGAACTCCTGGAAGTCGAGCTCGTTGGGGGCGTGCACCCCGCCGTTGAGCACGTTGAAATGCGGCACCGGCAGGGATGCGGTGACCCCGTCCGGCGTCAGCCAGTGCCACAGCGGGACGCCCGCGGAGGCGGCCAGCGCCCGGGCGAGCGCCATGGAGACGCCCACCAGCGCGTTCGCGCCGAGCCTGCTCTTGTTCGGGGTGCCGTCGAGATCGATCATGGCCTGGTCCGCCTCGGCCAGCCCGGGCCACGACTGGCCCCGCAGCAGGCCGGCCAGGTCGGTGTTGACCGCGCCGACCGCGCCGAGCACGCCCTTGCCCCCGTACCGGGCCGGGTCACCGTCCCGGCGTTCCACAGCCTCCCGCGAGCCGGTGGAGGCGCCCGACGGCACCCCGGCCCGGGCGGTCGTCCCGTCACCGAGCCGCACCGTCACGGCCACCGTGGGCCGCCCGCGTGAATCCAGAATCTCCAGCGCCGACAGCTCCGCAACGTCAAAGCCCGCCATCGTGTTCTCCCTTTCTGGCCGGCCGCCTGTCCTCCCAAGACCGGGCCGCGACCGGGGCGGGTGACCCGGGCCGCCCGCTACCCCCCACTCTCGCGGCCGGCCCGGGCCAGGATCAGGGCCAAAGGCCCCGGATCGGGGCTCCAGGTCACCGGCCGCGGTCTCTCCATCCGGCCGTGAACCGGGGTGCACTGGTCAGTGAGGACGGCCAGGTCCTCGATTCGGCGGGTGGCCCACCTGGTCCGGGCCCGGCGAGTCCCGCTCCAAGCGGCACAACATCAGTCGCCGGCGGCCCGGTCCGGGCCGCCGGCGACTGCCTGGAGCCATCGCTCAGTCCCGCCTGAGGCCGGCTGGCACTGTGCGGCGATGGTCATCGACATGAACCGCACAACTCTCAGCGCGCGGACTCTTCCCGGCGCGGATGCACGGCGGGAGGACATGAGGGGAGCAACGTGAGCTCGTGTTCGTGGCGAGGGTCGTAGTGGACGGGGCTACCGGGTTCCTGCCAGTGGACGGCGAATTGCGCACCGGACCGCCAGGCCCGCAATCCTGCCCATGTGTACGCGACCATGTCCCCCGGCAGTGCGTCGGGGTCGACCCATACCAGCCCGGTGTGCTTGGACGGCTCGCGGTTGACCGGATCGCCAACCCAGCCGGGGCACGCGGTGAAGAACCCAGCCGAGCCGGGCCTGGCCCGATGGGCTGCGATGGTGGATTACCACCGCACACTGCATCTGGCTGGGCTGTAGCTGGATGCCGGTCTCCTCTGCTGTTTCCCGGGCGCGCCGGAGAATCAGCAGCCTGCCGCGGCGCTCAAGGAGCATGTACGCGTCCACCGGACAGCACAGGCGCTCGGGCACCCGCCCAGCCTTCCACAGCCGAAGTCGTTGACGAGCGTACTGACTGGCTCTGCCGAGGTTAATTCCGAGCGTGCGCCGGCGGCGGGTTTGAACGCTGGCAGAATGGCGCTATCACCCAGAGAGGGTGACGACGCCTGTGATCCATAGCGCTGACTATCGGTACGAGTGGGCGCCGGTCGTTTCGGCCATGCTGGCTGCCTGCTGGCCCTGGTGAAGCGACAGAGGGAGTGTCAATGGCTGGCGACGAGCCGTCAATGGTTTCTGGCCGGTACGGCACGCCGCCGTCTTCGCCGCCTGGGGTATTGGCGGGAGCGTGGCAGGCGACGTTGTTCCTCGGTGCCCTGACCCTGATCCTCGGCATCATCGTGAGCTTCCACCCGACGGGCTCCCTGAACGTGCTCGCTGTACTGCTTGGCGTGCTCACGATCTTCTCCGGGATCTTCCACCTCATCCGGGTGTTCGACCCCCAGGAGCCGCATCGGGTCTGGCTCGGCATCGCTGGCTTGCTGTTCATCGTCATCGGCGTGATCCTGATCCGCCATCTCCACCTGACCAGGTCGCTTATCGGCCTGATCATCGGCATCACCTGGATTGTCCAGGGCCTGGCCGCGCTGATCGGGGGAATCTCTGGCGGTGCCCGCGAGGGAAGAGCCTGGTGGATCATCTTCGGGGTGGTGAGCCTGATCGCGGGGATCGTGGTCGCGTCCGCTCCCGCCTCGTCGCTGAACGCCCTGGCCGTCCTGCTCGGGATCTGGTTCATCATCATGGGCATCTTCGAAATCACCGGGGCCTTCATGCTGCGGCACGCGCTCCGCGCCCCGCGGGTCACGTCCGCCCAACCGGACCGCAACGCGTCCCATACCGTGATGGACGGGTGAGAGGCACCAAGCCATGCCAGTGCAGGCCATTCCCGGGAGGTTCACATGTCTGTCCTGAGCAGGAAGCGTGAGGCCGAGGCCGAGGCCGAGCAGGGCCGCGTGCAACAACTGGCCTGGGTGGCCGCTGCGACCAGGGCAGCCGTGCCGATGGCGAAGACCGCCGCGATGGCCGTACAGGACGGCGCCCGGAGCGCGGCGACGTGGGCTGCCCCGCGTGTCAACGGGGCGCGCGCCTGGACCGCCCCGCGCATCGAGCGGAGCGGCCTCGCGATCAAGGACACCGTCGCCCCGAAGATCAGCGATGTTCTCACGGCCACCGCGCGTCGCGTCGATGTCGCCGCGCCCCGCCTGGAGGTCATTGCGCGGCGGCGACGCTGGCCCCGGGTGGTGGTGGCAGGAACGGCAATTCTGGCGGCCGCCGGCGCAGCCACGGCCATCGTGCTCCGCCGCCGGAAGGATGACGGGACTGGCGGGGCATCCGGGCAAGCAGCAGACGCAGGCACCGGACCGCAGACCGTACCGGACGACCAGCCGCCCTCTGACGCTGCCGAAGGCCCCATAGAAGAAGGCCCCGTAGAAGAAGGCCCCGTGGAAGGCGTCAGCAGGCAGTCCCCGGCGACCTAAGGGCCGGTATCGGCGGCGACCTGGCCTGGGGCCGCCTAGCCACCGGCAGAACCCAGCGCATCACCCGCACAGGATGACGACCCTCCTGGCGGAGCAGACGATCATGGCGGGATGACCCCCGGGATCAGGCCACGGCCGGGAAAGGCGGGTATGGCGCACCAGGCCGGACACGTGCCCGCGCCGGAGGGTGGCCCGCCGGTCGTGGCCGGTGACGCGCCCGGGACGCTGGCCCGGGTCAGCCGGGGCCAGCGCTGGCTGGCCCGGCTCGCGTTCGCGGCCGCGCTGGCCGCGGTCGTGGTGCTCCTGCTGGCTGGTGGGCTGAAGAGCGTGACCGCGCTGCTGCTGGGTGTCGCCGGGCTGGCCATCGTCTGCGCGGCGGCGTGGTGGTTCCTGGCTCACCGCGGCGTCGGGCGCTGGCTCGCGGGCGTGCTGCTGGTCGCCGCGCCCCTGGCCCTGATCGTGGTGTACGTCGCTGCCGGGCTGCTGTGGGAGATCGCGCTCAGCGTCCTGCTCGCGGTCGCGGCCGTGGCCGCGGCCCGCGCCGCCCTGAGCAGTGACCGGCCGGCGGCGAAATCGCGCGAAGACGTGGCGGCGGCGCGGTCGCATCCGTTTGTGATCATGAACCCGCGGTCGGGTGGCGGGAAGGTCGGGAAGTTCGGGCTCAAAGACAAAGCCGCCGCGCTCGGCGCCCAGGTGGCCCTGCTCGAAGGTCCCGGAGTGGTGGACGTGGCCGCGATGGCCCGCCAGGCGGTCGACTCCGGCGCCGACCTGCTCGGGGTGGCGGGCGGCGACGGAACCCAGGCCCTGGTCGCGGGCATCGCCGCCGGGCGGGACATCCCGATGATGGTGATCTCGGCGGGCACCCGCAACCACTTCGCCCTCGATCTCGGGCTGGACCGGGACGACCCGGCCACCTGCCTGGACGCGCTGACCGATCCGGTGGAGCTGCGCATCGACCTGGGCCTGATCGGCGGCCGCACGTTCGTCAACAACGCCTCGTTCGGCGCGTACGCCCAGGTCGTGCAGAGCCCGGCCTACCGCGACGACAAGTCCGGCACCGCGCTGGCGATGCTGCCTGACCTGCTGACCGGCCACCAGGGAGCACACCTGGTGGTCCGTGTCGACGGGCAGGTGATCCTGGACGGGCCGCAAGCGGTGCTGGTCAGCAACAACCCCTATGAGACCGGCGACATCGCGGGCCTGGGCCGCCGGGCCCGCCTCGACCAGGGCGTGCTCGGCGTCGTCGGCGTGAAAATCAGCAACGCCGCCCAGGCGGCCGGGCTGCTGCGCCGCGCCCAGCGTTCGCGCAGCGTCACCGTGCTCACCGCCCGCGAAGTCGTCATCGACGCCGACCAGCCGCACATCCCGGTCGGGATCGACGGCGAATCAGTGCTGATGCCCACCCCCGTCCGCTGCACCATCCATCCCCTGGCCCTGCGGGTACGCGTCCCGCGCAACCGGCCCGGCGTCCCCGAGCCGCGGCCCGCCCTGGACTGGTCGCGGTTGCGCCAGCAAGCGCTCACGATTACCCGGACCTAGGCGACGGAACGCTCATGCCAGAGGGATTGAACCCGATTGAGGCCGGCAAGAAGCTGCATGAACACGGCGAGGCGCTGGCTAAAGAAGCCGACGGAGCACACGGTCACGGCGAGGACGACAGCCGTCATTCCCGGATCGTGCAGATCTGCGAGGCGGTGCTGCTCGCGCTGGTCACAATCACCGCGGCCTGGGCAGGCTATTCAGCGGCCCGCTGGGGAACCGAATCGCGCGTCAAGATCGCCCAGTCCTCCACACTGCGCGCGCTGGCCAGCCGGGACGACCTCACCGCCCTTTCCCAGCGCAATTTCGATGCCTCGACGTTTAACGCCTGGTTCATCGCCTTCACCCTGAACAGCCCGCAGAAAGAGGCCATCGCGGTACGCCGGTTCCGGCCGCCGTTCCGGGTTGCCTTCAACGCCTGGATGGCCACCGACCCGCTGCACAATCCGCATGCCCCGCCCGGCCCCACCTACATGCCCCAGTACAAGCTGCCAGCCCAGACGAAGGCCAACGCGCTCGACAGCGCCGCCACCACGAAGTTCAACGAGGGCAACAGCGCAGCACAGGTCGGCGACAACTACGTCCGGATCACGGTGTTCCTGGCCGCCGTGCTCTTCCTGGTCGGCATCGGCAGTTCGTTCAAGCTGTACACCATCCGCTACGCCCTGGTCACCTTCGGCTCCGCACTGCTCATTCTCTCGATCGTGCTGATCTTGCAGCAACCGGTGCTTCCGTAGTGAACGGGGCGTGAGGTGGAGCCACCCGTGACGGTCACCATGGTCCCGGAGCGCCCGACGGCCGTGATCGAAGCGGTAACCACCTGGAAGGACTTCCCCTCGCAGTGGAAGCCCATGCTGGACCAGGTGTACGCCTGCCTGGGCCGGCACGGCAGCGCTGGGCAGGGCCGCAACGTCATGCTCTACAAGGACAGCACTCCGCATGTAGAGGTCGGCGTTGAACTGATTGCGCCCTGTGTCCTTGACAGCCCGGTCATCGCGTCCTCGCTGCCCGCCGGCCAGGTCGCCATGACCGTTCACCGCGGCGCTTACGAGGGGCTCGGCAGGGCCCACGAGAAGGTTGTGAAATGGTGCGCCGCCGGGGGCCGGAAGCTGGCGGGCCCGCGCTGGGAGATCTACGGGGACTGGCGTGACAATCCCGCGGAACTGGAGACCGAGGTGTACTACCTCTTGCAGTGAGCGCCGAGCCCGTCAGCGGGCCCGGATCGCGCCGCACAAGACCCGGATCAACCGGGCAGCCCGGGAAGCCGTCAACCACCTGCGCCGGTCCCGGCGTAAGAACGACCTTGTGGAGCCGGCCCTGCGCATGGGCGTTGCCTGAGCCGGCGGTTATCCACGGGGGCGGACAGCCCCGGGAACGCGGCCTTGACGCAACTGATCGGTTGCCATACTATAGCAACCGATCAGTTGCTATATGCGGTAGCAGCGCAAACAGGGCCGGCCGTGAGGCACAAGCCCGAGGAAAGGAGTGCTCATGGCTCAGGTAACGGTCAACATCGAGATCATCACGCGCTTCGAGCACGCGTTTCGCGCGGCCGACCAGGCGACGATCGACGAGCTCTGCGACCCGGGCCTGGTCGACCACAATCCAGCGCCCGACGAAGAGCCGACGCTGGCCGGCTTCAAGCAGAAGGTCGCGGGCTTCAAGGCGAGCTTCCCCGACCTGGAGGAGAACCTGCAGGACATCATCGCCAGCGGCGACACCGTCGCCACCCGGTGGGTCGTGACCGGTTCTCAGCAGCAGGAGCTCATGGGGATCCCCGCCTCCGGCCAGACGATCAGGGTCGAGGGCATGAACTTCTACCACCTCAAGGACGGTCGCGTGACCGACATCTGGACGCAGTTCGACGGCGTCACCCTGATGCAGCAACTCGGCGCCATCCCGGCGTGACGCTCGGGTGCGCCGCGTCCTTTACCAGGACCGCTGCTCGCCCCGGCCGGGCTGGCCATCGCCGCCGCGGGCGCCCTCGGCCCTGCCAGCTGGGCCGCCGCAGCCAGGACCACCACCGCCCTGCACGCCGAATAACGGTTCGACCGCGCGTCCGCTGCACAGCTACC
>Ga0187875_10000454_pt1 | contig 34283 bp, 30 predicted proteins | sample June2016WEW_17_1_2_FD_132978 | JGI IMG/M metagenome (GOLD analysis project Ga0187875, IMG submission 132978) | Peatland microbial communities from SPRUCE experiment site at the Marcell Experimental Forest, Minnesota, USA - June2016WEW_17_10 | ecosystem: Environmental > Terrestrial > Soil >...
GCGATCGACGGTGGCATGAGATAGAGCTGATCGCGCTCGACTTCTCGAAGATTCACCATGGGCCAATCGTCCCGCGCGGCGCGAAGCGCGGGTGGGATGGTCAGGTATTCGTGCAACAGCCTCGACAACGGCCCGCATTCCCGGCATCCGCCGGTGGCGACCCACCTTGATCAGCGGATCACTGAGACCATGAACAACCATAAGCCCTCCTTGAATTGGGTTCTCGTGTGCGCCGTCCGGTCGCGACTGATAGGCGGCCGCCTGCCCATATGTCCTTGAAACCCGGGCTGTCGCTCATCGCCTCATCGTTCATGCCGAACCGCTCTGCCGATATCCGTCGGCGACGCTACTACTCCCCTACCTGCGCGGCCGGGGGAAAAATCGCACAAGGCGGCGGACGCGGGACAGCATCCGCGGGGAGGTGGCCAGCACAGATAGCCTCTGCGCGGTGATCGACCACATCCTCCTCGACGTGATCGGGGCGATCCGCGAGGCGCTCGAGGGGGCGCTGCTCGAGCAGCAGGCCGTCGAGGAGCGCTTCCAGGTCGACGTCTTCCTCGGGGACGTTACCTTCGAGACCTCGTTCTCGCTGCCGGGCGAGCAGAACCCCCCGCGGGTGCGCGCCGACCTCGGGCTCGAATGGCCGACCTGGAGCCAGAGCGCCTACCGGTCCTGGTCGATCGGCGAGCCGACCTCCGAGCGTCCCGAGCTCGTCGTCGAGGTCACCCTGCGGCTCCAGCGCCTCGCCGCCGTCCCCGACGCCGCGACGGTGCTCGCCGCGATCGGCGAGAGCCGCCCCGAGCTCGCCGGCGAACCGCTCGAGCGCAGCGGGATCACCGTCGAACAGGCCTTCGACGCCGAGCCCGGATCGGCGACCGCGGCGATCGAGATCGCCTACCAGGGCACCTACCGGCTGAGCGACTCCGTCCTCGACGAACCGGATCGCCTCGACGGCCAGGTGGCACCGCTCGCCCGCTGGATCGCCTCGGCGCTCGTCCGCCTCGCCGACCTGGAACTGCCGTCCCTGCCGGTCGACGACTCCGAGGCGAGCACGTAGAGCCGCGTCTAGACGACCCCGACCTCCCGGGCGAGGTCGGCGAGCGACGACACCGGCCGGGCGCCGAGATGCCCGATGACCTCGCTCGCGGCGAGCGCGCCGAGGCGTGCGGCGCCCTCCGGGCCGTGGCCGTGGGTGACCCCGAAACAGAAGCCGGCGGCGAACAGGTCGCCGGCTCCGGTCAGGTCGACGACCCGGTCGACCCGGCAAGCGGGGACGTCGACGAGGCCGCCTGAGGTCCCGACCATCGCGCCCTTCTCCCCGCGGGTCACGACCACGGTGAGCCCCGGACGGGCGATCGCGCCCAGCGCACGTGGTGCGTCGACCGCGCCGGTGAGCTCGAGGAGCTCGGATTCGTTGGAAAAGACGATGTCGACGCGCCCACCGGTGAGCTCCTCGAGGACGCCGCGATGCCGCTCGACGAGCAGAGCGTCCGACAGCCCGAGGGCGACGGCCGTGTCCCGGGACCGGGCCGCGTCGATGAGGCGCCGGACGAGCGCCGGGGCGTCGGGCAGGTCGAGGACGTAACCGTCGAAGTAGACGAGCTGGGCGTCTCCCACGACCTCGACGTCGATCCCGGCCGAGTCGAGCCGCCCGCCGGCCCCGAGGGCGGTCGCCATCGTCCGCTCGGCGTCCGGCGTAATGATCACGAAGCAACGTCCGGTCGCCGCCTTATCACCGGTGGGATCGGCGGCAAAGCGCTGGAGGACGGCGTGGACCCCGGCCGCTTCGAGGTCCGCGGCGTAGCGGTCACCGAGGTCGTCGGTCGCCACCGCGCCGATGAAGGCGGGGTGGCCCCCGAGCGAGGCGATGCCCACCGCGGTGTTCGTGACCGTGCCGCCGGGGACCTGCCGGCCCTCGCCGACGAGCGACCGGATCCGGTCGCTCGTCGCGATGCTGACGAGCGTCATCGAGCCGAGCGGCAGCCCGAGGGACTCGACGACGGCGGCATCGGCAAAGGCGAGGTGGTCCATCAGTGCGTTGCCGACGCAGACCACGTCGAAACACTTCGACGAAACGGGCGGAGACGCCCGGTTTGAGCCGTGCTCCCCCGTCACGCCGACACCCTAGTTCGGCCCGGATCGGCAACAGCCAATAGCGGCAAGCCGCCGTGACTAGCCTCGACGTGCTGTGACCACGATCGACGACCCCGCTTCGTACCGGCTCTCCCGCAACGCGATCCCGCGGCGCTACGACCTCGAGCTCGCCCCCGACATCGAGACGTCGAGCTTCACGGGCACGGAGCGCATCGAGCTCGAGGTGCTCGAGGAGCTCACGGAGCTCGTCTTGCACGCCGACGAGCTGACGATCACCGACGCCGGGATCACGCCCGGCTGGGCGGATGCCGACGCGGCCGGCGAGCCGTCCGCGCTCTCCGTGTCGCTCGACGCGCCAGCCGAACTCGTGCGGTTCGGGGTCGGTTCGGCGTTCTCGCCCGGGCGATACACGCTGCGCTGCCGGTTTGCCGGCATCCTCGGCGACAAACTGGCGGGTTTTTACCGCAGCGAGTTCGTCGACGGCGACGGGGTCCCGCGCGCCATCGCCACGACGCAGTTCGAGGAGACCGACGCCCGCAAGGCGTTCCCGTGTTTCGACGAGCCGGATCTGAAGGCCGTCTTCGGCGTGACGCTCATCGCCCCGCCGGGGATGTTCGCCGTCTCGAACGGCCCCGAGACCTCGGTGGAGCAGCTCGCCTCGGGGGCGCGTCGCGTCCGGTTCGCCGACACGATCCCGATGTCGACCTACCTCGTCGCCTTTGTCGTCGGTCCCCTCGAGGCGACGGAGCCGGTGGACGTCGACGGGATCGCCCTACGCGTCGTCACCGTCCCCGGCAAGGGCCACCTCACCGCCACCGCGGTGGAGATCGGGGCGCACGCGCTCCGCTACTACCGCGACTATTTCGGGATCCCGTATCCCGGCGACAAGCTCGACCTCGTCGCGATCCCGGACTTCGCCGCGGGGGCGATGGAGAACCTCGGCTGCGTCACGTTCCGCGAGGCGGAGCTCCTCGCCGATCCGACGGACACGGCCAAGCCCGAGCTGCGCCGGATCGCCGAGGTCATCGAGCACGAACTCGCCCACATGTGGTTCGGGGACCTCGTCACGATGCGCTGGTGGAACGGCGTCTGGTTGAACGAGGCCTTCGCGACCTTCATGGCGCTCCGTTGTCAGGACGACTTCCACCCCGACTGGCAGTGCTTCATCGGATTCGCCCGCCTGCGAGAGATGGCGCGCTTCATCGACGGGCTCCCGTCGACGCGGGCGATCGAGTTCCCTGTCGTCACACCCGAGGAGGCCTCGGCGATGTTCGACGTCCCGATCACTTACATCAAGGCCCCGGGCGTGCTGTGGATGATCGAGCAATACATCGGCCATGACGAGTTCCGCGCCGGCGTGCGCCGCTACCTCGAGGCGAACGCCTACGGCAACGCCGAGACGACCGACTTGTGGGACGCGATCGAGGCCGAGAACCCCGGTGTCCCGTTGCGCGCCGCGATGGACTCCTGGGTCTTCCAGGGCGGCTATCCGATCGTCACGGTCACCGGGCTCGCCGGCGACGAGGAGACGGTCGAACTGCGCCAGGAGCCGTTCGCCTACCTCCCGGCCGAAACGACAAAGGACCCGGCAAGGGGCGCGCAATGGCTCGTGCCGGTCATCGCGGCTTCTGCCCGCGACCGGGGCGAGACGACGAGGGTCCTCCTCGCCGACGCGCCCCTGCGGATCCGGCTCCGCGGCTCCCCGGTCGTCGTCAACGCCGGAGGCAGCGGCTTCTACCGCGTCCGGCACGACCCGGCGCTCCGGGCCGAGCTGCTCACCCACCTCGAGGCGCTCGACACGGTCGAACGCCTCGGGCTCGTCGGCGACCTGTGGGCGGCGGTCCTTGCCGGCATGACCGGGCTCGGGGAGTTCCTCGACGCGATCGGCCACCTCGCGGGCGAGGACGACCCCTACATCTGGTCGGTCGTGACGAGCGCGCTGCGCACCGTCGACCTCGTCGCGCCGGATCGCGAACGCCCGCTCGTCGCCCGCTACACGCGGACGGTCCTCAGGCCGGAGCTCGCCCGCGTCGGCTGGGAGACGCAGGCGGGCGAGGGTGAGCAGACGCCGGTCCTGCGCTCGGCGCTCATCGCCGCGCTCGGCACTGTCGGCGGCGACGACGAGGTGCGCGACCGGGCGCGGGAACTGTTCGCGGCCGACGTCTCCGGACGCCGGGAGCTCGATGCCGACATCGCTGGGAGCGTCCTCGCCACCGTCGCCTGGAGCGCCCGCCGCAACGAGTTCGACGCGCTCGTCGCCCGCGGCCGCCAGCCACGATCGCCCCTCGACGAGCGCCGTTACCGGACCGCCTTCGGCTACCTCACCGATCCGGGGTTCGCGGCCGAGGTCCACGAGCTCTGCCGCGGCGAGATCCGCAGCCAGGACGCGCCGTACCTGCTCACGGTGATGCTCGGACAGCGCGCGATCGGACCGGTCACGTGGCAGTTCGTCGCGACCCACATCGACGAGCTCGAGGCGCGCTACCCCGACAACTCGATCCACCGGATGTTCGAGGGGCTCGCGGGACTTGCCGAGCTCGGCGACGACGGTGAGCCCGTCTACCTCGATGCGGTGCGCAGCTTTGTCGCCGACAGGTACTCCGGCGGACGGCGGCGCCTCCTCGACCAGATCGTCGAGCACCTCGAGGTGAACCTCCGTCTCGCGACGAGCGTCCGCACGACACTCCACGACCTGCTGTCGGGGCGCTGACGCCTCGGTGAACCTCGGTCTCGCCGCGGCGACATTCGCCATCGTGATCCCGGCGGAGCTCCCCGACAAAACTTTCCTCTCCACGATCCTTTTGTCCTCGCGGCACCGTCCGCTCCCGGTGTGGCTCGGCGCGGCAGCGGGCCTCGTGGCGCAGGCCGGCGTCGCGGTCGCCGCCGGCCGGCTCCTCGGGCTCGCGCCGCACCGCGTCGTCGCCGCGATCGTGGCCGGGCTCTTCGTCGCCGGGGCCGTCTACCTCTTCGCCTCGCGCGCCGCCGCCGTCGACGAGCGCGGCGCGGCGATCGCCTCCGACGAGGATCGCCTCCTTCGATCCGGCGCGGGCTCAACCCCCGCAGAGCGCCGACAAGGGCCCTCGGGCGCGCGGATCACCGCCATCACGTTCGTCGTCATCGCCCTCGCCGAGTTCGGCGACCTCACCCAGATTGTGATCGCCAACCTTTCGGCGCGGACGCGCGACCCGCTGAGCGTGTTCGCCGGTGCCGCGCTCGCCTTCATCGCCGTGAGCGGCTTCGGCGTCGCCGCCGGCAGGGCGATCACGCGCGTCGTGCCGCTCGATGCGCTGCGCAAGGTCTCCGGGCTGATCCTTCTCGGACTCGGGATCTGGAGCGCCGTCGCCGCGGGGACCGGATGACCGCCTCCGAGCCAGCGCACGACGGCGCGCCCGCTCAGAACGGCCGGGCCGCGTCGTTGCTCGCCGCGGCGGGGGCGACCGACGGGTTCCTGCCTTTCGACGAGGCGATGGCCCTCTACGCGGTCACCGCGCGCGTGCTCGCGGCGGGGTCCGGGCCGATCGTCGAGATCGGCGGCTACCTCGGTCGATCGACGCTCTTCCTCGCCGCGGCGATCGCGGCCGCGGACGCCTCGGCCACCGCCGTCTACAGCGTCGACCACCACCGCGGTTCCGAGGAGATGCAGCCGGGTTGGCCCGGTCACGACCCGTCGCTCGTCGACCCGAGAACCGGCCGGATGGATTCGCTCTCCCGCTTCCGGGCGACGCTCGAGGGGGCCAGCGCCGAGGACCTCGTCGTCGCGGTTGTGGGCGACTCCGCCCGGGTAGCGGCCGATTGGTCGACGCCGGTCGCCCTCGTCTTCGTCGACGGCGGTCACGGGGAGGCCTGCTGCTGGTCCGACTACCGCGGCTGGGGGCGCCACGTCGCGCCCGGGGGCTTCCTCGTTTTCCACGACGTCTTCGAAGACCCCCGCGCAGGCGGCCGCCCCCCGTACGAGTGCTACCTCGACGCGCTCCGCTCCCAGCGCTTCACCGAGGACGTCGCCGCGGGCTGCGGCAGCCTGCGCGTGCTCGTGCGCACGGCGGTTCGCTGGGACTGAGGCCGGTCCCGTCAGCCCAGGTGGTCGAACACCGCTGCGGTGACGCCCCCCGACAGCACGTCGGTGGCGAGCACGACCGCGGCCGCGGAGTACGACGTCCGCTCGCCGGGCGGGAACTCGGACCGTTCCGGGAAGACGAGACCCGTGAGGTACGAACCGTCCCCGCAGCGCAGCCCGTCGGTCGTCGCCAAGAGCGCCGCCGCCTCGTCCGCCCAGCCGACCCGGGCGAGCGCGATGGCGCACTCCGCGGTCTCGGCGGTGGTCACCCACCGCCGGTCCGACCGGCACAGCACGCCGCGGTCGGGCACGACGAACTCGCCGAGGCGGGCGCGCAGCCGGGCCCGGGCGGCGTCGAGGCCGAGCACGCCGGCGAGCGCCGGGTAGTACCAGTCCATGGCGAACTGCGCGTTGTCGGCGAAGAACGACTCACACTCCTCGACGAGTCGGCCGACCCGGGCGGCGGCGTCGGCCCAGGCGGGGCGTTCCAGTCCGAGGGTGGCGGCGAGGCGCTCCCCCGAGCCGAGGCTGTGGTAGATCGACGAGCTCGCCGCGAGGAGCGAGAACGCGGCCGGCCGGCCGCCCGGTCCGACAGACCACGGGATCGCGCCGTCCGGGGTGCCGAGCGAGACGACGAACCCGAGCGCCCGGTCGACGACGGCGAACATCTCCCCAGCCAAGCCAAGATCCCCGCCCGCCCACAGGTACTCGAGGACGCCGGTCGCGACGTAGGCGACGGCGTTCGTATCGACACGGGCCTCCTTGACGCCGCCGTCGCACTCGTAGGCGGCGTGCCAGCTCCCGTCGGCGCGTTGCCGGCGGGCGAGCCACTCAAGACCGCGCGACGCGGCCGCGAGCTCGCCCGTCGCGGCGAGCGCCATGACGGCCTCGACGTGGTTCCACGGGTCGGCGTGTCCGCCCGGGAACCACGGGATCATGCCGTCGGGCTGCTGGACCTCGAGGATTGCCTCGACCGCCGATCCCGGCTCGACGAACTCCGCCGTCTCGACGGCCGCGCCGGCCATCAGCCGGCCTTTTCGACGTAGACGACGAGGCTCTTCCCGATGAGCGGATTGAGCGCCCGTTCGAGGGCGCGCGTGACGAACGGGCAGTGCGTGATGTCCCAGACGAGGAAGCGGTGGTAGGCGGCGACGAGCGGGTGGTCGTCGCGGCCGACCCCGACCACGCACCTCAGCAGCCAGTACGGCGAGTGGAGCGCGTGGGCGTGGTGCGAGCCGACGAGGCGCAGCCCGGCCCGTTCGCACCGGCCGACGAGCTCGCGCCGGCGGTAGATGCGGAGGTGCCCACCCTCGACCCCGTGGTAGTCCGACGACACCGCCCAGTTCGCCCGTTCGGGAACGGCGGCGGGGACGCTGAGAGCCGCCCGGCCCCCTGGTCGCAGGACCCGGGCGAGCTCGGCAAGCGCCGCCTCGTCGTCGCGGATGTGCTCGAGCACCTCCGACGCGATCACGCGGTCGAAACTTCCGTCCGCGAAGGGGAGCCGCGTCGCGTCGGCGACGACGCCGTCCTGGCGCACGCCCGCCGGCACCTCGGCGGCGGCGCGCATCGCCGCGACCATGCCCGCGACAGCGTCGATCTCGGTGCGCTCGGCATCGAGCGCGACGACGTGCGCGCCCGCCTTCAGAGCGGCGAACGTGTGGCGCCCGCCCCCGCACCCGACGTCGAGCACGACGAGGCCGGGGCGCACGGCAGCCCGTTTGAGATCGACGGTCAGCACGGCCGGACCGCCAGCACCGCCCGGTACTCCTCGGCGGTCGCGACGGCGACCCGCGTCCAGCTGAACCGCTCGAGCACGCGGGCGCGCCCCGCCGCCCCGAGCCGCAGGGCGAGCGCCGGTCGGGCGAGGACCCGGCCAATGGCGGCGGCGATCGCCCCGGGGTCGGCAGGCGGGACGACGAGGGCGGAGCCGCCGTCGGGCCCGACGACCTCGGGAAGGGCGCCGCCGGTCGTCGCGACGAGCGGGACGCCGCACGCCATCGCCTCGATCGCCGGGAGTGAGAATCCCTCGTAGAGCGAGGGGACGACTGCCACCGACGCCTCGGCGTAGCGCTCGGCGAGGCGACGGTCCGGTTCGCCGGCGACGAACTGAACCGCGTCCTCCAGCCCGAACCGGGCGATCGTCGCTGCGACGGGGCCCGCGACACGAGGCCGCCCCACGACGACGAGGTGCGCGTCGTCGCGTTCGGTGCGCAGCTTCGCCAGCGCCTCGAGCAGATAGACGAGCCCTTTCAGGGGGACATCCGCGCTCGCCGTCGTCATGATCCGCCCGGGGACCCGGGGGATCTCCGGTCGCGGGCACCAGCATTCGGTGTCGACACCGAGCGGGATGACCGAGATCCGCTCGGGGGCGACGCCCATCAGCTCGACGATGTCGCGCCGCGACGATTCCGAGACCGTCACGATGCGCGGGATGCGGCGTGCGACCCGGCTCTGCATCGCCGCGAAGCCGTACCAGCGCCGCAGTGTGAGCGCCCGGGCGGTGCCGCGGGCCTCGGCGAGGTCGAGCCCGCGGTCGACAGAGACCGGATGATGGATCGACGCGACGACCGGCCACCCGTCGCCCATCATGCGGAGCAGTCCCGTGCCGAGGCCCTGGTTGTCGTGGACGACGTCGAAGTCGCCTCGCCGGGCGGCGAGGACGGCACGCGCCCGCCACGAGAACGTGCGCGGTTCCCCGAAGCCCCCGGTCCACATCGTCGTGAGCTCGACGGCGTCGGTCACCGAGGCGATCTCCCGAAGGCGCGGCCGGCGGAAGGGGTCCGGCTCGCGATAGAGGTCGAGGCTCGGCACCGGGGTGAAGTCCACGCCCGGATCGAGCTCCGGGTACGGCTGGCCAGCGAACACCGTGACGTGGTGGCCTGCCGCGACGAGGGCGCGCGACAGGTGCCGCGTGTAGACGCCCTGTCCCCCGCAGCGCGGGTTCCCGCGGTAGACGAGGAGCGCGACGCGCACCGGGCCGTCCACCGGCGCTGGCCGGGCGGAGGCAAGCGCTTTCGCGGCGGGGCTCATCGGGCAAGCCTCGCCCTTCGACGTCCTCCCGGCAAACGGTGCGGGGTCAGTGGCTCCCGATCCCGAGTTCGACCGCCTTCACCGCCAGAAGCGAGACCGCGACGAAAAGGTAGCCCCACATCGCCACCATCGTGACTCGTCGCCCCCTCGACATCACGGGCTGGGCGAGCAACGTGAGGGGGGGCATGCGCCAGTTCTCGCGCTGGGAACGAGTCGCGCGGGGCTCATCCGGCGCGGCCCCGCGGAGACCGGCGCGCCAACCGAAGACGGCGGCCAGCAACCCGCCGACGACGAGCACCGCGCCGAGCAACGAAACGACGAACATCACGTTCACGTGCGGGAAGACGGTCGTCACCATGAGGATGAGCGAGAGCGCGACGAGCACCGAGACGATGAGGCCCGACAACACGTTCAGCCAGAGCCGGTTGACCCATGGCCCGAGCACCGCCCGGTCGTTGCAGAGCAGCACCAGAAAGACCGTCGCGCTCGGCAGCAGGACTCCGGCGAGCGCCTGGACCGCCGTCGTGATGAGGCCGAGGGGGGCCCTCGGGATGAGCACGACCCCCGCGGCGACGAACACGAGCGCGGAGAAGGTCGCGTAGAACGCCTTCGCGTCGGTCACCCGGCGGTGGAGCGAGTGCTTCATCGAGAACATGTCGCCGAAGGCGTACGACGTCGCGAGCGTCACCGCCGCCGCCCCGATGATCGACGCGTTGAGAAGAACGATCGAAAAGAGCGTCCCGGCGCTGTTGCCGAGGTAGTGCTCGAGACCGTGGGCGACCCCCGCGGCGTTCGTGAAGTGACCCGCGAGCGGCGTGTGCGCGAAGGCGAAGGCGACGGTCGCGGCGATGAGCGTCGCGGCGAAGACCGTGACGAGTGAGCCGAGGATGGTGTCGACCCGTTCGTAGTTCACCCAGCGCGGGGTGATCCGCTTGTCGACGATGTTCGACTGCTGGAAGAACAGCTGCCAGGGCGCGACCGTCGTGCCGACGATGGCGATGACGAGGAGGATCGCGGTCGAGCTCACGCCCCCGCGCACCCCGGGGATGAAAAGCCCGTGGAGCACCGGGCCGGGGTGCGGGTGCGAGAAGACGACGAGCGGGATGACGAGGAAGTTGGCGACGACGAAGAGCAGCATGAAGCGTTCCCAGCGCCGGAAGCTCCCCGAGGCGGTCATCGCGACGAGCCCGACCGCGGCGACCGGCACCGAGATGTACGGGCTGACGCCGAAGTAACCGAGCGCCAGGCTGATGCCGATGAACTCGGTGACGATCGTGAGGAAGTTGAGGACGAAAAGGTCCCCGACCGAGAACCTCCCCCAGAACCTCCCGAAACGCTCGTTGATGAGTCGGGCGTGGCCGACACCGGTCACCGCTCCGAGCCGGACGACCATCTCCTGGTTGACGACGAGCACCGGGATGAGGAGCGGCAACGTCCACAACAGCGTGAGCCCGAAGTTCTGGCCCGCCTGCGCATATGTCGCGACGCCGCCGGCGTCATTGTCACCGACCATGACGATGAGGCCGGGCCCGACGATCGCCGCCAGGGTGAGCAGGCGCGCGAGGAACGACCGGCGCGCACCGGTGTCGCCGACGCTGATCGTGCCGAGCGCGCCGCGGATGTCTCCGATGTGCGCCTCGTCGAGGACGGCGGTCTTGCCGTCTTCGTATGCATGGTCGCGACTGGCCATGCTCGGTCGACCTCCCGCTTGATCGGGTGGAGCGGACGTTGCTTCTCGGTCGCGCACGTCCGCAGGAGGTCGGCGGTTCGGGTCACCGAACCCTTGTGTCACCTCGTAGAGACGTGCGCCGTCGTCGTTCGGACGAACGTCTATCGGCGCTCAGGGTTTCTCCCTTTTCGTGCCCAAACTCCAGTCGGCGTGGGTGGAGCCCGTTGGGCACGGACCGCCGCGGCGGACGCCTCGGCGCACCCCTCTCGTCAGAGCTTTGGCGCCCGCCGCCGTAGGCCGAAGGGCCAGCCACCTCGGACGATCCCTTGTGCCGGGAAAGTCTGTCCTGACCCGGAGTGTCTTTCGACAGGTGGGGTCAGTGGCCTGTGTGCGACGAGCCGCCTCACCGAACGAGGTGCGACTGCTTGCACGGGGATGTTACCCGGGCATCCCGGGGCGTTCCAGCAGTTCAGGGGAAACTTTGGCACTGTGTCCGTTGGTAAACCCACTCGGCGGCACTCGATAGCGGGTCGGGTTGCCGAGGCACGCCCCGGGTTCGCTTGTTAGGCTCTCTTGCTCACGGTCCGCGCGCATTCCACGCGCGGAGAGTAACATTCGTGTAGTTACGTGAGTGTTGTGAAGGCGAAAATCATGATCGACATATTCTCTCAAACGCCAATATTGAGCGGGGAGATCGTCAAACTCACGGAGGCACCGTATCTTCTTTCTCGCATCCGTATATCGACGGTTGCGCCTGTTCCAAAGTCTGCGACCAGTGGCGGTCTCCCGAGACCCATCGTGTACCCCTGGACACCGAACGAGGCGGGACCGAGCTGGGGAAGTTCGGGTGGCTGGGTTGCATCAAGGACAAGTGCCGGAATCTCGGGTCTGCCAGCATTCAACGCTCCGACCACCCTGTGGTAGCCGTTGCGTAGGTAGTACCTGCCCATGAATTGCACCACCTGAATGAGATTGAGGTGCGGGGGCGGTTCGATAATGACGCGAGAGTTCTCGTTGTCCATTTTCAGTCCCAGGCCCACAAAGTGTGGGCTGCTGCTCACCACGTAAATTGGTCCGAATGGCGGGATGTAGCTGATTTCCACTGGAACTTCGGAGTGAACGGGGAGAGCGAAGTCGATTAGCTCGTCTTCCGAACTCGGCACATCTTCGCGCTGGGAGTTCACGAAGACCTGAACAGCGACGAGGTTCTTGGGACTAACCCAGGCGAACCTGATTGGCAGGTTGCCAAATGCCGACTGGAACGCAACATGATCGGCGAACCGCTCCGATGCGTCAATCGGGCGAACTTCCGTCGCGAAGTCTGGATGAGGTGGAAGAGTCTGCACAAACTCTCGAGCCCGCTCTACCCGATCGAGAAGGTCCGACCGCTGCAACTCAGACAACGAGGCCAGATGTTCTTGGGCGTATGCGCGGAAATGGGCGTCGTCCATGAATCCAGCCAACACGTTCACTGGGAGAAATGAGCGCGCAACGATGCCGCGGCGGGCCTTGGGCACGACACGACTAACCGATTCGTCAGTCATGGGACTCCCCTCCGGGTGCCATTGGGCCGTCCGCCGACGCCCTTCCATCGTAGGCGCCCTTCGGATCAATTGAGCAGATCTGCAAGCCGGGTGAGTGACTAGCGGTAGGTTGCGATACCGGGCGCCGTCTCGGGCGTGCGCTGGGTGAATATTCGGTAGCGGGTCAGTTTGACCGAAACAACCCCCAGGTACCCTCGGGGGGTGAGCCAAGCATCCGCGCGCCAGCCCTCAGGCGGTATCTACGATTTGCCTGGTGGTCGAGCACAAGGACGTAATCCTTGGATTACTCGGGGCATCCGCGGCGATAGCCGCGTTGGTGCTCGTTTTCTTGGGCCTAGTCGTCACAGCCATGCAGGGGTTACCAGCGGACCCGGTCGATGGGGTACGCACTCCATTTCGGGTCGCGGGCGCACTCTCGGTGGCTGCATTCCTGCTCAGTCTGCTGTGCGCGGGAATGTCGACGTGGTGGCTCGTTGGTCCCCAGGGGGCGGTCACCTACGTGCTTTCGGTTGTTACGTTCCTACTGACGCTGGGTCTGCTCGTCGCCATCGCTGTCTGGACTTTGTGGCGATTGATCATGGGGAGCTAGCGGTGGGTCTTACCGCCCCGCAGGAGCAGAGGCTGAGACGAGCTGGTTTCGTCGACTTCTTCAACAAAAACCGAAAGCATTTCAAGGAGCTTGCCGAGATTGCGTATGGCTCAACCGCGAGCATCCTGAAACCGTCCAAGATGCGCGTTCGGATAGACGACGTTTTCGGCTTGGCTCTTACTTTGATGGAGTTGGATGACGTCTTGACCAAGTTTCAACAGAGTCACACCAAACTGTCAGGCCAATTCTGGGTGAAATGGTTCACGGCCTACGTTCTTGACGAGCTAATGGAGGAGCTAGAGGATGAGCACGGAACAAGCGGAAGTGGAAGCTAGGCAATTCGTCAACAGAGTCATTCGGCACTCCAGCGGAAACGTGGTGTCACCAGCGGACTATGAGCGTGCAGTTCAAAAGGCGGCTAGATCGTTTGACCGGCTGCACGAAGCTGTTCGACTCGCCGAGCAGAATCAGTCCAAGTCCTGACGTCTCGGCACCTCGTGGCAACCCACCCCGGGGGCCTACTTCCGGCCTGAGCGGCCCTTTTTCCGCCTAGGAGCCTGCGCGAGATCGCTCGCAGCCACCCGCTTCTCTTTGGCGGTCGACTTCTTGCTCCCGAGCTGCTTGCCAGCAGCCGAAGCTGGCTTCTTTCCTGTTGGCACGTGGATTACCCCCCCTCCGATTCGATCGAAGTGTTCCGGTTCGCCGTTGAGTGGAAACGCTCGGCAATGTTCTTCCATCTTTGGTCGGCGTGCCGCTTGGCGATAACTGTATCGAAGTCGATATCTGGCCGTTCCTGTAACAGCTCGGCGACCACTCGATAGACGTTCGCCCGACTCATATCGAGCATTCGTGCCGCTTCGGTAGCTCCGTAGTCCGCGTAAAGCTGCAGTACCGCAATGCCGCGGAGTTGTTTCGCGTAGGCAACTTCCGCATCGATCTGCCGGACGCGAGCCAGTGGGTCCGGGATCTCTGCCACTTCTCTCCATGGAAGACCCGTGTCCGTCATCATCTATATCTCCTTTGCGATAAGTGTAGATCCTGACAGTACGACCGTCAAGCACTACTAGACGCACCTGGGAGGACTTTTGAAATTACAAGCCCGTAATTATTGCGCTGCAATGCCACAAGTCTTACTCTTGTGGCTCCTGTTGCACTCGTGACAGACAGGGATCATGATGCGCAACCCCTCCCTCTTGTTGGACACGGGTGTCCTCTATCGCGAGGACAACCTGAACCAGCTCGCCCAAATGCCAGATGAGTGCGTCGACCTGATCTACCTCGATCCGCCGTTTTTCTCGAACCGCGTCTACCAGGTGATCTGGGGCGACGAGGCAGAGGTCAGATCATTTGAGGACCGATGGGAGGGCGGCATCCAGCACTACATCGACTGGATGCACGAGCGCATGCTGGAACTGCACCGCGTGCTGAGGCCCACGGGAACCGTCTATTTCCACTGCGACCCCCATGCGAGCCACTACCTGAAAGTGATGTTGGATGGCGTCTTTGGCTATGAGCGCTTCCGTAACGAAATCATCTGGCAGCGCACGCTCGCCAAAGGGAACACAACAAGACGTCTACCCAACAATCACGATGTCATCCTCGGCTATCAAAAGAGCGATGAAGGGACGTGGAACGGCGACACGATGTTCGTGCGGTACGTCCCAGACGACCTCGACGAGAAGACGTTGAGCAAGTACAAGTACCGCGATTCGGACGGACGGCTATATCGCCTTGACAATCTGATTAGTCCAAACCCTGATCGCCCCAACCTGATCTACGAATTCATGGGCGTCACCAAGGTTTGGCGTTGGACTAAGGAACGAATGCTCGCAGCGCAAGAGGCCGGAATGATCGTCCAAACGCATCCGGGCAACGTTCCACAGTTCAAGAGATACCTTGACGAACAGCGCGGGAAGCCGTTGGGCGATGTTTGGACTGACATACCGCCGCTGAATTCGCAAGCCCGTGAGCGGCTTGGTTATCCGACGCAGAAGCCATTGGCGCTGATGGAACGGATCATTGCGGCAAGTTCAAATCCAAACGACGTGGTGCTCGATCCTTTCTGTGGATGTGGCACAACGATCGCGGCAGCCGAACGCCTGGGGCGCCGTTGGATCGGCATTGACATTTCCACAACAGCAATGGAAATCATGCGGCGTCGGCTCCTGAAGCTAGGTTGTCAGCCGGTCATCGAAAATGCCCCCAACTCAATACCTGCGCTCAAAGAACTACGGCCGTTTGAGTTCCAAAACTGGATTGTCAACGCCGTCAACGGAACTCAGTCGGCCAAAAGAGTTGGCGACATGGGAATCGACGGGTACTGGTTCTTCACGAAAGAACCGATTCAAGTCAAGCAGTCTGAGCATGTTGGCCGAAACGTGGTTGACAACTTCGAGACAGCATTGCGACGCGCTGGCGAGAATGCGGGGTACATCATCGCTTTCAGCTTCACTCGCGACGCAGTAGACGAGGTGGCGCGAGCCAAGGGAGACGGTTTCAACATTCGCCTCGTGAAGGTGGCAGAGATCTTGCTCCTCGTGAAGGGAGCGCTGGACTTCTCGAAGAGGATCGGTCCGCAACCAGCGACGATTGACGAACTGCCACTACCGCTTGTTCGTAGGCCAACCGACAAACCGACTGCTGAAGAACTAGTGGCGAGCGACCGTCGAGCTGGTTGATTCAGGTGTCGGCTTCGAATGGCGCCCGCGCAACGCGTAGCTGGGTGCGTGAAGTATGTCAGTCCCCTACTTCTTGTCGTCGTCCCGTTTCTCGGCTGGAACGCCCGTTAACATCTCCCGCAACGCTTCCTCCGCGTTGACGCCTTCACGGTAGACCGACTGCGGTTCGTCGTACTTTGGATTCGCCCGTTTGTCGGCTTTCGGTTTCTTGCTCACCTTGCCCACGGCATCACCCTACGGCTCCCCGCAGCACGTTGTACGGAAGGCTACGGCCCGCCGCCCTGCGAATGATCTTGGCCATGCGGTCCTTGTCGGTGTCGTCTCGCGTTGAGTAACGGAAGTCGAACTCAGCCAGGTAGCGGCTCAGGTGCTTCTCGGAAACGCGGTGGTGTGTCCCGTTAATGGATCGCTTGACTTGGCTAAAGAAGTTCTCGGCTTGGTTCGTGGAGACCGCCTTGTACACGTACTCGCCGGCGGCGTGGTTCACAAATTCATGGGCAGCAAACGTCTTACCAAGTTCGCGGTAGATGGTCGACGCGTCCGTGTAGAGGGTGCTCATAGCAACGTCAACGTGTGTCTTGATGACTGGGCGGATCGTTGAGGAGTGCGCACCCTGAATGACCGCAGAACGCACGGTACCGCTCTCCAGGTGGATGAGCGAGAAAACTGTTGCCTTGTCGGTATGACCCTGGCGAGACTCCGGGTTGCGCTTGTTGGCATGCATGTACTTCGGGGTGCCACCGATCCACGTCTCATCGGCCACCCACGTCCCGGCCAGCGGGTTGCTTGGGTTGGCAACCATGGCCTCGCGGATGCGCTGCGTTAGGTGCCACGCGGTGCGGGCATTGACGCCGTACTTCCGTTCAATCTCGCGGGCTGCGATCCCGTTCTTGTTCGACGCCATCTCAAAGAAGACAAGCAGCCAGATGCGAAGCGAGATGTGCGAACCGTGCATCACGGTGCCCGTCGTCACGCTGAACTGCTCACGGCACGCTGAGCACTTCCAAGTACGGCGCTGAGACTGCTTGCCGCGGGAGGTCTCACGGCTGATCCCGTTGGCAGGCTTCAAGAAGTAGTGACCGCCGATGACACCACAATGCGGGCAAACGGGTTCGTCGCCCCATCGCAGCTCTTCCAAATACTTGTAGGCATCGGCGTCGCTTTGCAGCTTTGCCGCCAACCACATCACCGTGAACTTCTCCATGCCCCCATGATGACAGGTGGGTGTATCAATTCCTGTATCTCAGAGAAAGAGCAGGTCAAGCCATGTACCAGTCGGCCTTTTCCTTACCGGTACGAATGAATTGGTGGCGACGCCTGGCGATCCGCCTACGCCTGATGCACCTACCGCCCCACATCCGCTAGCTGCGGATTACTGAGATCACGCGGCTGGTTGGAAACGCCGCAACCATGTGGCTGGCATCTGACTTCATGACTGTGTCGTGGAACGTGACCCACTCACCGGTCACGGTGAAACACGCCGCCTTCACCGATACTTCATCGTGATTCTCGATGACCACCCTGTAGGTCACCATGATTGACTACCCCTCCTCGGGGCGTTAGGCCGCCCGCAGATGCACTTAGCAACTGGGGTGCCCGGCGGACGACCTTGCCATGAAGATGACAAAACATGCGTGTGAGGTTGTCCTTCACCAGAAAGAAAGAAAGGGCTAGCCGAGCGCCCCAGTCGAAATCCATTTTAGTGCACCGCGCATTCAATTAGCAGTCTCGTGCCCAGAGTGCCAGGATTGCAGACGGGTAGTTACAACGCTGTGAGCTGGAGGGACGCCTAATGGGTTTACCAACGGACACAGTGCCGAAACTTCTCCTGAACCCATCGCCGGCCGGGCCAGTTCGTGGACACGCGGCACGCGCCGCGGCGCCCCGGGTCGGCGCCGGGGCCCTAGTTGCTCGGGCAGATCGTCCCTTTCGGCGGGAGGGCGAGGGTTGCGAAGTACTGGTCGACGTAGCTCCGGATGCACGCGCTCGAGAAGTACCCCGTGTGACCGGTGCCCGACCGGGTGAGCAACCGGGCGTTGTCGAGCTGCGAGGTGATCGCCTGCGCCCACGGGTACGGCGTCGCCGGGTCGCCGGTCGAGCCGACGACGAGGATCGTCGGCGAGCCCGCGGCGTGGATCGGTCCGGGCTTGCCCTGGGCGGGGACGGGCCAGTACGCGCAGGTGAGCGAGCCCCACGCCTCCGAGGCCCCGAAGTCCGGGGCGACCGCGGCGAGGCTCTTGGCGAGCGCCTGGTAGAACGACAGGTCGCGCGCCGAGGGCGCGTCGACGCAGTTGATCGCCACGTTCGCCTCGTCTTCGTTCGAGAACTTGCCGCTCTGCTCGAGCCCCACGTATTCGTAGGCGAGCTCGGCGAGCAGGTCGCCCTTCCCGTGCAGGCCGCGGTCGATCGCCAGCCCAAGGTAGGGCCAGGCGAGGTTCGAGTACAGCGTCGAGATGACGCCGACCTCGGCGACTCCCAAGGTGACCGGCAGGAGCCCGCCGTATTTCGCCTTGAAGATGGCGTGGATGACGCCCCCGGCCTCGAAGAACGCCATCAGCTTGGCGTAGGAGGCCGCGGCGCCGTCGGGCAGGCGCTGGTGGCACGTCTTGTCCGCGTCGCACCAGGTGAAGAAGGCGTGGAGGTCGCCCTCGAAGCCGAGCGCCTGCTCGCGGTCCTCGGCGGTGAGGGACAGCTCGGGGTTGATCGCGCCGTCGAGGACCATCGCCCGGATGTGGTGCGGGTACTTCTCGGCGTACAGCTCGCCGATGTAGGTCCCGTACGAGAACCCGAGGTAGTCGAGCTTCGGCTGGCCGAGGTCGGCGCGCAGCTGGTCGAGGTCCTCGATCGTCGTGGGTGTGCCCACGTTCTCGAGGAGAAGCTTCGAGGTGTGCGCCTCGCAGGCGGCGACGAACTGCTTCGTCAAGGCGACGACCCTGGCGATCTCGGCCGGCGTCGAGGGCTGCGGGTTCTCCTCGGTGAGCGTGCGGATGCCGGCCGCGTCGACACAGGTCACCGGGTCGCTGCGCTCGACGCCGCGTGGGTCCCAGCTCACGATGTTGAACTCGGCGCGCAGCGACTTCGGGAACGACGACAGGCTCTCCTCGAGGAAGTCCACGCCCGACGCCCCCGGACCACCCGGGTTCGTGAAGACGTCACCCAAGGGGTGCGCACCGGTCGCTGGGAGCATCGCGACGGCGAGTTTCAGCGTGCCGAGCGAGGGGTTCGAGTAGTCGATGGGAACGGGGACCGAGGCGCAGCGGAACTTCTTGTGACCGGGACAGATCTTCCACTTCACCGACGTCGTGGTCGTGTGGCTCGCGCTCCGGGCCGTCGGAGCGGCATCCGCCGCACCAGCGCCGACGAGGGACGCCGAACCGGCCACGGCGAGCACGGTGACAGCGAGAGTCCTCAGGGCGCGCATGGCTGCATTGCCGATCTTTCCTGGGCGCGGGGTGCGCCCGTGCGATCACTGTAACGGTCCCCCGCCGCCCGTCGGCGGCGCCCCCGGCTACTCCTCGGCCGCGGTCATCCCGAAGTCGCGCCGCCATCCCGTCGGCAGAAGCAGCTCGAGGACGTCGTCGACGGTGATGACCCCGAGCATGCGGTGGTCCTCGTCGACGACGGGAGCCGAGGAGAGGTTGAAGTCCGACATCTTGCGCACGATCGCGTGGATGTCGGCGTCGGCGCGTACCGTCACGGGGTCGTGCTCGGCGATCGACGAGAGCCTGGCCCGGGCGGACGCCTTCAGCAGCCGCACGACGGAGACCGTCCCCGAGATCCGTCCTTCGGGGTCTGTCGTGTAGACGGTGCCCAGCGCCTCCGGCGCGATGTCGCTCGTGCGGATCGCCTCGAGCGCCTCGCCGGCCGTCGTCGTCGAGGCAAGAGCCAGGAAGTCCGGGTTCATGAGCCCGCCGCCGGTCTCCGGGTTGTAGCTCAGCAGCCGGCGCACCTTTGCCTGCTGGCGCGCTGGCAGCGCCTCGAGCACTGCGAGGCGGCGGTCCTGATCGAGGTCGTTGATGAGGTCGGCGGCGTCGTCCGGCGCCATCGTCGCGAGGACCCGGGCCGCCTCGGCGTTGGAGCGGGATTCCAGGAACTCTCGCTGGTGCTCGGGGTCGAGCTCCTCGAAGACGTCGGCTTCGAGCTCGCGGTCGAGGCTCACCGCCTCGATGATCTCCTCCCCCTCCTCGTGGGAGGCGGCCTCGACGAGGTCGGCGATCTGGGCGGGACGCAGCCGCGCCAGCTTGCGCAGCGGTATCCGCATTCGAGCCGTCGGGACGTGGGCGACGAACGGCTCGATGCTCTCCCAGTCGACGAGCGACTTCGCCCGGATCCGGCGGGCGAGCGGACGCGGGATGAGGCGGCGCAGCACGCCGCGGCCCGAGGGGTCGACGCCGACGACCTGCCAGACCCCCTCGGACTGGGCGAGCTCGATCTCGTTCGCCCGGATGAGGTGCGCGCCGAGGACGTGGATGAGGTGGTGGGCCTGGAGGTCGCGGTCGAGCAGCAGCTCTCCCGGGCGGCGTTCGAACCGGCCGAGGTCGAGCGTCTCGCCCACAAGCTGCACGAGGCGCGGCCGCAGCGACTCGACGCGGTTAATCGGGATGAACAGGTCGCGCCCGGCGACACGGGCGACAAGCCCGGTGATCGGCGGGTGCGGCTTGCCGTCGAGGCGGACGATCAGGTCTTTGACCCGGCCGATCCGTTCCCCCGCCGGGTCGACGAGCGGGCTCCCGACGAGCGGGGACAGGTGGAGGGAATCAGGGGGCATCAGGGGTCGCAGCGGAAGACTAGCGTCGCGGCTTCGCCACGTCACCCATAGTAATGAGCGCGCGACACGACGGGGATGGGCGGGCGAGTCTCTCCCGGTGGTTCAGAACTCGGTGATCGCGAGCACTTCTTTCTGGAACTCGGCGAACTCCGGCGACGTCGTGATCGGCAACAGCGACATGAGTTTGCCGACGTCGCCGCCCACCTTGACCTTGCCCTGCATGAACGCGGCGTTGGCGTCGAGCTCGCCCTGCTGCATCCGTTTCGCGTCCTCGTAGCTCTCGGTGAGCGTCACCTCGGAATCGGCGAGCGCGCCGAGCTTGTTCTCGACGAGCTGGCCGTCGACGATGATCCAGTAGTACTCGACGTCGCCCCCGGGTCCGCCGGTGACGACGTACTGGAGCCGCGCCGACACGCCGGGGCGGACCGGTTGGGTCGCGGCGAGACGGGTGCTCTCGTCGAGCCACTCCTGCGTGAGCCACTTCGACACGTCGAGACCTCCTTGGGGAGAACGCGTGGGCCGCGTCCCGGGACGCAGCCCCCATTTCTACCCCCCGGCGGCCGCGACGTTCTCCCGAATCCCGGCGAACAGGTCGTCCTCGGCGCCGATCGGCCCGACGAAGTTGCGGGCGCAGACGTAGGCCTCCGCCGAGTACAGCTGGCGGTCGACGTCCTCGGGGAGCCCGAACCAGAACGGCGACGACGGGTCGATCTGGGTCGCGTGGGCGAGCAGCCCGCCCCGGCGGGCGTCGTAGTACTCGGAGACGTCGACGCGCGCCGTCGGCGCGAGCTCGCCCATCCGGTCGGGCCAACCGTCGGCGAACCACTCGGCGTACGGCGAGGTGATGCCGAGCTCGACGAACTTCTCGTGCCGGGCCACTATCTGCTCGATCGACCAGACCGTGAAGTACAGCTTCTGGGGCTGGTAGGCCGCACCGGCAAACGGATAGGCGGCGGGGTCGCCGGCGGCCTCGAAGGCGGCGACCGAGATCTCGTGGACGCGCAGGTGATCGGGGTGGCGGTAGCCGCGCTGTTCGTCCGGGTAGGTCACGACCACCTGCGGGCGCACCCGGCGGATCTCGGCGACGAGCCGACCGACCGCCTCGGCGAGCGGCGCCCGGGCGAAGCAGCGGGGATCGGCGTTCGCCGGCGAGTCGGCCATGCCCGAGTCCCGGTAGCCGAGGAGAACGACCTCGTCGTAGCCGATGACGGCCGCCGCGTCGTCGAGCTCGCGCCGGCGGACCGCTGCGAGGTTCGCGCGCACGTCGTCGGTGTCGAGCGCGGGGTTGAGGATCTCGCCCTCCTCGCCCCCCGTCGCCGTGACGAGCACGGTGTGCACGCCCTCGGCGTGGTAGCGCGCGATCGTCCCCGCGCCCTTCGACGCCTCGTCGTCGGGGTGGGCGTGGACGGCGAGAAGACACAGTCCGTCGGACATCGAAACGAAGATACCGTCCCCAGGCCGCGCTCCGATCGTGCCGGCCCGCTCGTCGAGGCAGCGGGCACGCGGCGTATGCTCGCAGCGTTGGCCGCGGCGGTCGGACCGTCGCGGGTGCGGATCTTCTACCGCCACCGGTCCCGCAAGGGGCGGTGCGCCTCGGAGGGAGCAAGCGATGAGCGTGATGAAACGCTTGAGCAGCGTCGTGCAGGCGAAGGCGAACAAGGCCCTCGACCGCGTCGAGGACCCCCGCGACACGCTGGACCTGTCCTACGAGAAGCAGCTCGAGCAGCTCCAGCAGGTGCGCAAGGGCGTCGCCGACGTCGCGACGGCCCGCAAGCGGATCGAGCTCCAGGCCGAGCAGCTCCAGGCGAACGCCAACAAGTTGCAGGACCAGGCGCGTTCGGCTCTCGCCCAGAACCGGGAGGACCTCGCCCGGGAGGCGCTCACCCGGCGGGCCGCGATCGCGACCCAGCTCGAACAGCTAAAAACCCAGCACGACGGGCTCGTCGCGCAGGAGGACAAGCTCGTTCTCACGACCCAGCAGCTCCAGGCGCGCGTCGAGGCCTTCCGGACCCAGAAGGAGACCCTGAAGGCGAGCTACACCGCCGCCCAGGCCCAGACGAAGATCGGCGAGGCCGTTTCCGGGATCTCCGAGTCGATGAGCGACACCGGCATGGCGATGCAAAGGGCCCAGGACAAGATCGCCCAGATGCAGGCCCGGGCGGGGGCCGTCGACGAGCTGCTCGCCTCGGGCGCCCTCACGGACCTCACCGGGAGCTCGGACCCGATCCAGGCCGAGCTCGACAAGGCCTCCCAGTCGGGCCAGGTCGACGCCGAGCTCGCCCAGATGAAAGGCCAGCTCGCCGCCGCCTCGCCCGCCGGCGCCCTCGGCACGGCCGCGCAGCCTGCCGACAAGCCCAAGGAGGACGCACCCGAGGAAGACAAGGTCGTCGACGCCGAACCGGTGACCGAGCCCTCGGAGGAGTCCGGAAAGTCCCCCGACCCGTTCACCCTCGAGGACAAAGAAGGCGAATCATGATCGTCCGCATCCTCGAAGACGGCCAGTACAAGGTCGACAAACCCACCGCGAAGAAGCTCGACGCCCTCGACGCGAAGCTCGGGAAGGCGCTCGACAAGGCCGATGAGGCGGCGTTCACCAAGGCGCTCGCCGGCCTGGTGAAGACGGTGCACTCCTCGGGCAAGAAGCTCGAACCGAGCGTCATCACCCCCTCGGATCTCGCGATCCCCGCCGCCGCCTCGACGCTCGCCGAGGTGCGCGAACTGCTGAACTCCGAGACGATCAAGGTCAAAAGAAAGAAGGGCTGACCGCCCACTATGGCAACCCGCCACCGCTACCCCGCCGACCGGGGTCTCACCGCCCACATGCTCCTGACGATGTTCCTCCTCGGTCTGCTCTACGCCGTCGTCATCGCGGCGCTCGTCCTCGCCAAGGTCAACCTCGTCGTCATCCTCGTCATCGCGTTCGTCGTCCTTTTCGTCCAGTACTACTACTCGGACAAGATCGCCCTGTACTCGATGGGCGGCAAGATCGTGACCGCCCAGCAGCAGCCCCAGCTCCACGCCGTCATCGACCGGCTCGTGGCGATGGCGAACCTGCCGAAGCCCCGCGTCGCGCTCGCCCAGACCGACATCCCGAACGCCTTCGCGACCGGCCGCGACCAGAAGCACGCCGTCGTCTGCGTGACGACGGGGCTTCTGCGCCGGTTGAACGAGCCCGAGGTCGAGGCGGTGCTCTCCCACGAGCTCTCCCACGTCGCCCACCGCGACGTCGCGGTGATGACGATCGCCAGCTTCCTCGGCATCATCGCCGGGCTGATGACGCGGGTGTTCATGCTCATGGGCTTCTTCGGCGGCTACGGCTCGAACCGGGGCCGGGGGGGTGGCAGCGCCGGCGGCCAGATCGCGCTGTTCGAGATGGCGGGATTGCTGTTCTCGGCGATCCTCTACGCGATCAGCTTCATCCTCATCCGGGCGCTCTCGCGCTACCGCGAGCTCGCCGCGGACCGGTCCGGCGCGATCCTCATCGGCCAGCCGGCCCTGCTCGCCCAGGCGCTCGTCAAGGTGAGCGGGGAGATGTCCCGCATCCCGTCGCGCGACCTGCGCGCCGCCGAGCACTTCAACGCCTTCTACTTCGCCCCGGCGCTCGCGCCGGGCATGAGCCTGTCGTCGCTCTTCTCGACGCACCCGCCCCTGCAGAAGCGCCTCGACCAACTCGCCAAGCTCGACGCCGAGATGCGCCGCAACCCGGTCGCGTAAGGCGGGCCGGTGGGCTTTTTCGACGCGTTGCTCGGCAGGACGAAGCCCGCCCAGGCCAATCTCGACCGGCTCTTCGGGCTGCCGGGAGCGCAGATCACGCTCGAGGCGGCCGAGGGGCTCCAGCCGACCGGCCAGGCGGGGGTGTGCTTCAAGCCCGCCGAGGGCCAGGCCTTCACCGCGACCGAGACCGAGTTCACCGCACTCCTCAACCTCGGCGACGACGCCGGCGCCCATGTGAGCGAGAACTCCGACCAGTACGGCTACCGCTGGGTTGCGCTCGGCGCCGACGACTTCCAGACGCTCGTCACCCGCGTCCACATGACGAATTCGACGCTCCAGGAGAACGGCTTCGGGCCGCAGCTCCTCTGCTCGGTCTTCGGCTTCGCCCCGACGCCCGCGGCGGGTGCCGCCCGGGCGGCGGCGACCGTCTACCTCGTCTACCTGTACAAGCGCGGGACCTTCTACCCCTTCGTCCCCGCGGGCGGCGAGCGCCGGGACAACGAGGCCGAGCTCCGGCTGAAAGACGAGCTCGGCGACGACCTCTCGATCGAACCAGACCTCAGCCGGTGGTTCCCGATCTGGGGGCTCCCGGTCCACTGAACCGCCGGCGGGACCCCAGCTCCGGTCGGCAACCCTTTCTACGGCGAAAGGTCGACGACGACCGGGGCGTGATCGGAAGGCTGACGCTCCGTCCCCTGGCCCTTGCGCGCCTCGCGGTCGACGAAGGCGGCCTCGACCCGGGCGGCGAGCGGCGCCGAGGCGAGCACGAGGTCGATCCGCATGCCCTCGCCCTTGTGGAAGGCTCCGCCGCGGTAGTCCCACCACGAAAAGGGCCCCGCCTCGGCCGGGTGGAGCAGGCGGACGACATCGGTGAGGCCGAAGCCCATCACCTCGCGCAACGCGGCCCGCTCGGGCTCGGTGACGTGGGTCAGGCCGGCGAAGGCGCCGATGTCCCAGACGTCGCGGTCCTCGGGCGCGACGTTGAAGTCGCCGCCGACCGCGACGGCGGCCGAGGGCTCACACGTCGCGTCGAGTTCACGGCGCAGCTGTCCGAGCCAGCTCAGTTTGGCGGCGTAGAACTCGGAGCCGACCTCCCGGCCGTTCGGGACGTACACCGAGTAGACGCGCACGCCGCCGCAGTCGGCCGATAGGATCCGGCACTCGCCCGCGACGTCAGGTGCTGCATCCTCAAAGCCCGCCCGGACCCCGCCGAGCCCGACGCGCGAGACGATGGCGACGCCGTTCCACCGTCCGTCGCCGTAGTGGGCGGACTCGTAGCCGAGCGCGGTGAAAGCCGCGGCGGGAAAGGCCGCGTCGGCGCACTTCGTCTCCTGGAGCAACATCACGTCGGGCGCGTGCTCGGCGATCCACCCCTCGACCCGGGGCAGCCGGGCCTTCAGCGAGTTCACGTTCCAGGTGACGAGGCGCATCGGCGCTAGCCCTCGGCGAACACGAAAAACAGGCCGGTCGCGCAGGCGAGCTGGCCGCCGACCGAGGCGGCGCCCTGCCCGGTGCCCGCTCGCGCCGAGAGCCGACCGAGCGTCACCTCGAGCTCGACGACGTCGCCGGGCACCACCTGGCGGCGGAAGCGCGCCTTGTCGATCCCGCCGAAGAGCGGCAGCCTGCCGGCGAATCGTTTGTCGGCGAGCACCGCTGCGGCCCCGAGCTGGGCGAGGGACTCGACGAGCAGCACGCCGGGCACGGTCGGGCGGCCGGGGAAGTGCCCGGCGAAGAAAGGTTCGTCTCCCGTGAGCTCCCAGCGCCCCTTCGCCCGCTCCCCCGGCTCGAGCTCGTCGATCGCCGAGACGAAAAGGAACGGCGCGCGGTGCGGGATCAGGTCCTCGGCCCGCCACGTCATCGCCAGCCGGCCCCTACCTGCCCGGTGGGCGGTCTCAACGCGTTCTCTTGCGCGGGGCCGCGGCCCGGACGACCGGCGACGACTCGGCGACGCGCCGCGCCGACCGAGGGGAGCGACGCGGTCCTCCCGCCGCTTGGGCTGCGGGTGTCGCGGTCGCCAGCTTCGGCGCCGCGGCACGTGGGCGTTTGGCGGAAGACGGGCCGTCGGCCGGGGCCGCGCGGGCGCGTCCGGCCCGCGGCACCGACTGCCGGGGGGCCGCCCGCTTGGCGACCTTCGCACCGGTCGATCCCGCGGCCCGGGCCGACGACGCGGGGCTGCGCGCGGCGGATGTGGCGGACCTGTTACGCGCCATCTTCACGACGGCGGCGACCGTCTCCTCGCTCGGGTGCCCCGAGACGACGCCGACGCCGGGCAGGGCGAGCTCGACGCCCCGCCGGTAGGGGTCGAGGGCGGTGACGACAAACCGCCGAGTCTCACCTTTGCTCAGTATCCCCCGGGCGCTGCGCGGCGCGGGGTCGCCAAGGCCCGAGAGCGGCACGTAGGCGCGCAGCTCGCCCACCCGCGCGACGGCGCCGTGTGAGGAGAACGCCTCAACGAGGGCCTCGATCTCCCCGCCGAGGGGGTGGTCGGCGATGAACGAGATGAACGTCATCGGGTCGTTCGCGGCCTGGGGCGTCGTGGTCGTCTTCGCCGGTGCCGCCTTCGCCCCGGCGCGGGGCGCGCGCCTCGGGGCGACGACCTCCTTCGTCGCCACGGCGATCGCCTTCTCGACTTGCTTGTGCGCCCGCGCCGCCTCGCGCACGGCGACCTGGCTGCGCGGACCCCGCACCGGGCTACGGGCGACGAAGATCCAGCCGACGCCCGGCACTCGCGTCGCGCCGAGCAACCGGCCGTGCTCGAAAAGCCACGGGTGCTCGCCGTGGAACTCCTGGAACGAGTCGTTCGAGAGCACGACCCCGCTTACTTTCTCGGCGATCCGCAGCAGGAAGGCGTCGCCCCGCCCGACGGCTCCCGCCGGGGGCGAGACGAGCGCCCCGGCGGCGGCGAGCTCCTCGAAGTGCGGGCGTTCGGCCTCGTCGATGCGGTGGGCGAACGAGGCGTCGACGACGACGGTGACCTCTGCCTCACCGAGCTCGCGCCGCATCTCGGCGACCGCCTCCTCGAGCTGGGCGAGGCTCGGCGTCGTCCGCCCCTCGGTCGCGAGATTCGACCCGTCGACGACGATGTGCCCGGAACTCACCTCGCCAGTCAACCACGATGCGACAACCCGGCGCGCGACCGCCCGCCGGGGACCCGATAGCGACGGCTAGCTGCCGGCGGGCAGCGGGCCGACCGCCGCGTCGACGAGCGCGGCGAGCTCGAGTTCGTGGATGGCGTGCGACCCGGTCGCCGGACTGCCCGCCGCCGGCCGACAAGCGTGGCGCAACCGGTAACGGTCACGGAACAGCCGGTGGAGCCGCTCGTGGACGAGGCCCCACGCCCCCATGTTCTCCGGCTCGTCCTGCAGCCAGACGAGGTCCGTCGCCGCGGGGTAGCGGTCGAGCACGTCGACGAGTTGCGCCTCCGGCCACGGGTAGAGCTGCTCGATGCGGACGACCGCGCTGAGCGGGCCCGACGACCCGGCGGCGACTAGGGCGTCGCGCCGGGCGAGGGCGTGCTGAGCGATCTCGCCCGAACAGCACACCACCCGGCCGGCCATGTGCGGTTCGAGCGGGTCCGGGAACGCCGGGTCGTCGAGCACCTCGGCGAAACTTCCGTGGGCGAGGGCCGAGATCGGCGATCGCGCAAAGCGCGCCCGCAGAAGCGACTTCGGTGTCGCCACGACGAGCGGGCGGTGGATCGGGCGCCGCACCTGGGCGCGCAGGAGGTGGAAGTACTGCGCCGCGCTCGTCGGTTGGACGACGGTGATGTTCGCGCCGGCGGCGAGGGTGAGGAAGCGTTCGAGACGGGCCGAGGAGTGCTCCGGGCCCTGACCCTCGTAGCCGTGGGGTAGAAGCAGCACGAGCCCCGATACCTGACCCCATTTCTCCTCGGCCGCGACGATGAAGTTGTCGATGATGACCTGGGCGCCGTTGGCGAAGTCGCCGAACTGCGCCTCCCAGGAGACGAAGGCGTCGGTCGCCTCGACTGAGTAGCCGTACTCGAAGCCGAGCACGGCGAACTCCGAGAGCAGCGAGTCACGGATGGAGAAGTTCCCGACCCCGGTCGTCGACCGCAGCGGCGGCTCGCCGCCGACGCGCTCGCCGAGCGACCCGAGCGGCGTGAACTCGGAGCCGGTCGCGTAGTCGACGAGGACAGCGTGACGCTGGGAGAACGTGCCGCGGCGGGTGTCCTGGCCGGTGATCCGCACCTCGGTCCCCTCGAGCAGCAGGCTGCCGAAGGCGAGCGCCTCGGCAAGTGACCAGTCGACCTCGCCGCCCTCCCAGAGCGCGCTGCGCTGGCCGAGCTGGCGGGCGAGCTTCGGGTGGAGCGTGAAGCCCTCCGGCATGGTGCCGAGCCTGCGGACGAGGGTGTCGAGCACGGCGGCGTCGACGCCGGTCGGGAGGGCAAGCCGGCCCACCTTGGGGGCGCGCCGGCGCGGCAACCGGTCGATTCGCGGCGGCGCCGATGAACGCGTCTCGTCGAGCGCCGACTGGAGGCGAGCGTGGAAGTCGGCGACGACCTGACCGGCCTCGGTGTCGGTGATGTCGCCACGGGCGACGAGCGCGTCAGTGTAGAGCGTGCGCACCGAGAGGTGCTCGTCGATCTTTTTGTACATGAGCGGCTGGGTGTAGCTCGGGTCGTCGCCCTCGTTGTGGCCGTGGCGGCGGTAGCAGACGAGGTCGACGACGACGTCCTTGTGGAAGGCCTGGCGATAGGCGAAAGCGAGGCGAGCGACGCGCACGCAGGCCTCGGGGTCGTCCCCGTTCACGTGGAAGATCGGTGACTGGACCATCTTGGCGACGTCCGTCGGGTACACGGACGAGCGCGCCTCGGCGGGCGGCGTCGTGAAGCCGAGCTGATTGTTGATGACGAGGTGGACGGTGCCGCCGGTGCGGTAGCCGGGGAGCTGCGACAGATTGAGCGTCTCGGCGACGACCCCCTGCCCGGCGAAGGCGGCGTCGCCGTGGATGAGGAGTGCCAGGACGGAGAAGGCCTTCGGGTTCGGCTCCCGGTCCTGCTTGGCGCGCACGATCCCTTCGACGACGGGATCGACGGCCTCGAGGTGCGACGGGTTCGAGGCGAGCGAGACGGTGAGCGACGTGCCGTCCGACCCGCGCCACCGGCCCTCGGCGCCCTTGTGGTACTTCACGTCGCCCGATCCCTGGACGGTCTCCGGGTCGAGGTTGCCCTCGAACTCGCCGAAGATCTCGGCGTAGGACTTGCCGACGATGTTGGCGAGCACGTTCAGGCGCCCGCGGTGCGCCATGCCGAGGACGACCTCCGAGACCCCGGCGTGGGCGGCCGCGTCGAGCACGGCGTCGAGGAACGGGATCGTCGACTCGGCGCCCTCGAGGCCGAAGCGCTTCTGGCCGACGTAGCGCAGGTGGAGGAACGTCTCGAAGGCTTCCGCTGCATTCAGGCGGCCGAGGATGTGCCGCTTCTCCACGGGCGTCATCAACTTCGGGGCGCCTTCGACGTGGTGCTGGATCCAGAGCTTCTCCTCAGGGCTCTGGATGTGCATGTACTCCACGCCGACCGATCCACAGTAGGCGTCGCGCAGGATCTCAAGGATCTCCGACAACGACAGGACCTCGCCCCCCGGCAGGCCGAAGGTGTGAAAACCGCGGTCGAGATCCTCCGGGCCGAGCCCGTACTGACCGGGGTCGAGGTCGGCGCGCAACTGGCGCGGTTCGCTCTCGAGCGGGTCGAGCCGCGCGATGAGATGGCCGCGCACCCGGTACATGTTGATGAGCGACCGGACCATCAGCTCCCTGGTCAGCTGGTCACCGTCGGCGCCGGCGGGCGGCTGGGGGCGCGACTGCCGCCACGGCTCGGCCGCGACGCCGAGCGAGGAGAAGACTTCGTCGTAAAAGCCGTCGCCACCGGCGAGCAGCTCATGGACGCGGCGCAGGAACAGGCCCGATTCGGACCCCTGGATGATCCGGTGGTCGTAGGTCGACGTCAGCGTGACGACCTTCTCGATGCCGAGAGCGCGCAGGGTCTCCGCCGGGGTCGACTGGAACTCGACCGGGTAGTCGAGCGCGCCGATGCCGACGATCGCGCCCTGGCCCCGCATGAGCCGCGGCATCGACTGGGTCGTGCCGAGGGTCCCGGGGTTCGTGATCGTCACCGTCACGCTGGCGAAGTCCTCGACTGCGAGCTGCCCGGCCCGCGCCCGGCCGACGAGTTCCTCGTAGGCGGCGTGGAACTTGGCGAAGTCCAACGTGTCAGCGTCCTTCACGACCGGCACGACGAGCGAGTGCGAGCCGTCGTCGCGCTCGAGGTCGATCGCGAGCCCGAGACCCACGTGGGCATGGCGGGCGACCCCCGGGGTCCCGGTGCCGTCGGCGTCATCGAGGTAGCTCGCGTTCAGCGCGGGAACGTCGCCGAGGGCCCGAACGACCGCCCAGCCGATGAGGTGGGTGAAGCTCACCTTCGGGCCCGCCGCCTCCCGCAGTTTCCCGTTGAGAAGCGAGCGGTTCGCCGCGAGCACCCCGGCCGGGACCGGGTGCACGCTCGTCGCGGTCGGCACCGCGAGGCTCGCGATCATGTTCGCGGCGATGCGTCCCCGGGCTCCCCGAAGAAGCGTGACGTCCCCGTTGGCCACCGGGACGGCGGCACCGGGGGCCGGAGAAGCCGGTCGGTCGCCGTCCGGCACGCGGCCTCCCGGCGCGTCCGGGGGGACCCGCGTCTCGGCGAGCGTCGTCTCGACCGGGTCGCCACCGGCGCCCGCGGCTCGTGCGCGAGAGACCGTCGGGTCGTCGGGCGGGACGCGGCCCCGGTAGCCGGCGAAGAAGTCGCGCCAGTCGTCGCTCACCGAGAGCGGATTCGACCGGTACACCTGGTACATCTCCTCGACGAGCCAGGCGTTGACCCCGAGTGAGTCGGAGTGCGCCGGGTCGGGGGGCACGGCGGCCGGATCTTGGTCGGTCTCTCGGCTCACCCCGATCATGTTAACGGTGAGGGTCTCCTGGCCGAAGGCCGTCTATCCCCGTGCCTTTCTCGTTCCGCCGGCGCGCGATCGCCCGCAATGCCGCCCCGGGCCTCCCGATCAGCTCGCCATGGCGTATGGTTCGCGGCTTCGTCGCATCGGACGGGCAGGTTGTCAGCACAACCCGCCGGCGGGGACACCAGCGCTGGGGAAGCCCGCCGCGTACACTCCCGACAATCGAAGCGCAAAGGCCGATTCTGAGGGCAACTGTCCCTACGACGGTCGCGGCGCGGCCGGGCGATCCATCCGCCCAACGTCTCAAGTCGGGTGAGCGCCGGATGGCGAAGACAGCACGGTCAACCTAGGCGCACACGGCGGAGGGAAGCCCTTCATGCGCATGCTCGTCAGCGGATCGAACGGCCTCATCGGACGCGCCCTCGTCGCCCGGCTTGAGGCCGACGGTCACAGCGTGCACCGCGTCGTGCGCGGCGCTCCGGCGCCAGGGGTCGCCGCGGTCGACATCGCGGCGCGCCATCTCGATCTCTCGGGGCTGCCCGGCGGGACCCTCGATCGGATCGACGCGGTCTTCAACCTCTCCGGGGAGCACCTCTCTCCCCTGCGCTGGAGCCAGGCCAAACGCGAACGGGTTCGCGCGAGCCGCGTCGTCACGACCGACCTCATCGCCCGGGCGATCGCGGCCGCCGACACGCCGCCCGCGGTCTTCGTCTCTGCCTCCGCCGTCGGCTACTACGGCAGCCGCGGCGACGAGGTGCTCGACGAGGAAAGCCCGCCAGGATCGGGGTTCCTCGCGGAGCTCTGCCGCGCCTGGGAGTCGGCCGCGGCGCCCGCCCGGGACGCGGGGATCCGTGTCGTCGCCGTCCGTAGCGGCATCGTCGTCGGCCGCGCCAATCCGATCATCGGGTTGCAGCTCCCGCTGTTCCGGGCCGGGCTCGGCGCCCACGTCGGGTCGGGCCGCCAATGGATGAGCTGGATCGCCCTCGACGACGAGGTCGCGGCGATCATTCACGCCGCGCTCACGCCCGCGGTCGACGGTCCATGCAACCTCACGGCCCCGAACCCGGTGCGCAACGCCGAGTTCGCCGATGCCTTCGCCCGGGCAGTCCACCGCCGTTCTTTTTACGGAGTCCCCCGCCTGGCGTTGCTGCTGGCGATGGGACGCGAGATCGCCGACGACATCACGCTGGCGAGCCAACGCGTGCTGCCGCGCAGGCTCACCGATTCGGGTTTCTCGTTCTCCCACCCGGAGATCGGCGATGCCCTCGCCGCCGCCCTGGCGCCCGGTGCCCATCCGGGTTCGGACCCGGGTGATGACGCCGCGCGGTGACGAACGACTTTGACGTCGTCGTCGTCGGCGCGGGACCAGCCGGCTGTGCCGCGGCGGTGACCCTGGCGCGCGGCGGCGATCGCGTCCTCCTCGCCGACCGGGCGCGCTTCCCCCGCGACAAGTGCTGCGGCGACGGACTGACGACCGCGGCCACACGACGACTCGACGCGCTCGGCCTCGATCCCGCGGACGTCGCCTCGTTCCGTCCGGCCGCGGAGTTCGACGTCCGCTCGCCGTCGGGGCGCACCGTCCGGTTCCCCCTCGGAGATGGGCCGGGCGTCTACGCCGCCGTGGCCCGCCGCAGCGACCTCGACGCCGCGCTCGTCGCGCTCGCCCGGCGGCACGGCGCCACCGTCCGCGAGGGCACGCGCTGCGTCGGCGTGGCGCGAGGCGACGGCGACGTCCGCGTGCGCTTCGAGGGCGGGGAGGAGGCCCGCGCCCGGTACGTCGTCGCCGCCGACGGGGCGTGGTCACCGGTCCGGCGGATGCTCTCGCCCCCGGCACCGCCCGCCGGGTCCGGGCGCGCGGCCGACTCGCGATCGGACTGGATCGCCTTCCGGACCTACGCCACCGACGTGCGCCCGGCGGCCCTCGACCGTCTGTGGGTCTGGTTCGACGCCGCGCTCCTGCCCGGATACGCCTGGTCGTTCCCGCTGGCGGACGGCTCGGTGAACCTCGGCATCTACGTCCGGCGAGGCGAGGGCGCGCGCGCCGCCACGCTGTGGGAGTCGACGATCGCCGGCTCATTCGCCGCCTCCCTCCTCGGTCCCGACGCGGTCCTCGCCTCCCCGCCGCGGGCGTGGCCGATCCCGACGGCAATCGCGCGCGCCGGGCTCGCCGGCTTGGGGGGCCGGGTGCTCTTCGCCGGCGACGCGGCCGGCGCGGCCGACCCGCTCACCGGCGAGGGCATCAGCCAGGCCCTGGAGACGGGGATCCTCGCCGCCGTGGCGATTGCCGGCGCGCCTTCCTCGCCCGGTGTCGTCGCCGACCGCTACCGCAGGGCGGTGCGCCGGTCGCTCGGGCGGGACCAGCGCGTGTCGCGCTGGTGCCAGGTCCCTCTCGCGACGCCGCTCGGCGCGCGAGCCGCTCTGCGGGTCGTCGACGCGAGCGGCTTCGTGCGCCGCAACGTCGGCCGCTGGATCTTCGGGGACTTCCCGAGGGCGGTCGCCGTGACGCCGCGGGCATGGTCCTCGCTCGTCCGGCGGCAGCCGGGTGCGTTCACCGGATCAGGCGACGCGTGAACGGTCAGCCGAGGTTCGCCCCGTTGCGCCGGACCTCGTCGACGACGCCGTAGTAGGCGTCAATCGACTCGCCCGCGTCCCCCCAGAAACCCTCGTAGATGTCGTAGGACATCTCGCCGCGCTCAACGTAGTGGTTGTTCACGTCGGTGATCTCGAGCTCGCCCCGCGACGAGGGCACCAGCGCGGGGATGACCTCGAACACCGACGGCTCGTAGCAGTAGACGCCGGTCACGCAGTAGGCGCTCGGCGGCACCGCCGGCTTCTCGACGATGCGGACGACGCGTCCCTCGTCGTCGAGCTCCGGAACGCCGAGGTGGCGAAGGTGCTCCGGCTCGGCGACGCGGGCGAGCACGATGCGCGCCCCCTTCTCCTGCTCGACGAAGCGTTCCACCGTCGGCCGGATCGTCCGCCCGAAGACGTTGTCGGCGAGCATGACGAGGACGCGCTCGGCTCCGACGAAACGCTCGGCGAGGCCGAGCGCCTCGGCGATGCCGCCGGGGCGGTCCTGGTAGGCGTAGGTGAGCCGCCCGACGCCGTGCTCCTCTCCGTTGGAGAGCAACCGCAGGAACTCGCCGGCGTGGGTGCCGCCGGTGACGACCATGATCTCGTCGATCCCGGCCTTCAC
>Ga0187875_10000457_pt1 | contig 34143 bp, 36 predicted proteins | sample June2016WEW_17_1_2_FD_132978 | JGI IMG/M metagenome (GOLD analysis project Ga0187875, IMG submission 132978) | Peatland microbial communities from SPRUCE experiment site at the Marcell Experimental Forest, Minnesota, USA - June2016WEW_17_10 | ecosystem: Environmental > Terrestrial > Soil >...
CTCACTTATTAATAACGGGAAAACATTTACTGCCTTGTTCAAGGGGTGGCCTAAAGACAATATAGCGCAACTGTATTTATCTACGGATGTCCCTGATTTTTCAGTTTGCCATAAGTTCTTCCAGCTTCATGATCTTGATATTTTAAGAAGAGCATTGTTTAATAGGCGAGTTCGTGGAAGGCGCATTACCTATTCCGACTTGCCTCAGATGATAGCATTTAGACATACATTTACTACTAATCACGTTCTTCAACTGTTAAGGGGCCATTTCGACCCATTCTCTCTTATTGCCAGGGACCTGATGTGGAGTATTGCTGGTTATAAAACGAAAGACCTCCAACGTTTCATTGACGAGTTTGATCCACACGTGGTTTATTTTCAACCATATGAATGCGTCTTTGCATTTTCTATTGTTAAATGGCTATGTAAAAGTAAGGGTATCCCCTTAATCATGTTTATTACAGATGATTATATCTCAGGTAAATTTACGTTAGATCCTTTTTTCTGGATTCAACTGATTCGCATAAAACGAGCTTTTAAATCGATGATTCTGTCTTCCGATATTATAGTGGGCGGTTGCATAGCTATTTGCAATAGAATGGCAGAAGAATATAAATCCCGTTTCGGGGGTAATTACATAGTAGCAATGAATGCAATTTCTGAACCTGACTTACCAAATCACACGCCCATAAAAGGATTAGTCAAGTTCATGTACGCTGGCAATTTAGGATTAAATAGGTGGAAAGTACTTGCCTTAATTGCTGAATGCCTGGAAGAGCTTTACCGTGATGAAGACATACATGGAGAGCTTTCAATATACTCATTCGATCAGCCGCGAGCTAAAGCAGCAACGCTTTTGAATACAGCGCATTGTAGTTCATTTAAAGGCGCACTAAATGCCGATCAACTCAATAGTGCCAAAGCCCATTCTGATGTTTTAGTGCATGTTGAATCTTTCGACAAAAAGAACAGGCATATTACTAGATTGTCAATGTCCACAAAAATACCTGAGTATCTAGCTTCAAGACGATGTATTTTTGCTGTTGGCCCCGGAGATGTGGCTTCTATGCAGTATCTTGTAGATTACGATCTCGGAATTACCGTGGTGTCTGACAATAAGGCAACCATAAAGGAAGCACTCAAGAAAATTATTCGGGATGCTGAGATGAGATCCATGTATGCTAATAAAGGCGTGGAACTTGCCAAATTGCGACATAACGCCGATAAAACAGCAGAGAGCGTTTTCCAAATGATATCAGCAGCAGTAAATATGACAGATTGTAAGCGGGACTAATTAGTGAGTTCCCATATTCTTTTAAAAAGTTGTTCAGTGTCCCCAGCCTTTCCTCAACAACGGGCTTCGCCTCCATGCGCTGGATTACGTATGTCTGTACGGCAAATATATTATAAGACTTGCATTATTAAATCTTCTAAGAATAAAACCAGATCTTTATATGAATAAGTTTTACAATGTGAAACTTTACCTGAGGACGTATGTATGTTTAATAATAAAGTGCTTTTGATAACAGGCGGCACAGGTTCCTTCGGCAACGCCGTGCTGCGTCGCTTTCTCCATACGGACATCAAGGAAATCCGCGTCTTTTCCCGCGACGAAAAGAAGCAGGAAGACATGCGGATCGAACTGAATAATTCAAAGGTAAAGTTCTATATCGGCGACGTACGCGCCTATGACAGCATCCATGCCGCCCTGGACGGGGTAGACTTCATCTTCCACGCCGCCGCCCTCAAACAGGTCCCCTCCTGCGAATTTTACCCCATGGAGGCCGTGCGCACAAACGTGCTCGGCACCGAGAACATGCTCAAGGCTGCCTCGGCCTGCGGCGTGGCTAAAGTCATCACGCTTAGCAGCGACAAGGCGGTCTATCCGATTAATGCCATGGGGATATCCAAGGCGATGATGGAAAAATTGATGGTTGCCAAGGCCCGTACCACCAGCAAAGGGAAAACAATCTTTTCGGGCACCCGCTACGGCAACGTCATGGCCTCGCGGGGTTCGGTCATTCCTCTCTTCGTAAAACAGATCCGCGAAGGCAAACCCTTGACCGTGACCGACCCGAAGATGACCCGATTTGTAATGTCCCTGGACGACGCAGTGGACTTGGTGCTGTACGCCTTCAGGAATGCCCGCCAAGGGGACATCTTCGTCCACAAGGCCCCTGCGTGCACGATTCTTGACCTGGCCATTGCCGTCAAAGAACTTTTTTACGCGGACAACGAAATTAAAATAATCGGCACCCGCCACGGGGAAAAGCTCTATGAAACACTGCTGACCCGTGAAGAACTCGTCAAGGCGGAGGATATGGGAGCTTACTACCGGATCCTCCCCGACGACCGGGATTTGAACTACGGCAAATACTTCACCGAAGGCGAAGAAAAAGTCTCCTCAATCGAAGATTACAACTCCCACAACACGCAACGACTCACCGTCGTTGAAATTAAAGAAAAACTGCTGAAATTGGAGTATATGAAGGCAGAACTTGGCCTTGAGAAACTTGGGGAATGAATATTGAGAACTTTGATTACTGGCGGCGCCGGTTTTATCGGCTCTAACCTGGTAAAACAGTTATTGGAAGATGGTCACGGAGTGACCGTTTTGGATAACCTCCTTTCTGGGTATCGCTCCAATCTCAAGGCTTTTACCGGGGTCCGTTTCATCGAGGGGGATATTCGCGATGAATCCGCTGTTGCCGAAGCGATCACAGGGGTGGAGGTGGTCTTTCACCTGGCCGCTTCGGTCGGTAACAGGCGCTCCATCGATCATCCGCTCCTGGATGCCGACATCAACGTGATGGGAACGCTGAAGGTGCTGGAAGCGGCCCGTAAGGCGGTGGTACGAAAGATCGTCGCTTTCTCGTCTGCAGGCATTTTCGGAGAGCTCAAGACACTGCCCATAAAAGAAGACCACTCCGTTGAACCGGTCACTCCCTATGGCAGTTCGAAACTCTGCATGGAAAAGGAGTGTCTGGCATACGCGAAGCTCTATGACATCGAGGCAGTCTGTCTCAGGTATTTTAATGTCTACGGCCCGAACCAACGCTTCGATGCATACGGCAACGTGATACCCATCTTTGCCTTCAAGATGCTGCGTGGGGAGACTCTGACCATCTTTGGCGACGGGGAACAGACACGGGATCTCATCAACGTGCGGGATGTAGTGCAGGCCAACATCAATGCCGCCATGACGCATGGTGTGTCCGGCGCCTTCAATACCGGAAGCGGCAGCAGAATAACAATCAACGCTTTGGCAGAACTTCTCCAGCATGTTTCGGGCATCAAACCAAAACTTGAATATAGCGCTCCAAGGCCTGGGGATGTGCGTCACAGCCTGGCTGACATTTCCGCAGCACGAGAAGCGCTCGGTTTTAACCCAGTCGTGTCATTGGAAGAAGGGCTGGCGGAGTACATGACCTGGGCTAAAGAAGAAGTCGGCAGATAATATTTCTGATTGATCGGGTGTTGGTCATTACACTGGCAAAGAGGGCAGAGAGAGATGCGGATTCTTATTTTAGGCGGTGACGGGATGCTTGGACACCAACTCCTGACAGGCCTGCGATCAAGGCATGAAGTAAAAGTAACCCTACGCCGGGATATCTCTGCATATAGTCACTATGGGCTTTTCAACCGTGAAAATACCTATGATGGCATCGACGTTCGTTCACTGGAGAGGTTGTTGGAGGTCATGGCCGATTTCCGCCCCCAAGCGGTTATAAACGCCGTGGGAATTGTCAAGCAAAGACCGACTGCCAAAGACAGCATTTCCAGCCTGGAGATTAATGCACTTTTGCCCCATCGTCTCGCCGTGCTGTGCAAGGGAATTTGCGCCCGTCTTGTTCATTTGAGCACCGACTGCATTTTTTCCGGCAAAGAAGGACATTATCAGGAGAGTGATCCGTCCGATGCCGAAGACCTCTACGGGAAGACGAAGTTTTTAGGTGAGACTCAAGACAACCATTGCCTCACGCTGCGCACTTCAATAATTGGCCGGGAACTTTCCCGGAAGAAGAGCCTTCTTGAATGGTTTCTGTCCCAGACCGGCATGGTCAAAGGATTCACCAAAGCGATCTACACGGGGTTCACCACTCTGGAGATGACCCGCATTATAGAAAACATGCTCGTGCATCATCCTGCAGCTTCTGGAGTTTACCAGGTTTCAAGTGACCCAATTAACAAGTACGAACTCCTGCTCCTGTTCCGGGAAAAGCTTGACCTTAAGATAGAGATCGTCCCGGATGACAGCTTCTGTTGCGACAGGAGTCTGGATTCTACGCGGTTCCGCCAAGAATTCGCCTATACCCCGCCAACCTGGGAAGCGATGATTGAAGAGCTGAGAGTATGACTATGAAAGTTATGACCATCGTAGGCACCCGGCCGGAAATAATTAAACTCTGCCGGGTCATGCAGGAACTGGATCAGCATACCAATCATATCCTGGTACATACGGGCCAGAACTACGACTACGAACTGAACGAGATATTTTTCCAACAGTTGGGGATTCGGAAACCCGATTACTTCCTCCACGCCGTTGGCGAATCCGTTGCCCAGACCATTGGCAACGTGATTGCTAGATCAGACGAGATTATTGAGCGGCTGAAGCCGGATGCAATTCTTCTCCTGGGAGATACCAATAGTTGCCTGTCGGCCATTTCCTCCAAGCGACTCAAAGTCCCGATCTTTCACATGGAGGCCGGGAACCGCTGCTTCGACCTGCGGGTCCCGGAAGAGATCAACCGCAAGATAGTCGATCATATCAGCGATATCAATCTCACCTATACCGAACATGCCCGGCGTTACCTTCTTGCCGAAGGGCTGCGGCCGGAGACGGTGATTAAAACCGGCTCCCCAATGAAGGAGGTGCTTGGTCATTACCTCCAGCAAATCGAGTCGTCCGATGTCCTGGAAAGTTTGCACGTGAAGGCAGGGGAGTACTTTGTTGTCAGCGCGCACCGCGAGGAGAATGTGGACAACGAGGAGAACTTTACCAATCTGCTCGCCTCATTGGATGCCATTGCAACAAAGTACTCTCACCCTATTATCTTTTCTACTCACCCCCGCACCAGAAAGAGACTTGAAGACCGTGGAGAGTCCTTGGACCCGCGCATCCGTTTCCTGAAGCCGCTTGGTTTTTTCGAGTACGTGAAACTTCAAATGAATGCCGCCTGCGTCATTTCGGACAGTGGAACTATCACTGAAGAATCATCCATCCTTAACTTTCCGGCTGTCACTATCCGCCAGGCTCACGAGCGTCCTGAAGGTATGGACGAGGGAACCCTTATCATGTGCGGCCTGCAAGCTGACAGGGTCGTGGAGTCCATTGCGGTGGTTATTGCGCACAGTGCAGCGGGACATCGTCCATTCCGGCTGGTGCAGGACTATGATGTGGATAATGTGTCGAAGAAGGTGCTCCGGATTATCCTGAGCTATACCGGATACATAAACCGTGTAGTCTGGCGGCGGGGATGCAGTTTATCTTGAAGATCCTCGTAGTAACCCAATACTTCTGGCCGGAGGAGTTCCTCATCAACGACTTCGTGCTAGGCTTACAAGCCCTCAACCATGAAGTCGAAGTGCTGAATGGCCTCGCGGAGCGGTTTCGCAAGCACCTGATCGTATCTACTCATCCTCGGACGCGCAAGCGGATCGAGGCGGAGGGCGTTCGGCTGAATCCGCTTATCGAGCTGTTCAAACCGCTAGGGTTTTGCGATTATGTAAAACTTCAGAAACACGCCTATTGCGTTCTCTCGGACAGCGGCACGATCACAGAGGAAAGCTCGATCCTGAACTTCTTCCCCGCACTCAATATACGGAACGCTCACGAGCGGCCGGAAGGATTCGAAGAGGGATCGGTAATTCTTACCGGATTACATCTTCCCACAGTTCTGCAGGCTCTCGATGTACTGGAGGTCCAACCCCGTGGTGGAGAACCCATGTTGCGAATTGTCGACGATTACCCCGTGCCTAATGTGGGTGAAAAGGTAGTGCGAATCATCATAAGCTGCATCGGTTATATTAATCGGGTAGTTTGGCATAGAGGGTAAGGGTGAGGATTCTCCTTTTAAGCCAATGGTTCCAGCCGGAACCCTTCTTCAAGGGACTTCCCTTTGCCAGGGCGCTTCGCGACCGCGGCCATAAAGTCGAAGTGCTCACAGGCTTTCCTAATTATCCGGGAGGCAAGGTCTATAGTGGATACCGGATTCGCCCCTGGCAATCAGAAGAGATGGATGGTATCCATGTGATTCGAACAGCGCTTTATCCCAGCCATGACAGATCCGGTTTTGGACGCGCATTGAATTACCTTAGTTTCTCTCTGACCTCGGCTCTGTTCGGGGCCTTCCTGGTAGATGAACCGGAGGTGGTTTACGCTTCTAACCTTCCCACGCTTTGGCCTGCGTCCCTCGTATTGCGGCTTCGATATAGGTGCCCTGTCGTATATGACATTCTGGACCTGTGGCCGGACTCAGTCGCAGGCTCAGGGATGATGAACAACAAACTTTTGCTAAAGGTGCTTGGAAGTTTGTGCCTGGCTGTCTACCGGCGCGCCTCCCACCTTGTCACGACTTCTCCAGGCATTAAGGCTGAGCTGGTGCGTCGTGGTGTTCCCGAAGAAAATATTACCCTCATCTACAATTGGTGCGATGAAGAATACATGAAACCTGCAGAACGAGATAATTCACTTGCTGCAAAGTTGGGATTGTCGGATGATTTTATTGTCATGTTTGCAGGGACAATGGGTGTGATGCAGGGTTTGGATTCCATTCTCGACGCCGCTGCACAGCTCTGCACAGTGCAGCCCAAGATCAGGTTCGTTTTCGTTGGTGGTGGTATTGATCGAGATCGTTTACAGCGCCTGGCTTTGGAGCGCCGCCTGGCCAATGTTACCTTTGTGGAGAGGCAGCCACCCGAGACCATGGCGGCGATCCTCGCTCTGGCCGACGTATTGCTCGTGCATTTAAGGGATACTCCATTGTTCCGGATGACTATTCCCTCAAAAATTCAAGCATACATGGCGGTTGGGAAGCCTATTCTTCTGGGCGTACAAGGTGACTCGGCGGATATTATCCGCAACTCAGGCGCCGGTATAATCGCCGAACCCGAAAGAGCGGAATCCATCGCTCGGGGTGTGCTCCAATTCTTCGAGATGACCGAAGTAAATAGAGAGAGAATAGGCATGAATGGAAGGGAATTCTACAGGGATGACCTCTCCATTAATGCAGGGGTGCGCCGGTTTGAGGCCATTTTTGAGAATGCCTGTAATGGCTTTCGGACTTCGATGGAGCAATAATAAACCTAGTACGCCAATCAGTTCATGAAGTAGGTCAAGGAACTCGCACGTCATGCGGTTTGAGTCGCAGAAAAGGATTTTCGACCTTGCAGTTGCCACTCCGGCCTTTCTGCTATGTTCTCCGATCATGGTGGCCACCGCCCTGCTGCTCCGAGCGACACTCGGCAAGAACATATTTTTTTGCCAGCAGAGGCCCGGCCTTAAAGGAAGGCCTTTCACAATTTATAAATTTCGAACTATGAACAATTGCTGTGACGCTGCAGGCCGGATGCTTCCGGATAGTGAACGCCTGACGAATTTCGGCAGGTTCCTTCGTAACAGTAGTCTGGACGAACTGCCCGAACTTTTCAATGTCCTGAAAGGCGAAATGAGTATAGTCGGTCCGCGTCCCTTGCTTATGCAGTATCTCGACCGTTATTCATCTGATCAGATGCGCCGGCATGATGTAAAACCCGGACTTACTGGGTGGGCTCAGGTGAATGGCAGGAATGCGATTTCCTGGGAAGAGAAATTCAACCTGGATGTCTGGTATGTGGACCATCAGTCGTTCAAACTAGATCTGAAAATCCTTGCGATCACTACTTTGAAGGTTCTGAAGCGTGAGGGCATCAATCAGCCAAGCCAGGCAACAATGGAAGAGTTTGCAGGGCAATGCAAAAGGTAAGAGTGCTTATACTCGGGGCTGGTGGTCATGGACAAATAGTTGCAGATATTCTGTTGCGGATCCAGGATGTGGAAGGCGGCACTTTGCCAATAGGGTTTCTGGACGACTGCACAGACTTACTGGGGCGAGAGTTTCTTGGGGTACCAGTACTGGGCACAATCGCTAATCGCTGTGATATCCCACATGACGCCATCATAGTTGCTATAGGAGAAAATGAAACTCGCAAAACACTCTTTCAATTACTCAGAAAGGAGCGGCGTGCTTTTGCGCTTGCCCTGCACCCTCGATGCGTCGTGGCCCCCGATGTGCAAATAGGCGCCGGCGGTATGATTTGTGCCGGGGCTATTGTCAATATAGGCGCCGTTATCGGTGAAGGGGTCATTCTGAATACTGGAAGCACTCTAGACCATCACAATCACATTGGCAACTATGTGCATATTGCACCAGGCGTACACTTGGGCGGTGAGGTTGAAGTCGGCGAGGGCGCCTTAATCGGCATAGGGGCCACAATCATGCCAAGGAAGCGAATCGGAGCCTGGAGCATTGTAGGTGCTGGAGCGCTCGTTCATCAAGATATACCTGATGGGGTTGTTGCTTATGGTGTCCCGGCAAGAGTTGTGCGAAAAATCCTAGTCTCGAATATTTAAGCCCCAAATGCTGAAATCAAAATCAAAAAGAATCTTCTTGTCACCGCCTCACATGAGCGACACCGAAATGGAATTTGTCCGAGAGGCATTTGAGAGCAATTATATCGCCCCTCTCGGTCCTATGGTCGAAGCTTTTGAGCTGGAGTTTTGTGAAAAGGTTGGGATTCGCCATGCGGTTGCCTTATCAAGCGGTACCGCTGCAATTCATCTTGCATTGCGGGCCCTCGATATTGGTTTTGGAGATGAAGTTTTCGCTTCAACCTTGACTTTCATAGGCAGCATTACCCCAATCCTTTTCCAGGGTGGGATTCCCGTTTTGATCGACTCAGATCGCATATCCTGGAACATGGACCCTGACTTGCTGGCACAGGAGTTGGATTCCTGTGAGAGGCGAGGGCAGTTGCCAAAAGCCGTAGTGCCGACCGATCTTTACGGGCAATGTTCCGATTTCGAGCGTATTCGTAGAATATGTGCGCCTTACAATATTCCAGTAGTGGTGGATGCTGCGGAAGCTTTAGGGGCTGCATACAAAAGGATTGATGGTTCAGGGCTGAGAGAAGTTACATCATCTGAGAGCAATTTCGTCCATGCCGGGGCAGGGGCGAGGGCCTCTGTTTTTTCTTTCAATGGTAACAAGATTATTACGACGTCTGGTGGAGGCATGCTCGCCTCTGACGATGAATCTCTTATCGAACAAGCCAGGTTCTTATCTCAGCAAGCGCGGGACACTGCGCCTCATTACGAGCATTCTCAGGTTGGCTACAACTACAGGATGAGCAATATTCTAGCGGCAATAGGGCGCGGCCAGCTTCGAGTTCTTGATAAGCGTGTTGAACAGAAACGAAAGATCTTTGGCTATTATAAAGAGGCTTTAATCAGCCTTCCCGGTATTGAATTCATGCCGGAGGCTTCTTACGGACGATGTACCAGATGGCTTACTGTCATTCTGATCGATCCGGATGAATTTGGCGCAGATCGGGAAACCGTCCGTCTTGCACTGGAAGCCGAGAATATAGAGTCGCGGCCTATTTGGAAGCCGATGCATCTGCAGCCGGTTTTTAGGACCGATGCTGGACTATGTGGAAAGGGAGCGGAGAGCCGTGGAAATTCCGGGCGGGTGAGGTATAAGGCGCGGGTTGCGGGTGGAGAGGTCAGTGAATATCTGTTCGGGAGGGGCTTGTGTCTCCCGTCCGGCACGCAAATGACTGAAGATGACCTCGAAAGGGTGGTCACCACAATACGGAAGCTGCATGCACGGAAAAGAGTATAGCTGGGTCCCATTCCGGAAGGCCGTGTCTCACCTGCAAGCTTAGAAGAGTTTTCAGTCACGGGCTGTCAGTTTTTAGCAACTCAAAACCGGTAAGCGTTCACCGCGGAGGCGGGGCATAGTGCGGTCAAGGAAAGAGCACAGAGAAAAGAAAATGGGCATGCAGGAATGTTTCGGTGACTTATCATATGTCACTGAGCGCAGCGAAATTTCAACTCGACGGCCTCACGGGCCCTGATCGATTAACCGTTTCTTCGGCAATGCATTACATGCAGCTGTCCGGTCATGGTACTCGGCCACGGCATGGAGCACCTGCAGCGCAAGGATTCCAAGCGCTGCCAATCCTGAATGAAGCCCAATAGATAGACTATCCACTCCATTTATCCCCTCCATGCGTCATGGACGCAGCTACAATATCACTCACGCAAAAACTACCCCTTTGGTCCACTAACCGGACGAAAGGGGTAGTTTCTTTAGAAAGAAATTAGTCAGGCTGCGCATTTTTTGAGAAGCCTTACTCGAACAAATTGCCGGCCTTCGGGAGGAGATAGAAGAGAGGATTGATACCATCATGCGTTCAAGATAAAACTAATGTAAAGTGAGGCCCTCTACTCTGGGGAGGGGGTGCTCATGCCAAGAAAGGTCGAATTGTCAACTACGGTGATTGAATTGGCGCTGGAGACCGCTCAGAAGGCCAAGGTGTTCATGGGGGACATCGGCAGTATTCTGCTGGGCGCGGTGTTTGCCGCCATCGTCTACCTGGCGTCTCACACGTTTTTGGACTTTGTGTGCATGGCATCCTTTCTCTTTCCTTTCTATGCCGATGCACTGAGCACCATGGCTGTTAGGCTAAGAGACGGCGAGAACCTGACTAAAGCGCACCGCAGACACGTGTATCAGTTGTTGGCTAACGAACGGCAGATTGCGCACTGGCGGATATCCGTAGGATACGGGATCATGCAGGTGCTGGTTGGCGTGAGCGTGCTGCTGGCTAAACCGTTTGGCGTGACAACTGTGTTGGCTGTGCTCGTGGGCTGCTTCGGACTGTTTGTCGTTGGCGGGCACTATGTCAGAGCTGCTGCGGAGCCGGCTGAGCGTTGAGTTAAAAGCTGCCGAGAGCCTGGAGCCCATTCACGAAGCTCAGCTCCTTTCTTATTTGAAAATATCAGGCTGCCCGGTTGGGTTATTGATCAACTTCAATGTGAGTGAGCTGCGTAGAGGTATACGTCGCTTAGTAAATCGCTTTATCGAATAGTCTTTGCCTTTGTTTTTCTCTGCGATCTCTGCAGTGATATGGCTTTTGGCTTTTGTTTTTTTCTGCACTGAGGTCTCTGTGGTTAACGCTTTCCTTAGGATACTGACATGACATCGACACAACCTCGCATTGCGGTGATTGGCTCCGGCTACTGGGGAAAAAACCTGGTGCGGAACTATCACCAGCTTGGCGCCCTGAGTGTCATCTGTGACAGTAACGAATCTTTGATCGAGCAGTTCAGGGGACAATACCCGACGGTCGAAACCTGCCTTGCCTTGACTGACGTGCTTTCCAGGGAGGATGTGCAAGGAGTGGTTATCGCAACACCGGCGGAAAGCCATTTCGCTATGGCCAGAGAAGTCCTCCTTTCGGGAAAACATGTGTATGTAGAGAAGCCGTTGGTACTGGATGAGAATGAGGCCGAAGAACTTATAGGCATTGCGCAAGACCGTGGACTGACCCTGATGGTCGGGCATCTTCTGCAATACCACCCGGCATTCATACGCCTGAAGGAACTTGTAGCGGGTTGCGAACTCGGCCGCATAAATTACATTTACTCGCATCGGCTCAACTTCGGAAAGATACGGCGCGAAGAAAACAGCCTCTGGTCTTTCGCACCGCACGATATCTCCATGATACTTGCGCTGGCGGGTGAATACCCCGAGTCTGTTCTGGCTACCGGGGGAAATTATCTTCACACGAAGATCGCGGATGTCACCACGACCCATCTCGAATTTGCTTCCGGCCTGCGGGCCCACATTTTCGTTTCCTGGCTTCACCCATTCAAGGTTCAGCAGCTAATTGTAGTAGGGGACCGTAAAATGGCGGTCTTCGACGATACTCAGGGCTGGCCGGAAAAGCTCCTGCTCTACCCTCACGAGATTAAGTGGGAAAATAATGTTCCGATCCCCACCAAAGCAGAGCCCGAACGCGTCGAAATTCCCCAGGCGGAGCCCCTTCGCATGGAATGCGAACATTTTCTTCATTCTATGACGAATGGATGCCGTCCTGTAACAGACGGCCGGGAGGGTCTCCGTGTCCTGAGAATTCTCAACGCCGCCCAGCAGTCTCTGGACCGGCAAGGGGCGAAAATAACGTTGGGTAATAGGTTACAGGTCATAGGTAACGGGTTAGAGGTTATAGGTCATAGGTCAGAGGTTATGGGTAACCCCTCACCCCTCAACCCTAACCCATCACCTGGGTACTTTATTCACCCAACCGCTTTCATCGACCCTGATGTGACCATTGGTGCAGGCACAAAAATATGGCACTTCTCTCACATACTCTCGGGCACCCACATCGGCGATAAGAGCAATATCGGTCAGAATGTCGTGATTGGACCTGACGTAACCATCGGAAACGGCTGCAAAGTGCAGAATAACGTTTCGGTCTATAAAGGTGTTACGCTCGAGGATGAGGTTTTTTGCGGACCCTCCGTGGTCTTCACAAACGTCTATAACCCACGCGCTCACATAAAACGCATGAACGAATTAAGGCAAACCCTGGTCAAGAAGGGCGCAACACTTGGTGCGAACTGCACTATCGTCTGCGGTGTAACTATTGGCCGGTACGCGTTTGTCGGCGCCGGAGCTGTCATCACGAAGGATATTCCGGATCATGCTTTGGTAGTTGGCAACCCCGGTCGCCAGATCGGGTGGATGTGCACATGTGGCGAAAAACTGGACTCAAATTTGAAATGCTCAAACTGCGGTTCTTTTTATAGCCCAAATCGAGGAAGGTTAATTCGGAATCAAGATGATGCTGCACCAAAACAAAAAGTAACCAAACCAAGAGCCCTATCTCTCATATTTATATGATTAAAATTCTTACGATTATCGGTGCGCGCCCGCAGGTTATAAAGGCTGCCATGGTCAGCCGCACCATCCTTGAGCACAACAGGCGAGGAGCAGACCCGCACATTGTGGAGGAAATCATCCACACCGGCCAGCACTATGACGAAAATATGAGCCGTGTATTTTTCGAGCAGATGCAGATCCCGGAACCTGTGATGAATCTCCATGCAGGGAACGGAATGCATGGCGAGATGACAGGTCAGATGCTGACGTTGATCGAGAAAGAGATCGTGGCCCGCAAGCCAAATTGGGTGCTGGTGTACGGCGACACCAATTCAACTCTCGCGGGTGCATTAGCCGCCGCAAAGCTTCATGTGCCGGTAGCTCATGTTGAAGCTGGTCTGAGGTCTTTCAATAAACGCATGCCCGAAGAGATCAACCGCATCCTCACCGATCACGTTTCTGCCATGCTGTTCTGTCCAAGCAACGCAGCCGTTGCCAATCTGAAAAATGAAGGCATCACCCGCGGAGTCCATCAGGTTGGCGACGTCATGTATGATGCAGCCCTTCTATTTGGCGAAATTGCGGCGCGCGAGTCAACCATTCTTTGTGACCTCGGCCTGACACCGAAGGAGTATCTACTGGCCACCGTTCACCGCGCTGAGAACGCCGACGACCCTGCTCGCTTGCAAGACATCATGGCGGCATTCGAAGAGTTGGCCAGGACCCAGACCGTCATTTTTCCCGTCCATCCCCGCACGCGTGTAAAACTGGTTGGCCTGACATCTCCACCATCAGGGCTCAGGCTCGTGGAGCCAGTTTCCTTCCTTGATATGGTGCAACTGGAAAAACACGCTCGCTGCATTCTCACGGACTCAGGCGGAGTTCAAAAAGAGGCATACTTCCATGGGGTGCCGTGCGTCACGCTGCGAGATCAAACTGAATGGGTGGAGACCGTAAAGGCTGGCTGGAACCAGGTGGTCGGTGCGGCTACCGACAAAATCATCGCCGCTGTTACTCAAGTGAATCTGGGGGCCACGATCCCAGAATACGGCCAAGGAAGAAGTGCAGAGCTGGTGCTGAGTTTTTTGGTGGAGATGAAACGCGCTAGGGAATGAATGCAATTGTTTTCCTTATTAATTTGCCGCTTGTCATCGGTAGAAGGATTAGTCGTCACGAAGGATATTACGGACCATACTTTGGTTGTTGATTCTTATAGAGAAAATCACGGAAGGTTAATTGGCAGAGCACAACGCCGTACCGATATGGGCGACTGTGAAGCATAGACGCCTAAGAGTACTTTTCGTTACTCCGTGGTATCCTTCGGAAGACCATCAGTACGCAGGCATCTTTGTCAGGGAATATGCAAAGGCAGTACAACTTAACCATGACATCACAGTACTTCACATCCAGCCCGACACCGGTATTACCGGCTACCGTAGCAAACGATTTTGGGATTTGGTACGGGAAGATAAGGAAGACCTTTCCGAAGGCATCCCAACGTACCGTCAGGATTCTTCCTCGGGCATGGGGCATCTGTCATTCTTTTATTGGCCATGTTCTTTGGAATACAGCGTATGGCACGATTGCACGGACGCATCGACCTTATTCATGCTCACGTTTATATAAGTGGCTTATACGCCGCAATTGTGGGGAGGCTGCGCGGAACCCAGACTGTCGTGAGCGAGCATTGGAGCGGGTTCCCTCTACACCAGCTTTCGCGAAGAGGAGTAATCAAGGCGCGTTCCGCTTTTATTTGTGCCGGTCCGACAACTTCCGGGCTTTTCCGAAATTGCCGTGCTGTTATTATTTGAATCCTTCATCATTGGCTATAAGGCCGCTCTGAAACTCAAGCGAAAAGTCGAATGACCAGATCACGCACAACGAGAGTTCTTGCCCTATCCTTCGGGAATTTATTGACCCAATTGCTGGCCATGATCACTGTTTACGGGCTTCGGGGTCGTGCCAAAAGTTTTTCAGGGCATATTCCAGCCCCAGAATGGGGCTCGGATGCATCGCGCCCAACTTGATGGATTATTCCGGATGAATATTATTTTGCTAACAGCCAACTTCCCCTATCATCCCGGCGAGCAGTTTCTCGAGGGAGAAATCGGTATCTTAGCAAAAAGCTTTGAAAAAGTTTTAATTGTACCGCTCAATCTAAATATCTTTACAAAAGACGTCCATCCACGTCCCGTTCCAGAAAATGTTGAGATCTTACTTTTCCCCCAAAATTTGTCAAAAACGATAAAGAAATATATATCTTTACAAGCCGCTGGGCTATCACACAGTTTAAAGGATCTTATCATTGCGGCAATTCATGGAAGACTTTTTCATCCTTCGAAATTATATGGACTATGTAGGCAATATTTTTATGCATCTCTATTTGCGAGTCTAATACTTCATAAAATAAGTTTAGAAACATTCAATATAATTTACTCTTATTGGGGTGCGGGAAATGGATTGACCCTGCATTTTCTAAAGAAACATTGTTTTGACACAATTGTTTTTGCGTCAAGAGTACATAGCTATGATCTCTGGGCTGAAAGACAGGGTCTAAAAAGACTCCCTTTCCAAAAACATTTATTGAATTCATGTGACATCATAGCGCCCGTTTCCGAGCAGGGTGAAACTTATCTGAAAAATTGGTATGGTCAGCGGGCGAAGAATGTTCGCCATTTTCACCTTGGTGTGACCACGCAGAACACCATCAATAATGGAAGTATCGATGATATTTTACGCGTAGTGACTTGCTCATTCATTGTCCCTGTAAAAAGATTGCAACTATTTGTTTCCGCCCTCATGAAGGTGTCGCGAAAAGTGATCTGGACCCATATCGGTGATGGCCAGGACAGGAAAAAGATATTCGAGTTGTCAACTAAGCTCCCCCAAAATATTCAGACTAACTTCCTCGGTCATTTGGAGAATGAAGAAGTATTGGACTATTATCGAAATAATCCTGTAGACTTGTTTCTGAACGTCAGTTCCTATGAGGGTGTCCCTGTTTCCATCATGGAGTCTCTTTCTTTCGGTATCGAACCTGTTGCAACGGATGTAGGGGGTGTATCTGAACTGGTCAAACCAGAGTTTGGGACACTTCTGAATCCTGACTTCCAACCTGACCAACTGGCCAACATCCTACAAAAACATCAAAACACACAAGAGCGTAGAATCAAGGCACAAGAGCATCAACTAAAACATTTCTCATTTCCAAACTATCAAGCATTTGCATCGGAGCTTCTTGCAATAGCCGAGATAAAAAGAAATGAAGATTAGTGATGATTATTTGAAATGTATTACGGGTGAAAAAGTTCATAGTGGCCTTAATTCCCCCATCCATACCGAAGCTGTTGATGAAACCGTTGTTACAGACCCATTTGGGTTTGCTTAAAGAACTATGCTCTGGCAAAAGCGTCCTTCATATTGGATGTGCCGACCATATTAACTTAATTGATGCAAAAAGGAACGCTGGAACGTGGATCCATGGATACTTATCGCAGATCTCATCAAAGTGTATAGGTATTGACATAAATCGCGAAGCAATAGATTACCTCCGGGACCGCCTTGGGATAACCAACGTAATGCATGCTGATATAATAAAAGAAATTCCCGTATCTCTTTTGCATCCGCCAGCCTGGGACAAGGTGTTTCTCGGCTAAATCATTGAAAATGTCAATGATCCGGTGGGTTTCTTGAAATCCTTAAAAAAAGGACTTGGTAATAATGCCAGGGAACTTATAGTAACAGCGCCGAATGCAATAAGATGGGAAAAGTTTAAAAATCTTCGAAAGGGTATCGAGTGCATAAACAGCGACCATCGTTATTGGTTCACACCATATACTTTAGCGAAAATCGTATTAGAGACAGGAGAGCTACGACTTTTTATTTTGTCACAGCTTATAAACTGTCTAAACCATCTGGCATTCGCAGCTATTTACATTACCGCCTTCTCTTTCGTTACCCTGGGTACCGGGATACAATTGTATTGCGATCTCAATTTCAAAACTAGTTAAGCAGTTATGGAGATAGTGATTGTTTTCAAGTAATACATGGGCTACTCGGCTTGCCCAAAGTGTTTTTGTTCGGTAGGTGGGATCCACTGTGTTGAGCCAGGGCATTACCCTTCTGCTGTCATTGGTGACCGCTGTGATCACTGCTCGGTGGCTTGGTCCTGGAGGCAAGGGACAACTCGCCCTCGCGCTGCTGATTCCCTACATGCTGGGCTTATTCTTGAGTTTCGGCATCAACACCGCGAATGTCTATTTCACAGGATCGCGGCGACTGCCGATCACTGCATTGACAGCCAACTCCGTGATCTTCTCGATGCTGGGAACATTTCTAGGATGTTTAATCGTGCTTTTGTTGGTGACCTGTCGTCTGCTTCCCGTGATTGTGCCAGGCGGGCCGGTTGGTTTCGTGCTCTTGGGCCTGCTTGCGTTGCCACTGGGCATGTTAGGTTCGAACTTTTCTTGCGTGCTTCTGGGGTTGCGTCGCGTCATGACATTGAATGTTCTGAGCCTTCTCCAGGCGGCGTTAGCGGTACCGCTATTGTTTATTTTCGTGATTTGGCTGGAACTGGGAGTTGCGGGCGCCATTATGGCCTCGCTAGCGGGCAGTATCTTCATTCTTGCCGGGACCGCCAAAAACCTGCGGAGCGAGGGCGTCGCCTTTTGGCCTCGGTGGGACCGTCAGGTGATCCATCCGACCCTCACCTATGGTATGAAGGCGTACGTGGGAAACCTGATGCAATTCTTCAATTACCGATTGGATGTGTTGATCGTCAATGCTTTTATAGGGCCGGTAGGCGTCGGTATCTACGGCGTGGCGGTGACATTGGCCGAGCTATTGTGGCGGTTGCCCAACAGCGTTGCCTTTGTAATTTTTCCAAAAGCTGCCAGCACCAGCCAAGAAAGCATGAACCGCTTCACGCCAAAGGTGTTTTGGATCGTGCTGGCGATCTCCTCAATGGGCGCCCTCGGACTAGCCTTATTGGGGAAACTTGTGATTCACGTGATCTTCTCAGATGCTTTCGAAGCCGCTTACCTCCCCATGCTCGTGCTGCTGCCAGGAGTGGTGCTGCTGGGGGCTTGTAAGGTGCTGGCGAACGATATTGCAGGCAGGGGCTTTCCCCAGTACAATTCTATAGTTTCCGGCTCAGTCTTGGTGATAACCGTTGGGCTTGACCTAGCACTCATACCAAAAATAGGAATTCTCGGGGCTGCAATTACCTCCACGGTCGCATACGCATCTTCATTGGTCCTGTCTGTAATTTTCTACCTGCGTGTCAGCCGTAGCCAACCATCCGAGGCTAAAGTGAATTCTTGTGCCTTTGGTGCAGCACGGGATTTGACGTGAGGCGACTGAACGGGAACTTCATAGAATCAGGACCATTCGGAGCATGCAAGTGCATCTGAAACCCCGACTACTGTTCCTGGCTTTTTCTTTCCCGCCGATGCATGCTGTGTCTGCCGTGCGCGCGGGCAACATAGCCAAATATCTGAGCCGCACTGGCTGGGACGTGGCTGTTGTCACGCCTAACCCGACGCTATTGCAGCGGGCTGACGACTCGGATCGTGTCGCCGCCGAATTCGATAAATGGGGCGTTCAGCGCATTTATACGGGACATCGGTGGGGTTGCCTGTCCGCCGGCTATCTAAGAGGACTCTCTTATCGACGGGACGTGAAATGGCTTCTTGAAGGAATTTCACGTCGCATCGCCCGAGCAATGGGCATCGACGGAATGATCGGGTGGTATCGGGAGGCGGAGCGCGCCTGTGCGAGATTAGGGCCCGGCGATGTGGATATTGTGATGGCCACGGGAGGCCCGTTCGGCGCATTTGGAGTTGCGCAGCGCCTGGGGCGGCGTTTGCGATGTCCCCATGTTCTCGACTATCGGGACCTTTGGAACGGTAACCCTCACTCAAACTACGCAACTCAGGGTCGGTGCGAGGAGATAGAGCAAAAATTGTTACAGGATTGCACAGCCATCTCTGTGGTGTCGGAGTCGATGGCAAAATGGTTGGGAGATCGATTCGGTGTGAGTGAGAAGGTCCATGTGATCCCTAACGGCTACGCCCCCGACGATTTCGAAGGTATCGCTCCGGCCAGGTACGATCACTTCAGCATGGTCTACACCGGCATATTTTATCCACCAAAAAGGTCGGTCGACCCTCTGATGCAGGCATTACGGCGACTCAGGGAGATCGTGCCGACTGGTCCATGGCGGTTCCATTATTACGGCCCTAACGAAGATCATGTTCGCAAGTCTGCTCAAACGTACGGAGTTGAGCGGCAAGTCGAGATGTATGGCGTGGTACCTCGCCGCGAGTGTCTCTCAGCAATCAGAGGGGCAGGTGTTGCGGTTGTAGTCACCTCGGTCTATGATGTAGGGGACCTTGCCGACAGGGGGATTCTTACTGGGAAGATCTTCGAGCCGATTGGTTTGGGTACGCCCATCCTGGTGATTGCTCCCCCCGGTTCTGACGTGGAAACCGTGGTACAGACCGTCGGAAAAGGGGCAGTATTCACAGGAACGGATGTGGAGGGCATGGCGAATTTCTTAGCCGCCCTCATGCAGGGGAAAACGCTTGAAAGGAAGCACCCCGAAGCCTACGCCTGGCCAAATCTCATCCTAAAGATGGACTCCCTATTGCGAGGAGCGATGATGGCCAGCCAGGGTGCTGGCTCAGCTTTATACAATGCATAAAGGATATTTACAAGGCAAGATCCTCGTATGATAGACTTCTATAGTACCCTACCGAAAAAAAATAACCACTTTGCGTCGTGCGAGCCCGTAGCGGGCAGGCCGACCGTGCGACACGTCTATCTGGCGCGTTGGGCGTTCGCGGGAGGCCTGGTGCGATTTCGCACAAAAATCAAATTTGGCCTGTACTGGTTATCTCTGTTGATGGCGACAAATGCGTATGCCGCCACCTACTATCTTTCCCCGGAAGGTTCTGCGAACACTGACGGATCCAAGCAGCGCCCCTGGAATGTTGATTTCGGCCTGTCAAAGGGAGGAGGTAACGAATTCATTTTTCTTCCTGGTGTTTATCGTGGTCCCATTTCGCTTAACCAAACACAAGCTGGTACCACAGAGCGTCCTACACTTCTCAAGAGTGAAGTGCGTTGGAAAGCGAAGATAATGGGTGCGCAGTATCATGTTATGAACATAGGTGAAGATACACCTTACGTCACCATTGACGGGTTCGAAATATGGGGTGCAGGCAATAGTGGAATTAAATCCGATAGTGATAATACCACTATCAAGAACTGCTGGATACATAACAATAGCTTAATGGGTATTTCAATACATCGTCGACAAAATGCGCTTATTGAGAATAACCTGATCGAGTTTAATGGAATGAATCCTCAATTTCACCATGGCGTCTATTTGGACGGCGCTGGACACACGATACGCGGGAATGTAATTAGGCATAATGCTGGTTTTGGTTTGCATCTGTATCCTAATATCACTGCTGTCCGGTAAATTTTCGGATTCCCTTTCCCACCATCATGTCCGGGAATATCCTAGCCTGAGTTTACGACTTAGCCATAAAATTCTACCCACATCTTTGGAATCCCTTGTCAATTCAATAAGATCGATTATTCGGTAGCGTATTACCCTACTCATTTAGTGCATACCCCTCCTAATTATCTTCACCAGTAGTATATATATCTTGACTTTCTCACTCAAGCAGGAGTTTAAGGAATCCAAGCCCACCTTATGAGTTTCATCAATAAATTCAGCTCTTTCCAGCCCTATACCTCGTAGACCCTCCTTCGAGTTTAGAACTTGAGAAAAAAAGTGAAATAATTTGATGAGTTGGTCATTTTTTTCTTGACATAGTAGACCCTACCATGCATACTTACAACGTGGCGCACATACATAAAAAAATCAAAAAGGGTAGACCCTATTACTACGTCCGTGAGATGGCCAGGGTCGGCGGTAAGCTCGAAGTCATTGAGCAGATCTACCTTGGCAGCCCGGAACGGATAAAGGAACTCGCTACCGCGCAAAAGGGTACCTGCACCAAACTCTCAGTGCAGGAATTCGGGGCATTGTGGCTTGCCAACTTGATAGCCGGCCAGATTGATCTCGTCGCGATTGTCGATTCCATAGTTCCCCGAAAGCGCAATGAGAAGGGACCTTCGATCGGCGAGTACTTTCTTTATGCGGTATTAAACAGGATGGTTGAGCCTTGCTCCAAAAGGACTCTTCCCCAATCGTATCAGAGCACCGCCATCCAGCATATCAGGCCTGTTGAGATCGAGGCACTCAGTTCGCAGCGGTACTGGGAAAAGTGGGAGAGGATCACACCCACACAAATCGAGCAGATAGCAACTCTATTTTTCTCAAAAGTCCGTGTAATGCCCGGAAGCCGCTCGGATTGTTTTTTGTTCGATACAACCAACTATTACACCTACATGGCCAGCCAAACTGGATCGGAGCTTGCCGGGCGCGGGAAGAATAAGGACGGAAAAGATTGGCTGAGGCAGGTTGGACTTGCACTTCTGGTTTCAAGAGAGGGCCGTCTTCCGCTGTTTTACCGTGAGTATGAAGGAAATCGGCATGATTCCAAGGTATTTTGGCGGATAATAGATGAGGTTTTTTCTGCCATGCGCGAGTTCGCAGACCCCGGAGCCGAGCTCACCATAGTTTTTGACAAGGGAATGAATGCTCAGGAAAACATTGAGCAAATCGATACTCGGGATGGCTTCCACTTCATAACCACCTACTCCACGCATTTTGCCGAGGAGTTGCTCCGCGTAAAACTATCTGCTTTCAAACCGGTCGATTCGGCCAGAAATCGTGAACTTGAAAGGCTTGGTAAAGAGGATGATCGAATTGTGGCCTGGCGTGGTGCTGGGGAGTTCTGGGGGCGGGAGAGGACGGTTGTTCTTACCTATAATCCCAGGACTGCTGCAAAGCAGAGGTACAGCTTCGACCAGAAGCTGCTCGTACTCCAAGAGGTACTCTTTGAGCTGCGAAGCAGGGCGAAATCCGGCAAGGCCCCCTGGAATCAGCTAAAGCACCTTGAGAAGCACTACCTGCAGGCTTGCGAGAAGCTCTTCATGCCCAAAGACCTCTATCAATTCGATCTTGAAAAGGAACAGGGAAACCCTAAGTTCATTTTCAGAAAGGGCTACTATCGAATCGGTAAGCATATCGAAAGGTTCGGAAAAAACATCATCATTACAGACCACACGGATTGGTCAACAGATGAGATCGTGAGAGCAAGCCTTGACCGCTACTTAGTCGAAGAGGCATTCCGGCAATCAAAGGATGACGAACTCGTGAGTGTGCTTCCCATACGCCACTGGACGGATGGAATGGTTCGCTGCCATATTTTTACCTGCATGGCAGCGCTCACCTATCTGCGAATTCTGGAAAGCCGCCTGGGTCAGGCAGCCATCCCACAAACCGCAGCTGCAGTCATGGAGAAAATGCGCAAGCTCCACTCCTGTCTCTGCTGGTATTCCGGAAAGTCCCGGCCCCGGAGAATTATCGAGGAGCCCACCGAAAATCAATCGGCCATACTTAAGGCTTTCGGTTACAGAATCGCCAGTGGGGTCTTACAGAAATCGAGCTGATAAGTAGTTGAATTATAAGGGCTATTAGTGTATTTTGCCCTGAGATTCCTTAAATTCCTGTCCTAAACTCAGGCTAGTCAAGCCTGACTCCGGGGCTTGCCTTGCCTGGGTTTTTGCAAAATAGGCATCCTTAGCGTAAATTCTTGTAGTCAAACCTGGATTTCATGCGGGTTTATGCCCCTCCAATCTTGCAAAAAGTCCAAAAGCCGTAGGCACACGACTATCATAATTTATCTTGACAATGCCGAGTAGTACATGCTAATCGAGTAGGCATGTATCTACGAACTACAAAACGCAAAAACACAGATGGATCGGTGGTCGAGTACTATCAGCTTGCCCACAATGTGCGGCATGCTAAGACTCGAAGTCCTGTCGCCGAGATCATCCATAACTTTGGAAGGGCAGATGAGCTCGACCGTGACGAACTGGTGCGGCTATGCCGCTCGATCGCCAGGGTCTGCGGCGTTGAGGTTCACGATCCTCTGGATCGTCCCGAAACACCTTTGACCGATGATAAGACTTCAGCCCTGCCCGAAGAAGTAAGGCTCATCCGGACTTTTGAGTTCGGTGTCCCTCTTGTCGTTGAAGCGCTCTGGGAGCGGCTAAAACTCGGTCCAACTTTGCGAAAGGCGATGGAGGAGTCAGGTGGTAGTGCTCTCCATGAGCGGGCGCTTCTCGCCATGACAGCAAACCGCCTCTGCGAGCCCGACTCCAAGCTCGGGATTTGGGACCGATGGCTAAAGTCCGTCTACCTTCCTTCGTGCAGCACCCTAAAGCTCTACCAAATGTATGAGGCAATGGATCTTCTGCATTGGAACGTGCGTGAAGTCGAGGATGCGGTCTTTTTCCACGTGGCAAATCTTTTCAATCTGGTTGTAGACGTGATCTTCTATGACACGACGACCGCATCCTTCTCTATTGACGAAGAAGACGAGGATACTGATTCGGGTCCCGGCTTTCGAAAGTACGGCCATTCAAAAGACGGAACATGGAGTCCCCAGATCCTGGTCGCCCTTGCCGTCACCCGGGAAGGCCTGCCCGTGAAGAGCTGGGTTTTCCCCGGCAACACCTCCGATGTGGATACGGTAAAGAAGGTGCGGGAAGACCTCCGGGGATGGAAGCTTGGACGGGCGCTCTTTGTCGCCGACTCCGGGATCAATTCCAGCAAAAACCGGGATGAATTGGCCAGGGCCTGTGGGAAGTACCTTCTGGCTACCCGCATGGGCAGCGTCTCAGAGATCAAGGAAGATGTCCTTGCCAGGCCGGGCCGGTTTAGAACGATTGCCCAAAACCTCCAGGCCAAGGAAGTGATCGCAGGAGATGGAATGCTCCAGCGCCGGTACATCCTGTGCTACAATCCACGTGAGGCTCAAAGGGAGCGAAAGCATCGCGAGCAGGTTGTCAAAGAGCTTGAAGAAGAGCTTAAAAGCCATTCGGACTCTCAGGCCACTGCCAGATGGGCGATCGATCTTCTGGCATCCGGCAGGTACAAACGCTATCTCACAATCGATAAGCAAGATCGCATCCGACTAAACCGGGAGGCCATCCAACAGGCCTCAAAGCACGACGGTAAATGGGTGCTCCAGACCAATGACGATACCATCACCGTCGAGGATGCAGCTGCGGGTTATAAAGGACTCCTCGTGATCGAGCGTGCCTTCAGAACTCTAAAGAACACAAAGATTCCAATACCTAAGACTATCTTGGACATCAAATAGGCACCCTCGCAAACGTAGGCACACGACAAATTCTACCCCCCTGTGCAAGTCACTAGAATTGCGGCCTTTTTATGGTTGTGTTTGCCTACCCCGCAAAAACCCAGGCCGGAGGTTACTTCGAGGATCGGCTTGAAAAATCTCTATCTTACGGTTTTTCTGGTCATTGCCTGTACATGTAACCAGGAGTGATATTTACCAGCTTTTGGGGCCACAAATACATTTCTTTCAGACAGGACAGCCAATGCGATTGAGCGGTTGGGGAAGGTATCCGATAGTGAATGCCTGCGCCTGTCGCCCGGATTGCGAAGCAGGTGCGCGCAGGTATCTCGGAACCGGATTGCAGATTATCGCCCGCGGTTTTGGGAGAACCTACGGAGACAGTGCGCTCAGCGAAAATGTCATGCTGACGGGGCGGTTGAACCGGCTTCTCGACTTCGACGAAAAAACCGGGGTGCTCCGATGCGAAAGCGGTGTGAGTCTTGCCGAGATAATCGAGTGTTTTCTGCCTCGAGGCTGGTTTCCGGCGGTCACACCAGGCACTAAATTCGTCAGTATCGGGGGCGCGATTGCAAGTGATGTGCATGGCAAAAACCATCATGTGGCAGGGTGCTTCAGCGACTGTGACCTCTCGTTCGATCTTTTGCTGCCGTCGGGAGAAATTGTCACCTGCAGCAGAGAGGAGAACCGGGACCTTTTTTCAGCAACCTGCGGGGGCATGGGGCTTACCGGCATCATTTTGCGCGCAGCCTTCAAGCTCGCACCCCTAAGAAGCGCCTACATCGATAAAACCATTATCCGGACCGCAAATCTGGAAGAGACCGTGCAGCTTTTCGAAGAATGTGCCGGTTCGACCTATTCGGTTGCCTGGATCGATTGCCTGGCCCGAGGAGAAAGGCTCGGCCGCTCGCTTTTGATGCTGGAGGAGCACAGCGCAGAGGGCCGGCTCAAGCCTTCGCCGCAAGCCGCGCTGAACCTATGCTTCAACCTGCCGGGATTCGTTCTCAACCGCTATAGTGTGGCCGCTTTTAATCACCTCTATTATAACCGCATCCGCAACCGTTCGGTCTCACACCGGGTCCATTACGAACCCTTTTTCTATCCGCTCGACAGGATAGGAAACTGGAACAGACTCTACGGCAGCAGCGGTTTTACACAGTACCAGATGGTGATTCCAAAGGCTGCGGGCGCCAGTGCTCTGAGGAAAATCGTCTCCGAAATCGCCGAATCCGGGATGGGCTCTTTTCTTGCCGTCCTTAAGCTTTTCGGACCGCAGAACGGGGACTGTCTTTCCTTCCCAATGGAAGGATATACTCTGGCGCTCGATTTCCGTATCCAGCGCCGGCTTTTTCCTTTACTCGAGCGCCTTGATTCGATCATTACCCATTTCGGGGGAAGACTCTACCTGACCAAGGACGTGCGCATGTCGCCCGAGACCCTGCGCGCGGGCTATCCCCGCCTCGATGAGTTCCTGGCAATACGTGACCGATATGGCCTTAGCGATAGATTCCACTCACTGCAGTCCAAAAGATTGGGGATCTGACCATGTATCTGCTCATTTTAGGCGCCGGATCAGACATTGCGAGAGAAACGGCCAAGCTTTTTGCAAGCCGTGAGGGGGCCAACTGCTACCTGGCGGGCCGCGTCTCGATGCCCTCGGGCTGTTGGCCGCCGACTTGGAAATACGCTACCAGGTCAAGCCTTCCGTAGTTTATTTCGATGCAACGGACTTCGATTCCCATAGAGCTTTTCATGAGGGCCTCTCCCCAAGCCCAGACGGTGTTCTGCTCGCCTTTGGTCTTTTGGGCGACCAGAGAGCGTGCGAAGAGGATTTCCATGAAGCTCGGAGGATCTATGAGACCAACTTCACAGGGGCGGCAAGCATTCTGGAGATAGTCGCCCGGGATTTCGAGCGAAAAGGCCGGGGCTTCCTGATAGCAATCAGCTCCGTTGCCGGGGTGCGCTGGCGAAAAACAAACTACATCTATGGGGCGGCCAAAGCCGCGCTCACGGAATGTCTGAGCGGACTGAGACAACGGTTGCATTCGCGGGGAGTGCGCGTGATGACCGTCCTGCCGGGCTATGTGAGAACGCGGATGACCGAGCGAATGGATCTTCCCGATAAGCTTGTCGCCACACCCGAGGAGGTTGCCAGGGATATCTACTCCGGGTGGAAAAGCGGCCGGAACGTAATCTACACGAAGTGGTTGTGGCGCTATATCATGCTTATCATCAGGCACTTGCCTGAATTTATTTTTAAGCGGATAAGCGTTTAGTTTTTCGTCTGTGCGAGAATACAATAAAGGGCGAGATATTTACTCTCGCCCTTTAACCAAACTTCAGATCGTCTTGTCACTTTTCGCCGCTGTTCCCCGTTTATCCGGGGTCGTTTGCGAGCCTGCCCGTTCCCGGTGTTATCTATTACACGCTGAGGGCGTCCGGCCGAACAGGATATAATGGATATCGGCGTTAGTACCCTTCCCGGATGTGGCCTTATCGAACCCATAGCCGAACGCGCTGAACAGGTTCCCTGGGTTTTGAGTGGTATTCGGCGCCTGCCGGATGGTCGAATAGTCTCCGTAACGGTTCGTGCCGACATTGCTATTGGTCGTCCGGTACACCAAAAAATCCCCCCAGAAGCCTACTTCGTGGTTTTCATAATTCCCATTTCCGCCGGTCTCTACAGAAAGGCCGATTTCCCCGTTGCAGCCAAGGGTAGCCAGCGCCGGATAGGCAAACGCAAGACCGCTGTTCCAGATCTGCACCTGCTGGAGTACACTGAAGTTGTTGCTTCGGTCGAGTTCCACCATCTCGATGTGGGCCTGCGGGAAATTGGCGTCCGTCCCGGCGCTCCACGCGAACCAGATGGCGTTTCCGGACCGGGTCGCGCCAATAATACCATTTCGTGGAAAGACCTCCGTAGTGAAGTTATAGGCCAGCCAATCCTGTCCATCCGGTGTGGTCGATGTCGGAGCGTTATTCGCCCAGCTTGAAATTCCAACGTCGCGCCAGAAGTAGGTGTTGGATGCTTCGGCCCAGGAGAAAACCCGCAATTGGTTGTTGCCGTCGTGGCCGGCCCAGAAAACTTCGTCCTTGGTGTCCTGCGTGGGGTGGAGGCCCCAAGTTATGCTGCTGGGGCCATTCTTAGGATCCGTAAAGCCGATCGTGATGGTGCCGCCTGCCTTAAGTCCGGCCAACGATGTCCGTGCGACCTGGTAACCCTGAGTACAGCCTTTCGGGCACGGTATCCCCGCATCCCAGGTAATGTAAAGATCGTTGTTTCCCACCGACATATCGGGGTAATCGAAGCCGGTGCTGGCTGGTTGGCCGAAAAGCTGCGGCGTAAGAAGCCAATAAGTCCAGGCGGTGCCTTTGCTGCTGATGATGCTCGCCGGGCTGGCCACCGCGAGGCGATACCCATTGCCCTGGAGCAACCAGACGAAGAGATCTTGACTTGGCAAATATTGGACAATCTGGTCGCAGCAGTATCCGACCGCGTCGTTGGGAAAAATCTTGGTCGGATCCAACTGCGTGAAGTGAACCCCGTCCGTCGAATAAGCAGCAGTCCAGTTCGCCGTAACGAAGACAACTCCACCGGCGGTTACCGCGCCGCTCGGCTCAGCGGGGCCGGAGTTGGTGGCGGTGCCGTTGGTGGTTCCGGAGGTGAGATTCAAGCTGTTGTTGGCATCGAAAACAACCGCAGGATCGCCTCCGGAAACAATCGGAGTCGCCTCACCCAAGGGGTTCGAATCACCGAGCATGGATTCCACTGATGGCGAGATAAGCGGTACAAAGGGCGCAGTCGGAACCGGTGGGGCCGCCGTGTTGACATCCTTCTCCATATCAACTGCCGCCCGATGAGCGAACTTCCCACCCGTAACCGTATGCGGGAGTATATTTTTCGTTGTGTTTATGTTTGCAGATCCGGGCGAAGCCGGTGCGAGAAGTACATTGGCTGTGAGCGTGAACTTATCGGTGGCTCTACCGATTTTATAGGTCCCCCCCCACTGTGAGAGTATAAGTGTGGCCAGGGGTGAATAATGCGCCGGGGACGCTGGCGAAGTCTGCATCGAAGACCGTTGAGTCTCCCGCCGGAAGCATGTCTATGTCAAACCTGTACGGCAGGGATGGCGGTGTTAGCGTCCCGAAATTGAGCTTGATTTCAGTCAGCACCAGGTCCTCAACCGCTGCCGTTCCGGTATTGATGATCGGAACGGCGGTGAAGAGCATCGAGTCCTGCAACTGCAAGGTTGCCCCCAGCGTGCCAAGCGCCAAGGCACCGATGGCTTTCAAGGGCGACCATATAATCCCGGCAAGCGCAAAGACCAGGCTTGCAAAAATAATTCTCTTCTTCATTTCCTCTTCCTTTCTCAACCAATGGTTAAGGTTGTTGTCGAACATACCGCAAGCACCGCATCAATCGTTTGAGGGCAGGAATTGAACGGGCCGGCGCTCAAACCACCTGTAAGAGAAGCGTGCTAAACGCTGGCCAGGGCGATTGTTCACAACTGCAAAGCCATGCCCTCCTTACCGGACGACATGTGAACGCGTGAAGAGATCGGGGACGAAATGACGTCGTCCGTACTGTTTAACAAGGTGAGACTCTGATTAAATGTTGTCAAGGGGATATGTATTTTCCCGTGATCGCGGTTAGGATTTCGGGGACAACCTATGGTTTCAGAGATGGAAGGACTGGAATAGTGGGATACAATTGCGTTTCCAATGGAAATTCCTGCTCCGGGATGCTGAGCGGCCGGATCTCGCCTGGGGCTGTTCTGCTAGCTGCCTGTACAACTATTTCCGGTTTGACTTCGAGGCTTCCGTCGGATGCTTATTCCCTGGGCATTTTCAGGATATGCTCGTAATGCCCTCGCTCGATCTTGGACATAAACCAGACTATGTTAAAGCTGGCCAAAACCCCGATCGGGCGTTTAGGGCCGGCGTGCGGGTCGACGATAATAAGATGTTCGAATCTTGTTCGTTTCATGATTTCGATCGCGTTTTCAATCGGCATTTGAGGATCGACCTCGAACTTGTAAGGCCTCATCGCTTGTTCGGCTCTTATTTGTTCCAGGTTTTCTCCATAGAACCGAATTACGGCCAGCCTCGATATAAGGCCCCAAACCTCACCGGTCTCATCCTGCACCACTACGGTGCGAAACCGATTCCCTTTCATCATCGTCAAGACATCTTTGAGGTTGTCATCCAGATTGCAGGTGATAACCTCGCGGTCCATCAGATCACATACTCGCATGTTCATTTGAACCTTCCTTCCGTAACATGGCCGAAAGGATGTCTTCCACGTGGAGAATCCCCAAGACGGCTTTGATTCCGGGCCTGTCTGAAGTAACGATAATGTGCTCGATTTTGCGCCGGTTCATTAATAGGATCGCTTCACTTAACGGAGTGTTCGGACTGATGGTATAAGTGTGGGGGAGAAGGATTTCTTTGGCCGGCGTATGGTCGAGGTCCTTACCGAACGCCTTCAGAATGCTTCGCGCGGAAATGATTCCCAGGACCTCATGCTCCTTGTTCGTAACCACGCAATAGCGTGTTGAATTAACCGCGAGGATTTGAGCCACCTTCTTGATGCTGGTCTCCTCGCCACAGGAGACGGCCCCCTTCCTCATTAAGTTCATAACTCTATCCTGCATTGTGTGCCCTCACCTGATCAAATGCGTCCCTTTTCGGTATCCGGACAGGGGTTGTAGCGCTTTTTCGGGGAAAGACCTGACTAACGGCCATCAGTTCATTTCTTTAAGCGCCATTATCGCACTGAAGCTCCCCAGAATCAATGCCTGCTAAAGTTTTCTAAAGCAATCGACGACACGAAAAAATGGGGCATGCCAAGACGACAGGTTCAATCAAAGATCAAGGAGCTGGTCCAATATTGGCATGGTTCTACCACTCCCACACCTTGCGAAATACGACCTGGAAAAACTCAACCTCCCGGGGCTATACTCTGACTTCTAAGGCCGCGCTCAACGAGGCGGCCTGGATTTGCCCCATAGAATTAACCTCCATGAGAAATGCTCCGCCGGAGACAAGTTTATCGCTGCAAAGGGAACAAATGGCAGAAAGGAAAGTAACCTCGCCCGGGGCTGTTCTGCTAACCGTCTGTGTGGCTCAGTTCATGGTGCCTTTGATGCTTACCGCGGTGGGAGTGGCGCTGCCTTCGATCGGCAGGGAGTTTAACGCATCCGCCCAGCAACTCGGTCTTGTGGAACAGCTCTATATTTTGTCGCCCGCCATATCCATGCTGACTTTTGGGCGTCTGGGCGATCTTGTGGGCAGAGTCAAAATATTCATTACCGGCCTTGTCCTGTTCACGGTATTGACTGCTTCTCTGGGATTCGTGGAAAGTATCGACATGCTTCTAATCCAGCGATTCTTCCAGGGAATGGGCGCCTCCATGCTTCTATCCGGCAGTATGGCCCTGGTTGCCTCAGCGTTCCCCGTGGAAATTCGCGGCAGGAAGGTTGGCATAGTTTCGGCTTTCACCTACTCGGGCCTTTCCTCGGGTCCCGTTCTTGGTGGATTTATAACCAGCCATTTGGGTTGGAGATACGTTTTCTGGCTTGTCGTGCCCTTTGGCGTAGCCGCATGTCTCCTGTGCGTCCTGCGCCTGAGGGATGATGTGAGGTTCGCCCGGCGGGAGACAATAGACTGGTACGCTGGTTTTCTCCCTTTTAATGGGAGGCCAGCCTGTAACAAAAGCCACTGTCCCTTTGTTCGTCTCCAGCATGCAGACGGGACTGATCGCTTTTGCTGCGTTTTCGTGCTCGGGTTTGATAGTATCCATGGCAAGAAAGCAAGGCCACCCGCCGCCAGCCCACCGCGTCTGAAACACGCGGTCCAACGTGGGCTGGCGCGGGTTATGTGCCGGCGAGCGGCTCTGTGGTCTGAGGCGCGAGCGGCGCTTCAGTGTGTTGAAGTGTGACTACGTATAGAAAAGGTTCGCTTTTCAGTAATGTATTGTTTAAGTCTGGCTTAGAAGGGAAAAAGAGCCGCCCGCCTCGCGGGCGGGCCGTCGAAATAAGGAAAACCCTACCACTAATTTACTGTATCGGCCGGATTCCATTTCCCTTGCAGTTAGGCTTTACTCGGCATCGATTTTGTCTGGAAGAGGAGGTGTTTATGACCTACTGTAAGACTTCGGGCATGATGAGGAGGGATATTTCATGACAAAAAGCACATGCACAATTCTTAGTCTTTTATTTGTTTTGGTCCTGGCATTAGTGGCTATTGTTCCTGATGCAGCGCTGGCCACGGTCCGCCTGGCGACGCCGGTCCTGGTGTCGCCAACCAACAACACCGATTTCCAAAATTACCCCAGGGACACGACACTGGTATGGCAGCCGGTAAAGAACGCCACCGGCTAACTGGTGGCATGGCAGTACTATCAGGGATCGGTGTTTGGCTGGTCTAGCTCGGCTTCCGTTACTGTAACCGGTAACCTGGCTGCATCATATACATTCGCTTTCGTCGGTGATCAGCAAGGCAGGTGGCAAGTGACAGCTTTGGACAGCACTAAAACATACCAGAGCTCAGCACCCAGCGCCTGGCGGACATTCTCCTACATTACCGGTTTAACTCTGCCAACACCCAAACTGGTTTCGCCCCCTGCGGATGCCCAATTCTACCACTACCCCCGGATAACGACACTGGCATGGGATCAGGTGCTCGGCGCGACCGGCTACGTGGTGGAATGGCAGTTCTCCAGTGGAGATGTCTGGTCTAGCTCGGCTACCGTTACTGTGAGCGGTCTGGTGAATACATCCTATACATTCGAGTTCATTGGCGAGCAGCCTGGCAGGTGGCGCGTGACCGCAACCGGCCCTTCCTCAGGCGACGAGCTGGTCAATGATTCAGCTCCCAGCGCATGGCGTGAGTTCGTGTATCACGATTAAGAAGCGATTCCGGGAGACCCGCTCAACGAATCGCCTTGACCTTGCCGGGCGAAAGCGCTGAAAGTTGCGCCCTGGATCGCCCAGTTAATGATGTGCAAGTGATGAAACCATGGATCGGAATTTTGCATGGATGTATATTGTTTCAAATGCGTCGATGGGGAATGGGAAACACACCCTTCGATAGGCGCTTCGATAGACCTGTCGGAAGTTTTGTAGAGTCAGTGGAGCTTTTTGGGGTCGAATCGGACCCGAAATGAGGCTTGGAATCCGTTGGGAGTCAATTTGACTCCCAGGTTATGCTCCGCTTCCGCCCCTTCGGCCCCAGAAAAGCGATACAATAAAAGCTGTCAGGAATAGAAAAAACAGCACCTGCGCTAACCATGTCGCTGTTCCGGCGATTCCGGAAAACCCGAAAATTCCGGCTATGATTCCCAGGATCAAAAAAGCAATAGACCAAACCCAACTCACCATTTTCTGTCAGCTCTTTCACCTGCAAAGTCGGACAAAAAATAATTTCTGGAAGAGTTACTTTGATGCATTCCCGGTGAATCAGACCTTGACTGCCTCGTAGGTCCTCAGAGGTGGTATGTTGGCTAGTTCGTATTTGGAGTGCACAATTGGAAAGTACTGCTGCAGGTGGACCTTGAGGTGATTGTTAGTCTGAAAACAGGTCTGGTAAACGAGGAATTTTCCGCCTTTTTTCAGCGCTCGATGAGTGTTGTAGAGAATCCTGTGCTTCAATTCCTGGTCGAGGAAGGAAAAAGGTATGCCCGAGATTATGTAATCGGCTTCCGATTCTTTGCACGTTCTCAGCGTATCGAGCACGTTTTCACAACTGTCATGCACCAGAACCACCCTGGGGTCGCTGATGTTTCGTTTGAGAAGGGAATTAAAATTCCGGTTTCTCTCGATAAGAATCAGCCGGGAGTCTTCTCCCATTTGCCGCAGCAGGTATTTTGAAAAAACTCCTGTTCCGGGACCATATTCCACAATCAGGCTGTTTTGGCTAAAATCTATTTTGTTGCAGACCTTCTTTACACCGACCGAGGAAGTGGGCGTAATCGAAGCGACATTTCTGTCCTTGATAAAATTCATTATGTAAATGAGCGTATCCATTTGGCAACTCCTAAACGTCTATTTTAACTTGGCAAAGCACTGAAAAGGGAAACACCGGCAGGCTAAAAAGAGGAAGTTTTTTCATTTTTCTCCTTTAAGTCCGCGACTTTAATCCCCTCCTCCCAAATGAGCAAAAACCGTTTATGCCTGTTTCTCACCGGATCATGTCCTTTTCCCCGGTATTTAGTCCTATATTCAATAATTCGAATATTATCTTCGGAATATGGACTTCGGTGGCCCTTATAGCAGCAATCCAATGATAATGAAACCAAATTAACACCTCAACCTGCATTTTGATTCGAGGCGGCGATGCGCCGCGCTCGACCCCGATCTTCAAGAATGCTATAACGGGTCGAAAGAATCGATCCGGCCATTACACTGACAGATGGATCATCATAAAGTAACCATGCGGTGGGCAAAAAGCGCTACCCCCCCGCAGATTGCGAAAGCCCTGTGCAGAGGCCGATATGGGACAGGACCGCCTCATCCAGTCGCGCTGGAAGATAGTGAACCAGCGCTCACCGGCAACGGTTGCGGATGTTATAGACATCATTCTGCAAAACCGCAACCTCGATCCTCACGCTATTACCGGAGAACTCAAGGACCTCTCCGTGCACCTCTGCATGCGCGGCATGAGCGAAGGCGCCCTTTTGCTGACAAAGCACATGGTAAATCGGAACAAAATAGTGGTGGTTGCCGATTACGATTGCGACGGAATTACATCTGCCGCGCAGATCGCTCTTTTTTTCCAGGAGAGCGGTTATGAGAATTTCAGGGTTGTAATTCCGTCTCGATCCGAAGGCTACGGCATACCCGAACGCGCTATATCCGAAAACCAGGATGCAAAAGTTTTTGTCGCGCTCGATTGCGGCACGCTCGATC
>Ga0187875_10000461_pt1 | contig 34059 bp, 24 predicted proteins | sample June2016WEW_17_1_2_FD_132978 | JGI IMG/M metagenome (GOLD analysis project Ga0187875, IMG submission 132978) | Peatland microbial communities from SPRUCE experiment site at the Marcell Experimental Forest, Minnesota, USA - June2016WEW_17_10 | ecosystem: Environmental > Terrestrial > Soil >...
GGCCGCCAACCTCGCCGTACTGGCCAGCAAGGGCGGTAAGGAATGCCCGAAGGGCGACGTCGTTTCCGTGGCGCTCCAGGATCTGCAGGACATGCAGAACCACATGCGCGAGACCATCGATGCGGGCATGCAGGAACTGCAAAAGAAGCAGGGGCAAGGTGGATTGCCGGCTGCCCCGGCGGCCGCCAAGGCCGCTCCGGTCGAGAGCCCCATGGCCGCCCTTGCGCCGCCTCCTCCACCGGACAGCGAAGTCGCCGCCGAGATCAATCAGCAATCGCAAGCAGCCGATCAGGCCGAGAAGGAAGCTACCGCCGACACGGCAGGCGGCGGCCCGGGACCCAATGCCGCTCCCGCGCCGGCCGCTGAGCCGGTTAGCGTCGATGTCGGGCAGACCATCGATCAAGTTACCGCGGCGCTGGGAACTCCTTTGAAGATCGTCAACCTGGGCGCTAAGAAAATCTATGTCTACAAAGACATGAAGGTGACTTTCAATAACGGCAAAGTCAGCGACGTCCAGTAGGGGTCATTACCAGGCAGTAAGAGAGCCCGGTTACGGTGCCATCCGAGTGGCGCCGCGCCGGGCTCTTCGAGTTTTAGCGGCGGAGTGAGTGCCCCCGTGTGAAGCGCCCAACGTATCCTTTGTCACCGACTAAGTGCTCGTGTTACGTCGAGTTTACGTCCATCACACAGCTTCTCACTGTACACTGCTGCTATGAACCATGACGGAATGCTTGACTTAGTGCGTATCTCGCGCACCGCTTACCGATTAGGGGTTGTCGCCGCCGCGCTCAGTGCGTCGGCAATGGCGCAGACTGCTCCGAACACTTTTCTGGTGCACAAGTTTGTTTCCGACTTAGCGGGCGTCGCCGATCACCAGGATCCCAATCTCGTGAATCCCTGGGGCAACGGCTTCGGGCAGAGTCCCTTCTGGATCGGTAACAACGGTACCGGCACTTCCACGCTCTATGACGGGACCGGCGCGGCGAAGTCGTTGATCGTCGACATACCGGCGGCCGGCGGCGCGAAAACCGGCGGACCGGTTACCGGAGTGATCTTCAATACGTTTTCGTCCAATACATCGGAATTCGCCGTGGCCGCGGGTAAGCCGGCCTCGTTCCTGTTCTGTTCCCTGGACGGCCTCATCACCGGCTGGAATTCCAGCGTAAGTACTACTGAAGCCGAGGTGCTGTTCGATAACTCCGCGTCGGGCGCGGTCTACACAGGTTGCGCATTGGGCGGAGTAACCGGCGCTCCCCTCCTATTTGCCGCCAACTTTCACGCCGGGACCGTGGATGTCTTCAGTGGCACTCTGACGCCCGTCAAGAACACCGGCGCCTTCGTCGACTCAGCCATCCCCGCGGGTTACGCTCCGTATAATGTGGCTATCATCGGCGGCAACGTGTACGTGGCTTACGCCAAGCAGGACACCACGCAGAAGGTCTCCGTGCCTGGGGCAGGGAATGGCTACGTCGCGCTCTTCGATCAGACTGGCAAGCTGGTGGCTACTCTGATCGCCGGCGGGGCGTTGAATGCGCCCTGGGGGCTGGCGGTGGCTCCCTCCACCTTCGCTCCGTTCGGTGGCGCGCTGTTGGTTGGCAATTTTGGCGATGGCTGGATCAACGCCTTCAACTTAATCAGCGGTGACCCGCTCGGCTATTTAGAAGATCCTACCGGCGCGCCGATATCTTACCCCGGGCTGTGGAGCCTGGCTTTCGGCAGTGGCGCCGATAGCGAAGACACGGGGACACTGTACTTCACGGCGGGCATTGGAGGAGGTCCCAACAACGATCCCGTACAGTCACATGGCTTGCTGGGCAGTATTCAGCCGGTTCCGTCCTTTTCGGTTACCGGCATTCAGAACGCGGGAAGCTTCCTGGCCTCGGATATCGCCCCCAACACCTGGGTGGCGCTGAAGGGCGCGGCCTTGGCTCCGCTGCCCGCCAATTGGACGCTTACCGGCAACACGCTCCCCACCACGGTGGGCGGTGTGGGAGTGACCGTAAACGGCGAAGCCGCTCCGGTGAGTTTTGTTAGTAATACGCAGATCAATTTCCTGGTCCCCGCCGACATCGTCCCCGGCCCGGTTAAGATAGTGACCACTAACAACGGACTTAGCGGCGCCGCGGTGTCGACCACGGCTCTGCTCACCGCGCCTGCGTTCTTCGAGATCGGCGCTAATGCGACTAACGGTCATCTTTACGTCGCAGCGGAACACGCGGACTATTCCTTGATCGGCCCCGCCGGCCTGATCAGCGGGACTACCACCACCCCGGCCGCGCCCGGCGAGACCATCGCGATCTACGCAACCGGCTTTGGCGCCACCACCCCGGCGATTCCGAATGGGCAGATCGTCCCCACCCCGCTGCCGCTGCCTGTTTGGCCAACCGTGCTGATCGACGCCGTGGAAGCCCAGGTCACCTTTGCCGGTCTGGTAGGTCCAGGTCTCTATCAGATCAACGTGGTTGTGCCGGCCGGCTTAGCGTCCGGAGATCACCTGATCACAGCCCTGCTGGCCGACGCCGAAACGCAGCTCAATGCGTTCCTTACCGTGGCCGCCCCATAACGAGCCCGGCTATGCGCGGCGGGGAAAGAGGAGTTGGCCCAGGATCTCGCTCTTGGCGACATTCTCTTCCACGAATTCGGCGCCTTCGGCTGTAATCACGTAATCCTGGTTATCGGCCGCCGTCACGAGACCCTTCGCGCGCAGAAACCAAGTCGTGAAGCACAAGTACTCGCGCGGGAACGCCATGCGCAGTTCCAGATGAAGCAACGATATTGCCGGATGGTCCGGATCCTGGCGCCTCTGGTTGTATAGCAAGGACAGCACCCCCAGACGCCGGTTCGCTTCGGCCTCCACGCCGGTCACGAAGTCCTTCAGCTCGAAAATCGGCAGCGGCTCGGTGTCCCGCCTCCTGCGGCGCGCATCGTACTCGCCGCGGCGATCGGGGTCGGACAGCACCTCGTAGGCCTGCTTGAGAAGGAGGAATTTTTCGACATCGCCCGTCTTCGGATTGTCCGGATGAAAACGAGCAGCCATGATGCGGTAGACGCGATGGACCGTCTCGGTCTCGGCCTCTGGGCCAATCTGCAGAACGTCGTAGTAGTCGAGTTCATAAGCTTCGGGTTCGGCCGCGTCTTCCGCCGATGGGCCGCGCACGAGCCGGAGGCTGTGGGTCGCCCCGTTTCGGCTGCTGTGCCGGACGAAGTATTTCTCGGAGGGGGATCCATCGCCCGATTCGATCATCACGACGCTACCGGGCCTGATCAGATCGAGGCGCTGGAGAGCCATTCCGTGGATCGGGGCAGCCGCTTCCATGTCCTCGGTCGAGAGGCCGGTTTCGCGCATCTCTATCGCTGACTGGACACAGTCAGCGTCCCTTGAGTTTTCTGTTTCCAACGGCACGCTATTTTTCCTATCTTATTACCCAGTAAGTGGCGCCACCGCGGCGGTTCTGGCAAACATAGTATGCCTGGACGCCGCGCCGTGGCAATAGCCGGATGGTACTATGACTACTTTTCCAGCCAACGAGACCGGAAAGTATGTGTTATCGAAAACCGTTTTTGAAGCGCAGATAACCTCAGTGCAAGCTCGGCTACGGTTCGAAGAGTGGGGAGAAAGCCAGCGTGTCTCAGCGGCTACTGAGTTCCCGCAACCGCAGGCCGCCAGTGGCCGCGGTCAGTCATGTACGGCCGGGAAAGAGCAGTTGTGCCAGAGCCTCGCTTCTGCTAATGTTCGCTTCCACGAAGTCGGTCCCCGAGGCCGTAATCACGTAATCCGCGTTGTCGGCCGCCGTCACCAAGCCCTTCGCGCGCAGGTACCACATCGTGAAGTTCAAGTATTCGCGCGGGAACGCCATGCGCTGTTCCAGAAGCAGCAGCGAAACTGCCGGGTGATCCGGATCCTGACGCCGCTGGTTGTACAGCAAGGACAGCACTCCCAAACGCCGGTTCGCCTCAGCCTCAATGCCCGTTACGAAGTCTTTCAACTCGAAAACCGGTAGCGGCTCCGCTTCCTGCTTTTGGCGACGGGTATCATACTCCCGGCGCTGATCCGGGTCGGACAATACTTCATAGGCCTTCTTCAGAAGCAGGAATTTTTCGACGTCACCCGTCTTCGGATTGTCCGGGTGGAAACGGGCGGCCATGATCCGGTAGACGCGGTAGATTGTTTCGGCCTCGGCCTCCGCGCCAATCTGCAGAATGTCGTAGTAGTTGGGCTCTTCCGCCTCAGGTTCGGTTTCGCCCTCCATCGACGGACCGCGCACGAGCCTGAGACTTTGGATCGCGCCCTTTCGGCTGCTACGCCGGACGAAGTACTTCTCCGAGCTGGATCCGTCCCGCGATTCGATCAGTACCTCGGTTCCCGGCCTGATCGGATCAAGGCGCTGGAGTGCCATTTCGTTACCAGGGGCAGCCGACCCCGAATGATCCACGCGGAGGCTCCTTTCGCGTTTGTCGACCCCCGATGCGAGATCGCTGTCGTCCATCGAGATCTCCGGTTCCGACATCTCTGCATTTTGCATTTGTGCCTCTCTGAGCGATTGAAGCCTGCGTCTATTCAAATAGTGGTCCATAACTTTCCGCCGGACAATGGCCGGTAATACCATGACCGGCTTGAGCATATTAGGACTGGAATTTCTGGGTGCGCGCGAAATGTCCGCCATTGGTTATCAAGCGCTTGTTATCGATTCGGACGGGTATCACTGCCGGTCCCTTGAGATGGCGGCCGGCGCGTGACCGGCGCTGGGTTGAAAGGCTATGTCGCCGTCGATAGTGGCGTCTCGATCGCGGGGAACTCACTCGTTCAAAGATCCTTCTTGCAGCCCGGCGCAGCCTTCGCCCCAGGTTGGGCGCGCTTTTAGCTTGCCCGTTTGTGTCCGTATAATCGCTATGTGACGCAACGAGCTACGTCCGATCTCGATTATGTCCGGCAGCACCGGGAAATCTGGGCGCTTCGTCCGGAGTTGCGAGCCGTCTATCACAGCTTCTTTGACACGCTGCTGGAAGCATCCGGCGGACGGCGGCCGATCGTGGAACTCGGCGCCGGCCCGGGCTTCTTTCGCGAATATTGCGCCGAGTCGATTTCCACCGACGTCATCTTCACGCCCTGGGTGGATGTGGTCTGCGACGGTTGCCGCATGCCGTTTCGCGCGGCGAGCGCCGGCGCGGTGGTGATGCTGGATGTCATCCATCATCTGCCTAAGCCGCTCGATTTTCTCTCCGAAGTGTCGCGAATCCTCAAACCCGGCGGCCGCCTGCTGGCGATCGAACCGTGGATCACTCCGCCCTCGTATATTCTCTACCGCTACTTCCACCACGAGGATTGCGTGCTCTCGATCGATATCGCCGAGCCATTCCGCTCCACCGGCAAGCAGGCGTTTGACGGCAACGCGGCCATCCCATTCCGATTGGTGCGGAGCCTGCGCGCCCATCCTGCCGCGGGTCTCAAGCTGGTCCGTTGCCAACCATTCTTGGGTCTCGCCTACCTGGCAACGTTGGGTTTCAAACGGCAGCGCAGCGTTCCCGGAGGTATCATCCGCATGGCGGAGCGCTGCGAACGCATCGCCGGCCCGCTCGGCCGCCTGGCCAGCACCCGGACGCTTCTGATTTTGGAAAAAGCCTGAAGTAACGTGGCGCACGCACTCGTGCGTGCCGCGTCGAGAGCACTCTCGGCTCCGCAGGCCGGACGGCCCCGGATGGTGCACGGGCAAGCCGCGCCACGGAGCCGCGACCATTCCACGGAGCCGCGACCATAGGGAGCGGTCAGTGTTTACGGACGAGCGCTCACTCGAGCGACGCGCCGTCCCAGCCGTGTTCCGGATCGGGGTAGAACGTTACACTGGCGCCGCTGGCTACCAGCCATCCGCCGGGAACCTTGGCGCGCGCCACGGCATAGCCGCCAGCGTCCAACCGTTCGAACCGCAGCGCGGGCTCCTGGGCAGCGGGTGCGGCGACCGGTTCCGGCTCCGCAGGCGTTGCAACCGCCGCCGGCGCGGCGGCCGGCGCCTGAGCTGCCTCGTCTGGTCCGGCGGCATCCAGGAACACTTCGCGGCGCACCGAATACGGCTCGCCCAGGAAGAGAAACCTCACACGATCGTGATCGCCGCCGATCGATTCCACCAGCGCTCCGAACGGAATGTTCACTTCCGGGCCGGCAACGGGCGCCAGAGTCCGCGGGTGGAGCTTGGTGGCATCGATTCTCTTGCTCAACGATATTTTGGCCAACTTACCTCCACCGCTGCCTGTTTACTTCGCATCTTTCGCGCAGCGAAATCCTATCCGAAGATCCTTCCAGCGTTCGGGAACCGCGTTCGAATCCCAGATCGCGTTGTCCACCAGGGATTCCCAGGCGGACTCGCCGCGAATCATATACCACGCTTCGCCTGGCTGCATGGGCGGCTTCAGGCTCTTGAACGGACTTGGGTCCGAGGGAGGCGCGCGCCGCTTGTCCACCAACTCCCAGGCGTTGCCGACCATCTGCAAAGCGCCGTATGGGCTGGCGCCGGACGGGAAACTGTCGACCGCCAGCAGCAGATCGGCGCTGTCCGGCAGGAACTTGCCCGTGTTGTTCGTATTGGCCCGCGAGGTTTCACTCGTGTTGCCCCACGGGTAGGTGCGGCCGTCGGTGCCCCGCGCGGCTTTTTCCCACTCCATGTCGGTCGGCAGCCGCTTGCCCGCCCATCTGGCAAATTCGCGTGCGTCATCGATGTTCACGAAGACGACCGGAAGCTCCGGCCGGACGCTGGGAAAGTGCTCGGGGAGCGGCCGGTTCGTCGCCCGGCAGAAACGGGCATACGCCGCGTTGCTGACTTCGGTTTTGTCCATGTAGAATGCGGGAAGAGACGCGGGCTGCTTGTTCTCTCCGTAAAGGAACTGTCCGGCCGGCACCAGCACCATCTCACCGGTGGGAGTGGATATGCTGCTGGCCAGTTCCACCGCCCTGGAAGCCGCCGCTCTGAAGGCAAAGTATCCGCCAATCATCCCTATCAGCAGCAGCGCCGCCAGAGCCGCCAGCATGGGAGTGCGGTTTTTTCGCGGTGGAGGGGCTGGCAGCGGGGGGGCGGGCGGCGGGAGCTCCGCGGCCGGCGCCTCGCCCGACAGGCCGGCGATCATGCGCTCCAGCTCGGCGATGATGGGAGGAAAACCCTCCGGCCGTTCCGCCGGCACCTTCGCGTTGCAGGCCACCACCAATTGGATGACCGGTTCGGGAACACCCGCATTCCGCAACGGCGTCACGTCCACGGGGACATTCAGAATGCTGTAGAAGATCTGGTCCACCGAATCCGCCACGAAAACCTTCTGCCCCGTCAACAGTTCAAACAGCAGAACCCCGAAGGCGTAGACGTCCACCAGGCCGGTGAGCAGCTCGCCGCGGACCTGTTCAGGCGCCATATAGTAGGGCGTCCCGAGCACATAGCCCGGCTGTGTGCGCGAAAGGTCCTCGCTCTTGGCGATTCCGAAATCCATCAGCTTGACCACGCCGGCCGAGTTGATGTGAACGTTCTCCGGCTTGATGTCGCGATGGATGATCCGGTTCCTGTGAGTGAACTCGAGAGCGCGGGCAATCTGCAGCGCGATTCGCAGTTTGCCGCGCAAGTCGCCGGTATGGCCGTTCTTGATGGCGTGGCGCAGGTCTTCGCCCTGCAGGAACTCCATCACCATGAACTCGCCCATCTCCGGGTCGGTGCCGAAATCGTAAATGCTGATGACGTTTTCGTGGGTGACCTTGGCGGCGGTTTGCGCCTCGGCCAGGAAGCGGTCGCGGGCATCGGGATCCTGCGATGCCGGCTCAACCAGAATCTTCACCGCCACGGTGCGTCCGATGACCGTATCGAAGGCCCGGTAGACGTGCGACATCCCGCCGCCGAGGAATTCCTGCAGCTTGTACTTGCCGAGCCGGGCTGGCAGTTGCATCATCAGTGTGAGAGAAATCGCCGGCAGCTCCGATCACGGGGTCTCCCGTGTGTCTGCGATTTTCGATACTATACCATAACAGCTTTCGGGCGCGGATGAGACAACATGAAGGCGCCAACCGGAGCCGCGACCAGAGGGAGCGGCCGGCGTGCATCGTCGATGAGAAGGCGTTTGCGAGGCTGAGTTCGAGTGTCAGGCCCGACCGCTCCCTTCGGTCGCGGCTCCGTTCGGATGCGGATGAAACGAAACGCACGATGGAGAGGAGACGGATGCGAAGATTACCGATCCTGATGACGGCGCTCGGGGCAATTGCCTCGATGGCGCAACAGCCGCCGGCGGAGGGCGCGCGCGAGCTTTTTTTCGCCGGCGCCGCGCCGAAGGACGCACTGCCTCCGGTTCGCCCCAAGGCCGCTCCGGCGCCGGGCTCGCAGGCGGGGCTGGGCGCTCTCCATCTGGGGCTTCGGTACAACCTGTTGCTAGTGAACGCGCCGGGCGACCGCGGGCAGGCGGTGGATCCGGAGCGTAACTTCCACAAAGGCGATTGCGTGGCCGTCGAGCTGGAGGCGAACCGGTCCGGGTATCTGTATGTGCTGTCGAAACAGTCGAGCGGCGACTGGGTTCCGCTTTTCCCCACGCCGGAACTGTCGGATCAGAGCAACGGGATCGACCCGGGCCGCATCGTCCGGATGCCCAGGCGGGCCTGCTTTGAAATCGACGATCCGCCCGGAACGGAGACCTTGTTCGTGGTGCTATCGAGGGACCCCCGCGACATTTACGAATTGTCCGAGAGCATAAAAGGTCCGGGGGATCGGCCGCAACCATCGTCCGGCTCGAATCAGATTGCCTCCGCCGGACGCATCAACTCCGCGGTGGGGAAGATCGCCGAGGAGTCTGGCACGCGAGAGCTTCCATTCCGGCAGGTTTCGAAGCCAGCGGCCCACCCGGCTGCGGTAAGAGGGGCTGCCGGACCGGCGGCGAGGAATGAGCCGGAGCACGCGGTGTACGTGGTGAACGGCTCGAGCAAGCCCGCCGCCACGCTGGTGACCAAGGTGGAGATCCTCCACCGCTAGCTGGCATTCGTCACGCCCGCTAACGCAGTCGCGCTGGCGGGGAGCGTATTCGGAAGTAATTTGCGTGGTGTTATTTCAAGGCGATGTTGCGTAATTGCCGGCACCGGGGCGCCGGGGCTGCGAGGAACCGGTTCCTTTCTCCTCTCGAGGAGGAGTACAAGCCTCTGTGGCCGCCTATGCGAACGTTGCACCGCGCGACCCGGTTTCAAATTGCCCCCTGCAGGCGGATAGGCACCGGACGTGGCTCCGAAACGGGCTGCGTCTTGGCGAGCGAGCAGCTCTTTTTCGATTTCAGAATAGCCGGCGCGGCAAGCCGGGCGGCAAAGCGCCGCGCGCCAAGCCATTGAAAACGGGCGGGGAAAAGTTTGGACAGAGGCGGTGACCGAAGCGCTCGAAACCGGCACGCCTCCCCGCCGCGCTACTTGTCCTTCGGTAACATCTTCACGTTGGGCGGCAAAGTGAACAACTCATCGCCGAGACTCTGGTTGATCTCCACGGTTTCCGAATACATCTCGAAGACCTTGTCCCCGTTGCGCTCGCGGCGGATATTATAGGGCCACTGAATTCCACCGGTAGGGTGGTACTTCGAGAAGGCCGTCACTTCGGTGTCGAAATCGCCATAAGTCGGATTGCGGCGCCGAAAACTCTGGCGCAGCGGGAGCCTGGTGAACTTGCTGAAGTAGACGGTGACGGTGCGGCCGTCGCCGTCGGTGATATCGACGATTTCCACCGGCTGATTCTCGAACACGTCGGAGCCTTGCGAGTAAAATGCAAGGCCAGGCTCGGAGAGCCGCTGGCGCAGGATGTACAGAATGTTGAGCAGTTCGCCTTCGCGGTAGTTCTTGAGCCGCTGATCCTCGAGCGGCTTAGCGCCATGGTAGTTCACTTCCCAAGCGCCGCCTTCGTTGAACAACACAAAGCCTTCGTCCTGTTTCCTACCGAAATTCTCGCGCTCGCGCTGGGCCAGTTTGCCCGGCTCGGGCGCCAGATAGCGGGTATAGACGGTGGCCACGGAGAGCCCGGAAAGCTGCGCGTTATAGAAAGAGTAGGCGCGGCCGGTCTCGACGCGATCCTCGACGCGCAGGAAAGCGTCGCCACCGAGCGCGGCCAGAGCCTCCGAGACCACGCGCTTGCCGCGCTGCTGGCGTGTTTCCTCCTGAGCCCGGAGGCCGCCCGCCAGCGTCGCACAGGCTAGCAGGCAGAAAAGCCATTTGGCGCCGTGGCGCACGCAGTCGTGCGTGCTGCGTCGAGACTCTTCTCGACGCGTCTTCGCGGTAGGACGGACCATCGCCTTTGGCGGTCTGTCGTGCCGCGCCAAAGTGCGATGCGTTGACAGACGACAAAAACCGATCGTCTGTCCTACCTTCGGGCCTTCGCAGGTCGGGGACCTGCGCCACTGGTGCGCGTCGCTTCTCCGCATCGGATGATCGGCAGCCGTTTTCATGGGCGCCGTTCCAGATCCTCCAGATGGAGGCCGGTATTGACCTGGAGCTGGCTAATCGTGGATTCCGCCAGATATTTGCCGCCCTGGTGATACGACGTGTGAAAAGGCACCTGGATTCCATTGACCTCGCGAAAATCGGAATACTCTTCTTCCATCGCTTGCGGCGGACCGCTGGGCTGGGGCGCATCATAGAGCAGTTGCCGCGGCAGCCCGGTGGCCGGATCGACCACCAGACGGGCGATCTCGTCGCCAACCGAGATCTCGACCGTGTGGTCGTCCACCGCGACCACGCTGGTGCCCGCCTCGCCGGCCAGCAACAGGCTGAAATAGACGTGGAACACTTCGTTGCGCATCGCCCGCAAAAGGTAACCCCTCATTGGCCCGGCGCCCCGCGGGTTGGAAATCCAGCCGAGCTTGCCGTCGCAGTACGTGCTGATCGTCCCGCCGGTCTCCCGGCTGTCCTGCCGCAAATGACCGGGGGCCATCCATCGATCGATCTCGTTCGCGTCGGACCGCCCTGCGCTGGGATCGAAGCGGTCGGACTGGGTCAAGGTAAAATCCTGGATCGCCGCCAGCTTGCCGGCGCCTCCCACGGCGCGCTGCACGCGCTCGAGAATTTCACGGCCTTTCGCCAGGCTGTCGGTATCGGGATGGATCGCTTCCGCTTTCCTGGGATCGGGAATCGTGAGGTCGATGGGAATGACAGGCCGGCCGAGCTTGGAAAGCGGCTGGCCGAACTGCTCGGGATTGCCCACGGCCACGATGGTGAAATCCGCCGGGGTGAGGTGTTGTTTGGCGACGCGCAACACGTCGGCGCGGCTCACGGCGGCGAGCGCCCGCTGATACTGCTGGATGAAATCGCGCGGGTATCCATAATACTCGTAGTTGAGGATGCGGCCCAACGTTTTGGCCTTCGTATCGAAGGCGAACACCAGGCTGTTGAGCGCGGTATCCTTGGCGGTCTTGAGTTCCTCTTCGCTCACTTCGGTGGAACGGATGCGCTCGACTTCCGCGAGGATCGCCTGGAGCGTTTCCACGGTGGACACCGACTTGGTGCTGCCCGAGATGGTGAACAAACCCGGGTGATCGTAGTTGGCGCCCCAATCGGCTTCGATCTCATAAGCGTTGCCCATCTCGGTGCGAACCTTGCGGAACAAGCGGCTCTGAAATCCGCCGCCCAAAATGTCGGCCATGATTTCCAGCGCCGGATAATCCTTGTCGTTGAGCACACCGCCCAATTGCCCCATGGAAAAAAACGTCTGCGTGACGTCGGACTTAGCTGCCAGGTAGGTGCCCGCGGCGGGTTTGGCGGTAACCGGAGGAAAGGCGGGTACGGGCGGCTGCCCGACGGTCCAATCGGCGAACAGCTTCTCGAGGCGGGCCTTCATCTCCGGCGCGCTGAAATCGCCCCAGACCGCCAGCATGGTGTTGGCGGGAAAGAAATAGCGGCGGTAGAAGCCGGCCAGGTCGGCGCGGGTGACGCGATTTATGGTGTCGTACTCATCGTCCCAGCCGTACGGCGTGTTCTTGCCGTACACCGTATTGGTGAACTCGCGCTCGGCGACCGCTTGGGGCTCGTCGTTGCGGCGGGCAATGCTGGCGCTCATCCCGGTCCGGGCCAGATCGAGCTTGTCCTGACGGAATTCGGGCTGAGTGAGCACGTCATGAAAGAGGGTCAGGACTTCGTCCAGGTTTTCCTTGAGACACGAGAAACTCACCGAGCCGAACCCCTCGTCGATGCCGCTTTCCACGCTGGCGGCGACGTTCTCCAGTTCCTCGTCAAGCTGGTCGCCCGTCTCGGCGCGCGTTCCGCCAGTGCGCAGCACCACGCCGGTCAGCGTGGCCAGGCCGATCTTCTCCGGCGGATCGAACAAGTTGCCGGTGCGGATGCGGGCCGCGCCTTGGACCAGAGGCAGTTCGTGATCTTCGAGAAGATAAAGCTTCATGCCGTTGGGCAGCGTGATGGTCTCGACGTTAGGTATGGAGACGGGGTTGAGCGGCGGGTAGACGAGGTCCTTCCACGATGGCAGCGGCGCGGACTTCGGCGCCTGGGCGGCAGCACTCTTGTGCGGCGCCGCCGCGGGTTGCTGAGGCAACGGCGCCTGGGCGGCCACGCAACCGGCGGCCAGCAGCGCCAGAATTGCGAGCTTCCGGTAAATCACTTCGTTGAAAATCGCGCCCGCGCGGGCGGAAGAAAAGCCGAGATGACTCTCGGTTCCGCAGGCCTGACGGCCCCGGATGGCGCACGGGCAAGCCGCGCCACGGTGCTCGGAGCCGTGCCCAAGGGGCACACTCATAGGCGCTAACGTAACACTGACCTGGCAAGCCCGAAGGGCGAAAGACAGTAGCCCAAGGCGTAAGCCTTGGGATTCGGGTGAACGGTCGGAAAGCCCCGGAACGGGGCGAAAGGCCTCCCTGCCGACTGAGTTCTTACGCCCCGTTCCGGGGCTGTATTCGGGTACCTCGGACCCACGGCTCGCGCCGTGGGCTACTGTCTTTCGCCCTCCGGGCTTGAGAATTGACCAGAGAGGGAACGTTAGGGAAGCTCTTAAGCTTGCGCTTATGGGGAGAGCCACGTCGGCGAGCGGCGTCCGGACGATATCGGGTCTCGATTTGCTCATGGCCGGCCCTCCCCGCCGCGGCTGAGCGCACTTGGCGCCACGGTGAAGGCCACCGTGCGGTTCTTGGCGACGAAACAGCCGCTCGCCACCCGCTCGACATCTTCGGCCGTAACCTTGTTCAAGTCGTCGAGCTGGGTGAACAGCTTCCGCCAGTCCCCATAACTGCCGTAGTACGACGTCAGCAAGGACGCCAGGCCGGAGTTGCTGTCCAGGCGGCGAATCACCGACGCGCGAGCCTGGGTTTTCACACGCTGCAAGGTCTCCGCGTCGATTTTCCGGGCCGCGAAGCCCGCCAGCAGGCCTTCCAGCGCCTTTTGGTTTTCCTCCACGGTGTGCCCCACCGCGGGCGCCACGAAGACGACGAACAGGTTCGGATAGCGCGACGATGGGTAAGTCGCCAGCGCGTCCACTTCGACCGCGATCTTTTTCTCTTGCACGAGTTCCTTGTAGAGCAGGCTGGTGCGGCCGCCGGAGAGGATGAGCGAGATCACCTCGTACACCGGATCGTCCGCATCGTCCTGGCCGGGCCGCTTGAAGCCGGCGACGAACAGCGGTTGGCTCTGCGACTCCACGACGACGGTCTTGGGACCATCCTGGGCCGGCTCGACGGTGTGAACGAGCGGCGGCAGGGGACGCGCCGGCAGAGGGCCGAAGTAGCGCTCGGCCAGGCGCCGGGCCTGCGCCGGATCCACGTCGCCGACGATGGCGAGATTGATATTAGCGGGCACGTAATACTTGTCGAAGAACGCTTGCGCCATGCCGCGCCGCAGGTTATCCACGTCGCTGGGCCAGCCGCCGGGCGGATTCCGGTACGGGAAGGCGGCGAAAGCGGTAGCCACGAAATCGCGCAAAAGCTGGCCCTGCGAACCGGGCTGGTTGCGCATGCGGTTTTCCTCCTGCACCACGTCGCGTTCCTGGTAGAACTCGCGGTATACCGGGCGCAGAAAGCGCTGCGATTCCAGCAAAAACCAGAGCTCGATGCGGTTGGAAGGGAGGCTATAGAAATACTCCGTGTAATCGAAGGAAGTGTCCGCGTTCAGACCGGCGCCGCCGTTTTGCTCGATGATGCGCGTGTACTCGTTCGACTCCACGTAGGATTGGGCCACGTTGATCGCCTGTTTGAGTTGCATGCCGAGGTAACCGATCTTGCTTTGGTCGGCCTTGGGCCCCTTGTTGCGCTCGGCTTCCATCCGGTCGTAAACGTCTTCCACATCCTGGAGTGCCTTTTTCTCGGCAGGCCAGTTGTTGGTGCCAATGCTCTCGGTGCCCTTGAAGGCCATGTGTTCGAACATGTGGGCGAGGCCGGTTTCGCCGGAAGGGTCGTCCGCGGAGCCCGCGTTTACCAGGGTGTGGAAAGATACGACAGGGGCTTCGTGACGCTCCACGACGGTGAAGTGTAGACCATTGGCTAAGGTGAACTCCGTGACCTTTTTCTCGAACTCCTTCAGATCTTGCGCGGGGAGGAGAGCGGCCGCGAGCAATAGTACCAGGGTTAAACGGTGTCCGATCACAGTTTATCGCTCCTGCACTTTCTTTGAGGATAGCAGGGCTCCAGCTCATATTTGGGCATCAAGGTTAACAGGTAACGTTGTAGAACCCGTGTTACCCGGTACGTACTCCCATGACTTTAGGGCCGATTCGCATGTCCGCATAATGTAGACTACTTCTGATGACGGGACCAAGATAGCCTACGATGCGTGCGGCAAACGACTGGGATCAGACCCTTCAGGAATTCGACACGATCGGCGGGGACCGGCGCCGGGACAAGCGCTATGGGCTCGAGCTGGAGGTGCGCTGGAAGCTGATTCGCCGCCGCCGCCTGCTGGAAAGCGGCGAGGGCCGGACGGTGGATGTGTCGAGCGGTGGAATGCTTTTCGATGCCGGGCGTCCGCTGCCGTTGGGGCTCAACGTCGAGTTGTCGGTCACCTGGCCCGTGATGCTGCACAACGTGGCCCCGCTGCAACTACTGGTGTATGGCAAGATTGTGCGTTCGGACGGCCGGCGTACGGCCATCCGCATGGTGCAGCATGAATTCCGCACGGCCGGGGCGATGATGGAGCGGCGATTGGTGCTGGCCACCAGTCCACGGCCGGCGGCGCCGCTGGTTTCCCGCGTGAGCGGAGCGTCAGGGTTGACCGAGCCGCGTTAGGGCCGCAGTCCACAAATTACGCGGACAAGTCAACCACCCACTTCTCCTATCCGTGCTCATCGTTGGCCTGCAATAGTCCTGAGAAATATTGCACAAAAGAGCGCACTGAGAATTAGCCACCGATGAACACCGATGAACACGGATTGAAAAGAACTGGCTTATCCGTGTTCGTCGGTGTTCATCCGCGGCTCTGGAACGTCTCTTCGGATTTTTTCATCAGCCTCCTTCCAGCGGCATATTCTCTTACCTCGCGCGGCGGGCCATGAAGGGTTCGGGGGGCGGTGGCGGGGGCGGCACCGGCTCCGCCACGGGCTTGCGCGGCGGACGGCGGTCCAGCCGGTTGGCGATGAATTCTTCGCGGGCTTTCTGCTGGCGCGATGGCTTGGCTTCCGGCAGGGTGGCCCATTCCTCGGGAGTGATTTCCTCGACCGCCGGCAGATACTTCTGGAAATAGGCGCGCAGGCGATCCTGCACCGGCTTCAGCGGCGAAGCATACAGCAGGAACATCACCTGGTCCGGCGCGGCGGTGGAAACCAACTGATACACCTGGGAAGGCTTGCGGATGCGCGGCGCACGCAGCGCGCTGGCCAGCTTCTTCGACCGCAGTTCCAGTTGCAGCCACTGATTGGTGTCCGCTTTGGAGAATTCGAGGTGCTTGGCCAGGGCCTGCTTTTCCCGCGGGCTTAGCTTTTCGGTCAGGGCGAACAGGAATGGTCCGAGGCGGGCGGCGCGAACTTCGGTGTCGTCGGGCAGCATATGGACGATCTTGTCGAATTTGGCCAGCCCCGCGCGGTTCGCGTTGTTCTCCGCCAGCGCGGGAGAGAACAGCGCCAGCAATCCGGCCTGTGCCAGGGCCTCGACGATCCCAGCGGCCGAATCCTCCATCCCGATGAGTTTCAATTCCGCTCCCAACAGGTGGGGCGGGATGGCTTTTTCCACCTCGGCTTCGCGGGCGTTAGCCACCTGCATGGCGGTGCGCTCCTCAGTCGCGAAACCCAGCCGCACGCCCAAACGAACCAGCCGCAGCAGGCGCGAAGGATCGTCGTAAAACCCGTAGGCACTGACGGCGCGCAGCTCGCGGCGCTCGATGTCGGCCAGGCCATTCAGCGGGTCCAGCAGCAACCCGCGCGAGGTCTTGTTGAGCGAAAGCGCGATCGCGTTGCAGGTGAAATCGCGGCCGCGCAGATCTTCCTGAATGGTGGCTGGCGAAACCTGCGGCTTGCCGCCGCCGCGCGGGTATTTCTCCTGCCGCGACATGGCGATTTGCGCGGTTGCGCCGCTGGGGAACTCGAGTTCCGCGCTCTTGCGGGTCTCATCCTCCGAAACGATGGTGGCGCCGGAATGTTCGGCCACCGTTTTGGCGAGCTTCAGGGCCGCGCCTTCCACCACGAAATCGAGATCGCGAATCCGCAAACCGGCCAGCATGTCGCGCATCGCGCCGCCGGTCAGGAACAGGTTGAAGTTGGCCTGTCCGGCGGCGGCCATCACCTCGTGCAGAACCTGGTTCTGGTCCGGGCTGAGGTGGCTTTCCAAAATGTAGATGTAGTCGCTCATCGAAGTGCGCTCTCGAACTTACCAACAAGGCCCGCGCCCAATTCCCGAAAGCGATCCTCAGGCGCGGGGATGATGCTTTTGAACCGTTTCCCGCAGTCTCGACCGCATGACGTGAGTATAAATCTGGGTGGTCGAGATGTCGGCGTGGCCCAGCATGACCTGAACGCTACGCAGGTCCGCTCCACCATCCAGCAGGTGAGTGGCGAAACTGTGGCGCAGAACATGGGGCGTTAAGCCGCGGAATATCTGCACTTTGCGTCCATAGCCGGCGAGCAGCTTCCAAAATGCCTGGCGGGTGAGGCAGCCGCCGCGCGCGGTCACGAACAGGTACCGGCTGGCACGGCCCTTCAGCAGGCCGGCACGGCCCTGGGCCAGGTAGCGATCGACGGCACCAATCGCCTCCCGCCCCACCGGTACCAGGCGCTGTTTGTTACCTTTGCCGGTCACCCGCACGTAACCCATGCGGGCATCCAGGTCACCCACCCCCACCCGGCACAATTCGGAGACCCGGAGCCCGGAAGCGTAGAGCAACTCAATCATGGCGCGGTCGCGCAAACCAGTCGGCCGGGCGGTATCGGGGGCCTGGATCAGCTTCTCTATCTCCGGCAGATTAAGGAACTTAGGGATGGTCTGCCATTGCCTGGGCGGGCGCAGCTCCTGGGCCGGATCCCAGGCGATGACGCCCTCCTGTAATAAAAACCGAAAAAAACAGCGAAGCGTGGCCAAGTGCCGGGCTACCGAACGATTACTTAACTCACCGCGATATAAACTATCAATATAGAGACGCAGCGATTCCGGTCCGGGAAGCTCCGCATGAGCGCCGATAGAGAAGATAAACCGCTCCAGATCTGCGCCATAGGCACTGATGGAGTTGGCGGACAGGCCTTTTTCCACACGGCAATAGTTGAGAAACGCGCGCGCATGGCCTTTGAGTCCTGCCGCTTCGTCCGCCTGCGCTTCTGCCGCCATCGTGCCAATGATACAATAAGCGCCGAAATGATTGAAACATAATTGACAAAAAAGGGCGACCCTTGGCCACATCCACCACCAAAAAGGCTGTGATCCGTCGATTTCAGCGGGAAAGTCTCGCTGGTTACGTGAATCCCCTTTCTTATCTTCAACCTACTGGCGTCGAACTGCTTTCGGCGGAGGGTCAGGTGGTCAACGTGCCCTATTCCGAGATCAAGAGTGTCTCGTTCGTGCGCGACTTTGACGCCGCGGCGGAGATTGAACGGCCGGTTTTCCTCAATCGCCCGAAGATGGAAGGTCTGTGGATGCGATTCACCTTTCGCGATGGGGAGGTTCTGGAAGGCATCCTGCCCAACAACCTGCTAGCGGTGGAACCATACGGATTCAGCATGATTCCGCCCCACCCCTACAGTGCGCAACAGCGGGTGTTCCTGCCGCGGCCGGCCTTGCGCTCGGTGGAGGTGCTGGGGGTGGTGGGCAGTCCGCTCAAACGCCGCAAGGAAAAGGCGGCGCCCGAGGCGCAGATCGGTCTGTTCGGCGAATGAGAATCCGGGGCATTGGGACGCCGCGGGAGGTGTGGGACATCGAGATTAGGGAGCCGGGCGGCTGGCTTTGTATCAGGGCACGGATTCGTCCGTGCCGCAACATATCCGTAGCCAAAGGCTTTAGCCGCTGAGACGTTTCTAGGCCCGCAGGGGCTGAAGCCCACATTTTTCTCCCAATCCTTCGGCACGGCTAAAGCCGGTGCCCTGATACAGAGCCTCCTGAGAGACCAGAGCCTTGTGTGCGGCTTTCGATCAGATTCATGCGTCTTCACTAGCACTGGAGAGTTTCACCACTTTCGTGTCTTCACACCCCCGCCGCGGACACTCTCAACCTGGCACGGTGTATTCTGTTCCAAGGGAGGGCTGAATGTCTCGTCTGCTGTGTTCGCTCGCGGTGGCGGTCGCGGCCCACGCCGCGACGCCGCTATTCCAGAGCTCGTTCGATAAACCCAACCAGGGATGGACCGCCCTCAGCGGCACTGCAACACTTGACCCGAAGGTTCCGCACGGTAAGAGCAAGTCATTGCGGCTGGAGGCGGCGGATTCGGGTGCTGGACCGGTGGTTCGTCTGGCGCCGGTCGCGCTGACCATCGGCAAACGATACGAACTGAGCGGCTGGGTGCTCACCGAAGGCCTTACGGTCGAAGATCCCGGCCGTTCCCCGATCGCGGTGGGCGCCGCGCTGGGCATGGCTTCCATGCCGTGGGACGTCCATTCGGTCTCGGTGGGCGGAACGCAAGCGTGGACGCGGCTCTCGCTCGAATTCGTGGCCAGCCGCGCGCAGGACGCGATTCTGCTCACTGCCGGCGCGGGCGGGAACATGCGCGGCAAAGCGTGGTTTGAGGGCGTGTGTCTGGAGGAAGCATCCGGCGAAGGCGAATGGCCGGTGCGCGAGGCCGTCCAGACCTTCGGCCCCGCCTACCGCTATCCGTCCGCGGGCTGGATCTACCTGCATATCGAAGGCGCTCCGTACGAACGCGGCTACCAGCACGGCCACCTGATGGCGCGCGAAATTCCCGAATACCTGGACCGCTGCGCCGCCGAACTCGGCTCCAGCCAGCAGTGGGACCAATATCGAACTACCGCCAACGCGCTTTTTCTGCGCGGTTTCGACCGGGAGATTCTGGAGGAGATGCGCGGCATCGCGGACGGCGCTTCCGACGCCGGCGCCAAATGGCTCGGCCGCCGCATCGACCTGATGGACATTGTGGTGGCTAACGTCACGGTGGAATTGGGCACGCTCGAAGCCGCGGTGGACACCACCGCTACGGGCCTAGAGGGGCTTAGCTTCGACAAACCTGTATACGGCGGCAAACGCGATTCGGTGACGGACCATTGCAGCGCCTTCGCCGCCACCGGCCCCGCCACGCGCGACGGCAAGATGGTGATCGGCCATGTGACGTGGTGGCCGCTGACACTGGCCGAGCAGACCAACGTGATGCTGGATATCCAGCCCGCCGCTGGCCATCGCATGCTCCTGCAGAGCTATCCCGGCGGCATCGAAAGCGGAACGGACTGGTATCAGAACGACGCCGGCGTGGTCCTCACCGAAACCACAATCAACCAGACGCCGTTCAACGCGCAAGGAACTCCGGTCGCCTTCCGCGCCCGCCTGGCCATCCAGTACGGAGGCAACATCGACGAAGTCGTAAAGTATTTGGGCACGCGCAACAACGGCCTCTACACCAACGAGTGGCTGATCGGCGACGCGAAGAACGATGAGGTCGCCATGTACGAGCTGGGCACCAATAAGACCAGACTGTGGCGCAGCTCGAAGAACGAATGGTTCGGCGGCACGCCCGGTTTCTACTGGGGCGACAACAACCCGAAGGACCTCGACATCCGGCTGGAGAATTTCCCCGATCCGGAAGGCGTGGCGGAATACATTCCCTATGTCCCCTACGGCCGCGATCTCACGTGGCTGAATCTGTACCAGGAGCACCGGGGCGAGATCGACGAGGAGTTCGCATTTCTGGCCTTTCGGACGGCGCCTTTGGTCGCCTCGAGCACCATGGACGCCAAGGTCGCCACTTCGGACATGGCGAACCGCATGATGTTGTGGGCGGAAATCGGCAGGCCGAACCAGCGCGAATGGACGCCTCCGCGCTCCGGCTACGGCAAGAACGACGGGCTGTACCCTGCGGGCTACGCGCTGTTCCACGCCGAAGAGCCGGAAAGCCTGCGCACCGCCATTCGGGAAAATGAAAGCGCGCGTCTCGCCGGCAATGCGGAAGCCGATCGAAAACCGCCCGCCAAGGCGGCGTCGCTGAAGGACCGGCTGTGGAAGGGTTGGGTGCTGCCGGCTTCCGGCGCCGACACCTGGTTTGTCGCAGGCTCGGCCGGTTATTACCGGATTCTGGAATCGGACGACGTGGAGGACCGCTTGAACGCGCAGCGCGCCACCTACCGCAGGCTGAAGCTCGGCGCGCAGGATGCCCGGACCCGGTTTCAGCTCGATCAGGCGAGGGGCGTTTTGTTTCTCGATTCCCTGCGGCGCAAGATGGGAGACGACGCTTTCCTGAAGTTGATGCGGGAGTACTTCGCGGCCAATGCGACGAAGGCCGTGACCGCGCAATCGTTCCTCGACAAGGCCGGCGCGAAATTCGAGTTTACCGAGCCCGCGGACGGCCCGGCCTATCTGGTTAGCGACATCTCTTATCGGCTGGCTTCCGCCGCGATCGTGTACGGCACGGTACGCGAGGCCGGCGCCAACCGCTACGCGGCCGAGCAGATGCGGGATCGCTTCCTGAATCAGTATGAAAGCCAGGTGCCGATCTACAAGGACTTCGAAGTGTCCGACGATCTGCTGCGACATCGCGACGTGGTCTTCATCGGCCGGCCGGAGGCGAACTCGGCCCTCGCGGCCTGGGCCGCAAGACTCGGTCTGACCAGCCGGGGCGCGAGCTTCCGGATCGATGGCGAGACTCACGCGTCGGAGCGGGAAGCGCTGGTGTACGCGGCGAGTAACCCTCTCGACGCTTCGCACATGGCGCTCACGGTGGCCGGTAACGACGCGCTGCGCACGGTGAAGGCCGCGCGCCTGGATGCGCCGGCCGAGTACGTTTTGCTGGATGATGGAAACCCGCAGCGCAGCGGATTCATCGAACATAAAGCCGACGCGGCCGGACATCCAAGCCAATGAAGGCGGGGCCTGGTTCAGGCCCGGCCGAGCGCCTGACATCATCCCGCGCGCGCGCCGCTGGTCATTCGGCCGGTGCTGCTGTCAGATTCAATAGCTTTCGCTCGCCCTCGGCGAACTTCACCGCCTGGCCGTACTTCTCGAACGGCTTCAGCGCATCCGGGTCGCGGCGATCGATCTCCGTGCCCGCCGGAAATGCGTAAATGTGATACTCGCCGGGAGTGATTCCTACGACCTTGCACGTCCCATCCGGCCGTGTGCGGCATTCGCCAAATAGCGCCGCCTGCCGCTGCCGCGGCGCGTCCGGCGCGACCAGGACGCTGGCACTGGGGACTGGATCGCCCTTGTCATCGGTCACGGTGCATTCCGCGGCGCCGCCGTTCGCCTTGAGAACGATCTCGAGCGGCAGTGGCTGTCCCTCGCCAATGTGCACGCCTTCCGCCAGCGCGTCCGCGTCGCCCATGCGAATCGCCTGGATGTACGCGTCGTCCTCCGCATCCGTCGTGGAACCTACGGCCACATCGTACTCGCCGGGTGCGACACGCGGTATGGTGAACGCGCCATCGGCGCCCACTGGCGCCACCCCGCCGGCTTGCGTATCTCCTGCGTCGCGCGACTCCAGCTCCACCATCAATCCCGGCTGCAGCTTGCGGCCCTCCGGCGCGATGATCCGCCCGCTCAGGCTCCGCGATTGGCCTGGAGTCAACTCAATGCCCTCGATGTCCGAGTCACCCACCTCGAGCGTGCGCCGGGCCGAAATCCGGTTCGACTCGTTGAAGCCTCCGCCGTCAACCTGCAAGCGATACGTGCCCGGCAATACATCGTGGAATTCGAACTCGCCCTGGGGACCTCGAATCAGGACACTATTGGATGGCCCTGGCGTATCAGGCTGGCCGATTGGAACTAGCGTAACCACCTGGAATAGCGCCGGACTACCGGAAGTGGCCGCGATGTGGCCGCGCACGCGAACCGCGTGTGCGCGGACCAACTGCAGGTCGAAGCCTTGTAATTCCGCCCCCGGTTCAACCTTCACCATGGCCGCCTGCCGGGCGTCTATCGTGCCCGGATAGAAGATAGTCGGATAAGCCTCGCTTCCGGTCGCCGCGCCGGTCTTTGCAGCAGGCCGCTCGATGCGGACTCCGTCTAGCTGATTTCTCGGCGTGGATGTTGCCGACACCCGGTACTCGCCCGGCGCGATCTGAAAGACCCGGTACTCGCCACGGTCGTTCGTGGTCGCATAGCCCTTCACCGACCGGGTGTCCTTTTTCGCTCGCGAAGCCGACACAACTATGCCCACCCCGGAAATCGGATCGCCGTCCGCGTCGAGGATCCGTCCCGAGATGGCGCCGGTGCGCAGCAGCTTCACCTTCACGTCCGATGTAGTCTGTCCCACTTGCACATTCACGGTCTGAGATTGTGCGCGCGCGGCCACATATCCGTCCCGCTCGACCGCAAGTAGGTAGGTTCCCGGATCCACATCGTGCAGCGTGAATTTGCCCTCCGAGTCTGTGATCGCGCCGATGCCGCCCGCCTGATCGTGCCGGAGGATGACAACAGCCTTCGCGACGCCGTCGCCCGATTTCCCGTCAACGACGACTCCCGCGACGGATCCAGTCTTGGCTGGCTCGGCCGGAGTCACTTGACCCGCCATCGGCCCAGCAACACAAAGCAGGGCTGACGCGGTCAACAGCCGGACGCACATGATGGAGAGGCCTCGAATGCTATTATGCAACCCCCGGAGCCTCGGCGCTACCTCTGACTGGCCGCTAGACGCCTTACCCGCGGATGCGGCCGAGCGTCCGACTCGGCCGGGCTGCCGGCAGCCCCGGCGCCTGCGCGCCTCGCGGGCGTTTGGCTCCTCACACGCAAGCCAGGAAGTGTTCTGTTTTCTGCAACGCGAAAAATGCGCAAGCCGATTCTTGTATTTGCACTTTTTATTCGCGTATAGCATTTCCACGCCAAAGGAGGAGGGTATCGTGCGTTGCCGAACGACCGTGAGTTTATGTTTGCTCGTCATGGCGGGGGTGCACCTAGCGCCTCGAAAACGCCTCAGCCTGAACTGCGCGACTTTTCCGGAGGCACATGTAGGAAATGCCCAAGAGGCCAATTGCGAAAAAATGCGCGCAGTTCAGGAGCCTGTCGGAGAGAAAATATCTTGTGGGCGACTCTTCGTTCGGCGCGGGCCCTGCGCAGAGAGTGTTCAGTTGCGTCGAACATGGAAGAGACATTTTGCGGGTGTCGAACTGGCCCTATCCGGCGGTAACTGGATTCCAGTTTGGCATAAGTGCGATTCGGTGGCGGAAGAGCTTCAGTAAGTTGTGAGTCGCACAGATCAGCTTCCACTCACACGCCACTTTCTTCAGACTTCGTAGTCGGAATCTGCGAATGTTGCGTGCCTCTTTGATTTGACCGAACACGGGTTCGACGGTCGCCTTTCGTTTCGCATAAAGAGCCTTGCCGGCGTCGCTGGCGAGCCGCTCTCGCATGTGCAGCGCCTCTTCGTTTTGCGGCGCGTTGGGGGGCAGCGGCGCACCGGGCGGTTGCGGCTGGGAGTCGGGAGAAACCAACACCTGAATGTCTCGCATCGCCGGATCGCGCAAACTGACGGTGTCCCAGTAGCCGGCATCGGCAGTGACTGTATCCGGGGCGCTGCCGGTTGCCTGGCGCACCGCCTGCACCATAGGGAGCAACTGTTGGCGATCCGTGGTTTGTTGGGTAAGTTCAGCCGCCACGATCACCTGCGCGTGCGAGTCCGTCGCGATCTGCGCATTGTAGGCTTGGACGAAGCACTTGTGCGCGTTGTCCTTCATGACGCGCGAATCCGGGTCCACGAAATTGTATTGCCGACTGGGTTCGGCCGCACGGCTTTTCGCGCGGCGTAACCGCCCTCTGGCTTTCTGCCGCTGCTGCGGATCTTCCGGCGGCTGCTTGGCCGCCTCCTCTTTGGTGGGGCGGCCGTGCTTGCGAGGTTGCCGATTCTGCTCGGCGGCTTCCAACTCCTGTTTCGCTTCGCGCTCCAGTTCGGCCTTGGCCTGCCGGAGACGTTCCAGTCGGCTCTGCGCGTCGGCCAGCTCGGCAGGCAGGGGGTCGGAGGGCTGTCCCTTCCCCCAGCGCTGATCTTCTTCTTCGTCGGTGTGTTGCGCCTCGGCCAGCAGCCGCGCCACTGTTTCCTTCCAGTATTGTTCCCGCTCCGTCAGCTTCCGATACGGCACCGAGCGACGGGTGCTGGCGTTGGCCATGATCTTGGTGCCATCAATGGCCACGTTGCCGAGCTTCACCAATCCCGCCTTCTGACAAAGCCGCAGGGCCTGCACGAAGAGGCCCGCGAGCGCCTCCAGATGCTGCTGCCGAAACGCCGCGACCGTATCGTGGTCGGGGTGCTGGTCGGCTGCCAGATACCGGAATGCCACGTCATCGTGCGTGGCGCGTTCGATGCGCCGGGAACTCGTCACCCCGACGCAATAGCCGTACAGCAACAAGCGCGTCAACAGTAACGGGTGATAGGCCGAAAGGCCGCGGCCATCCTGGCGCCCGTACTCCGCATAGATCGCCGACAGGTCCAGTTCGTTGGTGACATCGGCGATGAAGCGAGCCAGATGGTTTTCCGGCAGCCAGTCCTGCAAAGAAGGCGGAAGAAGAAACTGCTGATCGAGATCGCAAACCCGAAAGCGTTTGTCCACGCCCTTATAGTACGGATTTGCTTCTTGCTGTCAAGTACTTTGTGATGCTTCTATCTCCGACAGGCTCTCAGGCTGACCGGTTTTCGCGGCTTTCGACCTCTGTTAGAGACAACCTTCGTCTGGTTGAAATATTTCGATCCTCTCCAGCACGTCCGAATCGTTTTGCTTATGCCTCTCCACGCCCGAGAACTCAAAAGCTACGTAAACGTATTCCTCTTCGCAGTACCATGGGGCAGTTTCTTCTCCGATCTTGACGAGATCAGCATACTGACTCTCAGTCCTTTCACCAAAAGCGGTGTACATCCACGTGAAATCGGTGTTTCTTGAGCGCAGAGAGTCTTCCAATTCCCTGCGCGCTATACCTGGGTGGAACGCCTCTGAATATGTCCGGAGTGCAACTTTGTAGCCGATTTCCCGCTTTCTCCTCGCCGTGGTTTGAACGCTACGCCGAACAGCGAGCGCGGACAGCACGATGACCAAGACGGTCAATATCACTAGCCAGCGCTTCATTCGCTGAAATTGTAACGCCTCATGCACGCTCCTCGCAGCTACGCGATCTCGACTTGACAGCCCTTGTGACTACTTGGTCAACGGGCCAAAGCCCGATATGTGGCGTCAGCAGAAACTGGCGGTTCAGAGGAATTGGCGACTGGCAAGTTGACGGGAAAGGTGCGGCCCGCGGATGTGGCCTCGCCCGATTCGGCCGGGTTCCCGGCTGCCACGGCGCGCACGTGCCTCGCCCTGCCACGACGTCCGTCTGTCTCCCGTGCGGGCATCGTCGAAGCCGCGCGCGTTCAGCCTCGCAACAGCTTTTCCCAATCTCCGATCGCTCCCGCCCCGCCGGCGCCGCCGCTACCGCTTCATCTTGGCCACGTGCACGTCGAACGTCATGCCGGGCAGCAGGCTCGAGAGCACGAACACGGTGAAGTCCGCGCCGGTGAGTTCCGCGTTGCGGTACACCCCCGGCTCGCGCTCCACCACCTCCTTGTTCGCGTTGAGGTCGTCGAGGAACGCCTGCGCGGTTTGGACGCTCGGCGCCTCGCCGCCCGACCGGCGCCAGCGTCCGCCTGCGATCGCCTCCGCGGCGTACGACCGGATCAGCTTCGGCCAGTACTTCTCGAGCAGCGCCTGGCTCGCGAACGCATCGGCCCAGATCAGTTCGCCGTTCACGGCGACGACCGCCCCCACCGCATGTTGCGACCGCAGCTCATGCGCCAGCTTCTCATACGTGCGTTCAATCGGGAGCGCCATGGCGCCGACCTTCTCCGCGACGAGCGTGCTTTCGATCGTGCCCGCGAGAGACGACGTCGGAGGGGGCGCCGGTGCGGCGGCGGCTGAAGCCATTACCTCCACATTTGCGCGGGTGCGATTCACCTCGTCCCACACCTCCTGCTGGCTTTTCGCCGCCATCGCCCTCAGCCGCACGCTCGGCTGCGCCATCAGCCCGTTCATCGGCCGGAAGTACTCCGAATCGCCCGTCCACCGGTGCGGCTCCACGCAGAACACGCCCAGCGCGATCGGCTCGCCGTGCGGCGCCACAATCCGGTCTTTGCCGATCACGCGGTCCTGCTTGCCGCCCGTCACGATCTCTCCGGCCAGCAACAGCAGCGGCCGGTCCGAGTGGTTCTCCAGCACCAGTTGATTGACCTGCGCCTGCGGCTGCGGAACCGGCCGCGGCCACTCCTGCGGGCGCGGCCGCACCAGCCCGCGCGCCGATCCCTGCTCGGTGACCACCACTTCGCCGGAACGAATTCCCTCGTCCAGCGTCAAAAAGCCATGGGTGTCCCAGGTGCGCTCCGCAACCACCGGGAAGACGGTGAGGTTGTTCTCGGTGACCGGAGCGAGCACCTTATACGGCCCCGCTGGTTTCATCTCCCCGGCGCCAGCGCGCAGCACAATCATCGACGCCGCCAGGGCGCCCAACGCCAGCAGCGCCGCTTGGCACAGCCGCCGGCTCGGCAAGTTCTCGAATGGATGCCAGTTCATGACGTTTCCTCCTAGATATCGGTTGCGACGGACCGGACCGCTCGGCGGCCCTTGCCCGTTCATCCCCTGGAACGCCGCCGCACGCCGTTCTTGCAGGAAGTTTTTCTTTTTTTTCGAAACCCCGCGCGCCGGACCGCGAGCCTGGCTCGTTGCCCGCACCCCGCCGGGGATGTGGATTGAGGTGTGCGACATGGAGTGGGAACTCGGCGGCTGGCTTTGTATCGGGGCACCGGCTTGAGCCGTTCCACAACACATCGGTAGCCGAAGGCTTTTGCCGCTGGGGCTTTCCTGCGGGCGCGGGGGCTGAAGCCCAACCGTTTCTTGCGATCCTTCGGCTCGGCTGAAGCCGTGCCCTCTCTCGAAAATGGCCGCGCTGGTCGTTGGTTTTGCTTGACCTTGGCAGGTCGGGGACCTGCCCCACTTTCCTCATAACGCGACTGATACAAAGCCCCTGAAAGAAAGAAGCCTTGCGTACCTCTACGGCCAGGTCCGCCGGAATTCATTAGCAATGGAGTTTCGCATTCCTGTGTGGCACGCCCCGAGGATTGCGCCAGGCCGTGTCGCGTGGCAACATCGAGTAGGATTGGAAGAACCGTGGATCGCGCCGGCATTTCGCTGAACGAAGCTCCCGCTTCGCCGGGCACAGCGTTGACCGTCGAACCTGCCCTGCTGGCGCGCCTCTACGAACGCTCCGGCGCGGACCGCTTCGGTCTCTCTCCGCACGATCTGGCGGCGATCCTGGAGGATGTCTGCGCCCGTTGCCTGCGCGCATCCACGCCCGCGGACGTTCGCGCTCTGCTGGAATCGCTGCGCATCGAAGAACTCGTGCTGGCGCGCGCCTGCGCCGCGGGCCACGACGCCGCTTGGGAGCTTTTCTTGACGCGCTATCGCGCCAAGCTGTACGACGCGGGCGTGGCTATCGCCCGCGACGAATCCATCGGCCACGAGCTCGCCGGCTCGCTCTACGCCGATCTCTACGGCACCCGCGTCGACGCCAGCGGCCGGCGCGTCTCGAAGCTCCTCTCGTATTCCGCGCGCGGCTCGCTCGAGGGTTGGTTGCGCACGCTCCTCGCGCAGGAATACGTCAACCGCTATCGCGCCGGCCGCCGCGCCGTCAGCCTCGATGCGCTGGAGCAGGCCGGCCAGCAGTTCGCCTCGACCGCCGCAGCCGATCCCGCTGTCGCGCCGGAAGCCGGGCCGGTGCGCGAGGCGCTCGAAGCCGCCGCCGGCGAAACCCTCCGCGAGTTGCGCGCCGAGGACCGCCTGATCCTGGCGTCCTATTACTTGGATGGCGCCACGCTCGCCCGCATCGGCCGCATGCTCGGCGTCCATGAATCCACCATCAGCCGCCGCCTCGACCGCGCCGTCGCCGACTTGCGCAAGCGCCTCCTGCAGCGGCTCCGGGAAAAAGGGTTGAGCGCGCGCCAGGCCGAGGAAGCTCTCGAAGCCGACGTCCGCGACCTACAGGTGGATGTTCGAATAGCCCTGCAAGAAAGGAGTGGATGATGCGTTCTTTGTATGCGGTGCTGGCCACGCGCCTGGTTGGTGTGGGTCTTGCCGCCACTGACCTCCCGTCGTCTACTGTGAAAAGGAGAGGAGATCCCGATTCGAGGTGAGCGCACAACGGATGCCTAAGCTGCCCAATTCGTTGCTCTCCCGCCTGCGCGCGCAGACGCCGGCTACGCTGGACGCTGCGTCCGCGCCACACCCGGACGCCGACACGCTCGCCGCCTTCGCCGAGCGCGCCCTCCCCGCGCCCGAGCGCGCCTCCGTGACGCTGCATCTCGCCGCCTGTGCCGATTGCCGCGCCACGCTGGAGCTGGCCTTCGGCGTCGAGGCGCTCCCGGTTCCAGACGAGCGTCCGGCCGCGGCAGGCCCGTGGCTTAGTGCCCATCTCTGGCGCTTCTTGCTTCCCGCGCTCGCAGCCTCGCTCGCCCTCGTCCTTTTCCTGCCCTCCTTGCACCGGAGCGAGCCGGTTCGCATCGCAGCCGTGAGGGCGCTTCCACATCCGGAGCTGCTGCCGGGCCCCGCCACCGCCGTCCCCACTCCCGCGGCGCCCGCCGCCGCCGTTCCCGAGCCCGCGCGCGCTCGCGCAGCTTCCGCACCGGTAGCGGTCGCCGCCAACCCCCAGCCCCTTCCCAGCCCGGCCTCCTTTGGCGCGCTCACCCAGCAACCGGGCCTCATGGCTTCGGGGCGGATGACGTCGCGGATGCTGGCCGCCGCGCCACCTCCGCCCCCACCCAGCCTCGTCGACTCCCTCCCCCAGTCGGTTGAAGCTGTCGAGACGGCCAAATCGAGCGTGCCGGTCCAGCAGGCTTCCACGCCATCTCAGCAAGGCGCGCACGCACCCGCGCCAGGCGGCCAACCCGATCTGGCGCCAGTGAATGCCGAGGTCGTGGCGGGCAAGTCCCAGGTTTCGCCCAACGCCGCCTACCTCGCACACTCTGCCGACGCCGCGCAGGACCTGATCGTGCCGCAGGTCACCTTGCTCCAGTCGCAGTCGTCGGCAGCCTCTACCGCCGAGGTCACGCAGAAATTTTCGCCGTTGCGCGCACAAGGCTTGAACGCCGCTCTTCCTCAGCCGGCCGCACGCTGGGAGATCTGCCGCCTGTTCGACGATCGACAACGCGTCCAGGGCCACCTTTGCCAAGTGTCCGCAGACGGCACTCGGCGCGCGGTCACCATCGATCCCTCCGCGGAACTCCTCGCCGTCGCCTCGCGCGGAGCCGAGGTCTGGGCCGGCGGCGCCGCCGGCGCCCTCTACTCCTCCACCGACAACGGCCTCCACTGGCGCCGCTCCATTGTCTCGGCCACGGGCACCGGCCAGAACCGGCCACTGGCTTTTACCGAATCGATCGTCGCCATTGACCTGAACATTCCCGGACAAGTCCGGATCGCCACCTCCACCGGTGAGACCTGGATCCTCCAGGGCGGGCTCTGGCGCCGCGATCTCCGCTAACGGCCGCCGCTATAAAGGATACTCATCATGCCTACGCGACGCTTCTTCCTGCAATCGGCTGCCGCGGCGTTTGCCGGCGGTGCAAAGGGCGCGCCCCAGTGGCCCAGCCGCCGGCCGCCGTTGCCTGAGCGTAACTTCACCAGCGAGGCGGTGGAGGCAAGAATCCGGCAAGTGCAGAATGACATTGCCGATCCCGAGCTCGCCTGGTTATTCGGGAACTGTTTCCCCAACACGCTCGATACGACCGTACGCACGGGCCAGTTGGACGGCAAACCCGACACCTTCGTCATCACCGGCGACATCGACGCAATGTGGCTGCGGGACTCCGCCGCCCAGGTCTGGCCCTACCTGCAGTACGTCCGCGAGGACCGCCCGCTCCGGGCGCTGCTGGCCGGCGTGGTCAACCGGCAAACCCGGTGCGTCCTCATCGATCCTTATGCGAACGCCTTCAATTATGGCCCGACCGGCAGCGAGTTTGACAAAGACCTGACCCAGATGAAGCCCGAGTTGCACGAACGCAAGTGGGAAATCGATTCGCTCTGCTACACCGTGCGCCTGGCGCACGGATATTGGAAAGCGACGGGCGACGGCTCCTGTTTCGACACCGACTGGCGGCGCGCCGCCGCGCTCATCGTGCGGACCTTTCGCGAGCAACAGCGCCTCCACGGCCCCGGCCCGTATTCGTTCCAGCGCGTAGCCGCCAATCCTAACGATTCGCTGGCGCAGGGTGGATTCGGCAATCCCACGCGCCCTTGCGGCCTGATCCACTCCGGCTTCCGGCCCTCCGACGATGCCTGCGTTTTCCCCTTCCTGGTTCCCTCTAATTTGTTCGCCGCCACGTCCCTCGAACAACTCGCCGCGATCTTTGAAGCAGAACTGCCGGACAAAGGGTTTGCCCGGGAGTGCCGGGAGTTTGCGGCCGAGGTGCGCGCGGCTCTCAATCAGCATGCCAGGGCCAATCGTCCGCGCTACGGCGAGACCTGGGCGTACGAGGTGGACGGCTTCGGCAATCAATTGTTCATCGACGATGCCAATGTGCCCAGCCTGCTGTCGCTGCCTTACCTGGGCTGCTGCGCGGCCGACGATCCTGTGTACCAGAACACCCGCGCCTGGGTGCTCGGTGACGACAATCCGTATTATTATCGCGGAGCCGCGGCCGAGGGATTGGGAGGCCCCCACTCCGGACTGGGCATGATCTGGCCGCTGGGTATCATCACCCGCGCCCTGACCAGCAACAGCGAAGCAGAGATTGCCGCATGCCTGAAGATGCTGCGGAACACGCACGCGGGCAAAGGGTTCATGCATGAGTCCTTTTTCAAGGACGACGCCAGCCGCTTCACGCGTTCCTGGTTTGCCTGGGCCAATACGCTGTTCGGCGAATTGATCCTGAAGGTGCAGGAACGGCACCCTGGATTGCTATCCCGAGTCTGAGTGAGTCCCCTGTCGCAGTGGTGCTGTTGAGAAACCGCTCCCTGACGGTCGCGACTCCGATCAGAGCCGCGACCGAAGGGAGCGGTCGCGCCGCATAGAGCGTGACATCACGCGGTCGAAGACCTAATTGCCCGCAAGCGTCCGCGCGAATACTTCGCTGTCCACGTTTCCGCCGGACAGTATCACTGCCACGCGCCGGCCCTGCATATGCTCGCGCTCCTGGAGCAGCGCCGCAAGCGCCGCCGCGCCCGCGCCCTCGGCGACATTGTGGGTGTCGGAGAACAGGTGCCGCATGGAACTCCGGATCTCATCCTCCTCCACTGTGACGATGCGGTTGACACCGCCGAGAATGATCTCGATTGCCGCCGGGTCCGGCACACGGCAAGCCATGCCATCGGCAATGGTCTGCCCGACCTCGGCAGCGATCGGGCGGCCGGCGGCGAACGACTGGGCATAAGCGCTGGCCCGAGCGGCCACCACGCCGACGACTTCGGTTCGCAATCCCAGCGCATTGCGCGCGGCTACGACGCCGCAAATCCCGGAACCCATACCAATCGGGACGTACACGGCATCCAGGTCCCCCACGGCGCCGAACAGTTCGAGCGCGTAGCTCGCCACGCCGGCAATCAGCGTGCTGTCGAAGGAGCGGACCAGGTGCAGTTGTTCAGCCTCCGCTAGTTTCGCCGAATGCTCGTAGGCCTCCTGGAAGTCCTGACCGTATTCGATCAGTTCCGCGCCCAGCGCGCGCATTGCGGCGTTCTTCTCGGGACTGTTGCCGTATGGAACTACGATGAGGGAGCGCAATCCCGTGCGGCTGGCCGCGAACGCAACACTCTGCCCGTGGTTTCCACGAGTCGCCGCGATGACGCCAGTCACGTTGGGTTGGCGCCGGCGGAGCGAATCCATGTAGACCAGGCCGCCGCGCACCTTGAACGCTCCCACGGGAGAATGATTCTCGTGCTTCACCCAGGTCTCGGCTCCGACGCGGGCACAGAGTAGGGGCCACCGGATCTGAGGGGTCGGCGGCATGGCGCGGTGGACAAGTTCCGCCGCGGCCTGGATCGAAGCGAGGGAAGGCAGGGTCATGAGGGGGCTTCTGACGATTGTAAACAATTCAACACCCTGCGGGGCGAGACTCATGTACTCGATTCGACGGACAGCGTCCGTTATTGTTACCACGGAAGTCACCAAACCGTGACCGGTTTTTAATCACGCGTAGACATCGGCTTGCGAGAATCTCCGGAGAGGTTAATCCATGCGCCAGGTGTTTTCGATTGCAGTCTTGTTGTGTCTCTTGAGCGCCACGCTGCTGTTCGCTCAGTTTGAAACGGCCGAAGTGCTGGGCACGGTGCGCGATCCCAGCGGGGCCGTGATTGCGCGCGCAGCGCTTACGCTGACCAACCAGGCAACAGGTGTGCAGTTCAAAGTCGTCACTGCCGAGAACGGCGATTTCGATTTTTTCAATGTGCAGGCGGGCCGTTACTCGCTCGCCGTCGAGCACACCGGGTTCAACAAGATCACGATCGACGCTCTTACCGTCGACGTAGGCGCCCGGCAGCGCGTGGACGTCTCGATGAAGGTGGGCGCCGTCACGGAATCCGTCGAAGTTTCGAGCACCGCGGCCGCCCTGGAGACCGACTCGAGCGACCGGGGCCACGTGGTCAGCACCGCGGCGGTTACCGAACTCCCCCTCAACGGCCGCAATTATGCGGACCTTGCGCTGTTAGACGCCAACGCCGTCAAATCGCCCATTGCGGATTCCTTCTCAGCCACCGGCACACCGCGAGAGGGCGCGTTCAACGTAAACGGGATGCGCAGCACCTACAATAACTTTCTGCTGGACGGCCTGGATAACAACGCGTACGGGACCAGCAACCAGGGTTACTCGGCTCAATTGGTGCAGCTTTCCCCGGATGCGCTGGCCGAGTTCAAGATCATCACCGGCAACTACGGCGCGGAGTACGGGCGCGTGGGCGGCGCGGTGGTGAACGCGGTGATGAAATCGGGCACCAACACGCTTCACGGCACCGCGTACGAGTTTCTTCGCAACACGGATCTGAACGCCGCCGGCTTCACTTTCAGCCCGGCCGTATTCGAGAAGCCTACACTGCAGCGCAACCAGTTCGGCTTCACGGTGGGCGGCCCGATCGTCAAGAACAAGCTGTTCTACTTCGCGGATTATGAAGGGTTCCGGCAGTTGCAGCGCTATCTGAACTTCGATTCGATTCCCGACATGAACGATCGCAGCGGGATTCTGCCGGTCGCGGTGTACGATCCGTTGAACAAGACCGTCTATCCGGCTAACCAGGCGATTCCCATTTCGCAACTGAATCCGTTCGCCGCCACGGTCCTGAGCCAGTTGCCGGCGCCCAATGGCCCGGGCCGCTCCAACGACGACGAGGCGCTGCTGCTGATCCGCGATTACGGCGACAAGTTCGACGCCAAAATCGACGGCCAGATCAACGACCGCATGTCGGCGTTCATCCGCTTCAGCCAGCGCAAGGACCTGCAATATTACGCGCCCGACCTCACCGGACCGTCCGGCGGGGATGGCAACGGATACATTCACGTGGTCGATCAGAACGCTTCGCTCGGCTA
>Ga0187875_10000462_pt1 | contig 34049 bp, 34 predicted proteins | sample June2016WEW_17_1_2_FD_132978 | JGI IMG/M metagenome (GOLD analysis project Ga0187875, IMG submission 132978) | Peatland microbial communities from SPRUCE experiment site at the Marcell Experimental Forest, Minnesota, USA - June2016WEW_17_10 | ecosystem: Environmental > Terrestrial > Soil >...
AGAGAGAGGGGTCACACCTACACTCCTGACAATGGCGGGGCAGACAGACTGGTTGCAGAGGAGATGAAACAGAGCAAAGCTGTTGGAATGCTTGAGAGGGAGCTCGGGGCGTGAAAAGTGTAGGTGTGACCCCTCTCTTCACTTCGCGGGAAAGCCGGTCAAGCGATTCCACAAGCAAGACACTGCCTTCTGAAATCCTGCTTCCCTTTACCAATTCCAGGAACCGACCAAGCGCGCCTTCTCGATGCTCCCCGTGATAGGCACTCAAGCCCAAATCCTGAAGATTTAGGTTTTCATCCAACACAAGGCCATGCTGAGCCGCATACCTCTTTGAAAGATCAAGCTGGCGGCGCAACGAGTCCCCATTTAGCTGATCCGGAGTAGAAAAACGGATGTAACTATAGGCTTTGGGTGTCATGGCTGCTCCTTTCTGTAACCAAAACGGTATCATAGATTTGAATGGGAGTACCTAAAATTCTCTGGATATTGGAAATTTCACTTTTCAATTATGACTAAGGAGCCGGAGGGAGTGGGCAAATAGGACCGGGGGCCTTTCATTATGTTGGCGTTGCCTTGCTGCATAGGACATAGGCCACTCCAGAGCGCTGAACCAGGGCGGCGTATTTGCCGGTGCCTGATTAAAGAATTGACGCACCGCGAGGGCGCGCGCGTGGACAATCACAGGAGCAAACTTCAACGAGATCGACGAGAGACGCCGGTATCTCGTTAGGAGTTGGGCGAATCTGCCTGACGACAGACCGCTTGCTGCTCGCCCCTTTGGGAACTTCACGAGCCTTTAGTGTCGGCCATCCGGTAACGCCCGCCTTCACGGCGAAATTGCCCGCGATGGAGGAACAGCGGGAAAATAAGTGAAACATGAGACAGTTTGTTGTACTGTACGTAACGAGAAGATGGTTGACCCAGGAGCATAGAGGGTAAATTATCTGCCTGATTTTTCTAGTGAAACAGAAAAAGGAGGCAGAAATGAGCCTGGAAACTGTCGCAGTAGATTCAGAACATCACCCGCACCAGCTCCGGCACTCTTGCGGCTTTGCCCTGGCTGACCAGGGCGCGGACACGCGGCTTATTCAAGACTATCTAGGACACAGGAACATACAGCACACCGTCATTTACACGGCGACCAATCCGGCGCGGTTTGAACGATTGTGGAGATAACTGTCTGAATATTGATAAATCTAAAATAAAGGAGATTTCATTTTATGAAGACGAGCATGAGTATATTTACGGCTGTGCTTTTATTACTTTCATTGATTTATCCATTAATATGTATGGCAAATTATGAACTGGTGTCATCAAATATATTAACACGTGTGTTTATGATAAAATATGGAAATAATTCAGGATCAAGCTTTACTGTAGATGTTGATAATAAACAGTATTTAATTTCGGCCAAACACTTTCTTTCAACATTAAAAGAAAGCGATGACATTGAAATATTTCATAATTCCAGATGGGAAAAACTAACGGTAAAGAGGATATTTTTAAAGAATCCAAACATAGATATTGTCGTGATGGCACCATCACGACAACTGTCTCCATCATACTACATCGAACCATCAATAGCCAATATTATTATTAGCCAAAATGTATTTTTTCTTGGTTTTCCATTAAATATATATGATGATGTTAAAGAGTTTAACAATTATTTTCCACTTCCGCTAGTAAAAAAGGGAATTATTTCAATGTTGTTCAATGACAATAATAAAGATGTAAAGATGATATATATAGACGGTCATAACAACCCTGGTTTTTCTGGCGGTCCAATTGTTTGTTATGATCTAAAAGATCCTCAAAAATTAAAAGTTATTGGAGTTGTGTCAGGTTATAGGCTACAAGAAGGAGCCGTATATGATAGTGAAAAAGCTACTGCACTTAAAATATTTGAAAATTCAGGAATTCTTATAGGATATACTATCGACTATGCGATTGATGCAATAAAAAGTAATCCAATAGGCGTAGAGATCAAGCCCTAATATCTGAACTCGCCACTGCAAGTGTTGTCGTGCCGAGTGCCAAAAATCTTAATTTGTGTCACAGGACAAGATTGGTCAGATGGTTTCCCCAAACCAGAAGACCCCTGGTTCAACTCCCGCGTCCTACCGTTTTGGTGCAGAAAAGGTGCAGGTTCAAAACGAGCCTTACCCCGTCTATGTTTGCGGGCGAAGTCGGCGGTCCAAATCCTCTCCCGCCTATGGGTACAATCAAGGGGTTAGCTTGATAAGCTAATCCTTTTTTATTTTCCCTGTATATCTACTGTACAGGACAGGGGTACCAAGATTGGCTTTAAAGCCACGATCTCCGCTCAATCCATACCTGATTAATACCCCTCAAAAAAAAGCGGGCAAGCAGTGGATAGTTTGTTATATTTTATCTCTACTCTGCCACGTCAGTTGCGCAGTCGTCGCCCATGTTGCCGAATGGTGAATTATTCCAGCCGATAATTACGGGAAAAAGAAGTTTTCTAAAATTCAGTGCAAAGGAAGGAAAAGACCATGAAAGAACATGGAACAGACCGACCGATTACTAAAAAACAGGTATCCGATCTTTGTGCCGGTGTCACGGGAGAGATACTTTCGTTCGTTCAAAACCTTAATTTCGAACAGGCAAAATGGCTCTTTAGCCACAAGGCACAATTAGCAAATGCCATTCGTGACGCGATTCGCGCCATGGCAGGAAACTTCGGCGATTCGCCGGATTATCTCATCTGGTGGCAGAATTTCTATCGGGAGGAAGGAATCGAAATTGATTTTCGAACATTCGAGATTCCTGAGAAGCCTTATGGTGATTGGTGGCTTATCTTGGTAGCTCACGGGATGACCTATAATAAGGTTATTCAGGCGCTTCGCAAGAAACTCGAAGCCTGGCTTTATACCAAAGACTTGGATGCGGCTATTAACCCTAACAAGGAACAACGCCGGGCTATCTACAAACCCTATGCTATCTGGGTTCAGGCTAAACCCGAAGCCGATCTGAAACTCACAAACAAATCAGCTTCCGATTTTGGTGACATGCCCGGGGTTACCCTGCTGGAGCGTTTGCTTCTGGAGGTTTTCTACTATTGTTTTGTAGCCACCGGCAAGCATCTGGATTTACAGAACATCACGCTCTGTTTAGGTTCTCGTTATAACGACGGCAATGTGCCGGGCGTCAACTTCTGTTCGAGCGGTGACGAGGTGGACATCGGCGACTACAGACCCGAGGGTCGCCACGAAAATGTGCATTCCCGTCAGGTAGTTTTTTAGGGTCATCCTGTAAATGAGCATCACCAGGTCGAGAAAGGACACTATCCGTCTGCTGTTAATTCGGGCTATGGGGTTTTGGAAGTTTGTCTTGCCTTAAAAGGGCTTTGCCCCGAAGGGACCCATCCGACAACTCCGGGGCAGGAGAATCCTTCCCATAGGCACTCATTTGCCGGATGATCCCAAAATTTTGCCGCAAGCCTCGTCAATTGAGGCCCCTTGAGACAGAAAAGCAAATTCATCAAAACCGGCAGTTCAAATTTCAGTTGACTTGGGCCGAATAGGTGTGTATACACTCTTTTGAGTGAAGAGTGAGCGGGAAAAGCAAGAGAAAATAATTCCTCTTCGTTCTATCGCTACGCGAGGAAGAGTCAGGATGCGAGCCCTTGGAAGATACACCGAAAAAGTTGGATAGCGCCAAATGCAGGGAAATAGGGCGCAGTTGCGCCTGCTACAATCTGCGGAGGGCCGCCCGCGCCATCACGAGGCTCTACGATGATTTCCTGAGGCCAAGCGGCCTCAGAACTACCCAGTATTCGGTGCTTGTGGCGACCAAATTGCGGGGACCTGTCGCCTTGACAAAACTGGCAGAGTTGACCGTTACCGAGCGGACTACACTCACACGAAACCTGACTATCCTCGAGAAGAAGGACTTCATCCTCATTGAACCGGGAAGCGACCGCAGGGAACGTCAGGTGACTATCACTGGACAGGGTCAGAATGCGCTGATGGGAGCAATACCATTGTGGGAAACGGCGCAGGCGCATATTGAGAAGGGACTGGGCGAGGATCGGCTGGGAGGTCTGCTCAAAGACCTGTCGGAGCTCACCGCCCTGGCTCGCATTACATAAGCTCTTTTTTTTTGAGAAATGTGTGCATATACACTGATGTGCGGGAGCGGATCATTACCTATCACGAATAGAATCTATAAGAGGAGGTGCGTATGGCTTGCACAGAACAACAAAGAGAGCCTATAGGCGACTTGTCTGTTTGGCTGGAGAGCGCCATTAAGGAGTTCTGTCTGGACTCTTCGGATAATTCCCTGAAAAATAAAGAAAATGACAGGGCCTGGGATGAACCGCTCGTGGGCTTCTCGATCGGCTGTGACCCTCTCTATCAGGCGATCAAGGAGGACATAGGTCCTTTTTACATGACTCCCATCGAGGTCTTCAAGAAGTCATTCCCCGACACAAAAACATCGGCGGACGAACTCACGGTCATTAGCTGGATACTGCCCCAGACGCAAGTCACCAGGACCGACAACCGGCAAGAGACCGCATACCCTTCCGAAAGGTGGGCGAGGTCAAAAGCTTATGGTGAAGTCTTCAATGCAATGATTCGCCGTCATGTGGTGGATATCCTCAGGAACTCGGGGTTCAAAGCCGTCGCCCCCGTCCTTGCGCCCTTTTGGTCATGGGAAGTCTCCGAGCGGCACAGTCTTGCTTCTAACTGGTCCGAGCGGCACGCTGCCTATGTTTCCGGATTGGGTACTTTCGGGCTCTGCGACGGTCTCATCACACGGACCGGCAAAGCCATGCGCTGTGGATCCGTCATTGCCGAAATCTCCGTGCAGCCGACCGGCAGGCCATACACCGATCACCACGAATATTGCCTTCACTTCTCACGCGGCGCATGTGGGAAATGCATAAAGCGATGTCCCGCAGCAGCGATCAGCGAACTTGGGCACGATAAGACGAAATGCTTTAATTACCTGGAACATGTCACAAAGGAATACGTAAAAAACCATTTCGGCATTGAAACGGATGTTTGTGGATTGTGCCAGACCGGTGTTCCGTGCGAGTCCAGGGTCCCTGTAAAAGAATAGCCCGGAATTTTACTGCTCACGTCCATATAACAGTGGACCTTAAGTCTTGAGACGAGAAAGGGAGAAAATGAGCAAACTATTTGAAAAGAGCGCATTGAGGGGGATGCAGTTGGCGAACCGGTTCGTCAGGTCCGCAACCTGGGAGGGTATGGCCGCTGATGATGGAGCGGTGACGCCGAAACTGATGGAGACGATGAATGCTCTCGCCAGAGGCGGTGTGGGGTTGATTATCAGCAGCCACACCTACGTGCGGCCGGAGGGGAAGGCGGGCCCGTGGCAGCTTGGCGTCTATAAAGACGAACTCGTTCCAGGGCTTCAGGAAATGGCTGCTTCAGTCCATGAGGGTGGCGGCAGGATAGTGATGCAACTTGCCCATGCAGGCCACTTTGCAGCAGAGAAACTGACCGGACAGCCTCCGCTCGTTGTCTCGGACTTTGAGGGCCTCGCCAAATCGCCGCGCAAAGAAATAACGGCCCGGGATATCCGGGAGATCGTTTCAGCTTACGGGGACGCGGCCAAAAGGGCCAAGGCGGCGGGTTTTGACGGGGTGCAGATCCACTCCGCGCATGGCTACCTCCTCAGCCAGTTTCTTTCCCCTGCGTTCAATAAGCGCTCAGATGAGTATGGAGGAAACGCATCCAACCGCGCCCGCATTCATCTGGAGGTATACCGCGCCATCCGTGAGGTTGTGGGCGGCGACTATCCCATACTGGTCAAAATGAACTGCCGGGATTTCGACGAGAACGGATTGAGCCTGGATGATTCCGTTCGGGTTGCAGGCCTGCTCGCCGACGCCGGTTTGGATGCAATTGAAGTGAGCGGCGGCCTGCTGACGGGGGGCGCACTTTCACCGAGCCGCCCCGGAATTCATTCCGAGGAAAAAGAAGCCTACTTCAAAGAGGAGCTTCGCGCCTTCAGAAAGGCTGTATCCATCCCGCTCATCCTGGTGGGCGGCATAAGGTCGTTCGAAGTCGCTGAAAGGCTCGTTGACGAGGGAATGGCCGATTACATCTCCATGAGCCGGCCTTTTATCAGGGAGCCGGATTTGATCAATCGCTGGAAAGCCGGGGACCATCGCAAGGCGGACTGCAAATCGGACAACCTCTGTTTTCAACCGGGACTTGAAGGAAAGGGGATCTATTGCGTGAGCAGGGAGCGTGAGAAGGCGAAATAGAAAGGAGACTCCGTCACGAGACCCGCTTTCATGACTGGATGGTCAAGAACGGATAGAGGAGGCCCTATGTCCTATGATACGATACTCGCGAGCGTCGAAGATCGAATCGGCATCATACAGCTCAATCGCCCCGAGACCCTCAATGCATTGAACGATCACCTTTTGAACGAGCTTGCCGACGTTCTGGAATATTTTCTCAAGGACGACGAAGTGCGCTGCATTATCATCACCGGCGGCGAAAAGGCCTTCTGCGCAGGTGCGGACATCAAACAAATGATCTCACGCGAGCCGAAGGATATACTCGACCGATTCACGTATTCCATATTTGGCCTGTTGCGCCACTGCCCCAAACCGGTGATTGCAGCGGTGAGCGGCTACTGTTTTGCGGGCGGGTGCGAGCTGGCGCTCGCCTGCGATATGATCGTGGCATCGGAGACCGCTAAATTCGGCCAGCCGGAAATCAATGTCGGCATCATCCCTGGAGCGGGCGGAACGCAACGCTGGACCCGCACAGCCGGCAAAGCCCGCGCGATGGAGATCATGCTCACAGGGGCCCCTATCGACGCCCGGAAAGCATTGGAATGGGGTATTGTAAACCGCGTGGTGCCTTTCGAAGAACTCCTAAATGAAGCAAAACGATTGGCTGCCGCGATTGCGGCGAAGCCGCCGCTTGCAGTCCGCATGGCCAAAGACGCTGTCCTGAAGGCTCAGGACATGCCGCTTGAAAGCGGCCTCGATTATGAGAACCGTCTTTTTGCCATGCTCTTCGGTACGGAGGATCAGAAAGAAGGGATGCGTGCTTTCCTGGAGAAACGCAAACCACAATGGAAATGAGGTTGGGACGAGAAGGCAGTGATGAGTGATGAGTGATGAGTGATGAATGAGGAGAAACGCAAACCACAATGGAAATGAGGTCGGGACTGTGAGGGGAACTGACATGGAAGAAGAGATTACTGTTTACGATAGAATCCGCCGGCAGTACCTGGATGAGATCTTCAGCAGGGATTATTCTTCCAGACTCATGGAGCTTGGAGTGCAGGCAAACGGGAACGAGATCATCATTCCCTTCTTCAAAAAACCATACCGGGTGTCTGCAAACGGCATATTCGATCCATCCGGCATGCAGCCCAGCCATTCCGTGAGTGTAGTATTGTGCAAATATTTGCTCCTGTGTCCCGATATTCATCCTGTGGGCGATGATTGGGTATCCTACAGGGATTTCAGAGATGCCGCGCCTTTTGCCGGTTCTTTCGCAAACAATGTCGAGAGGGCCATTGCGGGGAACTTCAGAGGGAAGCTCACAGAACTACAGGGGGCGTGTCTTAAGCTTGGCGGATACCCTCCCCAGGTCAGCCTTTCCTATCATCTCGCCATGCAGTTTGACGCTCTGCCAAAGGTCCCGATCCTACTACTCTTTAACGATCTCGATTCGGAATTCCCGGCTCAGTCCTCCGTTCTCTTCGAAAGGCGCGCCAGCAAATATCTGGATGTGGAATGCCTGGCGATGGCGGGATGGCTTTTTTCCGAGTACCTCAGGAATGAAGGAGTAAAACCATGAGTGACACCGATTTTAGAGAAACTGCCGAGTTTTTTCGAAACGATCTCAGGCTGAAGACGTTCCCTGTGGCAGTCAAGTTCTTGAAAAACAAAGCCGAGTTCCCGGAGAAGACACGCCGCCCTTCAATAGCGCTTGGGAAAAGGGTTGCAATTTGCCAGGGCGTTACGATGGCCAGAAATTACGGCTGGACGGTGGGACTTGCCAAAGAGGATGTGATTTGTGTTCCTGCCGCAATCGTCTTCGGTTTCAGCGAGTCTTCCGACCCGCCGGCTTCTATCGCCGGCCTGTTTTGCGAGGTCAACTTCTCGAGCGCCGAAGATCTTGCCCGCAAAGAGACTTCCTCCATGAGCCGGTTTGAAAATGGAGAGATCGAAGCAATCGTTCTGGCCCCGCTGGAGCGGGCATCCTTCGAGCCGGACACAATCCTCATGTATGGCAATCCCGCACAGGTCATGCGCTTGACTCAAGCCTGGTCGTACATGACGGGAGAACGTGTTCCGGGGCATTTCGGAGGCAAGCTGGAATGCGATGAGTACCTTATCGCCCCCTTCAAGACGCAATCCCCCCGAGTGGTGATTCCAGGCCAGGGCGAGCGGATCTTCGCCGGAACACAGGATGAAGAGGTAACTTTCGCACTGCCGGCCAAATTCCTGCCGGAACTTGCCAGGGCGCTCAAAGAAGTTGGAAAAGCGATAGGGGCGCGCTATCCGGTGACTCCTTACCAAAATTTCCAGCCGGATTTCCCAAAGGCCCACAAAGAACTGGGAAAAGAGCTGGGGATTCTGTGATTTAAAGAAAACAGGAGAAAGCAATGACTCAAAAAGTATACAAAGATCTTCTTGAAGTGATGACAAAGCGCGGAGGCCCTTACGCAGGTTTGGACGTACCGGAGTTTTATGCGCTTGTGGAGGCGCTCTTTACTCCCGAAGAAGCCGCGATGAACAACGTGCTGTTGCGAAAACCGGCGAGAGCTGAAGATATTGCCGGCAGAATAGGCCGGGATGAAAACGAGGTCACCGGGATTCTCGAAAGAATGGCCGACAAAGGATTGTGCATGGTCTTGCAGGGCCCTGGCGCACCGCTCTATCAGGGGATACCGTTCATGCCCGGCATCTTTGAGTTTCGGTTTATATCCGGTGGAGAAACGGAGCATGACAAAAGGATTGCGGAACTGGTCCATGCGTATAAGAAAGCCTATGAGTCTGCGAAAGGCATCGAGAAAATAAATTATCCGGTGACTCGCGTGATCCCGGTCGCCAGGACCATCAAAGCCGGAAATGTCATTCACACTTATCAGCAGGTCATGACCTATATCCAGAAGTATGATTCCATCGGGGTGGGAACGTGTTATTGCCGCCAGGCCGCCAGGCTGCGGGGGGAAGACATCCACGGAATGCCGCTCGAAGTCTGCATGTGGTTTGGAGAGATGGCTGACCACATCATCCGGCGTTTGGGCGGAAGGCGAATAACCAAACAGGAAGCTAAAGATATCCTGGACAGGTGCGAGGAAGCCGGTTTGCTGCACATGAGCCGCAACACGACAGAGGATATTGATTTTATGTGCAACTGCGACCGATGGCACTGCCAGGTCGTCGCCAATATATTAAAGCAACCCAGACCCGCATGGGCTTTCAATTCAGGATTTCAGCCCGTTTTTGATTCCGAGAGTTGCGTCTCGTGTGAAACCTGTATCGAACGGTGTCCACCCCAAGCCCTGTCAATGGATGGGAATAATGCCCAGATCCTCAACACCGATCTGTGTTTCGGGTGCGGCGTGTGCGCTACCGGATGCCCGGAGGGCGCGATTTCGATGGAAGCCAAAGCGGATTTTCCAGTTCCGCCCAAAACTGCCAAAGAGTTGGCGGCAGCGTTTAGAAGCAGCGCAGAAGTGAAGAGTGAAGGGTGAACAGCCTTGACAGCCCCCCCACATGATGTTTAGCCTAGTTTCCTCCTCGGAGCTCCGGACCAGGCTGGATTTCCCCCCTTTTTTAAGGGGACATCTTCTTATCATCTTTCCGAGCAAAGGAGGTACGCAATGAAAGCACGAGTCGCAGTCCAAGGCCGGAAAGGCTTCACTCTCATCGAGCTGCTGGTGGTGATCGCGATCATCGGGGTCCTGATCGGGTTGCTACTCCCCGCCGTACAGAAGGTTCGAGAGGCAGCAACCGGGATGACGGGGGACGAAAAATTGACGACGCTCATGGCCGACCTGAATGCCTTCGCCAACGGGTCCGTGGTCCAAGGCATAGAAAACGAAGCATTCAAAGTGGCCGGCACCGCGGAGGCCGATGGGAACTACCTTCCTTATATAAAAACGTTCTACTGTGGTCTCCAAAACGGCAACAAGCAAGCCACGGGCCTACTGACCGAGGTCCAGTCCTATGAGTCGCCCAATAACACACCAAATGAAGTCATGCTGCTGATGCAAGCCGAGAATGCCCTGAAGCAATTTCTGGATGGTGTGACGAGGCTGGAAGGGCTGGTGCCCGAATCGATGCGACCCGCACCCAAATTCTGCGCTTCACAACCCGACTAGTTCCCTCAGAGCCGCCACTGGCGGTGGGACCAGCCTCGCTCGGCAAGGGGCGCCGGCAGCGACCTCGAGAACCGCTTGCATCCACGCAATATGCCCTTTGCCGTGCGATTTGAAAAAGTCGATGATGTCCTGCTCAAGCCGCAGGGGCCCGAATTGCTTTGGCGCCCGCAAAACCAGCCCGGCCCGTGTCCAATCGGGCTTCAAGTCCCCATCGTCTTCATCCCCGGCAACCCTCCGTTTGCAAAAAATCCACTTTGCGCGGCGCTCAAGAGTGTATGAAAAACCTTGACTTCTTGAAACTTGCCTGCTGTCAACTGCCGCAAAATCTGGTGATGGAGTCCACCATAATCGCTCCCTTAAGCTGATGAATCCTGCAAAATTGGTTTTGCGTTGACGCCATGGGCCTCGTTTCTGCACTCGTGGTTGAGAAAGAGATCGAAGGTGCGTCAGAGACGTGGATCGGGGGCGGAAAACCGGGCGGCGCAGGTGCTGCGAATGTACATTAGGCCCTACGCTGCCAGCGAGCTGACCTGCCCGGGGCAAAGCAGGGCGAGAGGCGCCGTCCACCCTTTTTTTCGGTATAAAGACCCCGACTCCCCTGAATCTCCAGGGTCCGCCATGCAGAGGGGGTGTGGGGCAATGTCCCGCCCATGTCCCCCCGTCTTCCGCGCTTTTTTATCCTTCTATTTTTAATCTTTGATAGCAAATAGGAATCATATCCCGCATCGGAGCCTTGCCGGTGGGCCGTTTTACCTGAATGGGAAAATGCGCCGGATCGTGGGCGTTTTCCTTTCGAAAGAAATAGCGGGCATGACGTCCGGGACCTCTCCACGCAGGACCTGGACCGCATATTCGCAAAAGATTCTATGGGCCTCCTCAGGACCGATAATGGCTTCGGTGATGGCGCGCGCCTTCGAAAGCATCGGCGCCATTCTGCCGGGACTGTGTGAGTCGGTAGCCACGAAATGAGCCATTCGATGCCGAAGCAGCTTTACGGAAAAATCCCGGATTGCATGCCCGTAATAGCCTGTGAGGCTGGCGGCGGTCATCTGAACCATGACGCCGGCCTGAATCCATTCCAACAGCACGGACGGATTTTTCATGAGATGGTAGTTTCTTTCGGGGTGCGCCAGAACAGTGTCGATGCCTTTGCCCCGCATCATCCCGAAAAATTTGCCCAGGTTGGGCGTAATCAGATCGCTCGGCATTTCAATGAGAGCGATCCGCCTATTGTCATTGATTGTCAGCAGCTCTCCTGACTCTATTCTTTCAAGGAGATTGTATTGGGGGGACAACTCGCAGCCGGGATAGAGTTCAAGCCGGATTTCCGCCTTCCGGAGCCTTGTTCTCAGTTCTTCGACGGCGGCCAGGATCGTGGCGCGGTAGTTTGCGGGAAAGACGGTCGAAAAGTGAGGTGTGCATACGACGCCGCAGATACCGTCTGCAGCGGCAATTCTTGCCATTTCGAGACTCTGGGTCCAGCCTTGCGCGCCATCGTCCAGACCCGGCAGAATATGGCAATGAAGGTCGATCACTTCTAAGCCTTTGACCGGATTGATTGTTGAGTCCGGAAGCAATCCGCGTATTCCTGTTTAATCTTGCCGGATTAGAACACAGCTATATCGCTTGCCCGTCCTCTCTTCACTTAGTTTCGCCGGAAGCAGGCACGTGAAGCGCCTCAACCAGTTTCCCCATGATTCTCTCATACTGTGAACCGGGCGCCACCTTTCTTACGATCCGGTAGTTTTCTCTCAAGGCTTCCTGCGCCTTCGATCCCGGCAAATATGGCAACCTTGTGCCAAGTATGAGGCTTTCTATCACGATAGCTTCCGCCCTGTTGATCAATTTTACGGGCTCATTCGCTTCAACATTGACAGGTTCGGATTCCAGGTGAAACCTGTTTCCCTTATTTTCGGCCTTTTTTAGCCTGGCTTCTATAATAGCTGACGCGCTTCTTACGACCGGGGCATTGATATTTAACGAATCTCGATACTCTACATTTGCTTTATCGAAAAGCGAGTTATAAAAAACGGTCACATCGGCTATCAGGTTCACGGCGAAATCTTTCAGCTCCATGATGCTCCTCAGAGTGCCGCTGTCAGAATATATTTCCATTTTCAGAGTGACGAAATCATCGGTCCAAACCCCGATTGGCGCCGAATGAGGCTTCTTGCCCCGGTAGGTCGATACAATCACCTCGTAAATCCAGCCTTTTTTCATTCCGATTGTCTGAAGCGGTTTCACTGCGACTCCTCTTCTATGTCAAGCCCTCGCAGCGGCTTGGAGCTTCCGGCCCATGTCAGCCCGATAGCCGCTCACTTCGAAATGGGCTGCCCCCGGCTCAAAAGGTAATCCCCGGCTTCTCCACCGACGGCAAGTCGATGGTGGACTTTGCCTTCACGCGGGACCACGCGTTCGAGGCTCCCCCTGGCGGTTGCCGGCTCTCCCGTGCGCACCTGATCGCTGAAGCGCCCCCGAAAGGAGACCACCTCCCGCAGATCGGCCTCCCCCGCACGGTCCAAAAACAACACCTCCTCAACGCTATAGCGGCAGGGGGTGAAGATGGCATCTCCGTCGTCCGTCACTCGAAATCGAATCGTAGCCTTCCCGAGCGGCTCGTACGAGGTATCGCCGTATCGCTGTTCACCTTCCCTTTTCCCTTTGATGAAACGGATGAAGTATGGAATACCCGCGAAATAGCCCTCGTTTGTCTTGCGGGACTGGAGCCGGACGAAGTCCGAAAAAGTGAGCGGGGTATCGATTCGGTGGGAAGCATGCAGCGCGGCCAGTTCAGCTCCGTCGAGGCGGCGAACGGGCCCCTGGCCGCTATCCAGAATCCGCCCGAGCGCGCCATGTACCGCCCGTGATTCCCTATCGCCATAGACTGCGAGATCGACGTCAGATCCCGGCCGATGCAACCCAACCAGCACCGACCCGGAGACGCCGAGGCTACTCATGGGAACACCGGCCGCGTCTTTCAGGAATTTCGCAAAGGCAAGAGAGTTTTCCTCCAACGGGTCTTTCGCACCCTTTTCGAGGATCTCAGCCAGCCGTAAACATGGATTGTAGATCCTTTGCATATACTGCCCCGGCACTCCCTGCACTTCAAATCCGAAAATGGGATCGTAAGCAATATAGATTGGAAATCGGCGCTGCAGTATCTCCCGTTGCTCTTCAAATCGATACACGCGCCGATAGACTACACCGCCGCGCTTCCGGTCCCCCTCGGGGTCCGGCATGAACCGAAGGTAGGCGATCGACCGATGGGGAGGATGGACCAGGCCTTTGACAGTGAAGATCAGTCCCTCCAGCGTTTCAACCGCGAATCCTTCCACCGCTTCGATCGTTTCCATAACTTGCCCCATCATTTGCCCGGCCTCTCTCACGCGCGCAGGGAATCGGCCCCGGTCCCCAGAGCCTGAACCACCCGCCGAGGGCCTTCCCCCGGCGATAAGCAAAAAGCGTTGAAGGCTGATTTTCAGACAAAGGGACATCTGAGTCAAGGTGATGTCCGTCGCCGGGTTCATTCCACCTTCTTCGGGTTTACGGCAAGCTTTTCAAACAACACAATCAAGGCCTCCCGCGAACGCCCAACGCGCATGACGGACGCATTCATCTGCCGGCCTTCCGCGCTCCGCGGCGCACCTTCCGCCTAGAGGCGGTAAATTGAATGACCAGATTATCGCGAAGGGTTGTATATAAGTATGTCATACGAGGAAATCCCCCTCAAGAACCGAATGCCGTCCAGATACTTGAATCGAACCGCCAAATTTAGACTCGATCCCTTCACTAATTAATTCTATACTCCCTTTTATCTCTCTCACCGATGGCGGTTCGATAGATGGAGCGTTTGGCGTCTGGAGGCTCGGCATGAAATTGTTGGTCAGCGTGGCAAGCGAAAAGGAAGTCGCACCGGCCGTGGAAGGCGGGGCGGATATCATTGATGTGAAGAATCCAGCGGAGGGAGCTTTGGGCGCCAATTTCCCTCATGTGATCCGGGAAGTCCGCAAGATCACGCCCCCGGAGCTTGAAGTGAGCGCGACCATCGGGGACGTGCCGAACCTGCCGGGAACCGTGTCCCTCGCCGCACTGGGCGCGGCTGTCTGTGGGGTTCAATACGTCAAAGTGGGACTGCTCGGCACGCGGACCCCGCAGGATGCCGTTTTCCTTCTCCGGGAGGCATGCCGTGCAGTGCATGCGCACGGTCCCCTCACGCGGATCATTGCAGCAGCTTACGCAGATGCCCACAAAGTGAACTCATTGCCGCCGCTGGCCCTGCCCGCAGTGGCCGCCGAAGCAGGCGCAGATGGTTGCCTCCTGGACACCGCCGTGAAAGGTGACGGAACGTTGTTCACGAACCTGAGCGACAGCCAGTTGCGCAATTTCGTGGCCCAATGCCGCCGGGCAGGGCTCCTATGCGGCCTGGCCGGTTCGATTGGCGCCGAGGATATCCCGCACGTCTGCAAGTTTGGAGCGGATCTCATCGGTATAAGGACTGCGGCCTGCCGGGGCGGCCGGGTGAGCGGTATCGTGGACAGCCTTAAGGTCCGGCGTCTGAAAGATCTCATCGCTGCAAACGGGTCCCCCGGGTCGTTCCTTGCCCCAGCAGCTCTTTCAACCGGTCCGGCGTATCCCCGTTAATGATCCAAAGGTCCAGGCCGCTGTCGGCCAGGATGGTCGCGAGGTATGGATCCACCCCTTCCCAGCGGGCCAATTGTTCCAACGTAACCAGGCCCGGCAATCCGCCGTATCCAGCGTTCCGGCCGAGACAATCCGAAAGGACGTCCACCGACTTCAGCAGGACCAGCTTGGGCGCCAGGACCAATTCGGCTACCCAGGCGCTGATGGAGTCTGAAGTCACCATCCAGTTGTGCGGAAGAGGATCGGTTCGACGAAGAAGGTCGAACGGCATGAGTACCGGGACCCTCCCGGAAAGAGCGATTTGGCGTGCGGCGTCCGCGTCGCGTGCCGGTTTGCTCCTAGGGATCAGGTCTGAAAGCAGGTAGCCGAATTGATCCATGGCCAGGATGGCCATCCAGTGCGATGCGGCATCACTGAGCCCGTAGCGGCCGTCACAGTCCCGCACCGTGTCCGCGAAAGGACCGCCTCCGGGCACCACCAGAAGGCGGCGTTCGCACCCCAGTTCCGCCAGCAGCAGGCACAGCGCCCGCAAGTTGGCTCCTCGGCTCAGGCTTCCGCCGACTTTGACCACGACCTCGATCATGAATCTTCCCGGCCGATTTTTTCTGCCAAAAGATACGCTGCAGCCATGGCGGGAAGTGCGGTTACGGCATCCTCCCCCCATTCCCGGCCCAGGTCCAGGATTGTGATACCCAGTCTCCGCCCCAGTTCTGCGGCAAGAAAAGTCCCCGCGCCCGCCATAGCCAGCGGCATTTGATACCCGTTCTCCAATCCCGAAAGAACCTGGCACAGGGCATCGGTGAGTTGCTGGAGTTGTTTTTCAAAAAGATATCGGGCTAACTTGAGTGTTTGCTCTTCGTTCAGCATCTCTACATCGGCGCAAACCAGGCGGGCGAGACGTTCCCGCGCCGCTCCCGGAGTTCCGGCCCGTCCGTCGGGAGTGGGGCACGTATATGCCTCCGCAGATATTAATCCCAGGATGAGATAGACGTCGGCCATCACGGTAAAGTATTCGGCCGCCACACGGCACATCCGGCCGTCAATGGGGACCTCGCCGACAATGGTGTTGGGGTTCGTTCGCATGATTCCGGAATAGACCAGTTCGCCCGATGTCAGACGTTCCATGTCCGTGATCCCCCTGCTGACTATGCGGCCGTCCCGGATAGGGATAATATCCGTAGTCGTGCTGCCCACATCCAGCAGGATGCAAGTGGGATGCCTGACTGCAACATACAACGCACTGGCGACCCAGTTACTCGCGGCAAAATCCAGGGGACGCAGACGCGCTTCACAAAGCTGTACGAAATCGCCCGCCAGACTCAGAGGATGGATGGGAGTCCGCGGGAAAGCATGGGCCATGGCATCGAAAACGAAGAGCACTCCCTCGCGCTTGGTCAGGAACGTATCGGAAAGTTCAGCGGTCATGGTCATCGCCATGGCATTCGTATCGGAGGCGCCCAGCGCATCCCCGATTTCAGCCAGCGCGGCGGGCAGATTCTTCCGCTCCCGCCAAATCTCCAAAGGGCGAACGGCAACCTTACTCTCAACCGGGCCTTCTTTTCGTCTGCAAAGCGCCACCGCCTTGATGTTGGCGCCCCCAATGTCCCAACCAATAGTTTTAAGCGAGTCCATCGGCGCCGAATTCCTCATTGTTGTCGAATGATGCCGTGCCTGATAGAATAATTTTTTGCGGAAGCACACAATCACAGCAGGCGCGCCAGATGGCCTCCGCCAGGTTGATATCGATCACCTGGCGCAGTCCCACGTATGAGGTGGTCAGGCGGGGATTGATCTCGATGGTATAAGACTCCCTTTCGGTCAGCAGCATGTCGACCCCCACGTATCCCCTGAGCCCCGGCGCCAGGGACACGGCTCGTTCGGCATACTCGAACGCCGAATCCCGTTGCATATGATCCAGAGGCACGGTCCCTCCACGGTAAAGGAACGGCACGCCCACGCTCAGCACCTGCTCGTTCAGGCTGAGGGGCAGCACGCCCGTTTCAGAGACCAGGAGCGAAACGCTGGCGTGAGTTCCGGAGAGGTATGGTTGCAGGAGGATACTTTCGGGCCATGGATGCAAAAGGTCGAGAGCCATCCGGAGGGAAGACGAATCCGAAGCGATGCTGACCCCCTCGCACCCAACACCGTCGATGGGCTTCACCACCAACGGGAATCCGATTTCTTCGGCTGCTGTGAGAGCTTCGGCACAACTCAGCCGCCAGGTGCGCGGAGTGGGCAGGTTATTCTCCGAAAATCGGCGGAAACAATCCCATTTGTCTCCCGCGACGGACACGCCCTCGGCACTGGAACCCAACAGAAGCCTGCCTCTTTCCTCCACGAGAGCACTCAGCCGGGCGAGAACGCCGTTGCTCTCCGGGGCGATGACGAGCACTGCGTCCACGTCGGCGACAAGGTCGTTCAATGTGCGGAGGTATTCTTCACGATGCAGATTCACTACCCTGTCGGCGCACAGAGAAAAGCCGGCCAGCCGAACGTCGCGGGTGGTGATGAGGCTGACACCCCCCCACAACCGAAAGTCGTTCAGGACGGCCCTCAACATCGTGAAGCCCTCGGCGGCCAGCCCATGCGGCAGATCTTCAGCAGGCCAGCCGCCGCCGGTTACGTATTCATGAACCAGAACCCTGGGAGGTAAGGACCGCATGCGCATTATCCCTGTGATAGACCTGATGAAGGGCGAGGTTGTGCAGGCCATACGCGGCGACCGAGCCAATTACCGGCCGGTGCAAAGCGTACTCGCCCGCGACGCGCAGCCCCTCTCCGTTGCCCGTGCTCTCCAGGATGCGACAGGGTGCGATGAATTCTACATAGCCGATCTCGACGCCATCATGGGGGGACAACCCCAGTGGAACGTCGTTCGGGAAATGGCCGACGGAGTAAGGGCAAAACTGAGCGTGGACGCTGCAATCGCCGATACTGCCAAGGCCATGAAGGCAATAGAGGCCGGGGCCGAACGGGCGATTGTATGCTCCGAGACCCTCCAGGACCTGGATGAATCGAGAGCCATAAGAGGCGCACTTCCCGCCGAGCGGCTGCTTTTCAGCATAGACGTGGTAAAAGGCCGCGTCCGCTCTCGCTGCCCCGCCCTGCATGATGCCGACCCATTGGCTGCACTCGACCTGATGGCTCGGCAAGGATGGTCGCAATTTATCATCCTGACCCTGGACCTGGTTGGGACCGGAGACGGGCCAGCCTGGTCGCTAGTGGAAGAGGCAAGCAGCCGTTTCCCCGAACTCTCGATCATCGCGGGAGGAGGCGTCCGCACTCCTCAAGATCTGCAGCAACTGGCATCCATGAACGTAAGCGGCGTTCTGATCGCCACGTCCCTTCACCGTGGATGGATCACTCCCCAGGATTTGCAGGCCGTGAGACCGTAAAGCCGAGCGGATCACCAGCACTTCAGAAGGTCCTTGAAGCTGTACAAATTCCGGCCTTCGACGAGGAAAACGAAAATTGCAGCGGCCACGAGGTCCGCCGTTGTTCCCGGATTCAGGCGGTGCCGCTCGTCACGAAGTTCCAGGTCCAGATTCTTCAGTTCCTCCAGACCTTCTTCGGAGAAAACCCCGCCATCCTTCAGAACGCCCTGTGCCAGCCCGGAAACGCGTTCGGAGGCAGCCGGCCCGTTCTTGCGCGCGATCAGCGAATCGGGCCTTCGGGCAAGAATCGTTAGAAACGTCTGGAGAATGGAGTCCGACAATCTGCGCCCAGCTTCCCAGTGTATCAGCAACGTGGCGTACCCGACGTCGAAAGCCAATTCGAATCCGGTAACGTATTCGCTAGCCAGGGCATCGCGGTCCCGGGCCAATTCCATCGCTGCGCGCAGCGTCACATCAGCGTCCCCGCCGTACACATCGCATCGTTGCACATTGCCCAATCCGGCCGGCGAAGCAACCCGGATCGCTTCATATGCCATCCGGGCGTCCTCGACGCTGAGACCCTCCAGCACCTCCAGGACGGCCGCCCGCAGTCCATCGGGATGCCCGATCCCGGCCGCTTTCGCAAGAGGAGCGAGGGCGATGGCCAAGCCCAGATTGGTGTTCGTGCCCACCAGTCCGCGGGTGGCTCTTACCGCCTCTAATATGGTCTTTCCCACAGGAGATCGGGCTGCTTCACGAAATGCAGGCCCGATGGCCACTGCACTGATCAAGAAGTCTTCGAAACGGCAATCCGCAAAGTCATGCATTCTCGATACGTTGCCGGGTTTCCAGGCGTTTACTTCCAGAATACACGCCAGTTGCGCCGCCCAGGCAACCTCATCTGCGGGTAAAGGAATCATTGCATTCCGTTCAATATGTGATCCACCAGAAGTTCGGGCACGTCGATCCCGGTTGCGGATTGGAGGCCGCGCCAGCCGGGGATGCCGTTAACCTCTATCAGCATGTATCCCCCGCCCTCGCACGGCAGGATGTCCACTCCCGCATATACGGCGCCCAATGCCCGGACTGCGTCAATACTCATCCGACGGAGAGTGTCGTCGAGAACCAGCGAAGCCGCCGACGCGCCATTGGCAATGTTTGTTTTCCAGCTCTTTCCCCTCCGCACCATTGCAGCGACGGGTTCTCCATTTATCACGAAAACCCGGATGTCTTCGTTGCTGTGGGGAACGTACTCCTGAAGGTAATAGACGTAGTTGCCAAGCTCGAGCGCTTTGAAGACCCGGTATGCGCAGTCGACATCGGTGATGCGCACAATGCCCCGGCCCTCAGAGCCGAAAAGGGGTTTGAGGACAACGTCACCGGCCAGTTCATGGTATGCGGCCAGAGCGTCGTCAAAGCGCTCAGCGACTATCGTTCGAGGTGTGGGAAGTCCTGCAGCCTCGGCGAGAGTCAGCGTGTAGTATTTGTCCACCGACCGCTCGATGGTCGAGGCTGAGTTGATGACCCTGACCCCTGCGTTCTCGAGACGGTGCAGAGTGTCCATTCGGTATATGACCTGTTCGAGAGAACCACCGGGAATGGCCCGCACCAGGAGGACATCGCAGCTCTCCATCGGCTCGCCGCAGCATGCGACCATGGGCGTCCCCCCACCCAGGCGGGCCGTAAGGCGGGTGACTGGAAAACATGGGGCGTCGATGCCACGCCGGGCCAGCACCGTTTGCAGGGCCGTTACATACCAACTGCCACGCCGTCCGACAATGCCGATTCTCATTCCAGAAACATCTGCCCTATAAGGTCGAGGTTGACGCTCCCTGCGTGGAAAAAACGCCCGCTGGCCACATTGTTGATGGAAACCTCCGCAGGACTGAAAAGCAATGGATCGATCTTGTAGAAATCCCCCCCGTAGCGTTGGAAAAGGTCGTAGAAGGACGTTCCGTAATCCCTCGATGCCGAAGATGGAAGTCCTTTCACCAGGCTTTCAATCCGTCCATCGTCTCCACGCACGGTATACCATGCCTTTCCCCCGTAGAGAACCGCGTCGTTGGTGCGTCCGATAGCCCGCAGGTCATCGCAGGCGACGGGCGCCACAGGACAGGTCCCGAAGCCGGATATCACAGAGCCGATGTCGAAACCGACCTCCAGCATCTTGTGCAAACCCGTCTCGACTACCCTTGCCGCCACCTGCACCGATCCCACCAGACTGGCGGTGGGAGCGACCAGAAGAGAGAGCCGGTCGGGAGAGATCCGGCATTTGCCGGCTATCCATCCAGCAACCTCTTCCGATGGAAGGCTGCGGCTCTCCAAAGCCAGAACTGCGACTTCGGACCGGTCCCGGTAGTCCAGCTTCCGGAATAACGGTTCCCCCAGGAATAAAGCCCTGGCCGGACCGGAACCCATGGCGAAATACGCCCTGGATGATTGAGTCTCATCCACCTTTACGGCCCATCCGGCATATTGAGCCGCCATGCATGCGAGCGCCGGTCGAGCGACCGTAACGCTCACAGCGGGAAATGACAATTCGCCGTAGCCGATCTCGCAGAAGAGCACTTTCCCCAAGCCGCCCAGACAGACCTCTGCGAAAAGGCGTCCGGCTTCAAGCGATCCCGGAACATTCACTCCCGCATCCACCAGTGTCGTCCCGTTGCTGAGCCGCGTCACCTCCAATTCAAGGGCTTCCGCCTCGCCGATCATATCACGGAGGATCTTTAGGGATCGCTCATTCAGGCTTAGCATAGACGAGAATCTCCCCCTTTCCGAGCGCTGTAATGTCGCCGCTGTAACGACGAAAGTCCCCATCTACAGCCGCTGCAGGAACCGGCAATCCCCAATCGAGCAGGCGCCGCAGATAGCAGCGCAGGAACACCGGGCGAATCGTGCATTCATAACGATAGGTCAGGAGAATATCGGGAGGTTCGCCCAGAGCCAAGATGGTCCCTCGCTTGTTGCCGGCCCCGGCCCGCTTCCCGAGGCGGCCCAAAACGATTATCGTACCGGCGACCATGTAGGCCCCTGCAAATTCGCCTACATTGCCCTGAACGACAATGAGCACGCGCCGGGCCTTTGCGCCGACCTCCCGGCCGGCATCGCCTTCAACAATGATCGTTCCCCGGTTGGCGCCACGTTTCTCGCCGGGGTAAGCAGCACCGACGCGGTGACCAGCGTTCCCTTTTATCCGGATGAACCCCCCCTGGATTTGCGCTCCCGCCCAGTCCGAAGCATTGCCTTCGACAACGATCTCACCTCCTCGCATGTAAGCGCCCAGGTGCAGCCCTGCGTTACCCCGCACCAAGACCAGGCCATGGCTCATCCGTAGCCCGATCTTCTTGACATGCCGCAGGTCGCCCTCGACCACCACGCGGTCGGAACGATCGCCCTCGATTTCAAAGAGGTCTCCCAGCGTCACCTTCCGGCGGCCGTAAAACGCGGGCAGAGCCTTAATCTCCGCCAGGGTGCGGCTGACGAAGAGGTCCGGACAGATACTGTCGGCCTCGATAGGGATCGTGGTTGGCGCCCTTAACCGCAGAGTGACGATATCCCTTTCGTCTGCGGATTGCTTCATCAATCCGGCACAGGATACGCAGCCCACGGTTCGCTCCTTCCCGACTCCGAACTTTTTTAAAAATCAGCCTGGACAGCCTGCCGGTTTCGAGTGAAGGGCGGGCCTCAGGCGCCACATCCATCTGAATTGGTTTGTAGCCGTCAAACGTCACCGTCAACTTGGCTCACACCCATTATTTCACCCAAATGGAAGTGATAGCGGCCCAGCTTGCCGCCGTAATTCCCAGCCGAAATGCGCACCACTCCGGCACGGCAGGCGGCCTGGACGCCCACCCGCATCGCTTCTCTCACCGCTCCTTCGTCGAGACCGTCGATAACGACCTCCATGACGCAATTGACGCCTTCGGGCAATGCTGAAGCCACCTGGCGCCGGATGGTAGGACAATAAGCAGTGTTGGTGGAGACGAACTGTCCCTTGTACCTCGATCCGACTTTGCTCCCGCTCCTTACGACTCCTCCGGGAAAAGGCATGATGATTCCCGGCACGGGGCACATTTGGTCTACAGATGCCTCGGCCGCCGACAGCGCCGCTCGTTCGCTCTCCGCCAGAATGAGAAAGTTGCCGCCGCCTATGGCCTTCTGCATGCTGAAACTCTCCTCGATGACGAATTCTCCGTCCATCACGGGAACGCGCCATAACCGTCGCTTTTCGAGCAGTTTGCTGCTCTGAAACCCATCGCCGAAAAAGCGAAGCTTGCCACCCGTCTTCACTTTGGTATCTGCCCGAAGGCCGTCGTAGCACGCCGAGGTGGGGGAAGTCATGATGCACTGTCCCACCCGGTTCAGTAGAACTTTTTCCATGTCCTTACTCGACATCGTGAAAAAGAGCATGATAACGCCAGGGCGGCCATCGGGCGTTTGCTCCGGGGAGAGGACCCCGTCGATGCCCGCTTCGCAGCCGCAGGCGATAATGGATGTCGCGAAGCCGGTGGCGGCCTGGGCCGCAGTCATGGCCCAACGGTCGTTGGTCGCCGTGACTATTAACCGGCTGGCCCACATCTCGAAGGCCTCGGCAAAGGTGTTTTCGATCTCTACGTTGTTGATATGCACGTGTTCGAGTTCCACCCTCCCTGGCCAAGTTTTCAACATGGGTCGGGCACTGCTAACCAGTGTCCATCCGGAAACACCACTCGTGGGGGAGCGCCAGTGCCGAACACCCCTTCCTTAAGGGGGCAGGGGGAATTTGGGTTCGTAATAAGCCGAATCCACCCTAAAATACCCCTAAATCCACCTTTTGAAAAGGGGGACTACAAACCCATTCGCCGGAGCAGCAGGGTAGGTTTCCGGACGGAAACTAACTCAAGTACTTTCGTCTCAGGCTTTCCGCTCCGTCTACGCATATATGATCAAGAGACGCACCGCCGGCATCGCGCAGGCGCATTACGTCGATCAACCTTTCATACATGCCGCCGGCCAGTCCCTCAGCGATAAGGGCGGCTCCCTGTGCGGCTTCCTTGGCGATGCGGGCAAAACCTTCGACCTTGTGTACCGGGGCGAAACGTGAGAGTCGGTGAATCACCTCCCGAGCAAACCCTTCGACACGGCAGAGACGGCCCGATATAAGGATCTCCCGGGGCGACCGGACAATGGCCGTCTCGGCGCACACACACTTCACGAGACTCTCCAGAAAAGCCTCCAGGGCAAGACCGCAACGGGCATCGGCGCCCGTACGGGCCATCAGTTCCTCGGGAGCTGTCTCCGGGTGGCCCGCAATGTGGGCCATTCCGCCGGTGCAAAGGACTTCTTTGTGGAAGCTGCCGAGGAGATAGGCCAATTCGCCGTCCATGGCCCCCAGGGCCAGATATCCCATCGGACCCGAAGTGCCGCCGAGGCCGTCCACCACCTTTCCGTTTTCCACCGAGATCGCCGCACTGAAGGCCGAGCCCAGTTCGACGTAGATGAAGGAAGTCGCCTCATAATCGAGATTAAGGCGCTTCGACTGGTCGTATATGCCCAACGCCACGGCGCACAGTTTGTCAGCAGTGCCCATGTCGACCCGGTTCACCTTGCGCTGCGGCGGAACCGTGGAAAGATGAATAACAGAGGGAGCGAAAAAAATCGGCAGGCCGCTCTCTTTGAGTAAATCGAGCATTCTGCGCATTCCCCCTATGACGGCACCCCGGCCGGAATCCCGCTCTTCGCTCAGGAGGAGAAGATCCACTTCTCGCGGTCCCAGGTCTCGGGCTGCAATCCAGGGCAATCCATAGCCGGACGGTCCGACGACCATGTCCAGTGGGGCCGCCGCCTGCAGCAGGTCCACCAGCGCCTGCGGATTGGCGCTGACATCCGCTGTGGGGATAGATCTATCCAGGAAAAGGCGGTTGCCCTCCAATCCGCAAATGTCGAAGCTTTTCGTACCCGGATCGATGCCAACAGCGCGCCGCACGCCGCTCATGGCGTATCCCACCTTTCGCTCAGGTAACCCCAACGCAGGTTTGACTCCTGGGTGTATCTCTTGCCCAGGCGCACGGCCAGGGAGGCACGTTCCAACTCCCGCCCGAGATAAAAAGCATGAGAAACGTCTTCCGGTTTCAATTGAGCGAAAATCTCGTCGGGATCTCTGCCGCATATGAAGACGTCGCGGTTGAAAACATAAATCCTCCGGTTATCTGTAAAAATACGGAAGTTTTTGTCCCGCACTTGCTCTTGCATCCGTCGCAACTCAGCTTCGCTGTACGGTTCATACGGCGGGTCTTTAAGCGCGATCAACCCGGCGTCTATATTTTTCGGCAATAGCCGGTTCAGGTTTGCATAATGCATCAGTCTGCGGGCGAGGTCCAATTCGCGAACAGCTCCCCGAGTCCAACTGATTACCTCGGTAGTGAGAACATAGTCTATCTTCAGTTCGGTGAGCACCCCGGCCATCAGGGCGTTTATGCCGATGCTGTCCGAATCGATGAGTTCGGTAAGGTTGCCCACTCCCATGAGCATCTCGGCGCCGGGGAACCTCCGCCGCGTTTCGTAAAAGCGATGCAATGCCTCAGTGAAACCGAAATTGATGGGATCTAAAATAGGGTCCATTATGTAGGGCACGCCCCATTGCGCCAACTGGGCGGCGTTCCGCTCCAATGACTCCAGCCCTTCCCCGAAATCGGGGATTACCACTACTTTGCACCGAAGGTCGCGGGCCAAATTCAGGTTTCCCGAGTTGATGCTCAGCACGAAGTCCACGCCGGCTTCGCCGGCTTCCCGGATGGTGCCGGCATCGAAGCTGTCCACGCTGACCGTGAACCCACGCTGCTTCAACTCTGCCACGACCCCTCCCACTCCCTGGAACCCACCCCCGGCGGGGCAGCCAAGATCGATGATATCCGCCCCGCTGCCACGGTAGTACTCCGCCATGGCCAGGATATCCTGCCGGGACATGCGATAGGCGTCCACTATCTCAGCCAGGATTTTCACATGATACCCGCCGTAACCCTCCCGCACGGACTCGTGGCCGAAGAACGCGGGAATGTCCTTCAAATCGCCGGGGCCGCGGACCACCGGCACACCCACGCGTTCCCTGATGAGCGAAAGGTCACCGCCGCAAAGACCCGGGATCATGACCTGCCCGCACCCACGGGCATCGGAGACGTGCCGGGCGATCCATTCGACGCTCATCAAACCCGCCACGGAAATGTCCAGGACCTCCAGCACGTAGTCGAAGCCGGGCTCCATTTTCTCCAGAGTGAGCCTGAGGGAATCTGCGGCCAGTTTGCCGGTCACGAACAGGTAATCAGGCATTTTCAGATACCGATGGACCCCCCAAAGAGAGGAAAGCGGGTTGAGACCATGCAACCGGCATTGCCGATTTCCGTACCGAGAGGTTCCTTTTCATCGCCTTGTGGTGTTCGGGAAGAGCATGAATAGTTGCCAGGCATCGGCCGGCTTCAGCGGACCAAGCTAAGTGATTTGAGGAGGAACTTCGGCCGTGAAAGAGTGCCGATAGTGAGCGGTTTGTCCTGGAGCCTCTTCCACTCCCACGGTGACGGCGACGAGGTTCCCGGCCCTGGGCTGAAGGGTCTCCATGATGCGCTTGCAGATATACTCCGCCAGCCGCTCGGCAGTGATGTTGTCCACCGGCAGGACGAACACGTCCGAAGACGGGAAGACATAACGCCTGTTCCCGAAATGGATCACCCATTCTTCCCCGGTCTTCTGAATTTGGAGACACGAGCTTTCGAACGGCAAAAGGAAGCGATGATCGAGCGAATCGCAAATTTCGCGGACAATCTTCTTTATCTCCACGAAATCGAAAACTAAGCCCTCCCGGCTGAGGTTGCCCTCCAAAACCACCGAGACGCCATAATTGTGGCCGTGCAACCGCTCGCACTTGCCGAGAAACGATATGAAATGCGCAGCGCTGAAACGCAAATCGCCTTTGCCTACCTCGACACGAAACACATCCTATCCTTTGAGCCACTCTTCCAGAGACGTGTGCCGGACCACGTGATCTTTTCCTATCATCTCACGGCGGATTTCTCCCAGGGTGCCGAATCGTTCCGCAAAAGCGTTGTGCTTATGAACGCCCTCGAAGTTCTCCTGCTTGGCCAGGACGAAAGCGTGATCCGGCAAATCGGGATAGATTTCCACCACGTTGCGCAGCATCTCGCGCACCACGTCTTCCACAAACCTGGGATTGCGATGGGCCTTGTTGACAATAAAAAACTCATCCGTGCGCTTCAGCAGTTCGTAAGTCTCCGAACTCATCGACGCCTCCACTATGTGCACCAGATTCTCGGCCCTCACCTTCATCTCGGACCCGATCAGCAGCGTGCCTCTTCCCCGCTGATTGTGAGAAGCCATGGGGATGGTGTCAACTATACGTCCGGCCTCTTCCAATGTAAACCCTTCGGCCGTCAGCAAGTCCTTCGAGTGGCTTCGCACCATGTCCTGAGCACACGGACACACCGTCATCCCCTCCGTCTCGACACCCACCAGGCGCCTGGTGTTTTCACGAGTGCTGGAAGCGATGCCGATCAAAGTGTAGATCTCTTCCACCGGTCTTGCGGAGATGGGGGTGACTTTCATCAGTGGAGCGCGCGCGCGGATATGCACTTCGGAGCGAATGGCGGACTGGGTGTGCACTATCTGCCGAGCCAGCCTTTCAGCAAGAGATTCAATGTCCGGTGAGGGTTCCAGTACTATTTCGGCCGCGAGCGACTCCAGCACATCGCTGAAGCGCGACATGTGAACTCCGGTCTGTTCGGGTTTCACATCCACGTAGAGGTCCAATTCGGCATAAAAAAGGATACCCTGGCTGCCGTTGGCTATGTGAATGATGCGGCGCAAATTCGTGACCCCAGCGCGGCTCAGGCTGACGGCTACGCTGGGCGCTGCATCCTGAACGTCGCGTTCGAGTCGCAGCCTGAGGTTCCGTTCGACCCTGCGGACCCCAGCCGGTTCGGCTCTGCGCAGCATTTCTTCCACGGTTATTTTAAGTATCGGATGGACCAGGTCCGAAGCGATTTCCACCAGAGGGACGAGGACGAAGGCTCTTTCGTGCAAACGAGAGTGGGGGATCTGAAGCTCATCTGAAGCGACAGCGATATCGTTGTAGAAAAGTATATCTATGTCTATGAGGCGGGGAGCATTTCGAACAGATTCAATCCTGCCCATTCTCTTTTCGATCCACTTGATGAACTTCAGCATGTCGCCGGGGGAGAGTTCCGTTTCGGCATAGCAGACGGCATTCAGGAACTTGGGCTGGTCGTCATATCCCACCGGCTCGGTTTCATAGAAAGACGATACTCTTTTTATGGATACTCGCGTCTGGATGTACTGCAGCGCCTGAAGGAGGTTGCTCTGCCGGCCTCCCAGGTTACTGCCCAGGCCCAAATAAACTCGATTGAGACTCGCCATGGCTCCTACCGGCAACAGACCATCTCGCGATGCGGGAAATGATCTGCATGGACTGAAAAGTTGTCAATAGAAATGGTGTAATTCTTCCGAAAGTGTTCGCGGATATCGGCCTCGATTCCCGTGTCGTATGCGGGAGCAACATAGAGCGTTTTCCCCCGCCGTTCCCGAACCAGAGCGCCGTCGACTACCACAACGACGCCTTCCTTTACTACATATCGGGGCCGGGCGAACATTTCCTCCTTGTCATCCAGGTCCGCGTAGACGGTTATGTCGGCGTCGGCGCCTACACCCAGGTGTCCCTTGTGTTTCAGGCCGAGAACGCGGGCAGGGCCGGCGCGGGTGACAACGGCAATATCGCTGAGAGAGTACTCGCGATGGAGTTCCGGAAGCAACGCGCCCTTGCGCCCCCTGGGGTTGAGCCTCTCGAACATCGCGGATCGGTAGCCGCGGTCCATCAATAACTTTATCACTTGAGGGTAATGTATGAATGGTCCCGCATTCGGATGATCGGTAGTGAGAAGCACCTGCCACGGATTGTCGATGAGCAATGCCAACTCGAGTCCAGTGCGCCACATTACGGCGTTGATCGCATTGTTTCGCGAATAACGAATGGGAACGATGCCGCCTCCGGTCTCGTTTTCGATGTCGTCGTTCATCCACTTGTTGCCGGTCTGCATGTGTATCCCATATTGCAGGGGACCATCGGAAGTCATGGTGGTGGCCTCGCCGAATACGATCTGCCCCACATCCACCGTCAGGTTGGGGTTCGCATTAACCATGGCCGCTACTTTAGCGGCCTCGGAGCGATGCAGAGTGCCGGCCTGTTTGCCGTAACTCAGGAACTGAAGGTGGCAAAAATGAGCCCGCCGCCCTTCGATGGTCGCCATGGTCTCGATAGTTGTGCGGGCGCTGGTGCTCCGGCCCAGATTGATGCCGTGGACGTGAATCGGATGAGGCAAACCCAGTTCTTCGGCAATCTGGGCCAACGTAGTCACAATCTGACGAGGAGTGACGCCAAAGCCGATCACCTCGTCGTCGAGTTCACCCACGTTGCGCCTCCATTTCCAGTTCTCCACACCGCCCGGATTGACGATTTTGATAGCGTAGCCCTTGGTTGCATTAAGGAGCCAGGCGACATAGTCCCGTGCCTTTTCCATCAATCCGTCACGAATGCACTCCATGATGAAGTGGTTGTTGCCCATCGTGATGAAGGCCCCCATATCCAGCATAGGAGTGTCTTCGAGTTCCTCATGGGTATGTTTCGCCACTAAAGGTGCGGTAGCGGCTTCCATGACCGTGGTGTAGCCCATTTCCGCGTAAAGATATCCCGTCAGAAAGGTGGACGGGACGGTGAATCCCGACCCGGAACGGGTGAGGGCCGTCCGTTCGCGCGTGTTGCCGTAATGGTCTTCGGGACGAAACTTACGGGCGGCATTCACTTTCGAGCCCACGACATGGCTGTGGACGTCAACCCCTCCGGCCATGACCACCAACCCCGAAGCATCGATTATCTCCGCCTTCTCGCAATCCACGTCCTGCGCGGACACAATGCGTCCATCCTTTACCCAGACATCCCGCACCTGTGCCTCGACACTGTTGGAGGGATCGTAGACTTTGCCGTTGAGTATTCCTAACATCGCTTTACCGTCTCTATAATCGCGTCGAGTACCGACTCATCCGTGGGGCGCACGGTGGGGAGCGCCCCGCGGAGTCTGATCGGTACGTTGTCCATTCGATACGAAACGCCTTCAGCATCGACCCCGTAACAACACGTGGGGAAAAAGACCTGAGCCGTATCTGCCGTCAGGTTTACCACCGGATCGATAACGATGGTCGGGATGCGTTTCAGTTGCATGGCGGCCGCATGGGGAAAGTGCGCAACGGGGTCCGAGGCGAGAATCAACGCCGCGTCAGCTTCTTCGCGCACAAGCACGTCGACCGCACTGAATTCACCTGGGCCATACTGAGGGTAGCCGCGCGCATAACTCACCGCGAAAGGATAACCGCTTTGCCAGGTGAGCACCTGGTCTGCCCCGGCCACATTGCCATGCCCTCTCATGGGAATGACGATGAAGCGGGTGAACTCATTCAATTGAGCTGTCAGCGCAAAAAGCTCTCTCACGTTGATATCGCGCGCACGGCTCATGGTGAGCCCCATGCCCATGAAAAAAACCCCGAACCGGCATGCCTTCATACGCTCCGTCAAGTCCCGCAATCGTCCGAGAGGGATTCCGCCGACGGAATCCGACTCGATCTCCTTTCCCTGTACCAGCGCCCGAAGCGCCGCCAACACCTCGAAGTCGCTATCCGGCAGAACCTGGAAAAACTGATCGGCTGCCTTTGCGGTTGCGGTGGGGCGCACATCAAAAACAACCATCGTCCTATCCCGGCGTCCGTTCGGGACAAGCGTGCCTTGAGCGTTCAGTGAATAGCGCTCGAAATGGCGGAGGTGAGACGCTGCGGGGTTGCATCCCCAGAAGATGAGCAGATCGGCGCGATTCCGCACTTCCCCCAAAGTGGCGCTGGGCTCGCCGACAGCCTGCATGGCCAGTCCGGTCGGTCCGTGGCATACCGATGAAGTAGTGTCCACGATCGCCCCGATCAGGTCAGCCAGTTCGATCGCCTTTCTCTGAGCTTCGCAGGCCGATGAACTGAGTCCATAGATAAGCGGGCTGTCCGCCCGGACCAGAATCTCCGCCGCTGCCGCGACGGCGTCCTCCCATTCAACTTCCCGGCCGGCAACGGTAGGCTTTTTGGGAGTGGGGTCGTAGTCGAGAAATATCCCACGCCCGTTGGCGCACGCTCGCCGCACGCGACTGATCCGGTTGTCCTCCACTTCGACTGTGATGTCGTCGCAGAGACACCCGCAAAAGGTGCACGTTACATTTTCGACAACAGTCTTCATGCCGGTTCCACTTCCACCGTCAGTCCTTTAAAACTCGGCATCCCCGTGCCATCCGTCTCGGGGCCGACGAGTTTATTTGCCTCGGGTCCCATGGGAATGAACACCATCTTCAGGGGGAGTGCTCCGGCATGAACCGGCGCCTCCATCTGCCCTGCAGAGGTGTGCAGCCGGACGAGCCGTCCCTCGCCGATTCCCAGACGGGCCATGTCTTCCGGGTTCATTTCCACCACCGTGACCGCCCTGCGGTACGCGTCCGTATCTTTTCCCTTGTGCAAGCCGCTCGCCTGTTTGACCGTCCGCCCAGTTACGAGTATGAAATTTTCACTCAACGTAGTCCTCCAGTTCATCTCCGATCTCACGGCGAACGGCTCCGGCATTTGCCAATAGATTTTCCAGGCACGATCCCCTCACGTCTCCTTCTCCAAACACCGTGCAAATCGGATGGCCTGCCTTTATTCGGTCTCCGGGAAAGGGAATGTCTCTTCTCCCTCGCTCCACTCCCCCCATTGTCTCGGGCACGGTGGACGCGCGCCTGGCGAACACAATCCCTTTGCCGGCGAAAGGGCCCTCAATATGTTGCGCCAATGAAAACTGAGGCAGTCTCCCGGCCAAGGCATCGAGGTGAAGAGAAAAAACATTGAGCCCATAAGCTCTTTCCACCAATTCCATGGACCCGGTGTAGCGGGGATTCACCTCGGTCAGGAACGGAGTGGGGCAGCCGTTGGCGTCATACGCTACCACAAGGTCCAATCCGTTCACTCCACGTAAACCGAGACGGCGAGCGAGCCGCGCAGCCATGGTTTCTACACTTTCAAGGAAGGCCGCCCTGCTCGGGAGATCCAGTTGCAACGGCAAGAGATTGCCGCACCAGGCGAATTCCCGGGCTCCGAGTTCCCGACATCCGATGAGTTGCTCTGAGATCCCGATAACCACACTGTTCTTTCCGTCCGCCACGAAGGCTGCCGAGGCGGGCCGTCCTTCCACAAACCGTTGCAGGACGTGAGTCCCTTTCAACCGCGACCCATCCCAAAAACGGATGCCGTGTCCGCCGCCGCTGCGCACCGGTTTCAAGAGCCACCGGAACTCCCGGACGGCTTCCTTCTCCTCCCCGGGCAGGAGCGTCACGGCCAGCGGAATGTTTTCCTCGCGGCAGAGCCGCCTGAGTTGCCGCCAGTCACGCGCACCACGCAGAACCTCCGGCGTATTGCCCAGCAGACGGCCCCTTTTCGCAAATTCCGCAACTATTTCAGGGTAATTTTCGAGGTTCGAGATGTACCCGACGGAACTGAATTCAAGGCGCCGACTCGCTGCCAGGAGACCTTTCGCACTGAAGGGGATTTTGAAGTCTCGCAGAAGCGAATGGTTCTCGACTTGTTCTTTTTGGTCGCGATCGCCGAAATAATCCACTGTGACAACCCGACAGCCTGCCCTCACTGCAGACTCGGCAATGGCGCGCGTGCTTACGCCAACAACGAGAATACTCATCGTCACTCAATTTCTTTGGCAGTGGCGTAGATCTCTTCGGCGTCGAGCACGAGGTCATTCCGGTTGAACAACCGGGCTACGCAAGCCCGGTGCACCTTCATTTTCAAAGCGCCGATACCGATGGCGCCAAAAATGCTCTTTCCGTGTTTCTCATAGCCCGCCCAACCGGATTCGGTCCCTTGGATACCGAGGGGCGGAACGGCGTTCACATCGGCCAGCACCTGCAGCGTGGGATGATTCGACCAGATCGATTCGGGGACCAGTGTAACGCCGGCCGCGCCACAACACAGCACTGCATAAGCGCCCTCGAGCACGCGGGCGGTTCCTTCTGCGTCCGCCGCCTCGGCCGGGCTGACTTCAACGCCGAACCTTTCTTTGATGGAGGCACAGGCTGTCTCACTGCGCGCCAGGGTGCGAGAACTGAGCGTCACCATCGCTCCCTCCCTTGCCAGTAAAGCGGCCGCCCGGAGCCCGACCGGCCCCGTACCTGCCGGCACCGCTATCTTTTTCCCCGTCACATCGCCTTTGGAGCGAATTTTGGCTACGGCGGCGGCGGCAGTCGTGTTGCAGCCATTGGCATCGAGCATGAGAGACACGCGCACGGGCCCAAAAAAGGCGGCCTTCGCCGCATCGAGCAACGCTTGGCCCCTGGGTACGCTGGAACCTCCAATGAACACGGCCGAGTTCTTTAAATCCCCCACCCCGCGAGTGAACATCGCTCCATAGACTATGCCGCGCACCTCATCGGGCGCGACTCCCCCATAGAGGAGCACTCGGTCTACGCCTGCGTCATAGGCCGTAATGGCATCGAAACTGCTCGCTATTCTGTCGCTATCCAACTGAATCAGAATCTTTTTCATCTTCATTCCCCCTCGTGATCCCCTCGAACGCCATCGAGCGAGGCGAGCCTCCAACCAGGGTCATTTGCGATGCGGCAGCCTGCCCCTGTCCGCACGCCGCGACGGGACCGGCTTCCAATCCAAGGGCGGGATGTCGCACTCTTCCGAAAATGAATCCTGATAACCTCTTGTCTTCACGACGGCATTTTCCCCTGCCACCGCGCATCTCTAGTCGCTTATGGTTATCTCCGCGCCTCTGTTGCGGCATTGGGAAACAAACGCCTCACAGCCCATCTTTCTTTCAGCAAGAAAATTCTTCACTTTGTCCGCCACGACCGGTGCTCTGTCCTCATCCACCAAGCCATATATGGTCGGCCCCCACGAGCTTTGCCCAACCCCGTTGACTCCGCACTCAAGCATGAATCTTACCAGATCTTTCGTGATCGCATCCTTGTAGATGCCCCCCTGTGCCCGCTCGAAATACATGCCCGTTCTCATGTCGATTTCAGTAAGAGCTTCGCCGAATTCCACTATATCCCGGTCGATAAGGGCGGGCAGCAGCTTCATCTGAGTCAACCGGCATATTTCTTCGGAAATCCTCCTGGAAGGGTTCAGGCTGCTCATCGCGTACTCTTCCTCTCTTCCGAACAAGCCCTTTGCTGCTTCGGGAATAACGATGACAAAACACCAGCCTGCAGGAAAATCGTGCCTGAAGATTACGGAGGGCGGTCCGCCAACGACGTCTTTGCCGGCATTCTTGCGGCCGGAATCTACAATGAATCCCCCTGCTTCAAAGCAGGCGATGCCCACCCCCGATCGTTTGCCCCTGTCCATTATGACGGATATTTCCCTCACACTCACATCTATGTCGAACATTCTTGCCAGAGCTGTTGCGACCGCCAACGCGAGTTGGGTTCCGGAACCGAGCCCCGAATGCTTGGGGATACCGTCTACCAGATGAATTTTCGTCGCAGGCAGCAATTGATAATGTTGAGAAAACCGCGCCACAATGTCTAAAATCGTCTTCTC
>Ga0187875_10000464_pt1 | contig 33973 bp, 25 predicted proteins | sample June2016WEW_17_1_2_FD_132978 | JGI IMG/M metagenome (GOLD analysis project Ga0187875, IMG submission 132978) | Peatland microbial communities from SPRUCE experiment site at the Marcell Experimental Forest, Minnesota, USA - June2016WEW_17_10 | ecosystem: Environmental > Terrestrial > Soil >...
TGGAGGCGAGAGGATTTATCGGACCAATATACTCGGAACGTCCTAGCCCAGGTTCTCGGCCTTCAAAAAGCCCAAGATGCTCTGTCGGCCGAAAAGCGCGGCGAGCGTCCCGCGTCCGCTGGTGGCTGAGCATCATGGCACGGTCTACGCGTGCGCTGAAGTCGAACGGGTAGTCGTCGCCTTGCGCACCTGAAAGCAGAAGGTGCATGCTAACCACCATTCCGTCGTCGAAGTGTTCGGGTAGAGGGTAGGAGTTGATAGCGATAATTACGCCGCTGAGCTTTCGACCGTGCGGCAACCCAACTTCACCCATCAACCAGCGGTTCAGCACCATTGGAGTCCCAGGCAACGGTTCCAACAGTTCACGGTAGAACGGGCTGTGCTCTGGATGGCTTAATTCGAAATCCGGGGCATCCCAGTTGGGCCAACATGCCCATTCACAAATGACGGGCCGAGGCTTCAGGGGCCAATAGTCGCAAGGCACAACAAAGGCCGTGCCCCCCGAAGGCAGATCGTACACGACGGCAAATTCGGGTTCGACTTGTCGAAAACCGAGCCGCTTTGGCGGTGTAGATGGACCGAAGAAAGTTCCCGGGACAACGCCAGCGCGGCTCAGCAATAAAAGGTCGGCACGACAACGTCGTTCTTCTGCTCGCGTGAACTGCAATTTTTTTGTGGGCATCGCTCCCTCCAAACTTTTTAATAACTGCAAGAACTTGCATGACTGTCATAAGGCTTTATGGGACAGTGACCTTCGTGCACTCAGGGCAGTTTTCCGCCGCCTCTCGGGCTGCGGGCAATTCGTACAGTCGGGCGAGCCGATGCACGACGCGACTGGTGTCGCCGTCGAGCAAGAGCTGACTGCCAGAGCTAGTCCGGTGCCGAACGAGGCCAAGGGTTTTTAGCTTCCAACCGGTTTCTTCCGCACCGTAGTCGAGCCGTCCTCCACGCGATCGCGACAGAGCGTTGGCCAGGTCCGAGATTCTGTGCACCGGTATGTCCCTCGTTTCGCCCTGGTGAATGAGCCCTAGCAGTACCTCGACGATCAAGCACTGAATCGCACTTGCACGCTGCTCACGCCAATCCTGGTCCTGCGTTCGGAGCAGCCGCATCACCTCGAACAGTAGTTCGCGGTCCTCCGAAAGACACGCCGATAGGGTGCGGGCGAGTTGGCGAGTCGGCGAAGCAAATTCCGGAAAATCGATTTGCGATTCTCGAACCCGAGCTAGATTGTTCAGACGAAACATAAGAAGGCGGGGCTGGAAGTGGCTTGCGATTTCATCTTGCAGCCGTGCGTTCAAGCTCACGAACGTTGGCGCGGGTTCCAGAAAAACCCGGATAGCTTCCTCGCCCAGAATATTCGGGTCGTCATCCACGCCGAGGGCGACGGCCTTTGGCCCAAATAAGTCGAGAAGAACTCCCCGATTCGGGAAATACAAGTCACGGTGAGCCGATGCACATAGCATTCGGCGCATTCGCGGTGTCATGGCCGATTGGTTGATCAGAAAAGTAAAGCGCAGGTGCAACGGCAAGGAAAGCAAACCGCCAGCCGTAATTTCTCCCAGGAGCAAAGGGTGACGACAAACGCAGTGGAGAAGACGCAGGACCTCAAGTCCGCGCCGTTGATCCCCGCAAATTTCCAAAGCTGGCGAGGTGGGCAAGCTATCCGCCAGCCAAGTGCTGAGGCCAAAGAAGGCTAGCAATCTAGATTCTCTGTCGGGGCAATGCGGATAGCGCGAGAACAAGTCGGAGATCTCATCGAACAAATCGCGGATAGACGCGTACCTCCCGCACTTTCGAGGAAATCTAGTCGCGCGAAAGATAGAGGGGGAAAGCTCAGGCGCTTCGTAAGTGCAATTATTGTGGTTGACCCGGTACGCAATCCTAACTTTGTTTCCGTTCCAAAGTAAGAGGTCAGGTTTCGGCGAGGAACGGCCTGACGCCAGCTCAATCACGGCGCCGTTCGCGAAGATCTCCCCAGTAGTGATAACCGCTTTACTGGGGGCTATCTGACTTCGCAGGCCATTACGTCTAGGCAAAGCATCCTCCTTGTGGGCGCAAGCCAAACAGCGGGCGAGGCAGCCTTAGCCAGATTGAGGCGAATGCGTGCTTAATTTCCGCTTGTTGGCCTTAGAACGTTATTGCGTTTCCAGAGGAAGACTGACAAATCTCACGAAGTTAGTGCCAAAATCGTTGTGTCGTACAAAATCGGCGGGCAAATGAATTGTAACATGAACTTGCCAAGAAAGGTTTCATGCATGCGATTAGTGTGCTCGAATTGATTCTTTCACAACTTCCTCACAGGGCCGCCTGCTTTACGGGAAGTGTTTGTTTCATCTGCCGCGAGAGCGGGGCCGTACGCTCCAATTCAGTTCAGTTTCGTCGCGTCCTTTATGTCAGGGAAATCATCTTCCCAATACTCGTTAGGACGGCGGCATTCGCTCGGCTGCAATTCGATGCCGCGCAACTGCACGCGCCGAATCTTGCCGGAAATGGTCTTGGGTAGTTCAGAAAATTCGATCCTGCGAATGCGCTTGTAAGGACCAAGACGACTGAAAATCTCCTGCCGACGGCTGAAAGCCCGGCTTCAAAGTGATGAAGGCCTCGGACTGGGCACAACCGCAGCATCGGCGATGCTGCTCACGCAACCCTGGCGCTGTCACTCGCTACGTAGTCCTTCAAGAAAACCCCGAGAATTTTTTTTGGCTTGCCGCAGCGTCTCCGTATGCCAAGCTAGGGCGTATGGTAGGCCTCCGTCGAGAGGGCGCGCCGGGATATTAGGAACAGCCAATCGAGTTCATTCCGATACCTTCCTATGTCTCCTCTTTACGTCTGGCTTACCTGAATCGGTTTCTTGTTTTTCCCAAACTTCCATCAACGTGGTTTCAAGGTAATTCGTAAGTGATCGTCGCTGTTTGTTCGCCTCTTCGACGAGTCTTCGCTTAAATTCCGCGGGCACCCGAAAGTTAAGAGTTTCCTTCTTGGTTGACATGCAGTTCCGACAAATCTCAAGCCCGATGCTACGCAACATAGCTGGAGGGGGTCAAGAACTGCCGTGGTTACTTTCCGCTTGACTAAATGTAATGCACAATGCATTATATTAATGCAATATGCATTACATTTAGGAGGGCCCGAATTGCGAAAAATAAATAATGGCTTGTCTCGGCGTAACTGTCGACTAGCCCGAAAAAGGTGGAATTTAGGACCGAGACACCCACTATTAGCGACGCTGAGGTGGCTTTCCGAAGATTTCAAGCTTTCGGTTTTGGCGGGGGATCTCATTCTTCTACAAACCAATTGGTACGTGACACATGCCGGCTTGCTCCGGATGGCCAAACGGAATCGCTGCTCTGGAATGAGGGTTCATTTCATTCAAGAGCTTTCTAATGTAACGGCTCGTCGGTTTGCCTTTGAGGCGACTGTATTCAAATCGAAAACATGCCAAGGCTTTGTGGGTTACGGTGATGCAGACCCGTCGAACGTAGGACCTCTCGTACAAGGCGCGGAGCTTCGGATAGCCGAGACTAGGGCAATCAATCGCGCCCTGAGGAAAGCCTACGGGATTGGGATTTGCTCCTTAGAGGAAATCGGTTCTTTCTCCGAATCGCCCCATCCTTCCCAGGCGCCGACGAAGCTTCCGCCACAACCTGCCAACGGAAACGGGAATAGCTACGGCGCTCCGAAGGTTCGAGATCGTCTTTGCCAGATCATTCGCCAGCATGAGCTGGATCCCAACTTGGTCAAGTCATACGCGACCGACTTCTGCGGTGTGAAGACTCTGCGCGATGCCACGCGCGAGCAAGTGGAAAACTTTGTTGCGCACCTTGCAGACTGGGCCGAGAAGGATCGCAACGCTTTGCTTTGCCAGCTCAACAGCTACCCCGGCCAGAAAGAAGGTGCCGCGTGAATCGCTACTTCAAGTCTCTCCGTCCCAGTGACGCGTCAGCGCTGCACTCCGTTCCGGATGGTCTTTTCCTGGTGCGTGTGGATCAGGCGCGATATCGCGGGCAGAAGCAGAAGCTGTATTACGAGATCCGCTTTGTCGTCCTCAAGCCCAAGCATCTGATCGGGTTTTTGATGACCGGACGCCTGTACTGCACGCCCAGAGCTCTGTGGAAGCTGACCTGGTTTCTGCGGGATTTCGGCTATGACCCCGAGCTGCTTCGAAAGGATGAGATCGAGGACGAGGCCCTCATTGATTTGTGGGGAGTTGTAAAGGTCAGCGAAGTCACGGTGGACGGTATCTCTTTCCTTAACTTCGACGCTTTCGCGCCAGCGGCCCGCTGGGAAGAGCTCTCGATGTTTGCTGGCATTGATCATCGTAAATCTGTGACCAGGCAAAAGGAAGGTGCCGCATGAAACGTCAGATCACTGGCTTGCACGCGGCCGACCGCTCTGCCGCCGACCAAATTCCCGACGGAGTTTTCCTGGTCCAAGTGCAACGTGCGAAGTTTCAACGGCAGGCCCAGAAGCCTTACTACACCTTGGCTCTCGCGATTCTTGAGCCCGACCGGTTTGCCGGGCACATCATTTCCAGCCGGCTCTATTGCAGCCCGAAAGCGCTTTGGAGGTTCAACTGGTTCCTGCGTGATTTCGGCTACGACACCGAACTGCTCGGGCGCGATGAAGTGGATGAAACTCAGCTCGTAGGTCTGAAGGGCGTGGTCAAGATCAGCCACATCGTTGTGAACGGTGCTTCCCTGATCCGACTCGACGGCTTTGCTTCCGCTGGCCGTTGGGAAGAGCTTTCACCCGCAAATCTCGACAATCCGCAGGTGGCCTGACAATGATCTACAGCTACACCCAGATCAGCCAATACCTCACCTGCCCACGGCGGTACCGGCACCGCTATCTGGATGGCTGGAAGGAGAAGGACACCCGGGCGGCGATGTTGTTTGGTCGCGCCTTCGAACAAGCTCCTGGTGCTTTATTCCGCCGGGAAGATCCCGGAGCAGTGTTGTTCGCCGAATGGTCTGCCTGCCAGAAACAAGAGCTGCACTACTCCAACGGTGACTCATGGGATCGCATGCTCCGGCAAGGCATCATGCTGCTCGACCGATTCTGTCAGGACGATCGTATCCAGGTTCGCCAGCCTCGACGCAATTTGCAGATCAAGTTCAATCGACCGGTCGCCGGAAAGAACGACTTCGTAGCCTACATCGATGCCATCGGCAAACTTGACGGAAAGCGCTGCCTGCTCGAGTGGAAAACCTCGTCGAGCCGATACCCGGAAGAACCCGACGGGTTGCTCTCTCTGGATCCCCAACTGGTCTGTTACTCGTGGATGACGGGCATTGCCGACGTCGCCCAGGTCGTATTTGTCCGCAAACGCTTGGTCGAGGTTCAGTATCTGCACACCACGATCACCGATGACCAGCGAGAGGAATTCGGACGGCTGGTCGAGGACACGATCCGAAGAATCGAGTCCGCACAGTTCCTGCCGCACAGTGGCATTCGCTTTCCGCAGAATCCCTGTAGCAGCTGTCCTTACGTAGGCCTATGTCTGGGAAAGCAGGAGATGGCTGACGCTCGTTTAGTGCGGCGTCCGGGAGCAGAGAGTCTTGATTGGCTTGACGAGCTTAGTTACTAACAATCCGCCCATGCCACCGAGGTTCAATCGCCGTCGCGCTCTATTCGTGCTGGGCAAGATAGACGAGATTCTGTTGTGGGAGCAGAGGAAGGAAACGGAGCGCGACACCAAGTTCGTGGAACTGGGGCGCTATCTGTGCGAAGTGCGGGCGGGGCAGTACTGGAGGCTGGAAGATCTCAAATCTTTCGACGAGTTCCTGGAAAGGAGATTTCCCGAATCGCGGCGGAAGGCTTACTACCTGATGTCCATCCATGAGCACCTGCCGCCGCAGGCAAGAAAGCAACTAAAAGAAGTGGGCTGGACCAAAGGATTGGAGCTCGCCAAACTGGCCAAGAGGGACGGGCAGCTCCTCGATTGTGCAACCTGGTTGCACCGGGCTCGGGAGATGCCCAAAGAACAGTTCAAGCAGGAAGTCGAGAAGGAACTGATGGGAAAGGAAACGGAGCCCTGGGAGGTGATCTACTTCAAACTTTACCAGAGCCAAATGCCGGTTATTGAGCGGGCAATCGAAACGGCATGCCTGATGTTGGGCAGCGATCGCTCGCGAGGCTACTGTTTGGAAATGATCTGTGCAGACTTCCTGGCGGGAGCGAATCTCGACCATGGGGATCCGGAGATGCTGCTGTTCTCGATGACGAGATTCTTCAGGTTTCTGCCCGAAGAACAGCGGCAGGCATTTCTGGAAGGGCTAAGCGAGAAAGCATCATCAGCTTGATGAATTCCAAAGTTGCGCGAGGGCGGTTGGACGAAGCGTCTTACGAAGCTTTACGGCTGCAGATCCTGCGTCGCGATAGCTGGCGTTGTCAATCGTGTGGATCTTTATCCAACCTCGAAGTTCACCACCGACGATTTCGCAGTCAATCCGGACAAGACTCCGAGCAGAATCTGATCACTCTTTGCACGCGATGCCATGTCGCCGAGCATCGATGAGAAATAAACGGTGGCAACGAAGAGTATGGAGACAGGATTCCCCAAGGCACTTCAGGCCTGCCGGTCGCGATTGGCATAGGGTGCGATATCGTGGCGACTCCGCTCCTCGGATGTGAGAGTTGTCGCGTCGTGCTGCGATTTTGGTGGTGCTAAGGATTCCCTACTGGCGCTGTGCGGAGCACAAAGGGAAGGCCGCGGGGAGCATTTTGGGTCACGGTGTTTTGCAGGTCGAGAGCATCGAGCCGAAAATGGCTCCGCGTGCCGTCAGGGCTGATGTATTCGAGATAGCCGTCGGCGACCCAGTAATCGGTCACTGCGTGGCTGATTCCATTCTTCAGTACCACCAGGAAAACGCCTTTGCCCGGAGCCTGGTTTTCGGTCGAAAGACGGACTCTAGCGGCGAGCATAGGCGTTGGCGTGTGGAACGACTTTTTGCCGGCTCCGTCACTTTGGTCACTTGGTCATACTCGGGGGGTAAACCATGAAGATTTTGCTAGCAGTTGACGATTCAGCCACGGGTTTCGCGCAGGTCGCCAACCACGAGCCGGGAGAAAGGCTATTGCATTTTCGGGCTTCTGAAAAAGACACTCCTTCGAGGAGGGCGACGAATCGTGATGGCGTGATTGACTGCTGGGGAATCAGGTCGTCTCCTCCTTTGAGTTTCTCTCTTAAGTACTTTCACGGCGCGCCCTGCGTACTTCTGAACTCATTTCAATTTCTGCCGATAGATCCTGGGATCGGCTAATCTCCTCCCGGAAGCAAGACCGTATGCCTGGGCGTTGGGATGGGCGCGTCGCCTTTCTGATCTCGCCAGAGGACCACATTCAAACGCGCCGCTCCCGCCGCATCCGGACGCGAGAAGTCCATCTTCGCCGACTCTTTCGCACCTTGCGCATCGCGTTTATTGGTTTCGTAGATCATGCCATTCTTAAGATTGCGATAGTCCGCCTCGAACGCAGGCTGGCTTCCCGAGCCAGAAAACATCGGTCCCATCGCCGGAGCATACGCGTCGTTCTGATTCATCGGCGGCAGGCCGAGGAGCATCTCCATGGTGTGGATCAGATTCACTGTCGTGTAAAAACGATGGTCGACATAGGGCACGTCGGCCGTCCCCGGTGAATATTTGCTGACGACAAACGCTATAGATCGATGGGCATCGATGTGGTCTCCGCCGTTTTGCGCGTCATCTTCCAGGATGAAGATGGCGGTGTCTTCCCAGTACGGACTGTGCGAGACCGCGTCCACCACGCGGCCAACGGCAAGATCATTGTCCGCCACCGAGGCCTCCGGCCGCGGGCGTTCCGGACGCGTTCCTCCCGTATGATCGTCGGGAAGATAGAGTAAAACGAAGGCGGGCAATTGAATATCCGGGCTCTCGTCAAACTGCCGGGCGCGCGAATATGCCGCAAATTCATTCAGGAATTCGTCCGTCCGAAGCTGGTCGGGATAGTCGGTTTCGAAATCAGGATAAAGCGGATCGAAGTGACCGCGCAGCACCGCCTTGGTAGGCTTCACGCCCTTGAACATAGGAACTGGCCACGGCCACGGACTGGGCGCGCCGTGCGGATCTCCCACGTTGGCCGGCAGATCATCCCCTTGGTGAAGCTCCGTTTGCTGGCATTCGGCTTCTTGCGCCGAAGGAGTTCCCCGCTTCGGCGACGCGGCCTTGCGGATTCGATTGCACCACTCTGCGCTTACATACTCGCCGTAGTCCCGGTAGCTCAATCCATTGTGAGCCAGTTTGTCCCATAGAAATCCGGTGCCAGGATCGTCGATGTCGGGTTGCTTGTGCTCGAGAGGAAATTCGTCGGCCACGGTGCCCTGAAAATCATAGGTTCGCTCTTTGCCTCGATACGCGATCTGCCAGGTTTTCTCGTTGTAATCGCTGGTAATGGCCGCAGTGGACCAAAGATGCCCGTCTCCGGAAACTTCGCCGCTATCGTAAAAATTGTCCAGCACGCCAAATTGCAACGCGAGCTTATGTTCGTTGGGCGTTATGTCGGCGCCATACATGGTCAAAGATGGATCGCCGTCGCCCACTTTCAGGTCTCCAAGAATCTGGTCGTAGGTGCGATTTTCCTTGATGATGTAAATCACGTGTTTGATGGGATTTTTACCGCCGGCAAACTGAATGGTTGCGGCATCGTTCGTACCCGCATCTTTATGCAGGAGGTTGTCATGCTCCACAGTGCGGGTAAGCTCATCCAGCTTGCGTACAGTGGAAGGAATATTCAGCCGCGCGATGGAGCCTTGCAACAACGTCGCAATGTAGGCATGGCCGTGGTGCTTGATCTCCCTGGCCAGCTTCCCCGGACTTTTGTTTGGCCCCGTGCCCTGGCCCTTGGCGGTTGCGATCAAGAGATCGTCGCCGTGGACGGCGAGGGCACTCGGATACCAATCGGTCGGGATAAAACCCAGAGCGGGCACGATTGCAGGACTGCTGGCCGCGGCGTTCAGCTTTATATCGGAAGCATCGAATACAGCGACGGCGTCAAGGGATGCGTCGGCCGCGAACAGGCGCTTGCCATCTCCAGATTCAGCCAGAGCACTCGGAAAAGCTCCAGCGAATTGCTGATTCTGATCTGCGGTGTTCAGCAGAGCCAGGATCCGGCCATCTCCCGTTGAGACTGCCGCAACGCTGTCTGCATTCGCGAGCGCAACATACAGTATCTTTTCATCCGGGCTCAGTAACATTGCGGTGGGATGCGAACCGGGAGCCGTCGGATCTTCGGGTTCTTTCAACTTGATCGAACGCACCACTTCGCCGCTACTCAAATTGAGTTCTGCCACGCGCGACGCATTCCACAGGCTGCACCACGCCCTACGTCCATCTCGCGTGGCCACGACTGTGTAAGGAAATGAGGATGGCACCAGATCGCTCGTGCTGAGATCGAAACGCTGCAGCACCTTACCACTGGCCACATCGAGCAGCACAACGTTGTCAGACAGATTATTAGCGACCAGGAGCCGGTCGTGACCGTGGCCTCGTCCAGCTAGTGCCAGTCCCGCGGGATATGGTATTGCGGCCACAGACTCCGTCTTCCGTAGACCAATTGCAATCTTCTTTCCCGCAGCAAGTGCCTGCGGTTCAATGGCGATGAAGCGCTCGGGCACCACTTTGCCATCCGCGAAGCTATATACGGCAATTCCATTGCCCGTGTTGCCCGTCTTCTGACCCTTCGGATCAGTAATCGAACCCACTGAAGCGTAGAGATGCTTTCCTTCGGACCCGAACACCAGACCGAGAAAGTAACTTTGATGGGCTTCCTCGCCAAATCGCTTGTCGGGATAATCGGAAAGTTGATTCGTTTTGAGATCAAGGACCGCGATGGATTGCGTTCCCAGAGTTTCTTGTGTCCCGTAGCCGTCATTCAAAAGCGCCGCGTAGCGGCCGTCGGGGCTGAGAGCGATCGTCGCGGGAAAGCTATTCGTGCTTCCAATGCGCCCGGGCGACGGCGTAGTCAGCAATTTGCGGGTGGGCAGAGAAATCGAAGACGCCGTTGAGGAGGATTCCTGGGCCTCAAGGGATATCGAAAGAGCGATCACGAACATTACGAAGATAGCGAGGGAAAATCGAGACACAAAGCCTCCGTGGTGTTCGATCTTTAGCAATACATATAGGAAGAATTGACAGTAATCCAAGAGGGAAGGTGTGGTCAAAAAGGCTGCTGTCACAGCAGAGCGGAAGTTTCACCAGCAGAGGGCCGTAATCCTCTAAAATCCCTCAAGCTCGCGACGTGCCCTCGCGTCCGGAAGCGCCCTCTGGATGCTCTTCCACACCCACATTGTGCCTCACATCGGCACCTTGCACCCAGAAGATGACATCTTCAGCGATGTTCGTGGCATGGTCGGCCACGCGCTCCAAATTGCGCGCGATAAGCAGCGCATCAAGCGCCTGCCGCACTACTTCAGGACGCTGGTTCATGGTCTTCACCAGTTGGATGAAAGCATCGTCTTTCATGCGATCCACCACGTTATCCATTTCCAGCACGGCCTGCGCCAACTCGACTTTGCCTTCGATGAACGATTCGAGAGCGCGGCGTACCATGGCGCTCACTGCAGAACCCATGCGCGCAATATCGACCGGCAGGTCAACGACCGGAAGATCCATCATGTCCATCACACGTTCAGCAATGTTGACCGCTTGATCGCCTACACGTTCCAGATCCGAATTAATCTTGGTAACGGCGAGGATGAAGCGCAGGTCCACCGCCATCGGTTGTTGCATGGCCAGCAGGTCGAAGGCAGCCTCGTCAATCTCCCGCTCGGAAGTGTTGATCAGACTCTCGCCTTCGAGAACCATCTGGCAACGCGTGAGATCCCGATCAATATAGGCCTGCCGGGCACGGTCTACGGCTTGTTCCGCAAGTCCACCCATGCGGAGCAACTTCTGGCGTAGGTCGTCAAGCCCTTGCTGAAAGCGCGTACGCATTATCCGAACCTTCCTTATCCAAATCTGCCTTATCCAAATCTGCCGGTGATGTAATCTTCCGTCCGCTTGTGGGACGGTTTCGTAAAGATCTTTTCCGTCTTATCAAATTCAATCATCTTGCCCAGCAGGAAAAACCCGGTAAACTCCGCCACGCGTGCGGCCTGCTGCATATTGTGCGTCACAATTACGATGGTATACCGTTCTTTGAGCTGGAAGATCAATTCTTCTATTTTCCCGGTGGAGATCGGGTCCAGCGCCGAGCAGGGTTCATCCATCAGCAGAACTTCCGGTTCGACCGCGAGAGCTCGCGCGATGCAAAGCCGCTGCTGCTGGCCGCCGGATAGACTGGCGCCGGATTTCTTATGAATATGATCTTTCACTTCATCCCACAGAGCGGACACTTCCAGCGATCTCTGCACGATCTCATCCAGCTTTCGGCGATCGTTAAAGCCATTCAGCTTCAGTCCCGAAGCCACGTTATCGTAAATGGACATCGTCGGAAAGGGATTTGCTTTTTGAAAAACCATTCCCACTCGCCGCCGCAATTGCGTGGCGGACGTGCCGTTGTAAGCATCGATCTCTCCGATGCGAACACTGCCGGAAACTCGCGCCTCCGGGATGGTCTCATGCATGCGGTTCAGACAGCGAATGAATGTAGACTTGCCGCAACCGGATGGACCGATCAACGCCGTAGCATGGTTCGCGGCCATCGTCAATTGAACGTCGTACAACGCCTGCGTCTTTCCGTACCAGGCGTTCAGATTTTCGACCTTGATTTCGACGCCCATAGACTACGCGGCTCCGAAGCTACCGCGACGCACCGCGAAGCGCACCGCCGCTACCGCGCTGACGATGAGGACTATTAGTACCAACGCTCCCGCCCACGCCTGCCTGTGCCATTCATCGTAAGGAGAAATCGCGTAACTGAATATTTGTAGCGGCAGCGCGGCGGTGGGTTGATTGGCGCGCAGATTCCAGAATTGATTTCCGAAGGCCGTGAACAGCAGCGGTGCAGTCTCGCCTGCGACCCGTGCAAAGGCAAGCATTATTCCAGTAATCACCCCGGAGGTTGCCGTTCGTAGAGTGATCGAGAGAGTGGTTCTCCAGCGTGGAATGCCAAGCCCATAAGCCGCTTCCCGTAAAGCCTGCGGCACCAGCAGGAGCATTTCTTCCGCGGTTCGTGTGATCGTCGGAATCATCATGATGGCCAGCGCCACTCCACCCGCCAGTGCAGAAAAATGTTTCTGATAAAGCACAACAATAGAGTAAGCCACAATGCCGATCACGATGGAAGGTACGCCGTTAAGCACATCGGCGGTAAATCGAATTACGTCGCCAAAACGGTTGCGTCCGAATTCGGCGAGATAAATTCCGGCACCAACGCCAATCGGTACGCCTAAAATACTGGCCAAGGCCAGAATGAATGCCGAACCCACGATCGCGTTCGCCATTCCTCCGCCCGCTTCGCCCACCGGCTTCGGTGTTTGCGTGAGAAAAGCCCAGTTAATCGATCCCACGCCTCGATACACAAGATAGGCGAAGATCGCAAACAGCGGCACCAGTACGAGAATCACCGTCAACACAGCCACTCCCGTCATGGCGTGGTCTGTGATCCGCCGTCGCAAAGCGATCGCCGGCACGGAATGCACTGAAGCGTTCTTTTTCGTCTCAGGCATTCGCCCTCGAAGGCTGGCCGCGAGTCACAGTCCACACCAGCAATCGTGCCAGCGCGTTGACAACGATCGTAACCAGGAACAGAGCCAGCCCAATCTCGATCAGGGCTGCAAGATTCAAGTCTCCTGTGGCTTCGCTGAACTCATTGGCCAGCACGCTCGCCATCGTGTAGCCGGGCGCAAAAAGCGACTTCGCGATCTCCGGTCGGTTTCCTATCACCATCGTGACGGCCATGGTCTCTCCCAGAGCGCGCCCCAGCCCCAGGATGATGCCGCCCATGATTCCCGCCCGCGCGTTGCGCAATACTCCCACTCGAATCATTTCCCATCGTGTAGCGCCCAAGGCCAGCGCGGCTTCCCGTTGATGTTGCGGCACCACCATCAATACTTCGCGAGTGATCGAAGAAATGATGGGAATGATCATGACCGCGAGTATAATTCCCGCCGCCAGCATGCTGATCCCGTAAGGTGGACCCGTAAACAATCCAGTCCAGCCCAGAGTTCTCGACAAGAACGGTTGGACGTAGTTGCTGAGCAGCGGCACCAGCACAAAGATCGCCCATAGCCCGTAAACTACGCTCGGAATAGCGGCCAGCAGTTCCACAAAAAATGAGAGCGGTCCACGCAGAATTCTAGGGCACATCTCAGTGGTGAAGACCGCGACCCCAATCGAGAGGGGCACCGCGATGATCAGGGCCAGAAGCGACGACACCAGCGTGCCGTAAACAAAGGGCAACGCGCCGAACTTCTCGTTAACCGGATCCCAATCCCGCGCCGCAAAAAACTTAAATCCAAAAGCGTGCCAGGACGGCCCGGAGCGCAACACCAGTTCATAGACAATCAAGGCCAAGGTCGCCAGCACCACCAATCCGCAAAGAAGCATGGCGAATTTGAAGATCTGGTCTGCCGACTCCCCCGGCTTGGGCAGAAAATCGGCGACCCTCTGTCCGGAGCCTTGCAGAACCTTAACTTTCGTATTTTCTGCGGGTTGCGGCGAGAGCATATCAGGCCGAGGTCGGGCGGCGTTGGCCATCGCCACTACCGTAGCAGAATCCTGTTAACAGGGTGTTAAAATGCAGAAGCTTTTCCGATTGCCTTTTCGCGAACAAGCCTGTATTTTCTTCCGATTCGCTCCTCTTATGTCGATCGCCGCAAAGCGCAGTCATGCGATTTTTCAGAAGCTTGAACGGGACGTAATCAAGCTTTCCTCGAAACCGCAGGCGAAAAGCGTCCATCGCTTTCGTACGGGAACCAGGCGCCTTCAAATCCTTCTCGGCGAACTTTCTCCTAAAGTCACCCGCAGCGAGAGGAAACTCCTGAAGCTCCTCGGTCGCATCCGTAAGCGCGCGGGTAAAGTGCGCGACCTTGACGTCCAGTCGGCCGCGCTGCGGAGCCTTAAAGTCCCTCAGGAGCCGCGCCGCAAAACTCAGCTCATCAGTCATTTGATTGAACTCCGCGGCGTGCAGGAAAAAAAACTGCGTAAAGCGGTCGACGCGGACACGGTGGGCGAGATCCAAAAGCGATTGAAACGCGCCGCCAGGCGTTTTAATCCGGAAGCCTGCCACGATCCTTTCGCTGTCGCCAAGGCTATGCTCAACCCGCTTGAGCGCGCAGCATCACCGCTCACGGAACCGATCCTGCACGAGTACCGCATTCTTAGCAAGAGGGCCCGCTATGCCGCTGAGTTTGCCAGTCCCTCGAATGAAGGTAACCGTTTCATCGCCGAGATGAAGCGTATTCAGGATGCGTTAGGAGATTGGCACGATTGGCTTATTCTGACGCAAACAGCGATCAAGTACCTCGGCGAGGTACGCGAATCGCCACTAGCAGCGGAATTGCATAACGTAATGGGAGCAAAATTCCGGCATGCCGTTGCTGTTCTCTCTCAGACGCGAGGAAAACCGGAAACTGTTTCCCCAAGGGCTGCCAAGTCTCCAGTTCCAGTTCCAGTTGCTCCGTCAGATCGCGAACAGCCTCTGCGTCTTACCTCGTGAGGCCATCTTGTTAGCGCCAGCGAACTCTCCATTTAGCTGGCCTAGGCTTCGCCGAATGGATGCTAGTTTGTCGACGATGCCACGCTTCTGGCCGACTCGCTGCTCAGGGTGAACGAACCTTTCATCCGTATATCCCGCGATGAGGATCCGACCAGCACTTCGAACGGGCCCGGTTCTGCCACCCACTCTTTGTTCGCGGTGCTGTAGAACGACACTGCATTTCGATCGAGCGTGAAATGTACACTCTTGGATTCTCCCGGGGCGAGATCCACTCGTTGAAATCCTTTCAGTTCCTTCACGGGGCGATCCACTCTCGAGTGTCCATCGTGCACGTAAAGTTCGACGACCTCTGCGCCGGGCCGAGATCCAGTATTGCTGACTTGCAGGCTCACTTCTACCGGCTTGCCGGACGATGCTTCGCTCGGCGTTACCTTCAGGTCGCTGTAATCGAACTTCGTATAAGAAAGACCATACCCAAAAGGAAAAAGGGGCTCTACGTTTTTCTTGTCGAAATATCGGTAGCCTACATAAATGCCTTCCACATAGTCGACCTGCAGATGCTCACCGGGATAATGTCCGTAGGCGGGCGAATCCTTCCACTGCTTAACAAACGACACAGGGAGCTTTCCTGACGGATCTGCATCGCCAAACAGAATTTCCGCGATTGCATTCCCACCTTCCTGCCCGCCATACCACATGTCGACGATCGCTGGAACTAGAGCGATCCACTTTGACATAATCACAGGGCCGCCTGCGTTGATCACGACGATGGTGTGTTGATTGACCTTTGCGACGGCCTCGATGAGGTCGTCCTGTCCGGCAGGCAGATCAAGCGACTTGATGTCAAAATCTTCGGATTCGAGGTTTGGAGCTCTACCCACCACAATGATGGCGGCATCCGCTTTTGCCGCGGCGTTGACGGCTTCATTTCTGAGCTGCTCTGGCGACTGCGAGGTGTCTTTGTTTCGGTCCTCGCCTTCCATGGTTGCGCCTAATGCGTAGCTCACCTGCACCCGTTGACCTGCTCGATCCTGAATACCTTTCAAAGGACTGACTGAATACTTTGGGACGACAAGCGAACTGCCGCCACCACCAGTCCTGGCTACCGCTGCGTTGGGCCCGATGACAACGACAGAATGAATCTTCGTTGGATCGAGCGGAAGCAAATCGCCCGAGTTTTTGAGGAGAACAATGCTTTCGGTCGCCGCCTTGCGGGCCACGTCCCGCTGCTCAGGCGTATCGATGTCGCCGGTCGCGGTGTGCGGCTTGTCGAATTGTCCGCTGACGAATATGACACGAAGGATGCGGCCTACGTTTTCATCGATCGTGGCCACAGAAATTTTACCGGCAGAGACATCTGCAAGCGCTTTTTCCGGAACCAGCCACCCGCCGCCGTTGCCCGCCGCTTGCGTGCCTGGTTTTTTCAGCCAAGCCGCCATCGGCGGACCGCCTGGCATTTCCACGTCCATGCCGGCATTCACCGTAGCGGCAGTGCTGTAGGTACTGCCCCAATCGGACACCACGAATCCCTTGAAGCCCCATCCGTTTTCAAGCACCGCTTTCAGCAGAGGAGAGTTTTCGGCACAATACACGCCGTTCAGCTTGTTATAAGCCGACATCACAGACCAGACGCCAGCCTCCTGCACAGCCGCTTTGAATGCGGGAAAATAGATCTCGTGCAAGGCTCGCTCGTCAACCACTGCGTTAATTCGGTGCCGTTCGAACTCCTGGTTGTTCGCCGCGAAGTGCTTGACCGTCGCGATGATGCCCTCTCCCTGAACTCCCTCGATGTACGCCACGGCTAACCGACTGGTGAGATAGGGATCTTCGCCGTACCCTTCGAAATTTCTGCCCCAGAGAGGAGTGCGGTTAATGTTGACGGTCGGTCCTAGGATCATGTCGCGTCCCAGAGCTTTCATTTCCTGACCGATTGCCTGCCCCTCACTTTGCAGAAGGTCGGTGTCCCAGGTGGCGGCCATCGCAACTCCCGCAGGAAAGGCAGTGGTGGCAACTTGATTCTTCGCTTTCTCAGCCTTGCCCTCAGAGGAAGGTCCCGTCCACGATCTGATCCCGATTGGACCGTCAGCCATTTTTATCGAAGGTATACCGAGGCGTTGATTCGGAACGGTCTGCATCCAGTCGGCCCCGCTAAGCATGGCGACTTTTTCCTGCAATGTCATGCGGCCGAGCAGATCTTGCACCCGTTGATCGACGGGCAGGTCGGGATTTTTGTACGGGGGATTATCGGAGCCGCTTTGATTCTGGGCAATGCTGTATAGGGCCGCAAACACAATTAAGACCGGACAAAGAAAACGCCTCATCGTTGTTCCTCCAGAACACTCAAATCCCGTATGGATCGGGCATGAGCCAAGTGCCCGCTTGAAACGTCACCTTTTTATCACAGATTGGGGGTGCCAGTTTCCGCGAAAGATTTCCTTTCGTTCGAACTCAATCCGTATGCCTTGGCGTTGTTATCCGTTAACCAGATTGCAAAGTGAATCCCTTAAGAGTACGTGGCGAGTTTAGGGTATCGAGCAGTTGCCGCCGCCGATAGGATGCTGCACGCCGTCGGAGGATTATGAAACCGGCACTTGTCCAGCCAGTTCCAAGCCCTTCACCTCATGAAGCAGCGCTTTCTTCACTTTCTTCTGTAAGTCCGTGGAAAGCTTCTTGCCATGCGATGTCAAATAGAAAGTATCAATCGCCATTTGTCCCTCGGTATCGATCAATGCGATTTCGATGTTGCACTCCTGCTGGGACAGGCAGGAACTGATTTTGTGCAACAACCGCGGGCGATCCTGAGCAATCACTTGCAACAGGGTACTGGTCGAAGAGCATTCGTCGTCGAAGTCGATGCGGGTTTCCACCATCACCTTGATCTTGCTGCTTTTTTCAGCGCGTTGACGATCCCGCAGCATTCGATCGAGATCCGCTTCCCCCGCCAAAACTGCGGCAATGCTCTTCTTAAAGCGATCCCACTCCGACAAATTCAACTCCAGAGTGCGGAAGCGATCCGTGAAATAAAGAGAGTCCACCACAATTCCAGCTTGGTTTGAGAAGGCATTGGCTTTGACGATATTCATTCCCCACGCGGCCAGTACTCCCGTCAAAATCGCGAGCAACGATGGGCGATCTTTAGTAACCAGCGTAAGTTCATACCAGTGCCGGCCGCGTTTAAGACCCACCTGCACGGGATCGTTCCCGAACTTCTCCGCCATTTCCATGTGAGCGATGACTTCTTCGGCGGAGTGCACTTGCAAATATCGCTGCGGGAATCCTTCCACAAAATTCCTGAACTTGGCACCGGTGACTGGAGCCAGACTACGCAGGCGCGCGAGTTTTTCGTCACCTGCATCGTTGTGCACGCGATGGTCGGCGCTGCGATTTAAATAGTTCGCAGAGGCAATATAGAGCTGCCAAACGCTCTCTGCCTTCCATGGAGTCAGCGCCTCAGGATTCACTGCCTTGATGTCCGCATAGGTCAGGAGGCACAACATTTTCAGCCGCTCTGGCGTGCCCACTCTATTGGCGAAAGCCGCAACCGTTTCGGGATTGAAAATATCCCGCCGCAGTTGCGCCGACATTTCCAGATGGTTTCCGATCAGAAATACAACGACCGCACGCTCTGTGGGATCAACATCCAGCCGGTCCAGACAGCGGCCGCCAATCTCCAGGCTGGCCTCCACGTGATTGCCGCCGGGCACTCCCTTCCCTGTGTCATGCAATAACAGAGCGAGGTAGAGCAGTTCTGGATCTTCCAATTCACCCAGCAACTCCGCGTATCGCCTATCCCATTCCGATTTCGATTCATGCAATCGGTGCAAGCTTTCAATGGCGAGGATGGAGTGCTCATCCACGGTGAAGCGATGGTAAAAATCACGCACCACCAGCGAATCGATTGGCTTCAGTTCCGGCAGCAGCAAAGTGAGTAAACGCATCGAATGCATGGCCCGCAATGCCTCGGCTGCGTGTGGCTGCAGCAGCGTTTCTTGGAGATACAGCCATAGTTCGGCGCCTCGCGGGGGGGTTACCGCAAGCGCCGGAAGCGCCTGCTCAATGCGGTGCTCGGTTGTGGCGCTTAACTTCAGACCATGATGCGCCATAAAGTGAAACAGCCGCAGCAGTATCTCGGGATCTTGAAGGGACGAGGACTGCTGCAAGAAAATCAAACCATCGACCACGGAAAAGTCCGGATGCGACGGCCGTGTGCGCCAGCCCTGAAATTGACGGCGCAGCGCAGACCAGGATTCCGGAATCTCTTCCATCAACTGCATCACCGCGCGTTGTACAGCGCGGGCATGGCCGAAGTAAATTCGCATCCAGTCCGCAGCGGTGAGGTCTGCTGAATCCGAGGCTCCGATCTTCCGCGCAGCGGCTTCGTCCTGCGCCTCCCAGCTCAGCGCGTTGTCGTCACGCCCGTGCCGGAAGTGCAGAAAACAGCGCGCCGCCATCAGGAACTCGAGCGCCGCGTCCAGTTGCTTCCGCACCGGCGCGCGCAGCGAACTGGCATCGGGCCAATCGCCCAGTTTGCCCATGGCAGAGATCAGCCCGAGCCAGATAGCCACGTTGCAATCGCGAAGGCCGCCCGGGGTCTCTTTCAGATTCGGCTCGAGATGAAATACGGTATGCCCAAATTTTCCGTGGCGTTCCCGTGTCACCTCGGACAAGCCCTGCAGCAATGGCTTCGATTCGCGCACCACCAGCTTAGGAATCAATTTGTTATGAAGGCGAGAGAACAGTTCTGGATCACCAGCTAGAAAACGGCAATCGAGCAGAGAGATGGTGAACTCTGTGTTGTGGGGATCAAACCGGTCGCATTCCGCCAGTATCCGAGCTGCGGGACTTAACTTCAGCTTAAGATCCCACAGCTCCTGGGAGAAACTCTGAACCGCCTCTTTGTGAGTTGCCTCGGCGGAGCGGTCGGAATACAGAAAGAGCAGATCAATATCGGAATAAGGAAACAACCACCCTCGCCCGAAGCCTCCAATGGCTACTAGCGCGAGGCCTTGCTGACGGCGGTCATCAGAGGAAACACATTCCCGCCAAAGCCGACCGAGAATATTTTCGATGAGCTGCGTGCGTTGAGCAATTGCGGTGCACCCGTCTCCGGTTGCGGCGAAGTCGCTCGCCATCCGCGCCGATTCTTCGGCAAGAGAGTTTCGCAGTTCACTGATCAGTGAAGACGCAGCCGTCATGACGAGGGGTCAATGGATCGATGATCGAAGTTCGCGCTCAATAGTCGCAAGTCGCAATCTTTACAACGCGCCCTCGCCCCGCTCGTCATTGCGGATGCGAATCGCTTCCTCCACTCGCGTCAAAAAAATCTTCCCATCCCCGATCTTGCCGGTGCGTGCGGCCGACACAATGGCTTGCACAGCCTTTTCTACCATCGCATCCGCAAGCACCACCTCAAGCTTGGTTTTGGGAATCAAATCCACGCTGTACTCACGCCCCCGATAAACCTCAGTATGGCCCTTTTGGCGACCATGGCCGCGTACCTCGATCACCGTCATGCCCTCGACGCCAATTTCCTGCAGCGCGCCCTTGACCGCTTCCAGCTTGGAGTTCTGGATGACCGCTTCCACTTTCGTCATGATGTTGTTCTCAAGCTCTATATTTCGCGATTGCGAGGTTCGGCTATGCCAGCATAAGCCAACACCAGTATTAACCTCCGCGGTTCTACTCGACAAGTGCAAGCGCTGGATCATTTGCGCTTTGCGACGCTGGGGGACACCGTTTAGCTTCTATAGCGGACCCATGCCGGATCAGACAGACTGGTAACGGCCCACTTTATCGTGAGGGATCGTTTTAAGGAAATCGAAACTATTGATCGTACGAATCACGATTTATGCGGTGGACGGAGGCTTTTCTACATCGGGACAGGCGGCAAAAAAACGTAGCGGTGAAAACCTAACTATGAATATGAGAGGCGACCATCGGCATTTGTTCAAACAGTAAGCTGATTTGCAGTGTAGGCGCCTCTGGCTTGGCGTGCACAATATCGTCCGCGCCGGTGACGACCGACGGTGGAGAGAGCATGCAGCCGTCGCCCAGGCGGGGAATCTTGTTCTTGAAATTGCCCGCCACCATGTTGCAAACCTCGCCAATCGCGTCTGAGATCTCCGAGCCCACCTCCTCGACAGCCATCCCAAGCATGCGCGATGCCATTAATGCGGCAGCCGGTTCTTGACAGCGAACACTCATCACTCCGCTGAGAATGCCGGCCAATCCCACCATGGCGGTCACGTTGAGGGGAGCTGTAGGCCACGCGACGGGCACTGAGTTCGGACCCGAGCATCCCTTCAAAAATTCACGGGTCGCCGATTCGAGTACGGGAAACCAGGGAATAACTTGATTCATATTTGTCTTCTGAACACATCGGCCAAAAGTGAAATAACTTTAGTGGACTGGAGGGCGGAAGGAGAACCTGGCAAAACGCAGATTTGGATTTTGCTGGTAATCTCGAATTAGATATTCAGGAGAACGTAACTCGTTGCCCCCCATCATTAACGCACAAGGGATTTCAAAATCGTTCGGAGCGAATCCCCTGTTTCAGAATGTTTCCTTTACGGTTTCCGAGGGCGACCGCATTGGATTGATTGGCCCGAACGGCTCGGGAAAATCCACGTTGCTCCGCATTCTCGCCGGTGACGTAAGTCCGGACAGCGGCGAAATCGCGATTCGCAAAAGGGTCAAGCTTAGCTACGTTGAGCAGGAATCGAAATTCGCGCCCGGCGAAACTGTGCGGTCCGTGGCCGAGAAGGCGATGGACCGCTCCGCGGTAGCGGACTCAGAGCGCGGCACTCTCCTGGCTGAAACCCTGGGACGTGCGGCCTTCGAAGATGTCGAAACCGAAGCTTCCGCACTATCCGGCGGCTGGCAGAAGCGGCTGGCAATTGTCGAAGCAATCGTTCAAGCTCCCGATATCCTACTGCTCGATGAGCCGACGAATCATCTGGATCTGGCTGGAATCGAGTGGCTGGAAGGTCTGCTGGAGGCCGCATCCTTCGCCTGTGTGGTGGTCAGTCATGATCGCTACTTCCTGGAAAATGTCGCCACGACAATGGCGGAGCTGAACCGAATCTATCCCGACGGACTGCTGCGAGTCGCAGGGAGCTACAGCCGGTTTCTGGAGAAGAAAGAAGAATTCCTTCATGCCCAATCGAAGCAGCAGGAGGCGCTCGAAAATCTTGTACACCGCGAGATTGAATGGCTGCGGCGGGGGGCGAAGGCGCGGACGCGCAAGTCCAAGGCCCGCATCGATAAGGCAGGAGAGCTAATAAGCGAACTGGCGGATCGGAATGCCAGAAGCCGGAGCGGATCCGCGCAGATCGATTTTTCCGCCACCTACAGGAAGACGAAACGCCTGATCGAAATGGAAGATGTCTCCTGCGAAGTAGGGAGCCGCAGATTGTTCACCGGGCTGAACTGCGTCATTACCGCCGGAATGAGAGTGGGACTCGTCGGCCCGAACGGCAGCGGAAAGACTAGCCTTTTGCGACTGCTGCGCGGAGAAGCGTTGCCGCTGAGTGGAGAAATTCACCGTGCTGACCGGTTGCGAATCATTTACTTCGATCAGACGCGCGAGCTCGACCCGGATGTGACGCTGCGCCGTGCTCTGGCTCCGGAGGGCGATTCCGTTATCTATCAGAATCGGCTGACTCACGTGGCATCCTGGGCCGCAAAATTCTTGTTCACGGGTGAGCAACTGAGTCAGCCGGTGGGAAAACTTTCAGGCGGCGAACGAGCCCGCGTTCTGATCGCCCAGCTCATGCTGCAGCCCGCTGACGTTCTTCTGCTGGACGAACCCACGAACGATCTCGACATCCCGACCCTGGATATTCTCGAAGAAAGCCTGCTGGAGTTTCCTGGATCTTTGGTTCTGGTAACGCACGATCGCTACATGCTTGATCGTGTATCCACCGTTGTTCTTGGACTCGATGGACAGGGCGGAGTGGGGCTCTTCGCGGATTATTCGCAATGGGAGGTCTGGCTGGACGAACATCAGAGAAGGGCGCGGACGGCGGCAACCGGTATCACGGCGAGTTCTCACGGCGGCGCCAAGGATGAGGGAAACCGCCAGGGACCGGCTAAGAAGAAGTTGTCGTATCTGGAAGCTCGGGAATATGAAACGATTGAGCAGCGCGTGGCGGAGGCCGAGCATTTTTTGCAAAGCAAGCGGGAAGAGCTGGAAGATCCCGCGATTGTAAGCGACAGTCAACGCCTCGTAACGGCCCACGCACAGATGGAAGACGCCCAGGACAAAGTGGATGAGCTATACGCGCGATGGGCAGAGCTAGAGAAGAAAAAGGTTTGAATTGGGGCTCTCGGCCCTTCCGGATCGTGCCGCATTCATCGAGCCGACTCTCAGCTTCTTCCTTGTGAAATCCTAGCTACACACAACTGCGCAAGAAACCTGCACCACGCTTCATACCGGCGTCGAAGCCCTCGCTTTCTGCCAAGCAAACTGTGGAAAATAGGTGCGGGATTCGATGGCCTTTCGGGCGTTCAATAAGCAAAGCCGCTGCCAGCCATGTTCGGCCTATCCGGCCACGCTGGAATTCGAAATTCTCCCCGACCGGGAAGAGGTGTTCCTGCAAACGTCCTGCAGGCCTTGGCAGGAATTAAACAATCAAGGTTTGAGTAAACGAATTAGCTCCTGGTGCTCCTGGTTGCTTTGGATGACTACGCAGCGCTTCGGCATGTAAACTGTGATCCTTCGTCATGCCGACCTTCGCCGCGGTTGATATCGGTTCCAACTCAGTCCGCTTAAAAATCGCGCGTCTCACGCGCGGCCATCTTCGTCCCGTTCATGAAGACCGCGAGGTCACTCGTCTGGGGGAGGGGGTGTTCCGCTCTGGCTTCCTCACTCCAGAGTCCATGGCCGAAACCGTCAAGGTGTTGCGCCGCTTCCACCGCGCCACGCAACAGATCGTCACCGACCCAGTACGCGTCGTCGCCACCAGCGCTCTGCGCGACGCGCACAACTCCCAGGCTTTTCTCGAATGGGTGCGTTCCGCCACGGGATGGACCGTTGAAATTATTTCCGGCTTGGAAGAAGCCCGCCTGATTCACCTTGGCCTCGTCTCCAATCTTCGCGCCGACAGTTCGGCCACTTTGATGATGGACCTCGGCGGTGGAAGTTGCGAACTAACCGTCTCTGTCCGCGGCCATATCCGCGAAACTGTTAGCCTTCCTCTTGGCGCGGTACGTCTTACCGACGAATTTTTGCGTCACGACCCGCCGCGCAAAGGCGAGCTGAAACGAATGCAAGGATTCGTCGCTCGTGAGGTCAACCGCATCGCCGCTCGCGTGGTGGCGGCGAGAGTTCGAAATGTAATCGCCACCTCTGGAACCGCCGCTGCACTCGCGGCCGCGGCCAGCCATTTGCGCAAGAACGGAACTCGGCAGCGCATGCTCGTCTCCCGTGCGGAAATGACTCGACTCGCCAAACGCCTGGCTCGGCTACCCGTGGAAGAGCGCAGAAAAATTGAAGGCATCGGTCTTCGGCGCGCAGAAATCATAGTTGCCGGAGCCATGGTCTACCACGAGCTTCTGGATCGCTGCCATCTGAAAGGTTTTCGCTACTCGCCACTCGGATTGCGCGATGGACTGCTGGCGCAGATGGCCGCCGAATATGACCGCAGCACGCGCTCTGGAAAACAAATTGAATCGGAACGCTGGGAGTCGATCACAAAAGCGGTGAGTCACTATGGTGTGGACATGAAGCACGCGCTCGATGTACGCGAGTCCGCCATGTTTTTGTTCTCCGCGCTGCGCTCGGTACACGGTCTGACTCCGGAATATCGGGAGTGGCTATCCGCGGCCGCGATGCTCTACGAGGTGGGAGACTACGTCAACCGCAACGGCCATCATCGGCACACCTATTACATTATTTCGAATTCGGAAATACTCGGCTACACACCCCAGCAACGCCGCTTGATTGCCGCCATCGCGCGCTATCTGGGAAAGTCACGTCCGTCACTGGACGAAGCGCCCGTCAAGGTGCTCGATCCCGCCGACCGCCCTGGTGTGCAGAAAGCCATCATGCTGCTCCGGCTGGCTCGCGCACTCAACCTGGGCCGCAGCCGGGCCGTCCAGAAGGTGCGCGTCAGCCACCAGGGCGCCGAGGTGCGCCTCACCCTCATCCCCCGACGTCGTATGGGGGTGGATCTGGAATTATGGGCGATCGAGAAAGACGCTGCTTATTTCCGGGAAGTATTCGGAAGAGAGCTTTCCACCGCGGCGGTGTAAAGGATGCGCAAGGCCTTCGGAGTCAGACACCACTGCAGCGTGCCGGAGCTGCGGCGCATGTCAACCCGCGCCACCGCTCCCTTCTTCAGTTCAACCGACGCTTCGCATGCTGACTCGCTGATCACGGTGCCCAGGAATTGACTCAGATTTGGATTGTGCCCGACGACCATGATCGATTCCTGGCTTGCATACTTTTCCAGCAGGCGACGAAAGTCCGCGAATGTGCCTCCGGGACGCAGTGCAGGCTCCATTTGCAGCTTGCCTTCGTAACCCATTTCGTTTCCCACGAGCGACGCCGTTTGCGTCGCGCGTTTCAGCGGACTGGAGAGAATCACGTCCACCTGGGCTTCGATGGCCGCCAACGCGCGGCCCACATATCCGCACTGCTCGATGCCTTCCTTGTCGAGCGCCCGCTTCTCGTCCTTTTTCGGATTGATCAGCTGCTCCCCGGCACTGGCATGGCGCAGAAAATAAATAATCATCGCGAATTATCGTTCCCTTCCCGCTGGCGCCCGGCGCTTCCTGGCCGGAACCGGCGGCGGAGCGGACTCCAACTGCTTCCCTTCCGCCACGCTGATGAGAAAATCCTGCGCGCTGAAAGCCGCCGCACCAGTCGGCGGTCTGCGATTCCTTCTGCCCTGCAAGGGCTGCCACGCGCGAATATAAGTCGCGTCGCGCAGCAGGATGCGAGCCTTGCGGTTATCTGCTAGATAAGCATCGAGGATTTCGCGGCGTACCCGCTCTCGCAGAAACTCGTCCCGCAGCGGCACCAGCACTTCCACCCGCTCGTACAGATTGCGCGGCATCCAGTCAGCACTGCCGATGTAAATTTCTTCCTCGCCGGCATTGCCAAAGTAATAAATTCGGCTATGCTCGAGAAAGCGTCCCACGATGCTCCGCACTCTGATCCTGTCGCTCAGCCCGCGCACGCCGGGACGCAAGGCACACATGCCTCTGACAATCAAATCGATTTCGACTCCCGCCTGAGAAGCTCGATACAAGGCGTGGATTACATTCTTATCGAGCAGCGCATTCATCTTGGCGATGATTCGCCCCTCGCCGCCCCGCCGTGCATGCTCTGCTTCACGATCAATCAACGCCATGGTCTTCTCTGCCAAATCCAGAGGCGCCACCAGTAGCGGCTCGTAGCTTGGGTTCTCGGCATACGCGGTCAGAAAACTGAAAACGTCATGCACCGCCCGGGTGATCTCCGGGTTCGCCGTGAATAAACTCAGGTCGGTGTAAATCCGCGCCGTGGTGGCATTGTAATTACCGGTTCCAATGTGAGCGTAGCTGCGCACTCCATCCGGATCGCGCCGCACCAGCAGCGAAAGCTTGCAGTGAGTTTTAAGCCCGACCAGTCCGTGAAACACCTGCACCCCCGCGTCTTCCAGATCGCGGGCCCAGCGGATGTTGTGCGCTTCGTCGAACCGTGCCTTCAACTCCACCACCGCCGTCACCTCTTTGCGCGACGCCGCATCGATGAGCAAGGGAACAATCAAAGAGTGCTCGTTCGTACGGTAGAGCGTTTGCTTGATGGAAAGCACGTGCTCGTCTTCCGCAGCCGACTCGATAAAAGCAATGACCGCATCATACGAGTCGTAAGGATGATGCAGCAGCACATCGTGCCGCCGAAGTTCTTCAAATAGATTTTGCGATTTCGCCGTCAGCCTTAACTCGCGAGGCGCAAACGGACGGTATTTCAGATCCGGTCTTGCGGTCTGCTCATACACATTGAACAGCCGCGAAAGATTGACCGGACCATTCACCGGAAAAACCTGCCATGGGTCCAGCTCAAAAACTGTTCGCAGGCGCTCGATCATCTCCGGATCCGCATCAGCCTCAATTTCCATGCGCACCGCATCGCCTTTGCGGCGGTTGTGCAACTCCGCGCGCACCGACTCCAAAAGGTTCCGCGCTTCTTCCTCCTGCAGATAAAGATTGCTGTTTCGAGTCACGCGAAAGGGTGCCGAGGCCACGATGTCGTAGCCGCGATACATATTCTGCGCATGATGTGCCACCAGGTCGGCAAGGAAAATAAAGTCCGTCGTATTGTCGGAGGGCAGCCTCACCAATCGAGGCAATCCACGAGGAACAGAAACCACTCCTGTATAGGTAAGCGCTGAGCGCCGCCTCCGCCGCAGAAGCAGTCCCAGGCATAACGCCTTATTGATCACACGGGGGAACGGATGCGTGGGATCTACCGTGACTGGCGTGAGCAGCGGATCCAGCTCCTTTTCGCAATATTCATCCACGAAGCGCCGCGCCTCGGCATCCAACTCGTGCATGCCGAGTACACGGATCCCGTGCTCGGCCATAGCCGGCCGCAACGAATTCCAACATTCATATTGCTGGTCAACAAATTCATGCGTGAGCTTTGCCAGAAGATCGCGCTTGTCGGTCAGCATCAAGCCGTCGGGGCCGGCTTCGTTGTAGCCGTCCTCGATCTGCTGCACCATGGCCGCCACTCGAATTTCGAAGAACTCATCGAGATTGCTGGCTGAGATCGCCAGAAATTTCACCCGTTCCAGAAGCGGATTACCCGCGTCTTCGGCTTCCTCGAGCACCCGTTCATTGAAGGCGAGCCATGAGGTGTCGCGATTAAGGTAGAACTGAGGACTTTCCAGTGAAAGGCGAGCCATGTGCGAAGACTATTGAACTATCTTTCGTTTTCGTTTTAGGGGGTCCGCTTCCGATCCGACCTTACCAGGACTTAGCCGGACCCCTAGTATAAAGCATCTCCCCAATGCCGTGCTTACTGGCCTTAAGCCGGTCAAATAGGAACGAAAAAATCCGGCGCATCGCCAAGGCAGTTTCCCAAACGATGCGCCGGTCAAAGATAAGAGTGACAGTTGCGTTCTACGGCAAGTAATAACGGAATGAGGTGAAGACCATGCCGTCCAGTCCTTCCGGGGTCACTCCGGGTGCGCCCGATCCTGACGGACCCACGCCGGACCAGGTCTGGCGCGTCACGTAGGAATACTGAGTGCCGAACTGAAATTTACCTCTGGGACCGTTGTAGAAGCGGTACCAGAAGCCGGCCGTGCCTTCGATCATGGCTCGCGTGTCCGCGGTGCATTTCGAGAGCGAGCCGGGGTTGAAGCCGCTTGTCACGGCGAAAGAAGGAGGGGTCTCGGTGTAGCAGCCGGAGTTATTGAAATGCGCCGATCCATAGCCAACATATGCGCTCGTCGCGGCATTGTAGTCGGACGTCCGGCCGTCATACTCCGCGCCGGTATAGGCGTACACGTCGAGCTTCTTGCCGTGCCATTCGAGCGAGGCTAACCCCTGGTAATTCTTGATCAGGTCAGGAGTTCCATCGGCATGAATGGCTAAGTCGGATAGATTTGCCGCACCGTACCTCCCCACTCCATCGCCTCCAAAGGCGTGCAAACCGAAGACGATACGCTTGTTATCGAAGTTCCAGCGGGCGTTGGCTCCGAAGCCGCCACCGTTTTTCGAATCGTTATAGGCACCCGAAGCGTTGGGACCTGTAAGTGCAGGATTGTTGGGGCAAGGACCAGTCGTGCCGATGGCAAAGTTTGCGCACGGGAAGACTCGGTCGCGGAACCGGTCGTAGAGTCCGAAGATTTCGTAGTGCCCAAACCCGGGATCGAACGCCACCTTGGCGATGATGTCCGGCGACGGGTTAAAGGCATAAGTAGCTGCCGGAGTACAGGTCGTGTAGTAGACCGGAACCGTTGCGCCGGTAGGAGTGTAGGAACTGGTGGCGCAAGCGGTGAGAGCGTCGTTGTAGCTGTTGGTCGCGCCCGCCGCGCCCAGCAGGAAGTTGGTCGTGTTTCCGTGGGTAGTAAGCGTGCCTTGTGCGTTTTCCATGGCAACCGCGAATGCCACTGTTTCGCCGAAGGTTTTGGTCAAGCGGATCCCATATTGCCGGGCGAAGGTAAATCCGACGTTATACTGCGGGTCGATGGTCATGGGCCGGGCATCATTGGTTTTGCCCAGGTCATCGCTGGGTGCGATGCCCGCCTTATTTTCGGTCACCAAACTCCACATCTGGCCGCCGAGGAAGCTCCATCCGTTATCGAATTTGGCTTGGCCCCACGCCTGGCGCAGACGGAAAGTGTAACTATTTGTTTGAGTGGCTGACGAGGTGTCGCCGGAGGAGAGAAAGTCGCCGGACATGTAGCTGGAAAACTCCACGTTCTTCAAACGCCCGTCGACATATACCGTGGGGCGGGACTGGCGAGCTGAACCAAAAAACTCCGATAAAGAGCTCTGCGAAGCGCCGGGCATCGTGAGCGAATTGAACGGCGTAGGCAGGTCAGCGCCGAGGGCTCTTGACCGCCGCACGAATGCCGCTTCGGCGAATCCGCCGGGCGTGATCGTGATTCCCCTGAAGTGGATGGACACAGGACCGTGCATCGGGTTTGTATCGGGCTGCTCCTTAGTCTCCTGTAAGTTGAGGCTCTGGCTGGGGTTGCTATCCTGCTGAACCGCAACATCGCTCTTCAAAGTCGCCATTTGCAGCTGCGGAGCAGGCTGGGTCAGTGCGGCATTGCTGACGGCCGCGACCTGCTTCGAGTTCTGCTGCAGTTGTTGCGTCAGTTGCTGAATCTGCTGCTGTTGCTGCGCCAGAACAGACTGTTGCGCCCTCAGCGCAGCCTGCTGCGCCGCCAGCGCGTCCTTCAACTCCTGCACGTCCGCCGCCGTAATAGCCGCCGGCTTTTGCTTTTTCTTCGAAGTCGCTGTCGCCGACTCTGAGGTTTGCGCCACGAGGGTCGTCGCCAAGAATAAGATCACGCACCACTTCCAAACAGAAGTCATTCCGCTCTCCTTTTGAAAAATTAATGGAAAATATCGAGCTGACTACTTAACCAGCTTGATCGCGTCTTTCTCTTTTTGGACAACATTCTCAGGCAGCGGTGCATAGGAAAGTGCAGCCGTCATCTTCTGTCCATCGGTTACCATCCAGTTGAGAAAGTCGGCGAGAATTTTCCCTCGCGCCGGATCCTTCGACTGCTCCGGGATCAATAGCCAGGTGAAGCTGGAAATCGGATACGCATCTTTCCCGGGGGCGTTTGTGATCGACACGCGAAAATCCGCCGGCATTTTTGGCGCCGAAGCCGCAGCCGCCGTCACGCTCTCAAGCGATGCCTTCACAAAATTCCCAGCCGCGTTCTTCACGCTGCCGTACGAAATGTTGTTCTGTACCGCGTAGACCAGCTCCACGTAACCGATCGCGCCCTGGAGCTGCCGAATCGATCCCGCCACGCCCTCATTTCCCTTTCCACCCAGCCCGATCGGCCACTTTACCGACGTGCCTGTCCCTACCTGGCTTTGCCACTCGGGGCTGATCTTCGAGAGGTAGTCCGTCCAGATGTAGGTCGTGCCGCTGCCATCGGAACGATGCACCACAATGATGTCTTTGTCCGGAAGATTCACGCCGGGATTCACGCTGGTAATGGCTTTGTCATTCCACTTGGTGATCTTTCCCAGGAAAATTCCGGCGAGCGCCTCGGGAGTAAACTTCAGCTCGGCGTTCACCCCCGGAATGTTGTAAGCGGGAACATCCGCGCCTAACACGGTCGGCATGTGAAGGATTTTTGTCTTCGCTTGCTTCAGCATTTCATCCGTCATCGGACCATCGCTGGCGCCGAAATCTACCGTGCCATTGATGACCTGCCGGATGCCGCCGCCGCTGCCAATCGATTGGTAGTTGATTTGAATCTCAGGATGCAGCTTTTGATATTCGCTGAACCATTTCGAATACATCGGATAGGGAAACGTCGCCCCCGCTCCATTCAATGTGGTCTGGGCAGTTGCCGGCAAAGCTAGAAGCGCACACACCAGAAGCCGCGCGATTCTTCGCATCACTCTATGATTCCTCCTTGGATCGACACTCAGTTCTAACGGCGTCGTGTTAAAGGCTGGTTACAAACCAGTAAATTTCTGATGAATGGGATTTTGTAGTCACCGGAAGGAAAGCGTTCGGCAGCAGATTTCGAAGAATGGCTTTTAAAGTCCAGCTTCCGCACGCACGATTCTGCCGCAAGAAAGTCGAATTTAAAAAATGTGAGCAGTTCCGCCGTTTGGTGCACGCGCTAATTCAATGTCCGTTCTGCAAGCGTGCAATTTCCCACGGAAAAAGCGTATTACCCGGAAATTGCGCTCGCAGGGACGACAGCAGTTCCAGAGCGCGCGGCTTGTTTGTCCGCAGGCAGCCCGCCCATTCGCATAAGCCACCGGAAGGGCGCCGACATGCTGCCGATGATGTACTTGCTAAGCCCGTCGGCAACAGATCCGCGCAAAAGGAGCCAGATAGTGGCTATGCTGGGCCGTTAACTGCAACTGCGCGTCATAGCAATTCGAGCAAACTGCCAGCAATTGCTGCGCCCACGTCGAAGCCTCCTTGGTGTAGTGCAAAGAAGCCAAATTCCTTTTTTCAATCAGAGCGACATAATCGGCCTGCAATCCCGAGGCAAGAGTCAAAGCAAACAACGCATCCGGATCCTCATCGTTCTTGTTCAGCCGGGCATGCGCCAGTTGCTCGGCATGATCCAGTGCCACCTCGAACTGGTGGTGGATCGCAGGGTCGGGGCTGAGTGTCGAACGATCGGGAAAGGTTTTGTCATCGTCGTAGTTTTGTCCCTCAAGAACTCCCAGCCGGTTGAACTCGGAGAAAAGAAATCAGCCGCCTGGCTGACCGGCCCCACTGGATCATCCGGATGCTGATTCTCCCATGCGGAAAAATCTTTTTGCGCTCCCGCGAAATCCAGGTTGGAAAGCCCCAGAAATCCGCGGTCCAATGCCGTGCTGGGAATGGCATCGGGTTCCGCTGCCGCACTCGCTAAGGCGCATGATGCCAAGCCGAGCCATAAGACTGCTAACATACCGAAGGCTAGGGCGCTCCGCGTTGAGTTGATCGACAGCATGGGTATCGCTTCGAGTCGGTTCATTATCGTTTGTTCCCTGGGAAGTGCAACATTTCTTTTTGCTTCTTCCTTCGATGCCGTTCATCAACTCTGTGGCCAAACCATTGTCGCCTGCCGAGATTACGGATGGGTATGGTTGAACTGCCCCCGGGCTAACAAATGAGCAATTCTCCCATCTACGCTCCGGGAGCTCCCGGAATCCCGCCACGGTGGACCTCCAGCGCCAAGTCCGGCGCCGGCACGGCCTTGAACCAGCACAGCAAAGTTTGGTTCACTATCAGCCACGGTATTCTGAATGAGGTCTACTTTCCCCGCGTGGACCAGGCCTGCACCCGCGACCTCGGCCTCATCGTCACCAACGGGCGCAACTTTTTCTCCGAGGAAAAGCGGCATTGCACCTTCGAAAACCAACCCTTCGAACCCGGCATCCCGGCCTACGAACTGGTCAATACTGAGATCGGCGGACGCTACCGCATTCAGAAAGAAATCCTCACCGACCCTTACCGCAACGTAGTGCTGCAAAAAATTCGCTTCGAACCCCTCCAGGGTCAGCTCTCCGACTACCGGCTCTACGTGCTGCTCTCCCCTCACCTCGCCAACTGCGGTTACGACAACACCGGTTGGGTCGGAGATTACAAGGGCGTGCCGATGTTCCTCGCTGAGCACGACGGCACCGCCTTAGCCCTCGGATGTTCCACCCCTTGGACCAAGATGTCGGTCGGATTCGTCGGCACCTCCGACGGGTGGCAAGACCTCTCCGCTCACTTCCAGATGCAATGGGAATACCAACGCGCCGAGAAGGGCAACATCGCCTGCACTGGCGAGGTCGATCTTGCGGTCTGCAACGGGGAGTTCGTCCTTGCCCTCGGATTCGGCGGCATCGTAACCGAGGCGGGACAACAAGTCCGCTCCACTTTGTTCGAGGACTACGACGAACTTCGCCGGCACTATGTCTTCCACTGGAAGCACTGGCAGGATACATTGATCAAGCTCGATGAACCCGAGCGTCCGTATGATCTTTATCGAGCCTCCACCGCCGTCCTCCGAACCCATGAATCCAAGGATTTCCTGGGCGGGATCATCGCCAGCCTTTCGATCCCCTGGGGCTTTAGCAAAGGCGACGAAGACCTGGGCGGATACCACCTGATTTGGCCCCGCGACCTCGTCGAAACTGCCGGCGCACTGATCGCCGCCGGTGCCGTCACTGACGCCGTAAAAGTCCTTCGCTACCTGGAGGCTACCCAGGAAGCCGCCGGCAACTGGGCGCAGAATCTCTGGCTAGACGGACGCCCTTACTGGAGCGGCATCCAGATGGATGAAACCGCCTTCCCTATTCTCTTGCTCGATCTGTTGCGTCGCGAGGCAGCGAGAGAACTGGGCAAGCTCGAGCGTTGGTGGCCAATGGCGCGCAAGGCCGCGAGTTTTATCGTGCGCAACGGCCCAGTAACTCAACAAGATCGTTGGGAAGAAGATGGCGGCTATTCACCCTTCACCTTGGCGGCGGAAATTTCCGCGCTGCTCGCCGCCGCCGATATCGCCGACCTTACCGGTCACAGCGATGCCGGCTCCTATCTTCGCGAGGTAGCTGATGCCTGGAACGACAACATCGAACGCTGGGTCTACGCGACCGGAGGCGATCTCGCCGAGCAAATCGGCGTCGAAGGCTATTACGTCCGCATCGCTCCACCGATCACCGAGGCCGCGGCCTCGCCAACGCAGGGCTTTGTTCCCATCAAGAATCGGCCTCCCGGAGAAAATACCGAGCGCGCCTTCCGCATCGTCAGCCCCGATTCGCTGGCGCTGGTGCGATTTGGTTTACGCGCGCCCGACGACCTCCGCATTCTGAATACCGTCCGCGTCATCGACGCACTCCTGCGGGTGCAGTTGCCGCAAGGACCGTGCTGGTACCGTTACAACGGCGACGGATACGGCGAGCACAAAGACGGATCGGCATTCGACGGCAGCGGCATTGGTCGCGCGTGGCCGCTACTCGCTGGGGAACGCGCCCACTACGAACTTGCCGCGGGCCGCCCCAAAGAAGCTGGAGCATTGCTAACCGTGATGGAAAACTGCACCGCCGGTCACAGCCGCCTGCTTCCCGAACAAGTCTGGGATGCCGACGATATTCCCGCGCTAGAACTTTTCCGAGGCAAACCCTCCGGCTCCGCCTGTCCCTTGGTCTGGGCCCATTCCGAATACATCAA
>Ga0187875_10000465_pt1 | contig 33961 bp, 24 predicted proteins | sample June2016WEW_17_1_2_FD_132978 | JGI IMG/M metagenome (GOLD analysis project Ga0187875, IMG submission 132978) | Peatland microbial communities from SPRUCE experiment site at the Marcell Experimental Forest, Minnesota, USA - June2016WEW_17_10 | ecosystem: Environmental > Terrestrial > Soil >...
GTGTTCACCGAGACCGTGTTGCGCTTGTGGCCGAAGGTCTGGAACGACGTGGCCCAGGTGATCCATTACTACGAAGCATTGCTGGCGACGCTGGCGATCGTGGTCTGGCATTTCTACTGGGTGATTTTCGATCCGAAAGAGTATCCGATGAATCCGTCGTGGCTCATCGGCAAGAAAGTGCCGCACAAACACGAGGCGGAGCCAAAGCGTGAGGAACCGGTCGAGGTGTTGCCGGGCATCGCGCTTCCGCAGGATTCGTCCGCCGAGGCTGCAGACAAGAAGGAGACTCCACCAGATGCTGCTTCCTAGACAAATTCGGATGGCCCTTGCGCTCGCGCTCACCTTCGCGCCCACCATTGCGCGCTCACAGAACGAAGAGAAGTCGTCGGAGCGATGCGCACTCTGCCACGAACAGGATACCAAGGATTGGGCAGTCTCGGCCCACGCGCGGGCGGTCAATCCCGAGTTTCTGGCGACCCGCGAGCAGCAGGGGAACAAGTGGGAGTGCCTTGTGTGCCACACCAGCCAGTACGACCGCAAGACCGGACAATTCTCCCACGAAGGCGTCAGCTGTGAATCCTGTCATGGTCCGGCGAAGGATGATCATCCCGACAAGGAAAAGATGGCGTTGCCCGTGACCTCGGACGTCTGCCAGGCCTGCCATAGCATCACGTATGGCGAATGGCGCGTCAGCGCGCACGGCCAGAAAAATATCCGGTGTTTCGACTGCCACAAGATGCACGGGATGAAGCTGCGCGAGGACGATCCCGACGCGATGTGCGGCACCTGCCACGCCGAGCAACTCAAGGATTTTACCCATGCCACGCACCATGCCCAGGGTCTGCATTGCCTCACCTGCCACATGCCGCAGTTGTCTCCGGGCGGGTTGAAGATCGAGGGCATCGGCGGTCGCGGCCACACCTTTACGGTCGGCGCCGAAACCTGCATCCGATGTCACCGCGACCGGGTTCATCAAAACAACGAAGCGGCCACGCTTGAACAGGAAGTGGCGCAGCTCAAAGCGGCCAACCCCGAGGTCTTGGAGAAGAAGGTTGGCTTGCTGGAGGGACAAACCACCAGGCTGCGCGCCGACCTGCTGGCGAACCAGCGCGTGTTTGTTCCATTGATCGCGCTGGCGTTTCTGCTGGGAATATTCTGCGGGTACGCCTTGCCCCGTTTCCGTGCGCGCAAACCGAGCGGTGATTCGGGTGCGCCGACGGACCAGGCCGCGAACAGGCAACCTCCCGACGTGAAGAAGCCATGATAGAGCCACGACATCATCCGTTCGCCCAGCGCATCTCGCGGCGCACGTTCTGTCGCCGGGGCATTGCGGGACTGTCGCTGCTGGCGGTCGGTACGACCGTGTCATTAGCCGAGAGCGAAACCGGGGATACGAGCCAGTACGGCGCGGTGCTGGTTGATCTCACGCGTTGTATAGGATGCCGGGCTTGCGAAAACGCCTGCTTGGTACGCCAGGGCTATCCGGGGTTGCCGCCCGCGAGCTTCGGGTACGGGCCTGGCGACGGCAAGCTGACCTTCAAATCGCGGACGTTTGTGGATTTCCGCGAAGTCTCCATGTTCGACGGAACGATGCGCCATGTCCCCGTGAAACGGCAATGCATGCACTGCCTGGAACCGGCCTGCGTTTCGGTCTGCCCGGTGGCTGCGCTGGAGAAAACGGCTCGCGGCTCAGTAGTCTGGCGAGATGACCGATGCATCGGCTGCCGCTACTGCCTTCTCGCCTGTCCCTTTGGCGTGCCGAAATACGAGTGGGACAACGCGCTGACGCCCCGCGTCAACAAGTGTGATTTCTGTGACGACCGAACGGCCGCCGGGCTCTTGCCCGCCTGCGTGGGCGCCTGCCCGACGGGCGCGTTGAAGTATGGAAGGCACCCGGAGGTCTTGCAGGAAGCACGGGCGCGTGTCGCCGTGCAACCCAAGCGGTACGTCACATTGTTTGGCGACCACGTGGTCGGAGGGACCTCGTGGTTGTACCTGTCGGATATTCCGGTGGAACAACTCGGTCTCCCCACGAATCTACCCACATCGCCCATGCCCGCGCTGACCTGGAATTGGCTGGCGAAGGTTCCTTACATTGTGATCGGGCTGGGATTGGTTCTCAGCGGCGTGTTCCGCCTGCGCAGCCGTAAGGAGCATCATGGCTGAGATGGACTTTCTGTTGATTCTGTTTCGGGTCTTCGCCGCGTTGGTGATGGCGGGTTTGGCGGTGATCGCGTGCTGGTTTCTCCAAGGCCGGCAACGTCCGCAGTCGTTGTCTGCCATCATGGGGTATGCGTTCCTGGTCGCGTTATGGGGTCTTGGCGGATACGCGCTCGCGGCCCGCTATACGCTTGGGTTGGGGGCCGTCACGAACCTCACGGACGCTTTTCCGTGGGGCCTGTGGAAGGCGATGGTGCTCTGTGGGATCGCGTTTGCGGCGGGCGGCTTTCTCACCGCGTGTATGGCGTACGTGTTTCGCATCCGCACCTTCACCCCAATCCTGCGTCCCATCGTGTTGGCCGCCTACCTCTGCTACACGCTGTCGGCGTCGGGAGCGTTGATCGTCGATCTCGGGCGCTACTACAAAATCTGGATGCCGATCGTGAGCTGGCAACATCGGTCGGTGCTCTTCGAGGTGTCGTGGTGCGTGATGCTGTACACCTGCGTGTTGACTGTGGAGTTCGCGCCGATTGTTCTCCAAAAGCTCGGATGGCATCGCCTGGAGCGTTTCGTTCACGCCGCGACCGTTCCCTCTGTCATCTGCGGCGTGGTTTTGTCCACCGTACATCAATCGTCACTGGGCTCGTTGTTCCTGATCGTGCCCGAGAAACTGCTGCCGCTGTGGTACACGCCGTTCATCCCCGTGTTCTTCTTCATCAGCGCGCTGGTCTCCGGTTTCGCGATGGCGATTTTTGTCTCGGCGTTGTCGTTCTGGCTTTTCCACCGGCCCCTCGATCCGAAGGTGCTCACGGCGCTGGCGAAAGGCATGACCCCGTTCCTGATGTTGTACTTGTTCCTGCGCATTGCCGATCTCACGGCGCGGAATGCGTGGGTGGATGTGTTTGCCTATCCGCTCCAGGGATTCACATTCACGCTGGAGATGGTGCTGCTGACGCTGCCGTTATTCGTGCTGCTGAAGACCCGGTGGTCGGGCCGCCGGCGCTGGGCGTTTGCCGCGGCGATCCCGGTGATTTTGGGAGTGATTCTCAACCGGCTCAACGTGGCCTGGATCGGCCTGTTGCCGGCTACTCACTCGAACTACTTCCCGTCATGGATTGAAATCACCGTCGTCCTGAATCTGCTTTCGTTTGGCTTGGTCATCTTTGGTCTGGCAGCCCGTTACCTGCCGTTATTCGAGCACCCGGATATTGGCGGCCATTCTCACGCTTCCGAGACCAGGGACCACGAGAAAGCGATCGTCCCACTGGAGGCGCGGCATGTTTAGGCGCAATCTTACCGCGAAAATCCTCGTCGCCGTCGGCGTGACGGTCGCGGTGGTGATTGCCATCTACACCTACTTTGTGATCCGCGTGCAGAGTGCCTGGTGGCACGAGCGCACTCAGGCGCAAAACCTGATCGCGACCTCCCTGATACACGAATATCTCAACGGCGTCATGCTCAGCGATCGCCACGAAGAAGTGCAGGGCTTCCTGGAAAGACTGAAGGGTTCGGACGAAATTTGGCGCGGCCGCCTCATCAAACCCGACGGCACGGTCGTGTTCTCGACCGACACCCAGGAGGTGCAGCGCGCCGTGATGACGGTGCCGCCGGAACTTTTCACCGAGAAGCAGGTCCTGCAGGGCACGCGCGTCGAGGATGGCCAAAGGCTTTCGGTGGTGATGCGTCCCGTTCTGAACAACGTCAGTTGTCAACGGTGCCACGACCCGAAGGCCGCCGCCATCGGGGCCATCGTCGTGGAAAAATCGTTTGCGCCCGCCGAGGCCAGCGTCGCGAGCAATCGCAATTTGCTGATCGTGTACGGCGCGGTGATTTTCGTGTTGGTGGGCATTGTCCTGTGGTTGCTCATTGTCCGCCTCGTGACGCAGCCCGTCGGCAACATGCTCGAGCAGATGCGCAACGTGCAGGCCGGCGACTTGAGCGCCCGCGCCGTGGCCGAAACCAGCGACGAAATCGGCGAGTTGGCCAACGGCTTCAACGCCATGGTGGAAAGCCTGAAGAAGACCACACGCGAGCTTGAAGAATCCCACGAGAAACAGATCCAGCAAGCGGGCAAACTCGCCTCGATTGGCGAATTGGCGTCGGGCATCGCGCACGAAATTCGTAATCCGCTGGCGGGCATCAGCGCCGCCGCCGAAGTACTCGCGGAGGAGAACGACCTCAATGGCCAGCGCCCGGAGATCGTCGCCGAGATCCGCCGCCAGATCACGCGTCTCAACGGAACCTTACGCGATCTGCTCGGCTTCGCGCGTCAACGCGAGCCCGAGATCGTCCCGTGCAGCGTGCCCGACCTGATCAAACCCATGCTCGCGCTGGTCCGGCCCGATGCCCACCAACAACGGGTCGTCATCGTGGAACAATGCGCGGCCGAGTTGCCGCCGATCCGCGCCGACGCAGGCCAGGTGCAACAGGCGTTGCTGAACCTGTTGCTGAATGCCATCCAGGCGATGCCCAACGGCGGCACGTTGACGGTGTGCGCCGCGCCCGCCGGCGACCATGTGCGACTCACCATCTCGGACACCGGCGTCGGCATCACCCGCGACAATTTGCAGAAGATTTTTTCGCCGTTCTTCACCACCAAGCACCGCGGCACCGGGCTGGGGTTGGCGATCACGCGCACCATCGTGGAGAAGCACCACGGGATCATCACGGTCGAGAGTGAGTGCGGGCGCGGGACGACATTCACTTTGGAATTTGCGGCGTGCACGCCCGCGGAGTGCGGCGCGCCGCTGGAGGTCACAGGCCATGGCTCAAACTAAAGTTCTGATTATCGATGACGAAAAACTCGTCCGCTGGTCCCTGCAACAAAAGCTGTCGAAGGAGGGGTATGAAGTTGAATCCGCACCGACCGGCGAGGAGGGGCTCAACCTCATTCGCGAGGATGGCTACGACCTCGTGCTGCTCGACCTGCGGCTCCCGGGAATGGACGGCGTGCGCGTGTTGCAGGAAATCCGCAAACTCGAAAGGGAAATCGGCGTGATCATGCTGACGGCCGAGACGTCCATCTCCCGCGCCGTCGAGTGCGTCAGACTCGGCGCGCACAATTACCTGTGCAAGCCCTTTGATTTCGAGGAGGTTCGCGTTGCCCTGGAGAAGGCGCGCGAGGACCTCAATTTGCGCCGTGAGGTCACGCGGATCCGCCGCGCGCAACGCCGCAAATTTGGGTTGCAGAACCTTGTCGGCGAGAGCCCGCAGATGCGGCAGGTGCGCGAATTGATTGCGCGGGTCGGCGAGAGCGACGCCACGACGGTGCTCATCGAGGGTGAGAACGGCACGGGCAAGGAACTGGCGGCACGGGCGATTCACCTGGGCAGCGCGCGGGCCAACCAACCGTTCATGGGCATCAATTGCTCGGCGATTCCCGAGGCCCTGATCGAGAGCGAGTTGTTCGGGCACGAGCGCGGCGCGTTTACCGATGCGAAGAACACGAAGAAGGGGTTGTTCGAATTGGCCGACGGCGGGACGGTGTTGCTCGACGAGATCGGCGATATGAAGCCGGCGTTGCAGGCGAAATTGCTGCGGGTTCTGGAATCGCGCGAGTTTCAACGCGTGGGCGGCACGCAGTCCATCTCCGTGGACGTGCGCGTGATCGCGGCGACCAACAACAACATCGAGCAAGCCGTGGCCAACGGAGAATTTCGCCAGGATTTGTACTATCGACTCAAGGTGATTTCACTGCGGATGCCCTCCCTGCGCGAACAGACGGAGGATATCCCCCTGTTGGCCGCGCATTATCTGGAGCAGTTTGCCGAAGAATTCAACAAGCCGCTCAAGAAGCTTTCCCCGGAGGCGGCGAAGGTGTTGCAGCGCTATGCATGGCCCGGCAACGTCCGCGAGTTGCGCAACGTGATGGAGCGGCTCGTCATCCTTGAGCAGACCGAGGTCGTATTGCCCGAACATTTGCCGGCCGAGCTGCGTCTGGGCACGCGGCCCAACAATCGTTCCATCATCCAGTTGCCCCCAAGTGGTGTGGCCCTGGCGGAGGTCGAACGTGAACTGGTTTGCCAGGCGATGGAACGGGCGGGGGGCAATCAGAGTTCCGCCGCCGAGTTGCTGGGAATCGAGCGGGACGCGTTACGACGACGGTTGATCAAGTACGGTTATCTGGCGGCGACGGCCAGCGAACTCAGTGCGGTGAAGTGCTGAAGTAAATTACGAACGCGGACAGGGCAATTGCGATCAGCCCGATCAGTACAAGCGCGAGCCCCAGTAGTCTGCCTGTCAGCATGCGCTCCCACGTCCAGCACTGCTCGTGCCTGCCGCAAATTTCCCCTCTCAAACTCTTGGAAAATACGGATACGCACCTCAATCACAATCCGCGGTTGCGCGGAAGCACGCATGAACGTGAGTGAATCCGCGCAGATTTCGTCTACCAGCGACATAATTGGTTGGTTGCGAATTGTGTAGACAGTTCATGTTGAATCTGTTACGTCTCCGGCACAGGTGGCTGGCACGTGTACTGCCAAAGCACGTGCTCGGAGGACAATGAAATGTCGGCTACATCTCTTCTAAAGCAGGTCGGTGCGGTGGTCGTCGCGCTGGCTACACTCACCACCGTAACGGCGCACGCCAAACCTGCAGCCGCGCAACTCGGGCTTGTCTCAGCTGTCGGCAGCCTGGTGTCTGGAAGCGACATCAGCTACCAGTTCGATTTGGATGTCATCACCAACACGGGTCCGCTGGTCGTCAAGGCCACGATTGTCGGCAAGAAGTTCCATGCGACGTTCCCCGTGCTCACCAATAGCACCCTGGTGATTGGCAGTAACGACGTGTCGGGCACATCGGTTCTCATCCCCACCAACTTCGCTGGCGTTGCGACTATGCACGTGACAGCGACGTTTAACCGCAAGAACATCGGCTCAAAGACATTGCATGTTACCATCACCGCCGTCACCAACGCCCCGCCGCCCTCGGGATCTCTCACTGTAACGACGAACCTCTACGATGTGGGATTCGAGAACTCAGTGACGCTGGACGGCTCGATCGTCCCCACTAGTGACCTGGCTGGGACACTGACGTACGTCTGGAGCCAGACCAGCGGCGAAGCGGTTACGCTGAGCACCAACGGTGTTGTCTCAACCAGTTTCACTACTGATCCGCTGACGAACTTCGTTGCGATGACCGGCTCTGCGAGCTCGCTGTACTCTTCGTACGTCGCAGGCGGGGTGACGAACCAGGAGTACGTCGAACCCGAGCACCGCTTTGGCAGTCTCGCCGGCATTTCCCTTGACAACCAGGAGGCGAGCGCGGCCATTTACGGCTTCAAACTCCTCGTCAGCAACGGCTCGGTCACGCGCACCGGAGTTTTCACCGTGGCGTGTTCGCTTCAGACGCCCGCGCAACCGAATATTCCGGTCGGCGTAACCGCCTTTTACAAGGGGGCGACCAATAGCATGAACTGGTCACTCGTAACCAAGCCCGGCGGGTCCTCTGCTACGTTGGCGCACACGAACGGTTTGATCGCTGCGTTGCGGCCGGATGTGGTGGGCGTATATGTGATTCAGGACAATGTCACCGGTCAGTCCGTCACCAACACGGCAGCGACTTGGACGGGTGTGCAGTTCTGCACGATCTGCCATAGTCCCGGCAACAACGTCGATCAGGCCGATATTGTTACCCCGTGGAGCCAGACGGAGCATGCGACGATGGCCGAACGCGGGGTGGACGGACAACTCTCGTCGCATTACAACGAGTCTTGCTTCCAGTGCCATACCGTCGGCTTCAACCAATCGCCAGCGGCGACCAACAACAACTTCTATGCCGTCCAACAACAACTCGGCTGGGCGTTCCCCAAGGTCTTGCAGGCGGGCAACTACGCGTTGATGCCCGCTCAACTCCAGAATCTGGCCAACATCCAGTGCGAAAACTGCCACGGGCCCGGCAGCCAGCATCCGGGTGCGCCGTCCGTCAGCCTGGATGTGAAGGTCTGCTCAAGCTGCCACCAGAGCGGCACCGAGGAGGTCAATGTCCAGCAGTGGGAGATTTCGCCGCACTCGGGAGGGTACGAGAGTATCTCCGACGACAGCTTCATTAGTTCAAGCTGCGTGCGATGCCATTCGCCCGCTGGCTTCATCAGCGTCGCGACGAACCAGGTCGCCGCGGCATACACCAACACGGCGTCGGGCTTAACCGCAGTGGCCATGGGCAGCGGGCCGTTGACCTGCCAGGTTTGTCACGATCCGCACAACGTCAAGGAATTTCCCGAAGCTGCGCATCAGTTGCGGGTCTATGATACCGTCCAACTGGGCAATCCGCTATTGACGAACAGCCCGACGGTTTACATTGGCCTCGGCGACATCCTGACTACGGCGAATCTGCAATTGACCAACAGCACTGTCACCGTGACCAATGCCGGCTTATCTGCGGCTTGTATGGTTTGTCACTCTTTATATAATGGATTGCCGACGCAAATCCAAGTCAGCGGCTCCGGCATCGGTCAGATGTACTACATGACGACGACTCCAGAGATGAGCACCGCCGGCGAGATCTTCGCTGGTTTGGGCGCATGCGACTACGGCGAGGCGATGGGGAATTCCTTCCACACGTACCTGGCGGATTGCCAGACCTGCCATATGTATGCACTCAAGGCGGGGGATACGATCCTCGTCAACGGCGCGCCGCTTGCGATCACAACCACGAACCTTGCCACCTACGCCAACGTGTTGGGCTCCCACACGTTCGAGATGGAATACCAATATGTGGGCACGAATGGTGTCACCAACGTGGTGGACAACATTGCCGCGTGCAATCAGTGCCACGCCGGTTTCGACCCGGTCAGTTCGTTCGACTTCAAGTCCGCCAACGCGCAAGACTACGTTGGCAACGGCGTGATCGCGGGCATTCAGACGGAAACGGCAGGGGTGATGACGAATCTGGCGACCCTGATGTACGCGACGGGTCTCTCCAATACCATTGCCCACGGAAGCACGACTTATTTCGGCGGCGGCTACTCCACCAACAATCCGGCCTTGGCGGCAGCGCAACACAAAGCCGTTTGGAATTGGAATCTGGAAAATTTCGAAGGGAGCAGGGGCGTTCACAATTCGCAGTTCACCATCCGCCTGCTGCAAACGACTTACACCGATCTGAGCACGAACTATTACGGAGACCCGACCAAGACGTACCTGAACGCCTATCCGAACGCCGTCCTCCGGTAGGAGTGGGCGCGATGGCGTTGGTTCCGACACGGGCGGCTGCTCAGGGGATGTCAGTCGTCGAAGGCGTCCGCCCAACCGTTCGGGGGCAGGCAGGCGGAGATTGGTACCAGAGGTGATCCTTGAATAGCCCACGATCCTCAACCGGGGTAACAGTCGCAGCCATCGGCGGCGCCGCGTTGGCGGCATTGATCGTCTCCTGCGCGACGGTGGATCGAGTGGTCCTGGCCCCCCCGATGATTTCGGGGGCCAAATACGTCGGCATGGACCAATGCGCGTTATGCCACGAGAAGGAAGTGAAGAACTTCAAACTCACCGAGCACGCGCGCATTCAAATCCCGGGTGAAGGCAAACGCGTTGAGGGTGAAGGTTGCGAAAGTTGCCACGGACCCGGCAGTTTGCACGTGGACTCGGGCGGCGATCGCAAGCTGATCGTCAACCCCGGCAAGAGTCCTGAGGCGTGTTTCCAGTGCCACCTCGATAAGCTCGCCGAGTTCAGCCTCCAATACCATCATCCGGTCAAGGAAGGGCGGATGAGTTGCATCTCTTGTCACGATCCACATGGCGAAGATATTCTCAAGCCGAAGAGCATGCTCGTCGGTCGCCTGAACGAGGACTGTGCGCAGTGCCATCGCGAACAGGCCCGGCCGCACGTGTACGAGCATGAGGCGATGCGCGAAGGGTGCACCTCTTGCCATAACGTGCACGGTTCGATCAACCCGAAGATGTTGACCGAGCGCGACAACAATCTCTGCCTGAAGTGCCACGCGCAGGTGGCCTCGCCCACCCTGCCCGGTGTCGTGTCGATCGGGAACATGCCGCACGCCGGGTTTGCGCCCACCAGCTTCCTGGAACAGGGCACCTGTTTCAGCGCGGGTTGTCACACGGCCGTTCACGGTTCGGACATCAACGCGCACCTGCGGTATTGACGGAGCCATGGTGATGAAACACACCTTCTTCAAAGCGCTCCTTGTCACCCTCCCGATGGGACTAATGACGCTTACCACCGTCCGCGCCGATGATTCGCAAACCAATTCGCCAATCCAGTTGTCCGGGACACCGGAGGTGACCTATGCGAAGGTGTCCGGCAATACCCAGAAATTCCGCGAAGACGTGGGGATCAAGGAGGGTTGGAACGGCGGCGCTGAAGACGGGACGCTGCATTACGATTTCAACAAGGACACGACACTCGATGGCGAAGGCCGGTTTATCATTGATGAGCACGACTACAAGTTCCAGTTGCAACTGAAGAAGCAGGATGTCGGCTTTGTCCGGGCCGGCTACACCGAGTATCGCGAGTACTACGACAACCAGGGCGGCTTCTACGGCCCGTTTACGCCATCATCGTTCCGTCTGAACCGCGATCTGCGGGTTGATAACAGTGACGTTTTCTTCGAGGCCGGACTGACATTACCCAATCTGCCCAAGGTGACTGTCGGCTATGAACGGCAAGCACGCGACGGCGACGAATCATTGGTCGAGTGGGGGGGCGTCACCCAGGGAGCGAACACGCGCAACATTTATCCCTCGTATAACGGCATCAAAGAACACACCGATATCGTCAAATTGAACGCGGAGTATGACCTTGGCAAGGTTCACCTGCTGGACGACTTCCGCTATGAGCACTTCAGCAGCGATGACACAGTGAATGACACGTCGCTAAACCTGAACACCAGTTCCAGCCAAACGGGGACGGCCCACGAGGATTACCATCAGGATGCGTTCTACAACACGTTCCACATGGACTGCCATGTAAATGACAAGGTGTATTGGTCGCTCGGCTATCTCCACAGCTCGCTTTGCGGTCACGGCGACATGCAGGTGGTCTCACCGGCGGCGCTCGGGCCGTTCGACATCAGCGGGACGGCCAACGGGATCGCGAACAATTTGGATTCGGACGTGGTCAACCTGAATGGCATGTTGGGGCCGTTCAAGGGCCTCGTTCTCTACGGCGGATTGCAGGCGGAAAAAACGGACACGCACGGCTTCTCCGACGCGCTGCTCACGCAGGGCACCTCGACGGCGACGACCAACGTGATTCGTTCGTTCGAGGACACCGAGAGCCTCTCGGAGACTCTCGGCATGCGTTATACGAAGATTCCGTATACCACGCTCTACGCCGAGGGCCAATGGAACGAGGAGCAAGTCGATTTGGACCAGACGGAGACGCAGGACGGCGCTTCCAGCCTCGCCCTCAACTCGGACGAGACGACCTTGCGGCAGGACTACCGTGTGGGCTTCAACACCGCGCCCTTCTCCCGCATGACGCTGGCTGCCCGGTACCGGCACTACATCGATCATGATGACTACGACTATCCCATCGACACGGTTGTGGGCTATCCCGGATTCATCACCGCGCAGGATTTCACCACCGACGAGGTCATGGCCAAACTGACCTTGCGCCCGTGTTCGCGCTTCAACGTCGCGTTCACCTACCAACTCGTCTCCACCGACATCCGCACCAGCACGGAAGCTATTCCGGTGATCACGCCCGGCGGCACGCTCCAGTCGGGCGATTACGATTTGAATATCTACAGCGTGAGCGCCACAGTCACGCCGTTGTCCCGATGGTATCTGACGGGCTACTTGTCGTTGCAGGACACGCGGACTAGTACGCCCGCCAATCAAAACCCCGCCGTCCAGACGTACCGCGGCAACGTGTACACCGTCATGACCACCACCGGCTACGCGCTCGATAACAAGACCGATCTCACCCTCTCGTACAGCTACTCGTGCTCAGACAATTTCAACAACAATTCCGCCGCTGGCCTGCCGTTGGGATTGAATTTCCAACGCCACGAGGTCCAGGCGGGTGTCAGTCGCAAGATCAGCAAGAATGTGGTTGCCCGCCTTCGCTACGGGTTCTACTCCTATGACGAGTCCAGCACCGGTGGCTTCAACAACTACGTCGCTCACCTCGCCAGCGCCAGTTGCAGCGTCCGCTTCTAGCATCGGACACGGCGAGACAGCGGGTGCTTGAAACAATCAGACTGGGCCGACAACTTGTCGACCTCGCCCGATATGTTACGCCAAAATGTCAGGTTCCGGCTATGTTTCGCCTGCTGATTGTTATTTCCTATTCTATTGCAGCGTAGCGGGTTGCAGTGTGGCTTTACCTTGCTGGCACCGCCAGTGCTAAACCATTTGTCGGCTATGGTCGCAGAAACCAAAAGCGTCAACGAACTCAGGCTCCTGTTTTGGGAGACCACGGCGGGCTGCAACCTGGAGTGCGTGCATTGTCGACGCCTCGACGTAAGCCGCCAGCTCATGAAAAGTGATCTTTCCACCGAGGAAGCACTGGTGTTCGTCCGCAACCTCGCCGGGTTCACCAAGCCGATCCTGGTGCTTTCCGGCGGCGAACCACTTTTCCGCCCTGACATCTTCCAAATCGCGATGCACGCGTCCGAGCATGGTCTTCCCGTCGCACTGGCGACCAATGGCACGCTGATCGATGAGCGTGTTGCCCACGCCATTGTCGATAGCCGCATCAGACGCGTTGCGATCAGCATCGACGGGGCGGACGAAACGACCCATGACAGTTTCCGCCGCCAACGCGGCTCGCTCGCCGCCGCTCTGCAGGGGTTCCAGAACCTGAGGCGTCTGGGCATGAGCATGCAAATCAACTGCACCGTTACCCGTCACAACGTCCACCAGATCGAGACGCTTTATGCCAAGGCCGTGGAACTCGGCGCCGATGCGCTCCATTTGTTCATGCTCGTTCCCGTCGGTTGCGGGGTGCAGATCGCCGAGAAGAACATGCTCGCCGCTGAAGAATACGAGCGGGTGCTCAACTGGATGTACGACAAGACCAAGGAACGCGCCCTGCATCTCAAGGCCACCTGCGCCCCCCATTATTTCCGCATCATGCGCCAGCGCGCTGCCGCGGAGCACGTCCGCGTCGAAGCCACCCATAGCCATGGCAAACCCGAACGCGTCCGGGCTCACGGAAACAGCCACGGTCATCCGGGCAGCCATCCCGGCGGTTCGAACATGGCGGCGATGACGAAGGGCTGCCTGGCCGGCAGTTCGATCTGTTTCGTGTCGCATACCGGGGAGGTGTTCCCCTGCGGCTATCTGCCCGTCAGCGCTGGCAACGTCAAACGCCAATCCATGCGGGACATCTGGGAGCACTCGGAAGTGTTCGGTCGGCTGCGCGACGTCGAGCAACTGGAAGGCAAGTGCGGGCTGTGTGAATTCAAGAAGGTGTGCCTCGGCTGTCGCGCCCGGGCGTTTTATGCCACACACGGCAATTACATGGCGGAGGAGCCATACTGCATTTACGAGCCGCGTCGCTTGCGCAGGCAGCAGGAGATTTTGGAGGACGCGCTTTAGCCAACGGCATCCGGAGGTTGCACACCATGGTCAACATCACCAAACTCTACTGTGGCGAAGAGCAGCCGGCCGATGGACTGCGATACGGTCACGGCCAGGGAGCGCCAAAATCAGCCGCCGCGCGCCGTCCGATCGTCGTCTGGAACGTCACGCGCACCTGCAACCTGCGATGCGTGCATTGTTACTCGGACAGCTACGCGCAGAAGTATCCCGGTGAACTGACCCACGACGAAGCGGTGCGGGCAATCGACGATCTGGCTGAATTTCAAGTGCCGGCTGTCCTGTTTTCCGGCGGCGAACCGCTCACGCGACCCGATTTATTCGAACTGATGGGCTATGCCGTGAGCAAAGGACTGCGACTCACCCTGTCGACGAATGGCACGCTCCTGGACGAAGTCGCCGCGAAAAAACTCAGGGAACTGGGCACCACGTACGTCGGGATCTCGCTGGACGGCATCGGGGAAACCAATGACCTGTTCCGCGGGAGAAAGGGCGCGTTTGAGGCGGCGGTGCGCGGGATGCGCAACTGCCGCGCGGTCGGCCAGAAGGTCGGCCTGCGCCTGACTCTCACGCGCCGCAATTGCATGGACCTTCACGATATCTTCAACTTCATCGAGGCCGAGGGCATCCAGCGCGCGTGCTTTTATCATCTGGTGTACTCGGGCCGCGGCAATGCCGCCGACGAGTTGACGCCGGCCGAAATTCGGCGCGCGATGGACATCATCCTCGAACGGACCCTGTCATTTCACCAGCGCGGGTTGAAAAAGGAGATCCTGACGGTCGACAACCACGCGGACAACGCCTACGTGTATCTCAAGCTGGGCGAACGCGACCCGGAACGCGCCGCCCAGGTGTACCAGTGGATGAAATGGAACGGCGGCGGCGCCAATTCCTCGGGCATCGGGATCGCGAATATCGATACCCAGGGCCAGGTGCATCCCGACCAGTTCTGGCAATCCGCGACGCTCGGGAATGTAAAGCAGCGGCCTTTCAGCCAGATTTGGTCCGACAACTCCATTCCGCTGCTCGCGAAATTGCGGAACCGTTTGCCGCTGCTCAAGGGCCGGTGTGGGCAATGTCGGTTCCTGGAGATTTGCGGCGGGAGTTTCCGCGTACGCGCGGCACAAGTTTACGGTGACCCTTGGGCGTCCGACCCGGCGTGCTATTTGACGAATACGGAGATTGGATTCGCGGAGGCGACGGCATTGACCGCCTGACGGAGTCATCAGGCAACTCATGGAAGTCAGAGACGAAACAGAAACGACCGTGTTGCAGTACCAGCGGGCGTTGGCACTCGGGGAAGTGCCACGCTACACGGCCGGTCTGCAGGTGGGGTTGACGGGAGGAGAGCGCGTATACGTTGCCCTCTCGTCATTCGAACTTGCGCTCTATTTCGAGAATGACCTGGCACTGCATTACGACCTTGAGGGCCGGCTGACGAAGGTCGCCAAACCCGATTATTATCGTCGTCGTAGCTTCTCGCATCATGTGGTGGCGACCTGCCGGCGCACGATCGAGCAGGGGGGAGGCATCCAGCGCTGCGTTCTCCCGGCGGAGGACGCGGATGCGTTGGTGAATGGAGCCCACGAGAAGGTCGTCCGCGTGATGCAGGAACTGCAAAGGGATTCAATCGGGTTGGAATACGCGAAACCGGGTCCTGGGCAGGCGCTCGCGGAGATTCTGCCATTGTTGGATCTTGCTGCAAAATTCGACCTGCGGGCCGCCCGGCGCGACGCGGAGCGATTTCACTCGATGTACGGTCGCGTCGCGGTGCTTCCGCCTGATCAATACAACGCGCTGGTGCTCCAGGCGACCGAAGGTTGCGCGTATTCGTGCTGCCTGTTTTGCGAGTTGTATCACGGTGTGTTCTATGGACGGAAGACTCCCGCCCAGTTTGCCGAACACGTCAACGACGCAATCGCGTACCACGGAAAAACTCTGCGGGCACGGCGTTCCATTTTTCTTGGCGAAGCCAATGCGCTCACATTGTCACACGAAGACCTGGTGGGAATGTTTCGAGTGCTGCGAGAGAATTTCGAGCTTCCACCGCACACGCAAGAACACGTTCCAGCAAGTTGGTGGCTCGGCCACACAACGCGTTTCGACGGCGTGAGCACGTTCCTCGATGCCTTCACGGGACCGCGACGCACGACCGCCGAATTTGAGGAATTGCGCGAACTGGGTTTGCGCCGGGTCTACATCGGTCTGGAAACCGGCGACGACGATTTGTTAAAGTGGTTGTGCAAGCCGGCCACGAGCGCGGGCATCGCGCATTGTGTCACGAACCTGAAAGAAGCCGGGCTGATCGTGGGCGTGATCGCGCTGCTGGGCGCGGGCGGTCACGAGTTTGCCGAAGCGCATACGCGGGAAACGGCCCGCCTGATCAATCAGCTACCGCTGGGCCGCGACGACTTCATCTACTTTTCGCCCCTGGTGATCTACCCAAACAGCCGGTACACCGAACAGACCGGCGCGCTACGGATCGAACCGCTGACCACCGTGCAGATGCGAGCACAGGAACAGGCCATTCGCGAGGCCCTCCGATTCGATGAACAGCGCGGTCGACCGCATCTCGGCCGTTATGAACTGGAATCCTTCGTGTACTGACACGGACGCCCATGAACTGCCACGAGGATAACATCGTCACCACCGAAGACCGCGCGACCGCCACGAGGCCGCCGATGATCGTGCTCATTGGGAACCCGAATGTCGGCAAGAGCGTCTTGTTCACCAAGCTCACGGCCAACTCTCTTGTCGTTTCCAACTGTCCGGGCACGACCACAGAGATCGCGCACACGCAGGACACGCAACAATCTCGTTACAGCCTGGAAATCCCGCTCTCACCTACACACGGGATTTCTGTCTGGGATAACACCCAGACCGTTACGGCGCCAACCTACTTGCTCGCCCCGAGTGCAACGCTTGGGAGGTGGATCCGAGTGAGGCGGTTGGCGCACGATTTCCTCGTCGGCCAATACGGAGTCATCACCATGGCCCTCAGCTGCTCGCTGGCCTTCGTATTGCCGATCGTCACGACGTTCTTTCTTGTGTTCCGCGGGCCTCACCAGGGACAATAAACGATCAGGAAATCAGCCACGACTACAGCAACCATGACGAAACCAGCGACACAAATCGAACCGGCGACCGAGTCAGTCAGAGTCCGGCAGTACTTGCATGAGCTTCCGTCCGGTTCCCGGGCCATTGTTCAGCATATCGACGGAACGAACCAGGCCCTTCGGCGGCTCATGGCAATGGGGTTGTGCGTCGGTCGCGAAATCGACGTGGTTCGTCAGGGCAATCCGTTGATCGTTCGTGTGCTCGGCGCGCGAATCGGTGTTTCCGGCCGGCTCGCACGCCGTGTGATTGTCGAGCGTGCCCCATGAGTCTTCAAGCCACCTGCTGTCCGCCGGCGAAAACGGCGGCGCGTAGCGTGTTCCGGCTCGTCTTGGCCGGCAATCCCAATAGCGGAAAGACCACGCTCTTCAACGCATTGACCGGCCTGCGCGCGCAAACGGCGAATTACCCCGGGACGACCGTCGAACAACGGATCGGCCGGTTCAGAGTCGCGGATGTCGAAATCGAGATCGTCGACTTGCCCGGCTGCTATGATCTCAAGGAGATGTCGGAGGAAGAACGCGTCGCCGCGGATGTGATCACCGGGCGCTGCCCCTATATGGGCAAGCCCGATGCAGCCATTGTCGTGGCCGATGTGACGAATCTGAGCCGCAGCCTGTTCCTCGTCAGCCAGGTCATTGAGATGAAGCTGCCGGTGGTGGTGGCGCTCAACATGATGGACCTTGCCAACGCCGCCGGTGCGCGTGTCGATACTGGTAGGCTGGCGCGCGAACTCGGTTGTCCGGTCATCCCGCTCGTCGCGCGAACCGGCCGTGGCGTGCAGGAACTGCGGGCGGCGTTGCAGCGCCTGAAAGCGTCGCCGGTGCCCGCCGTGCCAGCGACAACGTGTAGCGCCTGCGGCGATTGTCCGTTCAAGGCCCGCTATGCCTGGACGGATTCAATCGCCGGATGCTGCCTCGAACAGGGAGTCGTGGCAACAAATCCGTGGACCGAGAGGCTTGACCAGGTTCTGACGCATCCGGTCATCGGCGTCATTGCGTTTTTCGGTGTGATGCTCGGTGTGTTCTTCTTGATCTTCCACATCGCGCACATCCCGATGGACTTGATCGACACTTTGTTCAGCAGGCTCGGCGCGCGGATCGAGCAACGAATGCCCGTCGGTGATCTGCGTAGTCTGCTCGTGAAAGGCGTGATCGGCGGCATGGGTGGAATGCTGGTGTTCCTCCCGCAGATTTGCATTATGTTCTTTTGCCTCTCGTTGCTGGAGGATACCGGCTATCTCGCACGTGCGGCCTTCGTGATGGATCGCTTGATGCGCCGCGTCGGCCTCCCGGGCAAGGCGTTCGTGCCGCTGCTCTCCGCCCACGCCTGCGCCATCCCCGCCATTATGGCCACACGTGTGATTGAGGACAAGCGGGACCGACTGGTGACCATTCTCGTCCTGCCGCTCGTGTCCTGCTCGGCGCGAATCCCTGTCTACAGCATGCTCGCGGCCCTGTTGTTCGCCCACGATGCCGGGAGAGCGGCACTCGTGTTTACAGGCGCATACACCTTGGGTTTGGTCGCCGCGATTGCGGCGGCGTTCGCGCTGAAACATACGATCCTCAAAGGCGAGACGCATCCTTTGGTGCTGGAACTGCCCAGTTACAAGCTGCCAAGCCTGCGGACCGCGTTCCTCACGATGTTGGATCGCGCCTGGGTGTTCATCCGCAAAGCCGGGACGGTGATTTTGTTGATCTCGATTGCGTTGTGGGCCCTTGCGACCTATCCCAAGAGCGCACCGCCCGCTGAGGCCATCGCGTTGCAGGAGCGCGCCGCCAAACTGACCGGCGATGCGGCCCAAGATTTGCAAAATCAGGCCGAGCGCCTGATCCGCCATTCCGCGCTGGCGAATTCAGCCGCAGGCCGTCTCGGCCACTGGATCGAACCCGCCATTCGTCCGCTCGGTTTCGACTGGCAGATCGGCATCGGCATCGTCAGTTCGTTCGCCGCGCGCGAAGCGATTGTTTCGACGCTGGCCGTCGTCTATGGAGTGGGTGAGGACGCCGCCGAGAAAGACCCCGAGTCGCTCTACGATTCATTGCGCCGCGCCCAACGGTCCGACGGCTCCAGGGTCTTCACCGCCGCGACCTGTGTCAGCCTGTTGGTCTTTTACGTGCTTGCGATGCAATGTCTCGCGACCCAGGCTATCACCCGCCGTGAAACCAACAGTCTCAGATGGCCCATCTTCCAACTCGCCTACATGACGATTCTCGCATACACGGCGTCGCTGCTTGTCTTCCAGGGATTGCGAGCGCTCGGCATCTCGTAGAAGAGATACTACGCGGCAAGCAAGCAGAGCCGCGTGTTCGCCGTGCTGGCAGCCCCGGGCAAGTTAGCACGCGTCGTCTGTAACAGGAATAACCCTGTGGAAGATTTTCATCCCCCTATGGCCACGCCGCAGATTAGCTCCGCCATAGGATTTCTGAATAAATTTTAACTTGGCATTCAGGCGGTCTTAATGTGAGTCTGTCATGGTGTAGCGGTGTCTAATCGAAGATGCGCTTGCTACTCATAGAAGACGAACGGAAGGTGGCCGACGTCGTGGCCCGCGGCCTGCGCGCGGAGCGGTACGCCGTCGATGTTGCCTACGATGGCGACAGCGGCTGGGAAATGGCTTCGAGTGTCGACTACGACCTCATCATCCTCGACTTGATGCTGCCGGGTCTCAACGGCACGGAGTTGCTCCGCCGGCTCCGCCGCAAGGGGAGCAAGGCCGCGGTACTGGTGCTAACCGCGCGCGATGCCACCAACGACAAGGTCGAGAATTTCGAGGCGGGTGCGGATGACTACCTGACGAAGCCGTTCGCGTTTGCGGAATTGCTGGTGCGCGTCAAGGCGTTGCTGCGCCGCCCCCCGCTCAGCCACGACCACGTGCTGCGGATTGCCGACCTCGAAATCGACCGGCTCACACAACAGGTAAAGCGGGCGGGCAAGCGCATCGAGTTGACGTCGAAAGAGTACGCCCTGCTGGAGTATCTCGCCTCCCACGCCGGTCGGGTGCTCTCCCGCACGATGATCATCGAGCACGTGTGGGACGAAAGTTTCGAGGGACTCACCAATATTGTGGATGTGTACGTGCGCCACCTGCGGGAAAAAATCGACGAACCCCATCCGCTCAAGCTGCTTCGCACCGTGCGCGGCGTGGGCTACTGCCTCACGGATGAAAACGAGCCATGAGCACGCGCTCCCTGCGTTTTCGATTGATCGCCTGGTACGCGGGCCTGCTAACGGCGGTATTCTTTCTGTTGGCGGTCCTGATGTTTCTGGGCCTGAAACATTATCTCATAGCCAGCCTGGCCGAAGCGCAGGAGCGACGCGCGCAACAGATTGCCGACACCCTCCTCGCCAACGTGAAACAAACCGGCGAAGCTTTCGTGGGCAAGGAAATCAATTCACTCTATGCCCCGGAGATCAACGACCGTTTCATCCGTATCTCGCACCAGGACGGGAGTGTTGTCTACGCATCGAATCCTCCTACGGACGAGAGCTTCGACCCGACAGGGCTGCCGCCTCTGGCCACTCCGCTGGCGCACGCTTCCCTGCGGAAACAGAAACTCACCGACAATAAAGCCCTGCTGATCGCGGCACAGAACTTCCCGGCGGCCAACGGTGTGCGTTACGTCGTGGAAGTCGGCGCACCGATGGCGCCGGTCGAGGCGATGCTTCGCCAGTTTCTGGCGTTGCTGGCCACCGGCCTGCCGGTGGCCGTGCTCGTGGCCATCGGCGTCGGATACCTGCTGGTCGGGCGCGCGCTGGCACCCGTGAATCAAATTGCCCGCAAGGCGGAGCAAATTACCCAACACAATCTCAGCGAGCGCTTGCCGGTGGCGCGCACCGCCGAGGAACTGGAACGGCTTTCCCAATCGCTAAACTTGATGATCGGTCGATTGGAAGACGCGCTGTTGAATTCCAAACGCTTCGTCGCCGACGCGTCGCACGAGCTGCGCACGCCCCTGACCGCCATGCGCACCGAATTGGAAAGTATTGCTTCGGACGGCCGGCTCAAGCCCGACCTGCGCGAGGCGCTGGGCAGCATGCTCGAAGAAGTCGAACGCCTGACGAGAATCGTGGAGCAATTGTTCGCCCTGTCGCGTCTCGACGCTGGCGAAGCTCAAGCCGAGTGGGTCCAGTTCGATCTGGCGGAGTTGGCAGTGACGACCGCGGAGCAAATGAGCCTGCTGGCCGAAGACAAACGGATCACGGTCACCAGGGACGCGAAACAGCGCGTGATGGTCGAAGGGGACCGCGCCCGGCTCAAACAGGTGGTGGTGAACCTGCTCGACAACGCCATCAAATACACACCGGAAAAGGGTGAGATCAAACTGCGCGTAGGCACCACGGATGGTCAGGCCGTGCTGGAGGTGTTGGATAATGGCATCGGCATTTCCCAAGACGCCCTGCCCCACGTGTTCGATCGCTTCTTTCGCGTCGATAAGGCGCGCACGCGCGATCCGGGCGGTGCCGGTCTGGGCCTGTCCATCGTCAAATCCATCTGCACCGCGCACGGAGCGCAGGTGGAAGTGGAAAGCAATGGCGGCAGCGGAAGCTGTTTCCGGGTGAAATTGCCCCTGGCCCACGGCGATAAGTCCTCATGAAAGCTCTATGAAATCAGGCTTTGTCCATTCTTTGCGACAGTTGGCAGCGCGATCCAAGCTGCGGTGGGCGTTCGCCGCAGGGGCGGCGGTGGTCACGGCGGGATTGTTGTGGTACGTGCTGCGCGCACGAGCGGAAGCGAGTCGAGAACCGGCATCCTCCAGCCTGCCCGTGGTCGCGGTGGCCAAAGCAGACCGTGAAGACCTCTACCGCGAAGTGACCATCCCCGCGGAGTTCCGTCCGTATGTGGAGGTGGAGCTGCACGCCAAGGTGTCGGGTTACGTGGACCAGATGAACGTGGACTTTGGGGACCGGGTGAAAGCCGGCCAGCTCCTGGCCACGCTCGAAGTTCCGGAACTATCGGATGAACTCCACAACGCCATGGCGACCGTGAAGAAAGCCGAAGCCGATCACGCTGACGCACATCTCATCTACACCCGCCTTGTCGGAGTCAACCAGCAGCAACCCAATCTCGTCGCCCAGCAAGACCTCGATACCGCCGAAGCGAAGGATCACGCGACGGCGGCGGCCATCGATGCCGCCAAAGCGGACGTGGAGAAATATCAGGCACTGCTGGACTATACACAAATCACGGCTCCGTTCGATGGCGTGATCACGCGGCGCTACGCAGACCCCGGCGCGCTCATCGAAGCGGGCACGGCGTCCGCTACCCAGGCCAAGTCGCTGCTGCGGATCTCCGACAACTACCACCTGCGACTCGATTTCCCCGTGTCCGTGGAGTACGTCAAGGACATCCATCTGGGGGACAAGGTGGATGTGCGCGTGGAATCTCTTGGGTCCAAGACGTTCACAGGCACGATTACTCGTTTCACCAGAAAAGTTGCCGAGGACACGCGAACGATGATCACCGAACTGGAAGTGCTCAACCCGAATCTCGAAATCGACCCGGGCATGTACGCGACGGTGGTGTTCAAAGCGGAAGAGCGCCCACAATCTCTGGCGATTCCCATCCAGGCCTCGGCCTCGGGCGGTACCACCAAGGTTCTTATCGTCAACGCCAACCACGAAATCGAGGAACGCCCCGTGACGCTGGGACTCGAAACATCCTCCAAGTACGAAGTCGTCTCCGGCCTGCGAGAAGGGGATCTGGTGATGCTGGGCAATCCGGCCCAACTCCGACCGGGCCAGAAGGTCGAACCGAAAATAATTGAGCCCGAGGTTGTGGAATGAAAATACCCCTGACTACCGAGCAACTGGAAGCTTTGCGCCACCTAGACGGTGGCACGTTGGCCAACGCCATCGAGAGTTTTCAAAAACGCCTGCGCAACGAAGGGTTCGTGGACAGCAGTGTACGCTGCCTGTTCCCACATCTGCTCCCCGTGGTCGGCTACGCGGTTACGGTGAAGATCCGTGGATCGGCGCCACCGTTTGCCGGTAACGCCTACCTGGAACGAACCGACTGGTGGGACTACGTCGTCTCGGTGCCCACGCCGCGGATGGTGGTGGTGGAGGACGTCGCCACCAAACCCGCGCTCGGGTCGTTGCTCGGCGCGGTACACATCAACATCCTGCGCGCGCTCGGCTGCGTCGGCGCGGTTACCAACGGTGCGGTGCGGGGCATACCAACGGCCGAAGAGCTTGGCTTCCAACTTTTCACCGGCGGCACTTCGGTATCCCATGCTTATGTTCACATTGTCGAATTCGGCACGCCGGTGGAGATCGGCGGATTGAAGATCCAGTCCGAGGATTTATTGCATGGCGACCAGCACGGGGTCCAATCCATCCCCGAGGACATTGCCACCCAAATTCCGCCGGTGGCGGCGCAAATCGTCGCCGAGGAGCAGGCGCTCATCAAACTGTGCCAGTCACCAGACTTTTCCATCGAAAAACTCCGGGCCGCCGTCAAAAAAGGTCGTCCGTAAAGAACGCATTCTTGCCATGTCACGATTTGCTCTTCGATACCCGTACCTGATTGTGGTGCTGTGCCTGATCATCTGTGTGGTCGGGGTGACAAGCCTGGTGCGGATGCCGGTGGATTTGTTTCCGCCGATCAAGATTCCTGTCGTGGTTGTGGCCACCTTCTATTCCGGGATGGCTCCCGAGCAGATCGAGAATGACATCACCGGCCAGTTCGAACGCATGTTCACGCTGGCGCCCGGCCTCGACCATATGGAGTCGCGCTCGCTCACGGGCGTGAGCCTCATCAAGGTTTACTTCCAGCCGGGCACCGATCCGGACATCGACGCCGCCAGCATCGCCAATCTGGCGATGGCCAGCCTCCGCTATCTGCCACCGGGCACGCTGCCGCCGATTGTGATGCCATTCGACGCGTCCAGCTTGCCGGTGTGCCTGGTGACGCTCAAAGGCGAGGGACTGACCGAGGCCCAACTGCGTGACCTGGGCCAGTTCACGATCCGCAACCAAATGGCGGGCGTGCCGGGCGCGTCCCTGCCGCCGGCGTTTGGCGGCCGGTACCGCCAGATCATGGTCTACGTGGACCCGCTCAAGCTGGAGGCGCATCAGTTGAGCGTGATGGACGTGGTGCGCAACGTGAACGAAGCCAACCTGATCCTGCCCGCCGGCGACGTGAAGATCGGCCCCTACGATTACAACGTCTATGCCGACAGCCAGATCAACGCCATGCGGGACCTCAACCTGGTTCCGCTGAAAACGGTCGGGGAAGCGTCGGTGCTGGTCGCCGATGTCGGCAAAGCCGTAGACGCCTCGCAAATCCAATACAACATCGTCCGCGTCAACGGCCAGCACTCGGTGTACCTGCCGGTCATGAAATTGGGAGGCAACGCCAACACAATCGCGGTGGTCAACGGCGTCAAACGGGTTGTTTCCAGACTGCTGGATGTGCCCAAGCAACTGGTCACCCAGGTGGTGTTCGACCAGTCGGTGTTCGTGAAGACGGCCATTGAGACGCTGGTTCACGAAGGAGCTATCGGCCTGGTGATGACCGGGTTGATGATCCTGATTTTCCTGGGCAGCATGCGGGCTACCGCGGCAGTGTTCCTTTCCATTCCGCTCTCGGCGCTGGCTGCGTTCATCGCACTCGCGCTGGGCGGCAGCACGATCAACACCATGATCTTGAGCGGTCTCGCGCTCGCGTTTTCCCGCCTGATTGACAATTCGGTCGTTGTCCTCGAGAACATCTACCGCCATCTCGAAATGGGGGAACCGCCCGAGATCGCTGCCGAACGCGGCGGGGAGGAAGTCTCGCTGCCGGTGTTGGCGGCCACCCTCACGTTGGTGGTGGTGCTGTTTCCCGTGACCCTGCTGTACGGCGTCAGTAAGTTTCTGTTCGGGGCGCTCGGGCTTTCGTTGGTGTTGTCGCTGTTCGCCTCGTATTTCGTGGCGATGACGGTGGTGCCGTTGTATTGCGCGAAGTTGATCAAGGGTCATCAACCCCATGATGCGGGCCCTCATTCGGATGGCGATCATCCCGGACTCGCGGCTTTTGGTCACAGGTTCAACTCGTGGTTCAACCGACACTTTGCCAGGATGCTCGACGGCTACGAAAAACACTTGGGCGTCGCCTTGCTGCGCCCGCTGGCAACTGTCCTCGGCATCAGCGGCATTTTCGTTCTGAGCCTGGGGCTCTATCCGATGATCGGCAAGGCCTACTTTCCGCGGACTGATCCCGGCCAGTTTGTGATCAGTCTGAAAGCGCCCTCCGGCACGCGGATCGAACTGACGGACAAATTGGTCGGTCAGGTGGAGGACATGGTGCGGAAGGTGGTTCCGAAGCAGGACCTCAAAATCATCGTCTCCAACATCGGCATCACACCCGGCTTCAACTCCATCTTGAATCCGAATTCCGCACCGCACACCGCGTTCGTGCAGGTGGGGTTGAACGAAGGTCACCGCCTCAGCAGCTTCGCCTACATGAACGTCATGCGCGCCCGCCTTAAGCGCGACCTGCCGCAGGTGAGCACCTATTTCCAAACCGGCGGCCTGGTGGATGCCATTGTGAATCAGGGAATGCCCGCGCCGTTGGACATTCAGGTCAGCAGCATGGACATGGAGGGCGCCCACGACGTTGCCAACAAGATCGCGCAACAGGTTCGCGTTTTGCCCGCTGTCAGCGACGTGCTCGTCCCGCAGGACGTGGACTATCCGGCTCTGAAATTGAATGTCGATCGCGAGCGGGCCAGCGAACTCGGCCTGAGCGCCAAAGACGTCGTGGACAGCGTAATCACCGCCCTGACATCGGATCAGATGATTGCGCCGAGTTATTGGATCGATCCGCAGACCGGCAACAACTACTTCTTGACCGTCCAATACCCGGAAAACATCGTGAAAAATCTTGCCGACTTCGGCTCGATGCCGCTGCGGGCGCCGAACCTCAAGGTGCCGACGCGGCTGGATTCGGTGGTCCACATCTCTCATATCCAGGCCCCCACGGAGGTGGATCACTACCAGATCCGACGGACGGTGGACGTGTATGTGGCGCCGACCGGTGAGGACCTGAGCAAAGTGTACGCCGGAGTGCAAAAGATCATCGGCCAAACCCACTTGCCGGAAAATATGACCGTCACGGTGCGCGGCTCGGTGCAGGCGATGCGCGACTCGTTCCAGAGCTTCGCCATCGGTCTGACGCTGTCGGTCATTTTGGTCTATTTGATCTTGGTGGCCCAGTTCCGCTCCTTCGTGGACCCGTTTCTGATTCTGCTGGCGGTGCCGCCAGGACTGACGGGCGTACTGCTGATGCTAGTCCTGACGGGCACGCCGATCAGCGTGATGTCGCTGATGGGCGTCCTGTTGATGGTCGGGATTTCGGTTACGGACAGCATTCTCATTGTCGAATTCATCAATCGGCTGCGCGAGGAGGGTCGACCCTTGCGTGAGGCGGTGGTGCTCGGCCCGCGAGTCAGATTGCGCCCGGTAATGATGACGACCCTGGCGACAGCCATCGGGTTGATTCCGATGGCGGCGAAGATGGGTACCGGCAGCGAAGCTTACGCCCCCTTGGCCCGCGCCTTGATTGGGGGCCTATCCGTCTCTGCCGTACAAGCGATTTTTCTCGTGCCCGCTGCCTATTTCCTGATCTATCGACGGAAAGAAGGCGTCGCCGCGGTGAGGAAAGGAGTCGCATGATTTCCAGACGAACCTTCGCTGTCTCGGTTTGCTGTCTCGCGATGGGATCTGCCGCCGCGCGGGCGCAGGAAGCGCCGTCGGTTCCATTGACACTCCGCGAGGCGCGGAACATTGCACTGCGCAATCATCCGAAGATCTCCGAAGCCGACTTGCAGGCGCTGGCATCGAAGCAGGTGATTACACAGGTGCGGGCCGGGCTCCTGCCGAATGTGATGTTTGACGCCACGGCCGTTGGGACCGGGAGCGGCAACACCCGCATCGCGGCCGGTGCCGCGGGCGGCTTGGCTAATCCCTCCATCTACGAGCGTGAGGCGGACGGGGTGACGGTGACCCAATTGCTGACCGATTTCGGGCGGACCGCGCACCTGCTGAACAGTTCGCGACTGTCCTCACGCGCAGCGGCCGCCAATACCGAGGCCACACGGGAGGAAATCGTGCTGCAGGTGGACGTGGCATTCTTCACTGCGCTGAAAGCGCAATCGGTGTTGGACGTGGCCCGCCAAACCCTGGAAACGCGCAAGGTGTTGTTGGATCAGATAACCGCTCTGACCACCAACAAACTTCGGTCGGAGCTCGATCTGCGTTTTGCCGCGGTAACCTACGAACAGGGCCAACTGTTGGTCGCCCAGGCACAAAACGATTTGGATCAGGCGTTCAATGCTCTGTCCACGGTCTTGGGAGATCGCAACCGCCGTGTCTATCGCTTGATTGAAGAGTCCAGGCCAGCGCCCAAGACCGTCGATCCCGCCGGGCTGGTCGATACTGCGCTGTCGCAGCGCCCGGATTTGGCCCGGTTGCGGCTGGATCGCGATGCCGCCTCGCAATACGCCCGAGCCCAAAAGGCGTTGAACTACCCGACCATCATGGCGTTTGGTGCCGGGGGGCTGATCCCGATTCGTGATACCGCCCATTTTGAGGATCGCTACGCCGCTGCCGGCGTCAACCTGAGCCTCCCGGTCTTCGATGCCGGGCTCAACGCGGCCAAGGCATCCGAAGCTGAACTACGCGCGCAAGCCGCCGCCGAATCACTTCTCGACGCCGAGAACACGGTCATTCAAAATGTCCGGGACGCCGGCCTGAACGTCAATTACGCCTACGAAAAGCTCGACCTGACCCAGAAGCTCTTCGAGAACGCCAGTCTGGCCTTTGATTTGGCGCAGGCCCGCTACACGATGGGCAGCAGTTCCATCGTCGAGGTCAGCCAATCCCAGCTCGATAAGACCTCCGCCCAGATCGCCAACACCAGCGCCAAGTACGAGTACGAAATCCAGCGCGCCATTTTGAATTTCCAGATCGGCGTATCGCCGTGATCGAATCTCGAACGCGCCCTTGAACCGGTGGGTTCGAGCGAGTCGCTCAGATCTTCTCCAGCGCCTGCCGGAGATCGGCGATGAGGTCGTCCGTGTCTTCGAGACCAAGGGCGATGCGGACGAGATTGTCCACCATACCAATCGAGCGGCGGTAGGTTTCGGGGTAGTCGAAGAACGACATCGTAGCCATTTGTGTGACCAGGCTTTCGCTGCCGCCGAGACTGGGCGTGATAAGGAACAACTCCAGCGAATCAATGAATTTCAGCGTCTCTTTTTCGCCGCCTTTGACGAGGAAAGTGATGACGCTGCCGAAACCGCGCATCTGTTCACTGGCGATCTTGTGGTCGGGATGCGATTCCAAACCCGGATACCAGACCTTCTCAATTTTGGGGTGCGACTCCAGCATGCGGGCGATGGCGAGGCCGGCACGGTTGTGGTGTTCCATCCGCAGCGCGAAGCTTTTCAGGCCGCGTTCGAGCAAGAAACAGGTGAACGGTCCCGGCATCACGCCGATCATGCGTTGCATCCGGTACAACTCGTCGAGCATCTTGCTCTTGCCGAGGACGACGCCGGCCAGCAAATCGTTGTGTCCGCCGAGGTATTTTGTGGCGGAGTGGATGACGATGTCCACGCCCAGGGCGAGCGGCTGAATGTTGTAGGGCGTGGCCAATGTGGCATCGATGATGGTCTTCACCTTGTGTTGTCGGGCGACTTTGACAACCGCCGGGATGTCCAGCACCCGCAGGTACGGATTGGTGGGCGACTCCGTGAAGATGATGGTGGTGTTGGGCCGAATGGCTTTGGCGATTTCCCCGGCAGTCGGGTCAACGATCGAAACCTGCATGCCAAACCCCGTAAGGAAGTTCGTGGCAAAGTCGCGGGTTTGCCGGTAGCAGTCTTTGGTGAAGATGATGTGCACATCATGGCGCATGTAGGCCAGCAACGTCATGACGATGGCGCTCATGCCGGTCGAGAACAGCAGCGCGCGCTCCGCGCCTTCGATGGCGGCGAGTTTGCGCTCGCATTCCTGTTGGGTCGGGTTGCCATAGCGACCGTACTCGTGCTCGCGAAGCACCCGCCCCTCGCTCTTGGCTTTCATGAACTCCAACACGTCGGCGGTTGAATCGAAGTAGTAGTTCGAGGTCTGTACGATCGGCGTGGTGACGGAAAAGTGGGCCTTCGGCTCGCGACCAAGGCCGTGGATGGCCAGCGTGGCCGGCTTATATCGTTTTGGCTGGGAAGATTTCTTGGGCATCGGTCTGGTTCCTCTTCTGCAACGCTTGGGCGAGCGCTTCGTTGACGGCATCCACGCGCGGCGGTAGTTCGATGGGGCGGTTGGCGTATTGCGCCGGAAACTCCAGCTTGCCCTCGTGGTAGCGCACTTTGAAATCGGCAAACTTCAATCCGTGCGCGGTCGAAATCACGATGACCCGCTCCGATTTGTCAATCTTGCCGGCCTTGAGCAACTTGATCAACACGGCCAGCGCCACACCGGTATGCGGACAGTTGAACATGCCGGTGCGGTCGCCCAGCGCCGCCGCATCGGCCAGTTCCTGTTCGGTCGCCTGCTCGACGATGCCGTTGAACTGCCGCAGCGTGCGCACGGCTTTTTCGTAGCTGACCGGGTGGCCGATCTGGATCGCGCTGGCCAACGTCTTCTGCGCCTGCATCGGCTCGAAGCTCTTGAAGCCTTTCAGATACGACCGGTACAGAGGATTCGCCCGCTCGGCCTGGGCGACGACAATGCGCGGCAGTGTGGCGATCAACCCGAGATCGCGCATCATCAACAACCCGCTGCCCAGCGCCGACACGTTGCCGAGATTGCCACCGGGGATGACGATCACGTCCGGACACTCCCAGTCGAACTGCTGGACGATCTCGATCCCCACCGTCTTCTGTCCCTCGATGCGCAACGAGTTCATCGAGTTCGCCAGATAAATCGTCTCGTTCTTCGTGATCTCCTGCACAACCTTCATGCAGCCGTCGAAATCGGTGTCCAACGACAGCACCAGCGCGCCGTTGGCGATCGGCTGCACGAGTTGAGCGATGGAAATCTTCCCCTTCGGCAACAACACAACCGCGGGGATGCCGGCGCCGGCACAGTATACGGCCAGCGCGGCCGAGGTATCGCCCGTGGAAGCGCATGCAACAGCCTTGATGGGCGCGCCTTCGCTGATCATTTGCTTGACCTGCGACACCAACACCGTCATGCCGAGATCCTTGAACGAGCCGCTGTGCGTGTTGCCGCAGAGTTTCACCCACAGATCGTCCACGCCGATCACCTTGCCGAAACGTTCCGCCCAGAACAGATTCGTCCCGCCCTCGTACAACGACACGATGTTGTCGTCGGCGATCTGCGGCAGGATCCATTCTTTCTTGCCCCAGACACCGGAGCCGTAGGGCCAGGTGTTGGATTTGTATCGCTCCTCGAACAACTTCATCCACGCCTTCGCGTCGCGCCGCGCCAACGCATGAAGGTCGTGTGCCACTTCCAGCAACGACCCGCACGTGCGGCAGCGGTAGATGACCTCATTGAGCCGGTACGTGGCCCGACACTCCTCATTGATGCACTGGAACCATGCTCGATAGGACATAGCGTGTATATGATGAAACCGGCAGTCACCTCGCGCAAGGCAAATGTGCATCCCCGACACTCCCGATTGACATAACGGCGAAGCGTCGCTGACCGGGGAGGAAACGGGAGAGAGACTACGGATCTACTGGCCAGAGTGTTGATTCGAGACTCATTGACTACCGGCAGCGCGCCTTATGCGCTGCCGGTAGCCGGCCCGCCGACTAACTGCGACTCCTCAAAATCGATTGGCGTGCCGCCGCAGAATCTGCTCCCCACAGGTCACAGACTGTGGGGGAGCGACGGGATGGGGTGAACTCTTTCGTCGCCCCCCGCACAGCAGCGATGATCCGGAAATGTGGTTGCGCCAGGGCTGCCCAGAAAGCCGAACGGGAAGACGCGCGGCGCCACGGCGTGGACCGCGAGTCGCTCACTGGAGAATTCGCAAATATCGTTTGGTTTCATCGGCGTCGCTAATCTCGCAACACCGATAACCTAATCACATGGGGGGAGGCCGGGCTACGCCCGGTTTGTCAATTTCTTAACTCGGATTGACTGCGTCTGCCGCGCTCGGAATTCCGATGGCGAGCACCCGACATGGCGGCGGAACGCGCGGTTGAAATAGGGGATGGATTCGAACCCGGATTCATAGGCCACTTCGCTGATGCGCAGACGGGGGTCTAACAACAACCGTTTGGCCCCGTCGATGCGCGCCTGCGTGCGGTAGGTGGTGAACGTCAACCCCGTCTGTTTCTTGAACAGCTTGCAGAAATAACACGGGCTGATGTGCAGACGCTGGGCCAGTTCGCTCACACTCAGGGCCCGCTCGGTCGGCCCGGCCAGATGCGCCTCGATCTTCTGCAGCAACGGCGATCGCCGTCCCGCTTCTTGCAACAGCAGCCGCTGTCCCCACTCCGCCAGATACTGCGCAAACATCTCCAGCAGCGTCTCGACCGCCCGCAGTTTCTCCGGCGTGACCACCGCGCTGGTGCTCCAACTGGTTTTCAGGTCGCCCGCGCGCGATCCAAGGCCCGACGTTTTCAACTGATTCGTCAACCGACGCAGTCGGCGCGCATTCAGTGAGCCTACGCAAAACGGCCCGGCCAACAGGTTTCCAACGTGCTGTCCATCGATCATCACCGGCATCAGGACCTTGGTCAGTCCGGTTGGGCAACAAAACTGGATGGCGCTGCACGCGCGAGAGGCGTTGCGTTCCGCGGTCAACAGCATGCCCTGGCACAAATGTCCGCTGCGCGACCCCATGCACCCTTCCACGCAGAAAGCGGCCGGCATCGGCCCGCCCGCCTCTTCGCTGGCAGGCAACAACGTCAGCGGCAATCCGGTCGCGCAACCAAACGCGACCTGCAGCCGACGCACCGCCTCCGATTCAGCAAGCTGTTGCCAAATGTCCATTAGAGTTTATGCACCGTTTCCGTTTGTCGTGACCCTTCGCCAGCGACAACGATGCCAATCTGAGCAGTGACGGTGCCACGCGCAACCTTAGCCGTGTAACCAATTGAATAGCAATAGAATGAACGATTGGGCTGGCTTGGTACGAGCGGCCAAACGCCTGACATTCTGGCGCAGTGGCCGGTTCCGGGTAGACAAGTTGTCGAGCCGGGTTCTCTTTCATCAAGATAACAGAAACTCGTTTGTCATACCGGTAATGGCGATGTCGAGGAGTCAAGTGCGGGAGCTTCGATAGCGTCTCGCACTTTCTGAGCCAGGTCTGGTAGGCTGAACGGTTTCTGAAGGTAGCCACGCAGCCCCTTCTCAAACATCGGATCTGCTACGGACTCTTCGCAGCCCGTCAATAGAACTACTCGCACGTCAGGATTGAGGCGCTGGAGTTCGTCGAAGACCAAGTCGCCCGACATTTGGGGTAGCAAGTAGTCCAAAAAAACCATCCCAATATCTCGCCATCTCTCCTCATAGACCTTGATGGCTTCACGCGCACCGGAGGCGGTATGCACCCTGTAGCCCTGGCATTCCAACGCCGCCTTGAGCAGACCCAAGAATCCCTCTTCATCATCGATAGCGAGAATACAAACCTGTTGTGTGGTTCCGGTGCGACTCATACCCCCCTGAGGAGCATGGAGCTTGCCATGTTCCGGCCGCCGTCTCGCCGCTGTCAGCCGTCCGAGTCGCGGCCGGGCGGTGGCCAGGTCAGGGTTCTTGTCCAACGCCAAACGCATGGCGTCGTTGAGAGACATCGGACGTGGCGCCGATCGGGTTTGAGCCAGACCATTTCGCAACCCCGCGACCACGCTGATGGCAAACACGACGACAGGGGTTCTCGTTGCGATGTTCATGGTGGTTCTCCTGAACTTCAGATGACACCGATGATGCATAATGCCGATGGCGGCGGCAGAGAATGCTTCTGGAAAACCTTTATTTCACGCTCGGGGGTACTGCGGACGTCTTGTCAGCGCAGCCGCATGATCCACCGACGCGGATTTTCTTCAGGATGTCTTCCATCAGGCACCACTTTGTGAAACCTGATTGCAGGAGGTTGGCGCCGACAAACGCGGTGAACCAGAGCCAGTACGGGCTGACCCAATGGGCCAGAGCCAGACTGATCAGCACAAACAACCCGGCGATGACGCGAATATAACGTTCCATGCTCATGGCGATTTTCTCCTTCAGGTTGTTCAATGAAATGCGCTGCCGAACGAACCGCCCAATACCATGCCAACCATCGTACGGTTCCACAGATTGCTGCTCAACGGACAAGTCCCCATCCGGCAGCCGTGTCGGTCATCAACCACGAATTATAGGCCCTGCGTCATGCAGGACAAGTGTGTTGCTGCTGCTCTTTGGCATGAATTGAGGCGCTGTCATGGTTGGAGAATCGGGTGGGAGTTTCAGCGGTCGTTTGCGTGACGAGCGCTTCGCGCCGGCAGTGTACGGCGGGCGCATCAACGGCAAGCAGCAGGTCTATCCCCATCCACCGTCAGCCCGGCGCCAACACGCAAACGGGGAAAATAGGTTCGTATTTTGACGCCTCGCTTTGGACGGTTTGCGAACCTGACGGTTTAAGCTGCGCAAGCCTGCCGCTCACTGAACAGCCCGCGCTCGCGCCAGGTTGCTTTGAGCCTGCACATAATCGGGCTTAAGCCGCAGCGCCTGCTCGTAATGCCCGATCGCCTCCTGCGTGCGCCCCAGCTTCTCCAACGCAAGCCCCAGATTGTTGTGCGCGTCGGCGTAATCCGGCTTGAGCCGTAGCGCTTGCTCCCAATGCCCGATCGCCTCCTGCACCCTGCCCAGCCGGATTAAGGCGATCCCCAGATTGTTGTGCGCCTCGGCGTAATCGGGCTTGAGATGTAGCGCCTGCTCGAAGTGTGCGATGGCTTCCTCGATCCTACCCGTTTGCGCCAAGGCGATCCCCAGATTGTTGTGCGCCTCGGCGTAATCGGGCTCGAGCCGCAGCGCCTGCTCGTAATGCCCGATCGCCTCCTGCCTCTGACCCGCCTGTTGTAGAACCATCCCCAACTTGTTGTGCGCCTCGGCGTAATCGGGCTTAAGCCGCAGCGCCTGCTCGTAATGCCTGATCGCCTCCTGCCTCTGACCCGCCTGTTGTAGAGCCATCCCCAGGTTGTTCTGCGCCATGGCGCATCGTTCGACGCTCGCGAACAGGTTAA
>Ga0187875_10000469_pt1 | contig 33879 bp, 24 predicted proteins | sample June2016WEW_17_1_2_FD_132978 | JGI IMG/M metagenome (GOLD analysis project Ga0187875, IMG submission 132978) | Peatland microbial communities from SPRUCE experiment site at the Marcell Experimental Forest, Minnesota, USA - June2016WEW_17_10 | ecosystem: Environmental > Terrestrial > Soil >...
CTCCCAGCGCGGGGCTCAGCTCGAACACGACCCCATATCCGTTAAAACCATCGCCGCATGCTGAGGGGACGCCTTGTCCATTCGCGCCGCCCGAGCAGGCCGTCCCATAGAGATTTCCGGCGCCGTCGAAAATCACGTTAGAAGTTGGGTCATTACCATCTGTGCAGTTCTGCAGCGAACAAAAGCTGTACAAGACGGCCTCGTTGTAGCCGCCGGCTCCGTTTGGAGAAAGCTCGAAGACCGTACCGTTCATATTCGCGCCGCCCAGTTGCGTGGTCCCGTAGAAGTTGCCTGCGCCGTCCGGCGTGAGGCTCGACGACGGGCCCTCACCATCCGCGCAGTTCAGCTGAGAGCAGAAGTTGTAGAGCACGATTTCGGTTTGAGCGTGCGCGGCCGAGCTGGAACTCAACACACTAGCGGCGATAAGCAAAGTGAAGAATGCTGCAAGGTTTGTTTCTAGCCTGCGTCTGTATGTTCCCACGGGAGACTTCCTGGGATGCTTGATGGCATATACGGAACTCATGTTCCTCCTCCGGCAGGAGACCGGCGTGCTTCATTGGTCGGTCGACAGAAGCGCTCGCAAGACTTTCGAGGACGGGGGCGAGTCCCATAGCTTCTCCACACAGTATCCAAGCCAAACAGAAAAGCTAGCGAGCGTCGCGGGAATCGTATCATTCGTCAGACGCCCTGTCCAGAGCGGGTTTTCAATCGCTCCGGCGCAAGTGTAACGGTTTCCGATGGGTAGAAAAATATAGTTTGTTCTGGAGTCCTGCCGCGTATCCTTCGCGTCCTTTGCGACATTAGAGCCTGCCCTGAGCGCCGTCGAAGGGGTAGGATGCCACGAACGTCAGCACCGCCGCCGTAAGAGTCCGCCCAGAACGGACACTCCCACCCCGCAGACCGCAAAATGCAATCGGCAACCGGAATGACACTCTGAACGGCAGACGGTTCAAAGAGCGCAATCGCCCGATGTTACGCCAACTGCGGCGTTGCCATCTTGACTTGGTCTGAACTTTCGGGTCCGATCCAAACCAAACCCGTGCTGCTAGCCCGTTCTGTCACTTCGGCATGTGAAGTTCATCACTGATCCCTCCGCCCGTCTTTCTATACAGTGACGCCGAGCGATTTTTGCTCTCCCAGGTTCCTGTTCGGCCGAACTCTCGGCCCGAAAGCTCCAGGCCACCGTCCGGCAATTGGCTCGGCTTCACCGATTGCAGATGCAGATTCGAAGGAGATTTCCATGCGCCCTTCTACTTTTTACGCCCAGGTAGTCCGCCGGACCGCAGGGCTGGTATTCCTGCTGTTCATGACTAGCTTCACTTGCGCCCAAATCACTCCGCTCGGCGATAGTTACATCAACACCGCCGCCCCGACCACCAACTACGGCGCCAAGACGCTGCTCGATGTCGATGGCGCGACCCAGGCCACCTACATCCAGTTTGATCTGTCGTCGATTCCGTCCGGATATACCGGCAGCAACATTGCCAAGGCGAGTTTGAAGCTTTATGTCAACGCGGTGACGACCGCGGGCAGCTTCAACGTGGACTATGTGAACGGCGCCTGGACGGAGGGAACGATTGATGCCAGCAACGCGCCGCCTCCGGGAGCGACGATTGCGGCCAGCGTGGCGCTGGCCAAGGCGCAGGTGCACGACTACGTGGTCATCGATCTCACATCAGCGCTCCAAGCCTGGCTGAACGGCACGGAGACGAACTACGGGATCGCGCTGGTGGCGAACGGATCGCTGAACGCGAGCTTTGACAGCAAGGAGAGCACGACGACAAGCCAACCGCCGGAACTGGATGTGGTGTTTGCGGGAAGTGGTGGAGGCGGGATCACCGGAGTGTTAACCGGTACAGCCAGCGGCCTGCAAGGCGGCGGCACGAGTGGCACGCTGAATCTGAGTCTGCTGACGAGTTGCTCCAGCGGTCAGGTTCTGGCGTGGAACGGCAGCGCATGGGCGTGCAGCAGTCCAAGCGGCGGGGGAACGATCACTGGCGTAACGGCAGGAACGGACCTGACGGGTGGCGGCACGAGCGGCAACGTCACCGTCAACCTCGACATCACCCAGGTCCCGCAGCTGAACTATGCCAATACCTTCACGGGCAATCAGACCGTAAACGGCAACCTGAGTGCGACCGGCCTGGTGACCGGCACTGCCTTCGACATCGGCAGCAACCTGTTCGCCTTCGGCTCGTACGCGACTGGGAATGTGTTGCTTGGTTTCGCCGGGAACTCCACGATGACGGGAACGTTCAACACGGCCAGCGGTTACCAAGCGCTCCAGCTCAACGCCACAGGCGCCCGGAACACGGCCAGCGGCTACAATGCGCTCGGCAGTAACATCTCGGGCTGGTATAACACGGCCAGCGGCGCCTATGCGCTTACCGCCAACACCAATGGCTCTTCGAACACCGCCCACGGGTACGCTGCGCTCTCCGCCAATACCAACGGCGCCGACAACACTGCCAGCGGGGCTCAGGCACTCGGAACCAATACCCTCGGAAGTTTAAATGTGGCAGTCGGCGCCTCGGCGCTTCTCCTCAACGTCGGAGACTCAGCCGGCGATGGGTCGTACAACACTGCGGTGGGCGTCCAGGCGCTGGAGTGGAACAACGACACCGGGGGAAGTGGCGTCAAGGCCAACTACAACACCGCCCTTGGGTACGACGCGCTTTACTCCAACACCGCTGGAAGCTACAACACCGCTGTCGGTTACAACGCCGGACCGGATTCGAAATCGACCGGCCTGACCAACTCGACCGCCATCGGGGCCAATGCTGTGGTTAGTCAGAGCAACGCTCTGGTACTCGGCGGCACAGGATCTAACCTAGTCAACGTTGGCATCGGCACAGCGACACCGGCCTACACGTTGGATGTGCAAGGCAGCGGGCGTTTCACGCAGCCGATCGTTTTCGCGTCCGGACAGACGTTTCCCGGCACGGGCACGATCACGGGAGTGACGGCGGGCACGGCTCTCACGGGCGGCGGCACCAGCGGGAACGTCACGTTGAATGTGGACACGACCAAAGTTGTCACCGGTGTGGTAGCTGGCACCGATCTGACGGGCGGCGGCACGGGCGGCAACGTAACTCTGAACCTGAACACGGCCAACGTGCCACTGCTCGCGGCGGCGAACACCTTCACGGGCAATCAGACGGTGAACGGGAACCTGAGTGCGACCGGCGTAGTGACGGGAAGCAGCTACCAGATTGGCAGCAACCTGTTCGCCTTCGGCACGTACACAAGTGGAAATGCCTTCCTCGGCTTCGCCGGGAACTCCACGATGGCGGGCTATTACAACACCGCTACCGGATTCGAGGCGCTCCAATACAACACCCTGGGCTACTACAACACCGCCATCGGCCAGGCTGCGCTCTACTCCAACACCACTGGCATCATCAATACAGCCGTCGGTCGCGCAGCGCTCTTCTCCAACACTACAGGTGAATACAACACCGCCAGCGGTGTCGGCGCTCTCTCCACTAACACCACGGGTGGCTACAACACCGCCAGCGGTGAAGGCGCTCTCTCCAGTAACACCACGGGTGGCGGCAACACCGCCACCGGCCAGGCAGCGCTCTACTCCAACACCACGGCCTCCAACAACACCGCCACGGGCGCCGTTGCGCTTTACTCCAACACAACGGGCTATTGGAACACCGCCAGCGGCGACCAGGCGCTTTACTCCAACACCACGGGCTACTCCAACACCGCCAGCGGAATGTCGGCGCTCTACTCCAACACAACGGGCTATTGGAACACCGCCAGCGGGTACCAGGCGCTCTACTCCAACACCACGGGCATCAACAATACCGCCGACGGGTATCAGGCGCTCTCATCCAACACTGGGGGCATTGGCAACACCGCCACTGGCTACCAGGTGCTTTATCAGAATTCGGGGACCGGTAATTACGGAGCGTACAACACCGGCAGCGGCAACCAGACACTGTACGCCAACACCACGGGCAGCCACAACACCGCCTTCGGCGCCGGGGCGCTAGTCGCCAATACCACCGGTGATAGCAACACCGCGGTCGGCTTCCAGGCGCTCGAGGCTAACACTACCGGCAGCGGCCTAACGTGTATCGGCGTCCTATGCACAGCGTCCGAGGACGCTCTCCGCAATGCAACCGCAATTGGTGCTCATGCTGTAGTCGGAGCGAGTAACTCGCTGGTACTGGGAGGAACCGGCGACTACGCGGTGAAGGTGGGCATTGGTACGACAACCCCCTCCAACATCCTCACCATCGCCCAAGGCGCGGGCCAGCCGCTGAGTGATGGCTGGGCAACGTTCAGCTCCCGGCGCTGGAAGACCAACATTCACACGCTGCACGACGCGCTCGGAATAGTCGAACAGCTACGCGGCGTCTCCTACGACCTGAAAGCGACTGGCCAGCACGAAGTTGGTGTGATTGCAGAGGAAGTCGGCGCGGTCGTTCCCGAGGTGGTCACCTGGGAGAAGAACGGCAAAGATGCCCAGAGCGTCGATTACGGCCGGCTCACCGCACTGCTAATCGAGGCGACGAAAGAACAGCAGGCGCTGATCCAGAAACAGCATGAACAGATCAAGGTACAGCAGGCGCAAATGAAAGCCCAGCAATCACAGATGGAGGCGCAGCAGGCGCGGATCGACCGACTCACCCGGCAAGTGAAGACAATCCAAACCACGCTCAAGGCGAACGGACAAAGTGGCTCAGCAGTTCGCGCAGTAAAGGCAGAGGCAACGACAATTCGCCAGTAATAACGAGGGGCAGGAGTCACTCGGAGAAAACCGGGTGGCGCAAATGGGGCTGCAGCAGTCACGGACCGATGAGCTGGTCCGACAGGTGCGAGCGATGCGAGATTCGCTCAGGTCGGTGGAGAGGACTGGATCCAAACTTCGCACAACCGGACGAAGCTGACAGTCGCTAACCAGCAAAGCATCATTCACAACCATATTTCTAAAACAAGAACAACAGGAGCAATCTCATGAAACACTGTGCTGTACTCACATGCATTCCTGTTTTGTTCATCGGGTTGTTCGCCGCCGCCCAAACGGTCGCCGAGGGAGGTAGGCACAGAAGCCGCCCATATCCGGCACATAAACCCCTCCCACACCTGTCCACTAGATGCTTCTCCGAAAAAGCTTGACTTAGGAATTCCTGCGGCCTCAACTGGAACTAGAGCACGCAGGTTGCTGCTTCCAACAACCGGCTCTTTGACATTACGGTGCCGTAACGCTGCCGAGTTCAGTTTGTTCCCTCGTCCATCTCCATCCGAGAAACCTCGCCGAAATCCGAAAAAATGTCGATTTAACTCGCATATTTTCAATACTTTACCTCTAACTAACGCTGGCTGAAGACTTTGAAAGGAAACGTCGCTAAAATCTTGATTCTATTAGACCGAGGTAGGGGGGAGGGGAGTTACCAACCGATAAACAGCAAACACCGACCAAGCAAAGAGCCGGATCATACGATTGCGAGCGCGGCCTCACTCATCTCTTCGATGAGAACTCATCCCGCCAGCCAGATTCAATGAATCGCTGAGCCCATGACTTCCCCATTTCACCCGGTTACGCCCGCACTTCCCTTCCGAGTTTTCTGCTTGCAAGACGTGGGCTTCCCGGCATTCTATGATGTAAGTATGCGGTGGCTCCGGCCGGGAATCCTTTTGTTCTTCGTGTTCGTGTGTCTGGCGGCGATTTGCCCGGCCAGCGACGCTCCCCCGTCTGCCCCGCCGTCATCCTGCTCCAGCGCAACTGGATCAACCGGCTGCCCGGCATCGGCTCTGGTTCCCGTTCCTGCATCCGCTAAAGATCGCAAGGCCGCCAAGCATGCGTTCAACCAAGCCCTCAAGCTTCAGCGATCGCAGAAACTCGACGAAGCTTTCTACGAGTACGAGGAAGCTGCCCGCCTCGATCCGCAGGACATCGAATACCTCACCGCCCGCGAAATAACGCGCCAGCACCTGGCCGGCACTCATCTCGAGCGCGGCAATAGCGACTTCAGCGAAGGCCGCCAGGCGGAGGCTCTCGCCGAGTTTCGCACCGCGCTGAGCCTCGATTCTCAAAATGAATACGCGCAACAGCGCCTTACGGACGCTATGGGCCCCGCGCCCATCCACACCACTGGCCCGGCTGAACTCGTTGAAAGCGCCGATACTCTTCCTATCAAGCCGGTGGATGCCCTGCGCGACTTCCATTTCCGCGGCGACTCCCGCGACCTGCTCACCGCCGTCGCTACCAGTTACGGCCTGACCGTCGTGTTCGACGATACCTTCCCCACGCGCCAGGTTCGATTTGATTTGGATCAAGCCGACTTTGCCACCGCGATTCGCGCCGCTTCTACCGTCACCAAGAGTTTCGTCGTGCCGCTCGAAGACACCGTCCTGTTCGCCGCCCAGGAAAATGCCGACAATCATCGCCTCTTTGATCGCATGGGTTTGCGCACTTTTTACGTTCCAAGTAGCGATCCCACAAAAGGTCTGCAGGAACTGATGAACTCGCTGCGTACGTTATTCGAGTTCCGTTTCGTCAGCCTTAACGCGGCTGGCAACAAGATCACCATCCGCGGCCCCCTTGGTGCCCTCGAAGCCGCCACACGTTTTATGCAGGAACTCGATGTCGAGCAGCCCGAAGTATTGCTCGATGTGCAGGTATTGGAGGTGGATCGCACTTACGCGCGCAATATTGGAGTACATTTCCCAAACGAATTCAATCTCTTCAACATTCCAGCCGCCGCTCTGACAGCACTCGGCGGGCAGAACATTCAGCAGTTGATCAATCAGCTCATTTCCTCGGGAGGAATCAATCAGGCAGGCAACAGCAGCATCTCCACTCTCCTGTCACAGTTGCAGAGCCAGGCGAATTCGATCTTTAGTCAGCCCCTTGCCACCTTCGGAGGCGGTCTGACTTTTTTCGGTCTCAGCCTCGACCAGCTCGGAGTTGTGCTCTCTCTGAATAAGAGCTCAGTGCAAACGCTGCAGCATGTTACTCTGCGCGCCGAGCAACAAAAGGAAGCCACTTTCAAGCTCGGTTCGCGTTATCCCGTCATGAATGCCAGCTTTTCGCCGATCTCGAATTCCTCCGCCATCGCCGGTGTGCTCCAGAACCAGTCCTACACCGCGCCTTTTCCGTCCGTGAATTATGAGGACATCGGGCTCACCATCAAGGCCAAACCGCTCGTTCACCACAATTCTGACGTCGCTCTTGAATTGAACGTGCAGATTCGCGCCCTCGGCGCCACCAGCGTCAACGGTGTGCCTATCATCACCAATCGTGAATTTACAGGCGGAATTCTGCTTAAGGATGGGGAACCGGCCTTCATCGCCGGTATGATCAGCGACTCCGATCAGCGCAGCCTGACCGGACTTCCTCTGTTCTCGAAGATCCCGGGATTCGGAATCCTGACTTCACAGCGCTCTGTCCAAACTGAAGATGACGAACTGGTGATCCTGCTCACCCCTCACGTCCAGAGTTCTCCCGAACGCGCGGAAACACCCGAAATCTGGCTGACCAAGTAGCTCACAAATCCTTGTAATCTTGAGCGGAATTGTTGAGGGACTGGCGTCCCTGTCTATTTGTCAGTCTTCTCTTTTTCTTGACTCGCCATAAACTCCACAATCTTCTTTAACGTCTCAACCGGCGCGCCGCTCGCCACACGGCCATTGATGAAGATCGCGGGAGTTCCCGTCACGCCCACCGACTTCCCCAGCGCGACCGACGCCTCAATGCGTGCCTTTGTCTCAGGTTTCACGGCGCAGGCTGCAGCCTCATCCGCATTCGCACCCGCCTGCGTCGCAAACGCTTTCAGCTTCTCGTCCGCATTCGCCTCGGTAATATTGGCCTGTTCCTCGAACGTCTTCTTGATGAACTTCCACACCGCTTCATTGGACGCCTGCCCCACGCACTCGACATAGCCAGCCGCTTTCTCGGACCAGTTGTGCATGGGCAACGGGAAATTCTGGAATACGAAACGCACGTCCGGCTCCTGCGACAACATCGCTTCCACCGTCGGCGCAGCCTTCGCACAATGCGGACACTGCATGTCGCTGAACTCGACCACCATCACCGGAGCCTTTGCCGGCCCTTTGGCAATTCCATTGACGCCCTTTTCGAGCTTCACTCTCGCCTCTTCAAATGGCTTCGCCCCGAATGGCAGAACTTCTCCCGAGATCGCATGCTTGCCGTCATAACTCACCAGCAAGTGATTCAGGCTCGGTCCCTGCGAATTGGTAACCGTGAAGCTTACCTCCGCCAGTCCCGGAACCTCTGACGGCCGGATGTCAGTTACCTTCCAGCTGACCGTTGGGTCCTGTCCCAGCATCTGGAACAGGAATGAATTCATCGTTTCTTCCGTAGGCAACACGTTCGTCCCCGAAGCCGGTTCACTCACCGCCTTCGCCGCCGGTTTTGCCGCTGGCCGCGCGGAAGGCTTTGGTTGGGTCTGGGCAAGATTGGTCTGCGCCAGTAAAAGAACGACGATTCCAGATAACGCGAGGGCCGACAGCACACGATTCATAGGTTTCATAGCAGGCATTTGATTGTTACAAACCCCGGGCGAATTGTCACACGCCCGCACGACCGCCTTGAAGTCTGATTTTGGGGATGTCGCTTGTGGTCTCGCTCACTCGGTCTTGGCGGCGATCGGAAAGCGGCGCCCATATCCGAATGCCTTGGGTGTGATCTTGATTCCGGGCGCAGCCTGCTGCCGTTTGTATTCGCTGCGTGCCACCATCTTGACCACGCGCCTTACCAGTTCGAGATCGAAATTGTGAGCTTGCGCAATCTGTTCCGCTGACCGCGACTCCTCCACGTAATCTTCAAGAATCACGTCGAGAACCTCGTAAGGTGGGAGAGAATCGGAGTCTTTTTGATCCGGCCGCAATTCTGCCGACGGCGGTTTGTCAATTGTGGCTTGCGGAATGACTTTGCGCCGCGAGTTCACGTAAGCGCTCAGCCGGTAAACAAGCGTCTTCGGCACATCGGAAATCACGGCCAGCCCACCGACCATGTCTCCATAAAGAGTGCAATAACCGACCCCCAGTTCGCTCTTGTTCCCGGTCGAAAGAACCAGGGCTCCAAACTTGTTCGACATCGTCATCAGGAGCAGTCCGCGCGCCCGCGATTGAATGTTCTCTTCCGTCACATCCTCCGGCAAGCCCGCAAACACGGGCGCGAGCGTGTCGCACGCTGCTCCATAAATCTCGTCGATAGAGAGCAGCTCAAAGCGGATTCCGAGATTCGTGGCCAGTTCGCGTGCATCGCTGATCGAACCGGGAGACGAATACGGTCCCGGCATGCCGACGCCAATCACGTTCTGAGCGCCCAGCGCGTCAACCGCAATCGAAGCTGTGAGCGCCGAATCGATGCCGCCGCTCAGGCCGATAATTGCTTTCCTGAATCCGCACTTGGACACGTAGTCCCGCGTTCCCAGAACCAGCGCTTCGTAGACACCTGCATCCTCTCCCACTACCTGCGCATGAATCTCGCCAGTCAGATTTGCGGAGTCGAAAAAAACAAGGTCTTCCTCGAACGATTTCCCCTGCGCGATCACCCGTCCATCCGGTGCAAACACCACACTCGATCCGTCAAAAACCAGGCTGTCATTGCCTCCGACCTGGTTGACCATCGCCACCGGAACATTGCGATTTCTTGCAATCGAGGCCAGCATGTCGCGCCGTAAATCCCGTTTGCCCATCCAGAAAGGCGAGGCTGAAATGTTCAGCACGAAGTTGCCGCCCGCGCGCACCAGTTCCTCAACAGGATCAACGCCGTATAACCGTTTGTGCCAGAAGGTCTTGTCGTTCCAGGCGTCTTCGCAGATGGTCAGAGCCATTTGCTTGCCGCAGAAACTGAACAGTTTTTGGCTGCGCGCCGGGGCAAAATTGCGCATCTCGTCAAAGACGTCGTACGTCGGCAACAGCATCTTCGACTGAATGAACTCGATGCGGCCGTCGCGCAGCAGTGCGGCTGAGTTCATCACCGTCTTGCCCGAACCCGGTTCCGCCGGAGTGACCAGACCACAGATCACCGCAATTCCCTTAGTGTCCGCGGCAATCTGCTCCGCTGTGGTGCGATTGCTATCCACAAACGACGGGCGTTCAACGAGGTCGCGCGGCGGATATCCACAAACAGCCAGCTCGGGAAAAAGAATCAGGCCAGCGCCAGCGCTTCGCGCCTGCTGCGCAAACTGAATCATCTTGGCTGCGTTGCCAGAAAAATCGCCCACAGTGGGATTGATCTGGCCCAATGCAATCTTCACACTTCTAGTGTAAATCGATCGAGCCTTCCGGTGATCGGGCGATCACGTGAACGAAAGTCAAGAAGCTCCGCCACTGATTTCGCGGAATACGGCGGATCAAACCATTTGCTGGTTCTTTGATCCGCGAGAATCCGCGTAATCCTTGGAAAAGAAGTGGATTTCCAGCCGCCCCAACTCCTAATCAGAGAGAAGGCAGCCAGTTCGGCCCTGGATCCGTGCCCGGTGGGGTTGGCGTAGTAGGCGGAGGCATGGGCGGCATTGCCGTCGGATTTTGAGGTGTTGCATCCGGCATATCCTCGCCGGGACGCCGCAGGGTCGGAGCGTTCACAGGACGCTCCTGTCCTTGTTTCTTCGCCATAGTCGCTTCGTCGAGATCGACTTCTTTTTCGACCCGCACAACTTTCTGGCCGTCTACTTTCATCGTCTCAACGCGCACCACCTCTTCGCCCACAAAGCGCACAAAATCGACATCCTGCGGAGGCTCGCCATAGATCCATTCCTCGTACTCAACCTCTCCATCGTGCTCGCGCACGCGTTTCGGCGGACGGCCCTTGGCATAGATCACCATCTCGTGGTTCATCCCCACCAGCACTCGATGCTGAGTAATCGCCTCTTTGACCTTCGGGGAAACAGTTTCGAGGTAAGCATTCAACGGAGTCTTCGAATCGAAATCAAATACCGGACGCAGCAGTTGCTTCAACTCCGGCCCCGTCAATTCGGGGACGTATTTATCAAAATAAAGGTCCACGAATGATCCGCGAGCGTTGGCATTGTTCTCAGTGCCGCCGGGCGTGACTGTCGTCGCTCCCTGGATCTGAATGTGCTGGTACCACTTCTGCCGCTTGACCGGGCCGCCATTAATTTCAAAATGGATGTGGTCGTCCTTGATGATTACGTCGCTGATGCGAGCCTGATCACCCGGTTTGGCGGCCGGGCCCCATAGCGCTATCAACTGCTTGATTTCGTTCCCGCTGGGCGTCAGGCTCCCGTCTTTCAGCTTAAGTCCGGTTTTTCCCATCGGGAAACTCGTCCGGATATAAACCAGTTCGGCGTTGAAAGCGTGCAGAATCTCTTCCCGGGTTTCTTTGGACATTCGCGGCGTCGGAGTGTTGCCGCACAAGGCAAACGAAGAACCGATCAGCAGGATCGCCATCGGGCGAAGGCAATACCACCAGAAACCAGATCGAAAAAGAACTGACAGCATGGAGCACCCCGCGTCCACCCGTCCATTATAGCCCCGGTCCAATCGCTCATGGACGCTGCGAGACGCGCAGCCCTTCGCGGGCTACTTTAAGGGACAGCATGCGCCCTCCAGCCTGAGCAACCGCGTGCGACACCGCTTCCTTGGCGCCTTCTTCGACCATAAACAGGATGCAGCCGCCGCCGCCTGCGCCGCACACCTTCGCAGCCCGCCCGCCCTTCTTCTGAGCCACCGCAATCAGTTTGTCAATCAGCGGCGTGGTGATTCCGGGAGCGTTGGTGCGGCGCAACTTCCACTCCTCGCGGAGCAGGCGCGCCACGTCCTCCCAGTCATGGCGCAGGAAGGCCTGATGCATGTCGCGCGCAAGGTCCACGATTTTGTCGAAGTTACGGAATACGTGTTTGTCGCCGTTGATGTGCGTCTTGAATACTTCCCAGTTATTGATGCCGGACTGCCGCGGCGCGCCCGTATAGGCAAGCAGGAACCGCATCTCGATTTCTTCCGGCGCAACCGGAACCGCCGCGCGCCGGATTCCGTCGGGATCAAGATGAATCGCGTTGACGCCCCCGTACAGCGCCGGATAGTAGTCTTGGCAACCCGTGGGCACGCCGATGATCTGTGCTTCGATGTTTTGCGCAATCACGCGTAATTTCTCCGGCTCCAGATCACGGCCTGTAAAACGAGCGAGGGCCGCGCTGGTTGCGATCATGAGCGCCGACGAACCGGAAATGCCCGCGCCCGCCGGCGACTGCGAGTCCGTCTCAAGGCGCAACCCTTGTTCGGGCGCGAAAAAGCGCACGATGCAAGCCGCCAGCAAATGCCGCGGCTTCCGGTTGGCATTCAGTTCCGCAAGGTCGGCAAAAGTTTCCGTGTGTCCGGTATCGAGCGAACGTAATTCGATGCGTGTGCCCTGAAGCGGCGTGATGCGGCAGGTCGTCAGGACTTCGAGCGCAAAATTCAGCGTGAGCGCGCCGGGGTGAAAAAGGTACAAAGGCCAGAGGTCGATTGTGCCTCCCGCAAGGTCGGCGCGGCACGGCGCCTGGGCGGTGATGGTTGGTCCTATGGGTTTGGCAGTTTTCGGCGCCATGCAAGTTTTGTATCACGGCTGAGGATGGTTCGAGGTGACGGAACGCACCTTGGCCTGTAATTAGACCCCAATTCAAATCCAAGTTCTCGAGTTCGGGCTCAGGAGGGCAATGACGGCATAACGTCGACAACGCCATAGTGTTGCCCGTTTCCGAATTGCCGATCCGCCCAGAATCGCAGCTTCCCTCTACAGCGCGCTATGCAGGGCTATAATTGCGCGCACCGATGACTCTAGCCTCAGGTACCAAACTCGGGCCCTATGAGATCCAATCGCCGCTGGGCGCAGGCGGCATGGGCGAGGTGTACCGTGCACGTGATACACGGCTGGAGCGAGAGGTAGCGGTTAAAGTTCTACCGGCCGATCTGTCCTCTGACCCGTCTTTGCGGCTCCGGTTGGAGCGCGAAGCCAAAGCAGTTTCGAAACTCTCTCATCCTCACATCTGCACCTTGCATGACATCGGTCATCAGGATGGCGTGGACTTCCTGGTCATGGAACTGGTCGAGGGGGAAACGCTGGAGCACCGCCTGGTGAAAGGACCTTTGCCTCCGGAGCAGACCATCCGCTTTGCTGCGCAAATTGCCGATGCGCTCGCCAGCGCCCATAAGCGCGGGATCACGCATCGCGATCTGAAGCCGTCGAATATCATGCTGACCAAAAGCGGGACCAAGCTGATGGACTTCGGGCTGGCCAAGCAGGCGGGCCCGGCGCCATTGGCGGCCGCTCTCCCGGAAATGACGACGGAGCAGTCGAAGCTGACGGGAGAAGGGACGATTGTCGGAACGTTCCGGTACATGGCGCCGGAGCAATTGGAGGGGAAAGAGGCGGACGCGCGCACCGACATCTTCGGACTGGGCGAAGTGATTTATGAGATGGCGACGGGGAAACCAGCATTCAGCGGGAAGAGCCGGGCGAGTCTGATTGCAGCCATTCTTACCGCCGAACCCCAGCCGATGGCGGCTTTACAGCCGTTGACGCCACCGGCGCTGGAGCGGGTAGTCAAGAAATGCCTAGCCAAGGATCCCGACGAACGCTGGCAAAACGCGAGCGACCTAGCCAGCGAGTTGAATTGGATTGCCGAAGCCGGTTCGCAGGCGACAGAAACCGGGCGCGTTCCGCTCGGGCCCAAAAGATGGGAGCATACAGCCTGGCTGTTGGCCGCCATGTTCTTTCTGATGATGATGACCGCTGGTGTGGCCTGGTGGAATAAGACCAACCAACGCCCGCGCCCGATGTATTTCCACGCTTCCGTGCCGTTTCCCGCGAACGACCTGGCTCTGTCGTTAGACGGACGGATGCTGGCGATCGTCGCCTATTCCCCGCAGGCAAACAACTACGTGCTCTGGACGTATGAAGTCGGGGGCCGGCGGACCAGTGCGCTGGACGGAACCCAAGGGGCGTCGTATCCATTCTGGTCGCCAGACGGAAAATTCATCGGATTCTTCGCCGATGGCAAGCTCAAGAAAATAGAGGTGGCGAGAGGGCGGCCCCAAGTGTTGTGCGATGCGCCCAACGGGCGCGGCGGCACGTGGAACCGGGATGGAGTGATCGTGTTCACGCCTGATGCAGCCAGCGCCGGGTTGTTCCGCGTGTCCTCCTCGGGGGGCTCTCCGGTTGCAATCACCAAGCTGGACGCGTCCCGCTCTGAAACCAGCCACCGCTGGCCGGTCTTCCTCCCGGACGGGAGACATTTTCTTTATCTGGGAGCGAATTTCTCCGGGCTGTTAGAGAATAACGCCATCTTCCTCGGCTCATTGGATTCGCAGGAACGACGCTTGCTGGTGAGTGCGAGCGGGAATGCGGCCTATGCGGAGCCTGGCTACCTGCTGTACTTGCGGGATAACAAGACACTGGTGGCACAACCGTTCGATCTGCGGCGCTATGTTCTGAGCGGCGAGCCGTTCTCCTTGAGCGACGAGGTGTTGTACCTCCCTCAGGTGGACCGGGCTGTTTACAGTGTCTCTGGCGGAGATGTTCTGGTCACGCAATCGGGAAAAGGAGCGTCTCTTTCGCAGTTGACGTGGTTTGACCGCGGCGGAAAGCCGGCTGGCACGGTCGGGGCGCCAGGGTCGAACAACAACGTGCGTCTCTCGCCCGACGGGCGCAGAGTCACCGCGGACCAAACCGAACCGGATGGACGACGCAGGAATATTTGGATCCATGAACTCGCCCAGGGGTTGACGACGACACGGCTGACGTTCGATCCGTCGTTTGAGGGGGATCCTATCTGGAGTCCCGATGGCAAGCAGATCCTGTTCTTTTCCAACCGCAGGGGTGGCTTCCGCCTTTATCTGAAGAATGCCGATGGTTCCGGCTCCGAGGAAGAGGTGGCCGATCTAGGGACGGTTGGGCAGGGCAATGCCTGGGACTGGTCGCGCAACGGCAAGTACGTACTGGTCAGGAAGGCAAACGAACTGTGGTCCCTCTCCTGGCCGGAGCGTGTAGCCAAGCCACTATTGCAGGCAACGTGGACGGTGCAGAACGCGCAGTTTTCCCCCGATGGCCGATGGATCGCCTACGCCTCGAATGAAACGGGAAGCATGCAGGTCTACGTCTCCCCCTTCCCCAGTATCAACGGCAAGTGGCAGGTGTCGAGCGGCGGAGGACAGGAGCCGAGATGGCGCCAGGACGGCAAGGAGTTGTTCTTCCTGTCTGCTGACGGAAAGATGATGGCAGCGGCGGTGACGACCGGCGCCAGCTTCAAAACCAGCTCTCCGGTCGCGCTGTTTCAGACCCACCGGCGACTGCCGGTCTCCTCGCTGGACGACTTCTCCTATGATGTGAGTGGCGACGGACAGAGATTCCTTATTGCCACGAAGGTGGACGAAGCCAATGCCGCGCCGCTCTCCATCCTTCTCAACTGGGCTTCGCAGATAGAAAAATAGAACCGATCCTTGCGCCCGCAAGCGATGTGACTCAATCGGCGAGGAATGTGATCCTCATGTCTAGTATGGCGATTGTGAGTGAGTCACGGCGAACCGGAAATGGGTCGAGTCAACTGTTGAAATCAAGCGTTTAACGCGCAGAACCATGTCCAAGAGCGTTGGAACTCCCATGCAGGTTCCGCCGGTGATCATGGTGTGGGTACTTCAGTAACGGTGAGCTGTACTTTAAGCACCTGAGATTACCAGCCCGAACCAACTTAGAATGAGTAGTACACGGACCCGCTCACCCCCCGCGCCCGGGCCGCCAGGATTGCCATTTGCCGCTATCGCTGCCGATTCCCGCGCGCATTCCGCTGCTCTACGTCATCCTCGGCGTGTTGCTCGCGATCAGTGTCCTGCCCATGTACTTCTATTCCGTGCAGATCGAGCAGATGAATCGTGAGCGCCTCAAGACCAACGAGATGCTGTTGCAGAACACGGTCACTCGCTCGCTCGCCGACGATATTTCTCAGCATCAGGAAACCTTGCGGATGATGTTGGCCAACCTGTCGTCATCCGTTCAGGTCGAAAGTGGGAACGACATTGGCGATCAGAACATCACAACGCCCGAACTGCGCGCCCTGCTGGAAAACTTTGTCTCGTCGTCCAATGACATCGCCTATGCCACGCTGTTAAACGCCAATGCCAAGGGAATTTCCGCCGGACGCATCGATCCGGACGCATTCCTGCAGCGCGAGCTTGAGCGCGCCTATCAGGCCGCGCAGGAAGGGCGTGTTTTCAGTGGACAACCCCTCACCGTCGGCAGCGGAAAATCGGCGAAAACCGTCATGCTCGTCAGCTCGCCCATCATGTATGGCGGACGCTTTCTGGGAATGATCGGGTCAGTCGTGGACCTCGATTACCTGATCCGGCGCCTCGAGCAAGTCGGCCTGACTGGCCTCATGCCCTACGTCGTCGACAGCCAGGGCCGTCTGGTAGCTGCCGCAACGCCCCAATACGCAACCGGACAGGACATGACGCACTTCGACATCGTGCGCAGCTTTGTTGATGTCGGCGCCAAGGCCCAATTGGCGGCAACCCGGGAATTTACGATCCGCGGCGACAAGCCGATCGACATGCTGGGCACCTACAGTCCAGTAACCGCACTCGATTGGGCGGTCGTCGTACAGAAGCCGCGCGAAGAAGCTTATCGCGGCATTTACGAAATGCAGCGTACCGGCCGCCTGCTGGCGTGGCTGGCAGTGTTTGTCAGCGTGGGTCTGAGCATTTTCTCCGCGCGGCGCATCACCAGCCCTCTGCAAGTTCTGGCCGAATCGAGTCAGGCCATTGCCCGCGGCGACTTCTCGCAGCGAGTCCACCTGAAAACTCGTACCGAAATCGGCGAACTGGCCTCCACCTTCAACACCATGTCCGAGGAGTTGGAGCAGTTCGTCGAAGACCTCAAGCGCGCCGCCGACGAAAACAAGAATCTCTTCATGGGGTCGATCCAGATGCTGGCTGGCGCGGTCGACGAAAAAGACCCCTACACCCGCGGCCACTCCGACCGTGTCACGCGCTACTCGCTGATGATTGCGAAAGAAATGGGACTCGACCCAGGCTTCCTCGAAATCCTGCGAGTTTCCGCGCAGTTGCATGACGTCGGCAAGATCGGCATTGAAGACCGCATCCTGAAAAAACCCGGCGCTCTAACACCGGAAGAATTCGAAATCATGAAGACGCACACCACCAAAGGTGCGAACATCCTGCGTCCAGTACCGCAGTTGCGCGAAATGCTGCCTGGAATCGAACTCCACCATGAAGCTCTGAACGGCCGCGGATACCCCTACGGCCTCAAGGGCGACGAAATTCCTCTTCTCGCTCGCGTCATCGCCGTCGCCGACACATTTGACGCACTGACCACCAATCGCCCGTATCAGAAAGCGCACGATGCGATCGAGGCACTGCGAATCATTCAGAATCTTTCCGGGCAGCGGCTGGATCCCAAGGCCGTGGCCGCTCTCCTGGCAGTCTTTCAGCGAGGCGAAATCCGCACTCAGAAGGCCTCCACTGAAACGGTAGTGATTGAACCCTCCGCGGAAATCAAGCTGCCAGCGGTTCCCGCCGATCCCCTCACCATCGAAATCACGCGCACCTAAATACCTGTACGAAACTAGCCTTCCCTTCCCGCCTATATAATCATGCTGCGGATATTTCATGATTCAAACCCTTTTTGGCAGCCTGGACGAAGAGAAAAAGCCGAGTTTTATAGAGCGTATGAAGGAGGCCGTCTCGCGCACACGCGAGAACCTGGCCGAGCGCATTGAGGAAGTCGTTTCGATTGGCAAAGAAATCGATCGTTCCACGCTCGACGATCTGGAAGCGACCCTGATCGGAGCCGACCTCGGCACGACAACGACACAGGAAGTGCTGGATAAACTGCGCGACAAAGCCGACCGCAAGCAGATCAAGGACGTAACCGAACTCAAGCGCCTGCTTAAGGAACAATTGCTGGCAATTTTGAATTCGACTCCAGCGCGGCCTGTCACCCGCGTCGACGGCACGCCCGAAGTCATCCTTGTCGTCGGCGTGAACGGCACCGGCAAAACCACCACCATCGGAAAACTCTCGGGGGTTTTCCGAGGCCAGGGCAAGACGGTGCTTTTGTGCGCTGCCGACACATTCCGTGCGGCTGCGATCGAGCAACTCGAAGTCTGGGGGCAACGCACTGGGACCGAAGTCATCAAGACCAAGCCCGGAGGCGATCCCTCGGCCGTCCTGTTCGACGCGCTGCAAACGGCGACAAATCGCAAGACCGATTACGTTATCGTCGACACGGCCGGGCGCCTGCATACCAAGCAGAACCTGATGCTGGAACTCGAAAAGATGAGACGCACTGCCCAACGCATCGTCCCGGGCGCTCCGCATGAAACCTTGCTCGTCATGGACGCGACCACCGGCCAGAACGGCTTGCAGCAAGCTCGCCAATTTACGCAATCAGCAGGAGTAACGGGCATTGTGCTCACCAAACTGGATGGCACGGCAAAAGGCGGAGTGGTTGTTGCAATCTCACGCGAATTAGGCTTGCCCGTGCGCTTCGTTGGCGTAGGTGAGAAGGCGGGCGATCTGCTGCCCTTCGATGCGAAAGATTTTGTGGATTCCCTGTTCGCGTAGTAAAGAGGAATAGCGCTGGTGATTCTGTAATCTGACTCTCTGACTTTCTCTTCATGACAGCCGACGAACAATTCATGCAACGCGCACTGCAAGTGGCGCGCATGGGCGTTGGTCTGGTTTCGCCAAACCCGGCCGTCGGCGCGGTGGTGGTTGATTCCTCGGGAAATGAAGCCGGAGCAGGCACGCACACCTACGACGGCATCAAACATGCCGAGGTGCTGGCGATCGAGCAGGCTGGCTCGCGCGCCCGTGGCGGAACGCTTTATCTCAATCTTGAACCCTGCTCGCATCAGGGACGCACCTCTCCCTGCGCGGACGCCGTAATCGCGGCTGGGATTCAGCGCGTCGTGTGCTCCATGCAGGATCCCAACCCACAAGTCGCCGGACGAGGCTTCGCCAGATTGCGCGCTGCCGGAATCCGCGTGGAAGTCGGTATCTTCGAAGTGGAAGCGAGAAAACTTAACGAAGGCTTTGCCAAGTTCATCCGTCATCGCGTACCTCTCGTTACGCTGAAAGCAGCCATGACGCTCGACGGCAAGATCGCTCCACCTCCTGCCACAGCCATCAAGTCTGGCGCTCGGGTTCCGGACGAGATCGCTGCTGGAGGTTCCACCGGCGGATGGATCACCGGCGAAATCGCCCGCCAGCACGTGCAATTGTTGCGGCACGAACATGACGCGATTATGGCCGGAGTCGGCACGGTCATCGCCGATGATCCGCTGCTGACCGATCGCAGTGGCCGCTCCCGTCGCAGGCCGCTGCTGCGCGTCATCCTCGATTCCTGGCTGCGCCTGCCCGAAACTTCGCGGCTGGTGAAATCGGCTCAGGGCGATGTCCTCATTCTTTACTCTCAGGCCGATGACAAGCGGAAAAACGAACTCGAGAAACTGGGCCTGCGCGTTGAGAAGGTCGCTTCGACGCGCGCCGACGAGCGCCCGGATCTTCCAGACGTCATGCGCCATCTCGCGAAACATGACATCACCAGCGTCCTGATCGAAGGCGGAGCCACCGTGAACTCCACCGCCTTGTCGTCGGGCGTTGTCGACAAGCTCTTCCTTTTTTACGCGCCCAAGATTCTAGGCGAAGGAGCGGTGCCATTCGCGGCCAGCGCAGGGCCCGAGCACAGGCACATTGCCCTGGCAGCCCGTCGAATTCGCCTCCACCAGTTCGGCGAAGACTTCGCAGTAGAGGGATATTTGAGAGATCCGTATCAGGACTAAGGCTATGTCGACTCAATAAAACAATTTGTCGTTCCGAGCACCAGGTTTTTGGCGCGAGGAATCTGCCGTTCTAGCGTTCGGCGAAATGTAGATTCCTCGCTTCGCTCGGAATGACAATCTTGGAAAAGTGTCACCATCGTTCATGGTCAGCAGCATTCATCATCAATAATCGATAGCGGCTCGTCGGAGGCTTCATGTTTACCGGAATTGTTGAAGAAGTGGGCAAGATCACAAAAATTACGCAGCGCGGCGAAAACCGCCGCATTACGGTCGAGGCGAAGAACACGCCGAAAGAACTGGGCACCGGCCACAGCGTGTCCGTCAGCGGCGTTTGCCTGACGGCGCTCGATATCCAGCCGAGTTCATTTTGCGCCGACCTCGCACCCGAGACCTGGGAGCGCACTTCGTTTTCGCGCATCCACGAAGGCGCGTTCGTCAACCTCGAACTGCCGATGAAGGCCGATGGACGCTTTGGAGGCCACATTGTCCAGGGCCACGTCGACGGAGTCGGTAAACTCATCGAGTTCGAGCGCATCAAGGATTCCGAAGGCAAGGATTCCGAAAACTGGTGGCTGCACATCGAAATTCCTTCCGACGTTGAAAAGTACACGGTCTTCAAGGGATCGATTTCCATCGAAGGCATCAGCCTGACCGTCGCCAAGCTGGAAAAGAATCGCTGCACCATCGCAATCATTCCGCACACCGTCGAACTCACCAACCTGGGATCGCTCAAGCCCGGGGACCCGGTGAACCTCGAAGCCGATGTCATCGCGAAGTACGTCGAGAAGATGATCAAGGGCGAGCCGTCGCAAAGCTCGCTCACCGTGGAGGAACTGGTGAAACAAGGGTTTTAAGGGACGTGGTTAGAGGTTAGGCGCAGGATCGGTTGCACCACCTGGGCCCGCGTTCTCGCCCTACCAATCCTGCCCCGGTGCAACGGCGATGATCCGGCGCAGCCACTCGGGGTACTGGTTTGGCGGATGTTCTTTTCGGGCTGCCAGAAGTGCAGCCTTCTGATCGCTAAGCGTGACGCCGATACCGAAGGAGAAATCTGCTCCCTCGATCGTCTGGAATCGGCCATCGGCGTAGAGCTGAAAAGGTCTCCTGAAGATCTGGCGAGCCTGGGATAGTTTGGCATTCAATTCCTCGCGCGTCTCTCCTTTGCAGAGGAATTCGTTTCCGTCACAGTGATAGGCATCCAAACCAAGGTCCACAAATATCCTGCCCAGACGCCGCAGAAGCATGTCTCCGGCGATGTTGCCGAAAGCATCACAAAAAGCCTTCATCAGGTCGACTTCGGCGAAGGCCACAAATGGGCTAGGCTCTGTTTTGCCAAAACTCTGACGGTTGGGCAGACCAGTGAGGGCGGAGACCAGGACCGCGGGCCGCGCGGATTCCGTCATCTGCTCGGCCGGTTGGACTACTCGCTGAGACGAGATCGTGGCATGCGCTTCTCTCAGATTGGAACAGATTCCGCTCTTCACCATGAAGGCCGCGAGGAATGCCGGAGAGCGGGAGATGCCGTGCATGCAGTGGACGAGAATCCGTTTGTCGTGGTCGGTTTGCTCCTGCAGCCAGAGCAGCGCTTGCTTGGTGTGTGCGGGAGAAATGATTCCAATATCGGGTGCGGGAATCCACTTGTAGGATTTGCCCGGATGTTCGGCGGATTGGTCGCGTCCTGCAGGCCGATACGCGTCCGGGCCGCGAACATTCAAAATGGCTGTGATGTTTTCTCGATTATTGCGAACAAGGGCGTCCGCATCCTGCTGACTGCCGAGCCATAGGTTGTTCACAATATGGTTCATGAATTCGCGTGGTACGAGAGCATCTTTCCGAGGTCTAACCTATCGGGCGTTCCTGCTAAGCCTCCAGCTTCAGCTCATCCAGCTCAAGAAATTCCTGAATGATCGGGTGGTCGGACTTTTCCATTTCCTTGAAGGTTCCGAAGAAAATTGCCCGCGCTTCGTGCAGGAAGACCAGACGGTCGGCAAGCTTCTTGGCGAGGCGCATGTCATGCGTAACCACGACCGATGTAAGATGCAGCTGCAGCTTGAGGCGGGCAATGAGATCGCCCAGCAGGTTACCCATCAGAGGATCGACCATGGTGGTCGGTTCGTCGTAGAGCACACACTCGGGCTGAGCCGCGAGTGCGCGCGCGATGGCCACCGACCGTTTCATGCCGGTCGAAAGATCGGAGGGTAGCAGGTCGCGCATCTCTTTCACTCCGACCATTTCGAGCAAACCGTCGACCACCTGAAGAATCTGGTCTTCGGAGAGTTCTCGTTTTTCGCGCAGCGGGAAAGCAACATTTTCGCCCACCGTCAGCGAATCGAAGAGGGCTCCGTTTTGAAACACCATCGTCACTTTCTTATGGATTCCCTCGAGCTGTTCTTCGTTGTAATCGGTGATGTCCTGGCTGGCAACGATGACGCGGCCGGAGTCGGGCTTGAGGAAACCCATGATGTTGTGCAAGGCGACGGACTTCCCCACGCCGCTGCGGCCGAGGATGCAGACCATTTCTCCCGGCAGGACGTCGAAGCTGACGTCCTTCAGGATTTCGCGCGTGCCGAATGCCTTGGAGACGTCCTTGAATTCGATGTACGGAGGTACGCCTTCCACGGCCATGCTCAACAGCATGGCATGAATTGAGGCGCGGCTCAAGGCGGAACGATCAGGGGGAAATGATTAAGGCAAGAAGCTTTCGGCGGTGCGGCGATCCTCTAGCGTATTCACGTTGAAGAATTTCGTTTCAGAAAAACCGGCTCCAGCCAGTTCCGCTTCCTCGATCACACGTAGCGCGACGTTTGTAAACGTCGCGTCGATTTTGCACTTCCCCGCTTTGAGGGCCTGCTCGGCGATATGCGCAAAGTCGCGACGATACACGGCGCACAGCGGCTGGAGTCCGTCGCCGGTTCGTGGCACCGTGACGATCGCTCCGCAATTCTCAGCCATTTCGAAAAGAAATCGAAGAAGTCCCTGCGAAACGAACGGCATATCAACGGCGAGCATCAGATTCAACTCGGCGGAGGATCGCAGGAGCGCTGCGTGGATCCCGCCCAGCGGTCCGCAACCGGGAAACACATCGGCAACGACGGGCCCATAGCCCGCGAATGCTGTTGGATTGCCAACGATGGTCGCCTCGTCGCAGACGGCTCGCAGTGTGGCAAGCGCGCGCTCGAGCAAGGTCTGTCCGCTGAAATCCAAAAAGGCTTTATCGGTACCCATGCGCGAACTCTTGCCGCCGGCAATAACAAAACCTGCGCGCGTGAGTTGCGGTCCGGAGTTCATACAAGGTCCAAGCGAAAGCATAAGTCTCGCCCTGTGGACATTGCAAAACGAATTCGATCAGCGCCGCTAGCCCGAGGGCGAGACGCCCTCGGGACAGCCGGCAGGATTCCGGCGCTACAAGAACAGTTAGAACACCTTCCGGAAGGTCCAGAACAGACCGCCCGATAGAAGCATGGAAGCAGGCAAGGTCAGGACCCAAGCCATTGCCAGGTTGCGGACGGTGCTCATCTGCAGGCCGGAGTGATTCGCGGCCATGGTGCCGGCTACTCCGGATGAGAGCACGTGGGTGGTGCTGACGGGCATGCCAAACCAGTCGGCGAGGCCAATGGTGAACATGGCCACGATTTCGGCGGCAGCTCCCTGCCCGTAAGTGAGATGATCCTTCCCGATTTTTTCGCCGACGGTGACGACGATGCGCTTCCACCCCACCATCGTGCCCAAGCCGAGTGCCAGCGCGACCGCAACTTTCACCCAGCCGGGAATGAATCTCGTGGCATGGTCTACATGATTTTTCTTATAATTGTCGAGCACCGCCCAATCCGCCGCGCTTATCACATTAGGCTGGTTTTTCTTCATCAGGCGAATCGCTTCGCTCACCACGTACATGTCGTTGCGGAAGTTCCGGACTTTGTCGTTCGGGACTCTGGCGAGCTCGCCGAACAGAGCGGTCTCGTTGCCGATGTCGTTGACCATCTGGCGCAGAGCAAGCATGGTGTTAGGCGTGAAATCCTTGGTGCGGATGTAATCCGTCAACTCTTCGCGATCATCGGCGACCACCGCGTTGGGACTGACATATTTCGAAAGAACGTTCGCGGTTTGCTGCGACACGGCGATGAAGTCGTCGGACTGCTTGTGAGTGACCGCGTGATTCAGGGCGTACGCGGTGGGAACGGTTCCGACCAGGATGAGCATGATCAACCCCATGCCTTTTTGCCCGTCATTGGAGCCATGCGCGAAGCTGACGCCCGTGCAGGTCAGCACCAGCAGAGAACGAATCCAGAACGGTGGCGGCTCGTTGCCGACGGGAGCTTCATAAAGACTTTTGTTCTTGATGACCGCTTTCATCAGCCACAACAAAAGTGCGGCGAACACGAATCCGACGATCGGCGACAGCAACAGTGACTTGCCGATATTAGTGGCCTGTGCCCAGTCCACGCCGCTCGTGCCCGATCGACCGGACATGAATTGATTCGCAATGCCCACGCCGATAATCGAGCCGATCATGGTATGCGAGCTTGAAGCAGGCAAACCGAAATACCAGGTGCCTAGGTTCCAGATGATCGCCGCCACCAGCAGCGCGAACACCATGGCAAATCCAGCCTTGCTTCCCACTTGCAGAATCAGTTCCACGGGCAACAGCGAGACGATGCCGAAAGCCACCAGCCCGCTTGACGTCAACACGCCCAGAAAATTCCAGAACCCGGACCACACGACCGCCACGTGCGGCTCCATCGAATGCGTGTAAATGACGGTCGCGACCGCATTCGCCGTGTCATGGAATCCGTTTACAAATTCGAAACCCAGCGCAACCATGAGCGCGAGTCCCAGCAGCAGGTATGGCAGGAGGGAGCCAGAGTGCACGGTGGAAAGATCCGACAGCAGATGATACCCAGAGTAGGTCACTCCAATGATCAACACGATGCCAAAGCCGATCATGCCGAGCTTGCCTGGGCTTCTGCTGATTTTTGCGTCCAATGCGGATGTCGCTGTTGCCATAGGAGTTTCTCCTCAACTTCAATAAAGGTCTGAATCGAATCCGAGGCCGGCGCCGACCTCAGGAGAATGAGGAAATATACGGCAGGATTGTTACGACAATATGAATTCCTATGGAGAGCAGCTTGCAACGCCGCGAACAATGGCCGCGGGGGTATCATCGACTCGCGAAGGATGCGGCGGCCTTTTGCGGCCTTCTGGCCACGAGGGCGAGCACGAAAGTAACCTATCCAGATCAGTTCAGCCGACGGAAGATAGGGGTGTCCACTCGATCGGACGCACTTATCATCATGCCGCAGAAACTCATGGACGTTCTTATGCGGGGTCGCTGTTCACACGAGTTTTCCTGGCCACGCCTCTCGGCTAACGGAGAGTATTACCAGGTTTGCCTGCAATGCGCGACCGCCTACCAGTATGACTGGAAGACAATGCGCCGCGGAAACCGCCTGGAGCAACCGGAGGCAGAATCCTCTTCCGTTCGACGGCGAACCACCCGCAAGCAGCCTACGTGGGTGCCCCGCGCGCGACGTCTCAAAGTGACCGTCCCGATCCGCTATCGCGGCAAGAATCTCACTACCTGGTATGAAGGCTCCATCGAGAACATCAGCCAGTCCGGATTGATGTTCAGCGGGCCGCAGCAATTGCCCGCCAATGCTCTGATCGAGATGATCTTCGAGATGCCGGAGGAAATCTCCGGTCAAAAAAACAGCAATGTCCTCTGCCAGGGCCGGCTCATTCGAGCTAAAGATGCCGGTGGGCAGGCCAACGGTGGTTTTGCCCTGGCAACTTCGATCCTCGACTACAAGTTCCTTCACAGCCACTAAGAAGCAATCCGACCGATCGCGCTGCTTCGGTCCTTGGCCTTCGGTCGCATGGCCTTGAAAGCCGCGCGAGCTCGTCCGTCTTCAATTCCCCAGCGCCATTTTTTTCACACGTTTGCACCTCCACTCCTCATCTAAACTACTCAGTACCTTTTTTCTCGAATCGGAGCACTGATGAGATTTACCGTGCGGAGATACGTCTGCGCTGCCATTCTGATGAGTTTGCTGATAACGGGGCTGGGATGCGCAAAGGCTCCGACTGACCCCCAGATGACGGAACAGATTCACTCCAAGCTGAACCAGGACTCGGGTCTGCAGGGCAAGTCGATCGCGGTCGAGACCTCGGGCGGCGTGGCCACGCTCTCGGGGACGGTTGACAACGATACGCAGCGAGCGGCGGCAGCGCACTATGCGTCCACTACACCGGGGATCAAGGAAGTCGTAAACAATTTGCAGGTGGCAACCCAGGCGGCTTCGGCCAATCCTCCAATGGCACCCGCGCCAACCAAACTAGCAGCCGCTCCGCCCTCTGCCGGACTTTCTTCTGCCACACCTTCTTCCGCCACACCCCTGCTATCAAAACCGCGGACGAGCGCTCCGCCCCAGCGCGCCCAACCCGGTTCAGCGAACGATAATTCGTCGGGTCCGCTGCCAAACTCAACCGCAGCCAGTCAGACCGATAATCCGGAACCGCCCGCGGCAAAGGAAATTGCGGACGCGACTCCCGCTGTTCCCGAGGCGCCCATGCCTCCTCCCGCCCCGAAAATGTTGACGATTCAGTCCGGAACCCCGATCTCGGTCCGGCTGGTGGATTCGATTGATTCCGAAACTGCGAAGATTGGACAAACATTTCGCGCAACGCTCGATACGCCGTTGTCGTCGGACTGGGACATCGCGATCCCCGCCGGATACGCCGTGGAGGGCCATGTCGCCGATGTGAAGAGTGCGGGAAAACTTACCGGCCAGCCGGAATTGGTCCTGCAACTGGATCGCGTTCAGGTCGGTGACAAGTCTTACAACCTCCAGACCGACCAATACCGGCGGCAGGGCAAGAACCGCTCAACCAACACAGCACAAAAGGTGGGCGCGGGAGCGGTGCTGGGAGCGATCATCGGCGGAATTGCTGCCGGAGGCAAGGGTGCCGGCATCGGGGCTGCGGCGGGCGGCGGTGCGGGCGGGGCGGTCCAGGCCGCAAGCAAGCCCCAGCCTGTCAAACTCGCCAGTGAAACCGTGCTAAGCTTCACCCTGCAATCGCCACTCACGGTCGAGCAGGTTGAGCAGTCGCCGGACACACAGCGGCAGAAACTTCAGCCGGGTCCGCAGTAAGAAGTCCCTTAACGCGACTCAACTTGCTCCTCATCAGCAACTCTGCTCGTTCGCTGAACCTCCGCTTGCGTCCCTGTAGCTTGCGTCACATCAAAGGCAGCCCTTTGGTCACCCCACCCTGTGATCACTCTCACCGTCGCCCGTTTAAATCCCCACTAGACTGAGCCTGTCGTATGCTGTGTAACGCGCGGGAAGAAGTTATCCCGAGGAGGAAGTTATGCGTGCATGGAAATGTGGATGGACCATCCTAGCGCTTGTTCTAACCATGTCGATCATGGCAGTGGCGCAGGATCAGTCGGAAAAAGAGATTAAGCATGTTCCAATCAAGAAGACGTCGCCTGCCTCCGGGCAGGAGATGTACAAGGCTTATTGCGCAGTTTGTCATGGCGTCGATGGCACGGGCAACGGTCCCGCGGCGGCAGCCCTGAAAGTTGCGCCCACTGATTTGACCGCGATGACTTCGAAAAATGGCGGAAAGTATCCTGCCTTGCGAGTTTCGGCCATCATCCGTGGCGAACAAGTACTCGCGGCTCATGGCAGCAAAGACATGCCGATCTGGGGTGACCTGTTCTGGAACATGAGCGGCGGTCACGAAACCGAAGTGCAGCAGCGCGTCGCCAATCTGAACCGATACATCGAGTCGCTGCAGAAGAAGTAGTAGTTAGTTCCTGCCTGTCTCAGACAGGAATCTTCCAAGCGTCATGCTTCAGCCGGCCCCGGGTCGCCGGATGGTTGCCCTCCGATCCGGGTGCTGCTAGAGTTCTGTCAGTGACGGGGTTAGCGGATTGCCCGCTTCGGATGCGATCCAGGCCGCCAACTTGGTTCGGTCGTGTTTTAGCATGCCGAAAACTGGGCTCAATCAAAACAATTGGATCGTTCGTTACCGTCATTCTCCCCTGATGCGGTATGGAGGTGCGGTCCTTGCGGTCTGGGTTGCGCTCAGCCTTTGGACCTTCTCTCCGGTGCTCCACCGCCATCCCTTGACGCTTTTCCTCGCTGCCGTACTGTTTACCGCCCGTTTTCTCGGCTTTGGCCCGGCTATTTTTTCTTCGTTTCTGTCGGCCGCCTGCCTCGATTTCTTCATATTCCCGCCCATGTTCGCTTTCAGCGTGCTCCAGGGAGCTGATCTGGAACGGCTCATCGTGTTCCTGGCCATTTCGGTCTTTGCCGGCAGCATGGCCCGCCAGCGCACGCTTGCCGAATCGCGCGCCGAACGGACCACCCGCGAGATGGCGGCCATCGTTGAATATTCCGGCGACGCAATCTTCAGCACCGACCCCGAAGGCATCATCACGAGTTGGAATCGCGCGGCCGAAAAGCTGTTTAGTTATAGCCCTGAGGAGGCAGTCGGAATGCCCGCGGCACGGCTCGCCCCGCCCGAGCGTCAGGAAGAAGCCGCGCGCAATCGCGCGATATTTAATGCTGGCGGCCACGTGTCCCCTTATCCTACCGAGCGCATCCGCAAAGATGGATCTAGTCTGCCCGTCCTGTTATCGGTCGAATCTCTGCGCGACGCACGCGGAAAAATTATCGGCGCATCCGCCATTGCCCGCGACATGTCTTCTGAAAAGCAATCCGAAGAAGTGATTCGCCGCAGCGAGAAACTCGCGACCGCTGGCCGCCTGGCAGCCTCCATCGCCCACGAGATCAATAATCCCCTGGAAGCCGTCGTCAACCTGCTCTATCTCGCGCGCCACGACTCAGTCAATGCCCCCCAATACCTCACCATGGCCGAACAGGAAGTTGGCCGCGTCGCTCGTCTCGCGCAACAAACGCTCGGTTTTGTCCGCGACGCGGATTCCCCAGCATCCATCAATACTGCCGGCATCATGGATGAGATCTTGCAGTTATATTCCCGCAAACTCGAAGGAAGGGAAATCCGTGTGTCGCGGCGCTATCGCGAGATTGGGCCGATTTTTGCTTACGCGGGCGAAGTACGCCAGTTGTTCGCGAATCTAGTTGTGAATGCCGTCGACGCGATGCCCCAGCATGGTTGCCTGCACGTTCGCGTCGCACCGGGACATGAGTGGTCGACTGGCCGCCAAGGCGTCCGCATTACCGTCGCCGACAACGGTGCCGGCATTCAGCGCGCAAACATCCGCCAGATTTTCGAGCCTTTCTATACCACGAAAAAAGACGCCGGCACAGGCCTGGGATTGTGGGTCTCGAGCGGCATTATCCGCAAACACGGCGGTTCGATTCGTGTCCGCAGCCGCGCTGACGGCGAGGCCACGGGTACGGTCTTCTGGATTTTCCTTCCCGAGTGCTTCGAAGCCATCCAGGTGGCGTAGCTCCACTTTCGCTTTTCGCTCCCTAATTCCTTCGGTCACGATTTCCGGGTATTGTCGGTAAACCACGGCTATAATGTCGCGCGCGGATGGCATTCCGCTCGGGGCGTTCTCACTTGAGGGCCGGTACAAGCGGGATTGCAGCACAATGGCTCGATCTCTGCTATCTGACCTCTGCCATCCAGCCTCAGCCCATTGCTTGCAATCAGTTGGAACCCAGCATCAGTACAGTCACTTTCGTACTCAGGGCGCGTCGTCCATACCGCCTTATAATGAGCCCAAGTCTCGAAAGAATGGGCACTTAGCCACCGTGGAACTCCTTCTCGAAGCCGCGATCTTCGCCTATGGGCTGTGCTTTGGCAGCTTCCTGAACGTGTGTATCTACCGGTTGCCTCGCGAGAAGTCGGTCGTCGCGCCGCGTTCGGCGTGTCCGCATTGCGGAAATCTGATTCCGCTCTACCACAACATTCCCGTATTGAGCTGGCTGATTCTTCGCGGAAAATGCCGCTCTTGCAAAGCGCCGATTTCGCCCCGCTATCTCCTGGTGGAAATGCTCATCGGTGTGCTCTTCCTTGCCTGTTATCTCCACTTCGGATTCACTCTTGCCGCGCTGAAGTGCGCCGTCCTCGGCTTCCTGCTCGTCGGCCTGATCTTTACCGATGCGGAAACCAAGCTTCTTCCTGATGCTTTGACATTGCCCGGCCTGGCGCTCGGCATCGGTTTCAGCCTTCTTGTCCCGGTGAATGACCTCGCTTCGCGAATCATTCCGGGCTTGGTCTCGCCCATGATGCGCGGCGAAATTTCCTGGCGCCTGTGGTCTTTCTCCGATTCGTTGCTCGGAGCTGCCGTCGGCGCATCGTTCCTCTACGGAGCGGCCGCAATTTACCTCCGCGCCCGTGGCATTGAAGGCATGGGATTTGGCGACGTCAAGCTGATGGCCATGATCGGCGCGTTCCTGGGAACCAAGCTCACCGTATTCACAATCTTCGCCGCTTCGCTTGCGGGTTCGCTTTTTGGATTAACCACAGTCCTCGCCGTCTGGATAAAGCGTCGCCGTCGCATAGCCGCGCGGGGCGCTCTTACTCCGGAAAACCGGCGGCGGGCCTGGACCTCGGCGCGTCTGGTCCTCCGCTATTACGAGATGCCGTTCGGCGTCTTTCTCGGCATCATGGCGATCGTGTCGTTCCTGTTCGGCGACCAACTCCTGCATTGGTACTGGAGCGCGCTGTGAGCCTCCTGACCAATCCCGTCGTGCTGCGCATGGGCCTGCTCCTGTTCTGTTCCCTGGCGGCCTTCGGCCTGGGCTGGTTCATCATTCGACGCCTTCGGCAAAGTCTTACTGAGGAACGCGAATCCCTGCCAGTCTCGCCCATGGCGGCCGAAGGACTGCCCGTCCACGCCTACCACGCGGTCATCCAGCAACTGAAGCAGCAAAAACACGAGCTCACCACGCAGCAGCTTTCCGAGCGTAGGAAGGCGAAAGCCTCCGATACGCTGAGTTCCACCGTGCTGGCGAATCTTTCGAGCGGAGTCTTGTTCTTCAATACCGCTGGGCTGGTGAAGCAGGCAAACGCTGCCGCGCGCAAGCTGTTGGGATTTGCCTCGCCCGTCGGACTGCACGTTACGGATCTGTTTCGAGCCGCAACCCTGCGCGCTCCCAATGGCCCCGCATCGCCCATGAGCATTGATCTGGCTCTGGCTCCTGCTTTATCGGGAAAGAGCGCCGTTCGAGGTCTGTTGCTGAATTACTTCAGTCGCGAGGGCGAAAGCCGCGTGCTGGACGTCACGGCATCGCCGGTGTTGTCCGAGGACGCCAGCCTCCTGGGCACCACACTGGTTCTGACCGATAAGACCGATATCGAACGCATCCGGCATGACCAGAAGACGCGACAGGAAGTTTCGTCCGAGATGGCGCAAGGCTTACGAGAGTCCCTCGCCACGATCTCGGGGTACGCGCAGCAACTGGCACGCAGCCGCGATCCGGAACTGGCTCGCCAGCTCGCTGACAACATCGCCAACGAAGCAGCCCGGCTCGATCGTACGATTGGCAGTTTTCTTGGAGGCGCGCAGGCTGCGGCCTCGGGTTCCTGAATTTAGCGGTTGCGGGCCGCGCGAGCGGCTCGCGGAAGGATGATCGATGAAGTTTGATCTGACAAAACGAACGATGTGGATGGCCATTCTTATCCTGCTTGCGGCGAGCGCAACCTACGCGCAATCCCTGGGGGATTATGCGCGGCAAGCACGCAAGGATAAGCCCAAGTCCGAAACCGCTGTCCGGCAATACGACAACGACAACCTTCCCGCGGATGACGGCAAATTGAGCGTGGTCGGGCCCGCCCCGGCCACTGCCAGCGATGGCCAGAAACCGGCCCAGGCTGCGGCGTCCGATCCCAAGGCCGCCCAGGCCGAGCGTCAGAAAGCTGCCGACGATATGCAGAAGAGGATCGACGCGCAGCGCGAAAAGATCACCGCTCTCAGCCATGAACTCGACCTCGATCAGCGCGAATATCGTTTGCGCGCGGCTTCTTTCTATGCTGATGCCGGCAATCAGTTACGCAACTCGGCCCAGTGGAGCAAGGACGACACCCAGTACAAGTCGGACATGGATTCCAAGCAGAAAGCGATCGACGCCGCCAGGGATGAGCTCACCAACCTCCAGGATCAGGCCCGCAAGCTGGGTGTGAAAGAGCAGGAAAAAGATAGCGACAGCGACAAAGATAAAGACAAAAAATAGCGGGAAAGCTTCTCACCTCATACCCTTCGGCGCTCGCGTATCTGTTTTGCATGATGGCGCCCATGCACCCAGTGGAGCTTGCGCCACTGATCCGCTGTGAGCGGCCCCAGGATCGGATGATCCATGATCTTCGTCCAGGGGCCAAAGCGGCGCTCACATTCGTCGAGGCCGGATTCCATGGTTCGAATCTCGTCAATGATCGTTGACCGCACTTCCTCGGACGGCACTCCGCATGGGACGGCGACTTGGGGTGCTTTCACGCCGTCGGGCATGTAGCCAACCGTCACGACTACCAGGGTTTGCAGGCGGTGCCTCAGCGTTGCCTGTGTAGCCAGCGGAGCGCCCTTTTCCAGACATCTTGCCAACCCGCGATTTGTGCCCTTATAGCTCAGGAAAAGATGCTCGAGAATCTGGCCTGAATTCCACTTCCCTGGCGGAGCTTGTGTCAGGGACCTGCCGGTCGCGTCAGCAAGGACATCCTCCAGTTCCTTGCGTAAGCGCACAAGATAGGAATCCATAGCCATGAGATGAACAAATTATTCCCGGCGATTCTACGGGAATCTTGGACGCTCGTTCAGTACAATGGTCGCGGCCAGCAAGACAACGCTTTATCAGGAAACGGCGGCGTCGAATCCGGGCGTCAGCATGCTTACGAGAGAGACTCGATGAAGAAACTTTTTGTGGCAATTCTAGCGGTGGCAGCAATCGCCGGTTGTTCTTCGGCCCCGACTACGCCGGCAACGTCCGAGAAACCTCAGCCGAAGACTCCCGAACTGATCACCGGCAGCAGCGCCTTTTACAAGTGCTACATTGCGGCGCGCGGCTGGGCGCAGGACGCTCAGCCTTTTCGCGTCGAGTCCTCCGATTCCAAAGGCAAGGACGGCAAGGCGGGCGAGTGGCGCGCCGGATTCGCATCTCCTGCGCAGCACTCGACCCGTTCCTATACCTGGTCGAACGGCGACGTCAATCACAGCGTCGAAGACACCTACAGCCCGACCAATTCCTCGACGCAGGTTTTCAACGTCCAGTTCCTCAAGGTGGATACTGACAAGGCATTTGCTGTCGCGCAAGAGCACGGCGGAGACAAACTGCTTGAGAAGAGTCCCGACACCCCGCTGCTTTACATCCTCGACTGGGACCGCCAGACCAACGAACTGCTCTGGCACGTCATCTATGGAACCGACCGCGACACCGCGAAACTGCGCGTCGCCGTGAACGCATCCACCGGAGAATTTTCGCGCGTGGAGAAGTAGAAGAGCCGTGGTTAGTGGTTAGTGGCCGGTGCTTGGTAGCTGGTTGCTGACGGCTAATAAGTTTCGCGCTGAGTCTCAGAACCTGTTTTTCCTGGATCCGTTTTGAAAGGGCGCGGCTTCAGCCACGCCGCTCGAGGGTCCAGAATACAAGGGCTTTGGCCCCTGAAGGCCGCGCAACAAAAATCCTACTCGCTCTTGTCTAGCTTCTCCAGCGACGCCCGTGCGTCTTTCGCGAACGGTCCTTCCGGCAGGATTTTCAAATACTGTTCAAAGTATTTGCGCGCTTCGGTTTTATCTCCCAACTTTTCCTGGCAGACGGCGAGGCGGAAGCTGGCGACCGCATCGTTATTCTTGTAATAGAGCGCTTCTTTGTAGCGCTCGAGCGCAGCCTTGTAGTTCTTGCGCCTGAAGTAGAAATCTCCCACCTGAATATCTTTCGACGCCTTCAATGGGTTCCACGGATGGAACTCCTGTACACCGGTATTGTCCACCGGTGGCGTGAGGTCCATGTCGGCCAAGGCTGCGCTGCTGTTGGGATGGTTCTTCGCGTCGTCCTTGGGCGCGCTGGTGTCGATTCGCGTATCCCGGCTCGAACTCTCTTGCGCCTCCTGATCGTGATCTGGGGCAGTGGTCGAGGAATTCTGCTGCGCCATGCACCAGGCCGCGCATAAA